>JAABUQ010008517.1_pt1 | contig 14344 bp, 20 predicted proteins | sample 5560001 | NCBI WGS metagenome assembly JAABUQ01 (sample SAMN10711888, study PRJNA513371) | rock metagenome | isolation source: Antarctica rocks | place: Antarctica: Victoria Land, Finger Mt nord | collected 2015-12-18
GCCCGCTTCGTCGTCAAGCACCCAAGGTGGGAGCCGAGTGCGGGAATTCCGCTCGCTCGGATCTGTGCGGGGGGCGCGCAGTAATGCGCGTCCCTACCGCGTAGATAGTTTCTAATTAGACTTTTTCAAGCAGCAGCAGTAGCTCCTGTGGAAGACGTGGATAGTGTGGATGAGTCGTACGCTTGTTCGAATGCAATGGGCGAACGGTAATCGAGAGCTGAATGCCGCCGATGGGGATTGTACCAGGCTTCAATGAATTCGAAGACCGCCATGCGGGCTTCAGCCTGCGCGCGGAATCGGCGCTTTGCCAGTAGCTCGCATTCAAGGGTCGCGAAGAAACTCCCGCACATCGCATTATCGTAACAATCGGCTACCGATCCCATCGAAGGGCGCACGCCGGCTTCCTTACAGCGTAGACCAAAAGCGATCGACGTATACTGCGTTCCTTGATCTGAATGATGGATGACGCTCACTGGTTTTCGCTGATGGATTGCCATATCAAGGGCATCGATCACCACTTGGCTGCGCAGATCCGTGCTCATTGACCAGCCGACGATACGGCGGCTGAATGCATCGAGCACCACGGCCAAGTAGAGAGAACCAACCCGGGTCGGGATGTAGGGGTAAGTAGCCCGAGGGAATCTCACCCTCGGGCTCTCGCAGAACCGGACGTGAACCTCTCGGCTCATCCGGCTCCCATCATCGAGCCACCGACGTAAAGCCAACACGCCAATGCACGAAGAGTTGCGGACGTGCTTTCGCAAAGTCTTTTACCCATCGCATCGCTCGGCTTTTGTGGCCTCGTAGTCTCTTGAATTTCCGCATCGCCCATCGGACGATTGCGCGGTTAATGTGGTTGCCGACGACATCGAATGCCGACGGGTAGAATCGACCGTAGTAGTTGAACCATCCAGAGATTACCGCATTAAACATACGCGCGATATCTTCGAGCGATTTGTCACTCTTCAACTGCAAGCGCCAGCTCCGAACCTCTTGCCGCAGCGCCTTTGCTGCACTGCGCGCGATCGCCGGGCTGAAGTTGGTGAAGAGACGGCCATAACGGTCGAAGCTTCGTCTCGGGCGAAATGTATATCCGAGGAAGTCGAACTGAATGTGCTCGTGTTCCTGCTGTCGATGAAGGTTCCTTGCAGTAGACAATCTTTGTCTTATCAGAATGAAGTTCCAAGCCGCACCCCGCCGGTCGCTGTGCAAGACGTGCTTGCACGTATTGCGCCTGCTTAAGAGTTCGACAATGGACAAGCCCGTCATCAGCGTAGCGACAAAAAGGGAGTGTGGGAAGCTCTCGGATCATCCACGCATCAAAGGCGTAATGCAAGTAGAGATTCGCCAGCAATGGCGAGACGACTCCACCTTGCAGCGTGCCTTTGCTTCGTGAACGCAGCGTTCCGTCTTGCTGTCGTACCGGTGCGCTTAACCAGCGTTCCGTATACAGCAGCACCCATTTGTTTGTTGTATGATGCCGGACTGCTTTCATCAAAAGTCGGTGATCGATGTTATCGAACAATCCCCGTATGTCGAACTCAACAACCCAATCGTGCCGCCAGCAACGTTTGCGGGTAACATCGATCGCCTGATGAGCCGACTTTCCAGGTCGATACCCATAGGAGTCTTCATGAAAATGAGGCTCCAATATCGGTTCAAGCACGAGCTTCACAACCGCTTGGGCCACACGGTCCACGACGGTTGGAATCTCCAGCGGTCGTTCGCCACCGCTCTTCTTTGGAATCATAGCCTCCTTCACGGGTGGAGGAAAATAGCTCCCTGAGCTCATGCGATTCCAAAGCTGATACAAGTTGTTCGCAAGATCACGCTCGAACAAGTCGAGCGAAATCTCGTCTACGCCGGCGGAACCACGATTTGCACGTACCTGCCGCCAAGCGTTCCAGACTAATCGTTTCGGAATATCAAACGGCTTTGCTGACACTGCGAGCTCCTTCCCCCAGGGGTTGGCACGCAATGTCGGGGCCATGATTCGACTCCTTTGCTCAGATTCCATTACGGAACCGTCTGCGCTACTACGAGTCGATCCGTCCCTGCAACATCGCATTGGTACTCAGAGCCTTGCGTTGTTACGCTTGGCTTTCTCCCTTGGCATCGATGTTGCAGGTTCCTACAGTTCCGCATAAGAGCCCGAATCAAGCTCGCGCCATCTCTACGCCGGACATCGCTCATCCGATAAGCAGGCTCTCGATAAGCTTCATCCCAGGTTAACATCACACTCCTGGTTTTGATGCCGTCTTGTGATTTCGACGCTTGAATGATGGTTCACCGTTGTTCGCCTTCTTGATTCATACCTGACGCATAATTGCGCCGTTTCCTTGACGCTCATGACAACGGTCTTTAGTCAATGCCGCTCAAGGTGGTTTGCAATCCGCCCCTGCAGACCGATTGCGGAGGGTCTACCTCCATCTCTCACGCAGCTTCTCGCATAGAAAATCAGCTCACGATGAACCTCTTTCTGTGCTGGTGTAGCACACTGATATCCGCCACCCACAATCGATTTGGAGCATCGGCGGAAAACTTGCGCTCGACCAGATCAGGGGCCGGACGCGCATCCTTGTTGCGCTTGGTCGTGACTATAGACCTACGGCGATGCGCTCCGACAAGTTCGTACTCGTGCATCAAACGCCGTACCCGTTTTGGGGAAATGCAGATGCCATGTTCCCGCAACTCCGCATGGATGCGTGGCCGACCATAGGTTTCTCGCGAGAGGGCATAGATCCCGAGCATCATTTCGGCTAGCTCATCGTCAGCGATGTCGCGCGCCCAGGGCTGACGCTGATGCCACGCATAAAATCCGCTGGTCGAGACATCCAGCACACGGCACTGCGTTCGTATTGGCCACTGTGCCTGATGCGCTCTCACGAATTCGAAGACCTCGGCGGAATCGAATCGGTCTCGCGAGCGAACCAGATGCGGTGTTGTGCGTCAAGCAGTTGCGAAGTGTGGATTAAACGCCTGCCCCGACTTTAAAACGCCGTATGCCAAGACCAGTAGTCTCCCCATTGCCGCAGCGATGATCACCATGTTGGATTTGCCACGTGCTCTAAGTCGTTCGGCAAGGGACTTCAAGACTGGATTGAAACGTACAGCGGTAACGGCCGGAAAATAGAGAGCCTTGCGCAGGTTCGCGTTACCACTCTTGGAAAGGCGGCTGGGCCATCGGATGTTGCCCGACTCATAGTGTCGTGGCGAAAGGCCAGCGTAAGCGCCTACAGCCTTTGCACCACGAAACTCTACAATATTCGGCATTTCACCGATGATGCGGGCAGCTGTCGTGCGACCAATGCCTGGAATCGTTACGAGAAGATCTCGCTGTTGGCGCAGACCGGGATATCGCTTGAAAACATCCTCGATTGCGGCTTCAATCCGGGTAATCTGCCTGTCGAAATGGGCGACTGTGCCTGAAATTGATTTTCTTACCTGCAGAGTCAGCGTCGGCGCATCCAAGCGATTCTCTTCATCCGCGCGAAGGCGCAGCAGCGCTTCATGGCGACGAACCAGCGCCTGCAGTTCTTGGATTTCCGGTGCAGGTGGCGACCACGGCTCGGGTACGTGCATGCGGCAGAACCGCGCAATCAAGCCGGCGTCAACGCGATCCGTTTTTATGCGCAGCATCTCGCTTTGGGCCAAAGCTTTCACGCGTGTTGGGTTAACAAGGCTAACTACGTGCCCACTCTCGTGCAAGGCAGTTGCAACCGCCTCGCTCCAGCCGCCCGTGGCTTCAAGGCAGGCGTGAACCTGCGGATTTTTGCGATTTTCCAACCATCTCTGTAACTGAGTGATACCGGTCTTTGAGTTCGGTACCGTCTTGGTAAGCGCGTGGTCACCGGCAAGGAGCGCGGCATGTAACTGGTTCTTGCTGACGTCGATCCCGAGAACTTCCATGATCACCTCACTGGGTGCCGTTCACGTCGACCAGCCTGATCCATACAAGCTTTGCGTTTAAAGAACGCAGCCTACGATGCGGTTCGATCTCTACGAACGGCAAAGGATGGGTCGGCCACCGATCTGGTTCACGAGCTTGATGCCCAAAGCCGCGGAGGATGTACCGACCCCGTTAATAGACGACGTTCGCCGTGCTACGGTGACTAACATATCAGGCCGCGGTTGATTCAACGGGTCAGCGCAACAGTTCAATAATCCTTGATGGAGGTTTTGCGGATGACTCAAATGGGACGGCCGGGGATGTCTGCGCAAGAGAAAGCAGAGCTCTGGAGACGTTGGAAGCACGGCGAATCGCTCAGCGACATCGCCCGGGTCCTAAAAAAGGGCGGCGGGTCGATATTCGGTGTGCTGAGGCTCCAAGGTGGAATCGCACCGACGCGCGCCGGCGATCACGCCTGGCGCCCACTCGCGATGAACGAGAAGAGATATCTCGCGGAATAGCTGCTGGTAACTCTCTTCGAATGATTGCCACTCGCCTCAAAAGAGCGCCATCAACAGTAAGCCGTGAATTATCCAGAAATGGGGGTGACCTGCGCTATCGAGCTGGAGGCGCCGACGAGAGCGCGTGGGATCGTGCGAAACTTCCCAAGAAGTGCCGCCTTGCGGCGAATGTCAGGCTGCGGCTCATCGTCGCGCGCAAGCTAAAAAATGCAATGGTCTCCGCAGCAGATTGCAGGTTGGCTACAGACGCGGTTCCCAGAGGACCCAAGTCTCCAGATCTCTCACGAGGCGATTTACCAAACGCTCTTTGTGCAAGCGCGAGGCGCGCTTAAGAAAGAGTTGCAGCGCCATCTGCGCTCCGGGCGCGTCATGCGACACGGGCGTACCGCCACTCGCAAGGGCCAGACCCGTTATCAGATTGTCGACGCAGTCTCAATTCGCGAGCGTCCACCAGAGATTGAAGACCGCTCAGTTCCGGGCCACTGGGAAGGTGATCTTCTGTGCGGCTCTCGCAACACGCACATCGCCACGCTCGTTGAGCGGCAATCCCGCTTCACGCTTCTGGTTCGATTGTCTGCCAGGGACGCGCAAACCGTTGCTAAAGCGCTCAGCCGACAAATTCGAAAGTTGCCTGCCGCACTTCGTCGCTCACTAACGCTCGATCGCGGACCGGAGTTTGCAGCTCACAGGAGAGTCAGCATCGCAAGTAATCAAGATATACTTCTGCGATCCCAAGAGCCCGTGGCAACGAGGAACGAACGAAAACACGAACCGCCTGTTACGGCAATACTTCCCAAATGGCACCGACCTATCGCAATTCTCTCAAGCGGATCCGAACCGCACTGCGCTAGGCTCAACCAACGTCCACGGAAGACGTTGCAATACTCGACCCCAGCAGGTAAACTAAGTGAGCTGTTGCGCTGACCCATTGAATCCGCCGCCGCTTTTCCCAAGATCCCGCTCGACCTTGAGTTGCTTATTCTCTTTGCGCAACCGCGCAAGTTCATCGCACTCGGCAGTGGTTAGGCCGTCATTGCGCCGACCGGTGTCGACATCGGCCTGCTTGACCCAGTTTCGAACCGTTTGCCGCGCGAGCTTGAACTCGGCGGCGAGGTCATGTAATCGACGAGCTGCTCGCGCAAGTTCGACGATATTATGCCGAAATTCCGAGGGATAGGAGTAAGGATGTTTGCCCATGGTGGATTCTTTCTCCGCAAAGCGAAGAGTGTTCACGAAAGCGGATCAGCTCCAGTCGGCAAAAAATAGCGGGCTATGACCCTGACCCGGGATTCTGGACCGGCGGGACTCGCGAAAAATCGGCAAAATTCCTCACCAATGGCCGGAGGTTTTGCCTGTGCGAAAACGTCACTCCCCCGAGCAAATCGCCGCCGTGTTGCGGCAGGCTGAAGCCGGAACGCCGGTTGCCGAAATCATCCGCAAGCTCGGCGTCCACGAGAACACGTTCTATACCTGGAAGCGCCGCTTCGGCGGCTTAGGGACGCCGGAAATTCGAGAATTGCGGCAACTTCGCGAAGAGAATACGAAGCTCAAGTCGATCGTCGCTGATCTCAGCCTGGATCGCAAGATGCTTCAGGAGATTATTTCAAAAAAACTGTGAAGCCGGCGCAGCAGCGCGAGCGCGTCGGCTTTCTCGTGGTCACGTTCGGTGTGGGCGTACGCCGGGCGTGCAACCTTATCAAGCTCAATCGCGCAACGTACTATTGCAAATCCAAAGCAGGGCCGCTGAATGCCGCGCTGCGCGAAAGGATAAAAGCCATCGCGGCGGTGCGGATTCGCTATGGATACCGCCGCATCAGTGTTCTTTTACGGCGCGAAGGATTTACTATTAACGACAAACGGATCTATCGCCTATATGCGGCGGAAGGGCTGAGTTTACGGGCCAAACTGCCCCATCGGCGACGAGCGGCTACGCCCCGCTCGCAACGATTCGTGCCGACGAAGACCAATGAAGTATGGAGCATGGATTTCATGCACGACCGATTGGCGGATAACCGGGCCTATCGTCTCCTCACAGTCGTCGACATCTATTCTCGTGAATGCGTTGCTCTTGAAGTGGTTGCGCGATTTTGTTCAGACGACGTCGTTGCGGTATTGCAACGCGCTTGCCGTGAGCGGGGAGCGCCCAAGATTCTGCGCTGCGATAATGGCACGGAATTCGTCGCGAAGCCGATCGATCAATGGGCGTTCTGGAACAAAATCAGCCTTGATTTCTCGCGCCCAGGGAAACCGACGGACAACGCGTTCATTGAATCGTTCAACGGAGGCGTCCGTCGGGAACTTCTGAACCCCTCCTACTTCGAAACCATCGATCAGGCGCGAAATGCTGCGCGAATTTGGCGCGACGAGTACAATGAGTTTCGCCCGCACTCAATGTTGGCCAACAAAACGCCAAAAGAGTTTGCCGCTACAGCACGAATCCAATCAAGAAGCCGATTCCCTAACGATCGCGACGGTCTATTAACCGGGTGAGGCTCAGCTAGCGGTGAATCTAACAGCCACTGGCCTGACGAAGGGGTCAAGTCTAACGAATCAATAAATTCACCCACGCCACAGTTTAAGCGGCATGAGTTTTGTGGCTAAACCAAAGGAGCAACACGCTAGTGCAGGCTTATAGGACTGTATCGCTATGACCAAACCGTTAGCGGCGTACATAGTTGCACTAGGCTTATCCATTGTTGGTAGTGCCGTAGGCGCGGTCGCGGTGCCCTGGCTCGTGTTAGGGCTAGGCAAAGGGCCTGACCAGCTTGCAGTTATTTTTGCCGTTGAGGCGCTTCTTGCAGTAGTAGCTGCGGTGGCAGCCTCCGGTTTTGTCGATCGGATTGATAAACGGCTGCAGTCAATAGGTGGGAATACGGTCTTGGCCGTCACGTTTGGTATGCTGGCCTTATTGTATTTACGCCATGTACTCACTACCACGTGGCTTATTATTATCTTCGCTGTTAATGGATTCATCGGCGGCATTTCTGGAGCCGCAGAATCAGCCATGGTTCCAGCCCTGTGCGGTAATTCTCGACTTAGTAACCATAGAGTCAACGGAATTGTTGGAAGTCTTCACACTTCATGCGATTTGGTTGGTCCAATTCTCGGCGGCGCGATAATAGCCTTGATGGGCGTTGCATGGGCGCTAAGAATGGACGGCTCGTCTTATGCGCTCGCGGCTGCGATTTTCGCTGCGTTCATTCCAGCAATGCGCGTGAGTGCGCGCTCTGATAGAGGTTCTCCAAAGTCGCCAGTATCAGAACGCCTCGTTGGATTTCGCTACATATTTGGTGACCCTGTGTTGGGAGCGATAACCGCGGTGAGCACCGTTGTGAACATGGCTATAACACCCATGCTCTTGTTGTTGATTCCAGTGACAGTCAAGCACGTTGGTGGGAGTGCATTAAACGTCGGTGAGCTAATGTCGTGTTTTGGCTTTGGCGCTGTTATAGCATCGTTAGCGTATAGCTGGCGCGGCGCAAAGGTTCAGCCGATCCGGTCGCTGCTAGCGTCACTTTCGATCTTGGTACTCTGTTTCATTGCAGTCACTACGAACATGAACTGGATCGCAGCACCGATACTGGTCATTATCGGGATCTGCGTGGGTTACATGGGACCGCTCGAATCTTCGGTGATGCAGAATCGCGCCTGGACTGAAAGCATTGCGCGCGTCATATTGGCTTACATGGCAATGAGAACGACGTTTGTACCCGTCGGATTTCTCATCGATGGCTGGCTGCTGAGGCTCGGAGGGCCACACCTTGCGTTAGACGTCACCGCTGGTATTTTTCTAATTCCTCTACTGATTATGGTTTATAATATCTCGTGCCATGGCGCTGCGTGGCAAGAAGCCCTCCGCTAAATTAGATGTTAGGTGCTGTAATTGATAGTCGCATCTGCTCGAAGTATTTGGTCAACCGGATATTACTTGTAGGAAAGTCCAAGCAAACTTTCAAGGGTCTACCCCCAACTTCTTAGCCCACGGACAACCAGAAAATCGCGGCGAATGGGTCGTCCCCGAATTTTTATCCCGCGATTTCCGGACCTTCCGCGGGATAAAAATCGGGGGGACGACCCGCATCCCATCGTTAATGGACAAAACATTGACGTTGATGCGTACGAATTTGCGTCGGATGCGATCGTGCTAGAGGGCGAGCTAGGCGATATGCTGTACTGCCTGCGGGATATTGGCACGTTGCGATGCGAGACGGAAACCCCCATGCCTCGGTCAATATGGCATGTTGGTTCCGGCAGCCGATAAGTGAAGTAATCGGTTCCAAAGTCGCGCAACTTCTTGCAGACTCTGGGGTGCGCGTCGCACAAATGCAGTGCCGATTAAGATCTACAGTCCTGCCGTCGGGTATAAGAAACGCGCTCGACGTTGCATCCCGGATTATGAAAGATGGAGCACTCCATGACGCAATTTATCGACAACGGCTGCGGCTCGTGTCTGCCGATGGGCTCGAGGAGCCGGCCTATTCTAAGGTCACGCAACTTGACGCAGGAACGCAGTTTAAGGAGACCCTTTAAACCCTACTTTCATTCAGGAGTTTGGGAGCGGTCATTATAGGCTCTTCGTTAATGGCAACGCGTTAGAGACGACTGCGCCGTTTGTTTCGGCCATGATTGAAGCTTTAAATAGTGGCTCACGGATGTCTAGCGACGAACTATTCAATCGTATTCGGGGGCATGGCGCGATTGCGGGGGCTGGTTCGCAGCAATGTATTTCTTGCCGTTCATACGTTGGCCGGAGCATGAGCGGCTTGCAATGCGGTACGCTCACGGGACGCTGCTTGATATCGGGAGTGGTGCTGGAGGCATACATTGTACTGACAATCACTGTGCCTCGCCATCGAGACCCTGCATTGGTAGAGGCGTGAAAGATGCAAAGGTCGACGATAATCGCAATATTTGTTATGAGTCCGCTGCATTCGATGCGGGCCTGATGCTCGGCAGCAACTTTGCCCTTCTGCGGGACACAGCTACTGCCAAACACACATGCTGCGCATATTCGCTGAAACTACTAATGCAGACGCGTGCATCATTGCGGTGTGACCGATCCGCATTTCGGAAGTTCGAATATTACTGCAGGAACACAGCAACGCAGCCGGCAACGTCTGTGGCGCGAGCTCACAATGCGTACTGCTACAAGGACGTTTGCGACGCTGTGGTTTCGAGCACTTAAGGTTTCCAAAAGGACATGTGGGAGGTGATTATTGGTTCTGGGCGGGCGATCGACGAGATGTTCGGACCTAGCCGCTATATAGCGGTTCTAAGGAAGGCGTGAGCGCGAGTCGATAGCCCAATTCAGGGGCAGACCGACGGTGCTTTCGAGTAAATAAAGGATCAGGATCGTGACCGCATTTTTCGACGATCAGCAAAACGCGAAATCTGCACTGAGTGAGATGCTGCCGATGGTTTTCGGCTATCGGTCAACAGCGCTGTTGACGGTGGCCGCGAAGCTCGGCCTTGCGGATCACCTCAAAGATGGCCCCAAAAGCGCTTCGGAAGTAGCGACACTGTGCGAGGCGCACGCCCCAACGCTTCATCGAATTGCGCGGGCATTGGTGAATCGAGGCGTCTTGGATGAAATGGAAGATGGGCGATTCGCGCTCAATGCGCGTGGGAATTTGCTGCGTTCTGACGTTCCCAACTCGCTGCGCGAGATGGTGATTTATTTCGGCGACCTCAGCTATCGTGCATATTCGGCTCTTTTGTACTCCGCAAGGACTGGCGAGGCTGCCTTCGACAAAGTGTTTGGCATGGGATTCTATGAATACCTTGCCCAGGACCCGGAGCTCAACAAAGCATATAATCACACATTAACGGCTGGTGGCACAGCACCTAACATGCTGCTGTCATATGACTATTCGCGCGCCCGTCTCATCGTCGATGTAGGAGGGGGCGATGGCGCTATGATGTGTGGCATCCTTGCCCTACATTCTCAATCTACCGGAATCGTTTTTGATGCGCCGGCGGACGCGGCTCAAGCTCGGGCCCGTATAGAAGCGGCAGCCCTGTCGGATCGTTGCGAGTTTGTGCCAGGCAATTTCTTCGATTGTGTGCCGGCGAATGGTGACGTTTATCTCCTTGCGCGTGTCTTGGCGAACTGGAACGATGACCGCGCGGGTAAGATTCTGGACAACGTTCGTGGGGCGGGCCGTGAGAGATCAACGTTGCTCGTCCTCGAACAGGTAATGCCTGCCTCAATGGAGCATCGCGAAATGGCCGTTGAGGGCGACATCAATGTGCTCGCACACCTTGGCGGTCGAATACGCACCGAAACAGAGTTCCAGGAACTCCTCGCTGCGCACGGCTTCAGCGTGATCGCGTTTACGCCTGTCGGTTCTCGGCGGCGCTTCTGCATGATCGAGTGTGCGCGCCAAGGATAGACGCAACGTCGCGTTCAGCGTCCCGCGTGCGGATCTGAAGAGCCTTGCCCAGCGCGAGACACTCGCGCATCGTACTCGCGCATCGTATACGTACGGTCGAGATGTACGGTTCTAGCCGATTTGCTCAATCCCATCGCATCGAATGGCGGCGCGCTCGGCGGCAGCGTATTGAATGCTGTCTACGGTCGCGCACTGGCCGAGGACTGTTCCCAACGGAGCGCGCCGCTCGTGGCTAACGGCACTACTGTGAACGTTAGGAGCATAAACCTTTCGACCGGCATCTCGGCGGATAGGGTCCGTATTGAAGCAGGCCGATCTGACGCTGCCCCGGTAAACCGGGCCACTTGAAACCGTGGGTTTTCCGGCCAGAGGCCGAAAGGGAAGCCCTCATGCGGAAGTCTCGGTTCAGCGAGACGCAGATCGTCTCGATCCTCAAGGAGCACGATGTCGGCGCCTCATTCGTGGACCTCGGGCGACGTCACGGCGTGCACCCGAACATCGAAAACGACGCGATGAAACAGCTGATCGAAAAAAACTCCTGGGGCCCTCATCCCGAAAAGCCGCGGTGAGGGCCTTGCAAGAGATTAGTTTGAGCCAACGCGCAGCATGCCGCATAACCGGCTGCGCGCGATCCGTCGCGCAGTATGGGGTTCGGCGTACCGACGAGCCGCGGCTCGTTGAGCGCTTGACGGCAATTGCGATGGAACGGCGGCGATTTGGATATCGGCGCTTGGCCCTTATGCTTCGCCGCGAGGGGATGGTGGTCAACCACAAGCGCGTGCATCGGATCTACCGCAGCTGGGGCTTGCAACTACGGCCTCGCCGTAAGCGCGGGGTGCGATACGTGCGTGGCAATTCGCTTCCGATGGTCAGCCGCCCTAACGAGCGATGGTCCGTCGATTTCGGTGTGCTATAGCGTCACGGGAGGAGCAACGAGATGAGATAGCTGCAACGACCGTGTGAGAAGCTGCATGGAAGATGGAGGCAGACCCTCCGAGCGCGGCCTGCAGGGGCAGCGCTCAAACCACCTTGAGCGGCGATGCTCAACCGCATCGTCGTGAGCGCCGGGGAAAAGGCGCAGCGTATGCGTCAGGTATGGATCGGAAAGGCGAACACCCGTGAACCATCATTCAAGCGTCGAAATTGAGAGACGGCATCAAAACCGGGAGATTGAAGTTGGCCCGGGAGCGAGTTCATCGGAAACCTGCTTATTGGATGAGCGATGCCCGGCGTAAAGATGGCGCGAGTTCGATTCGGGCTTTCATGCGGAACTGTAGGAACCTGCGACATCAAGGGAGCCGGTCAAGCGCAATCAACGCAAGACCCAGAGTACCGATGCGATGGCGCAGGGGGCGGACCGATTCGTAGTAGCGTTGATGGTTCCGTAATGGAATCGGAGCGAAGGGATCGGGTCATCGAGTCGTCACCGCGTGCCAACTCGCATGAGGACGAGCGCACGGGGACGGCAAGGCCGTTTGTAATTTCCAAGCGGCTGGTATGGCAAGCGTGGCAGCTGGTGCGAGCAAATCGCGGCGCTGCCGGCGTAGATGAGGAATCGCTCGCAGTATTCGAGCGTAACCTCAAGAGCAACTTGTATAAGCTCTGGAATCGCATGAGTTCGGGAAGTTACTTTCCGTTGCCCGTGAGGGAAGTGCTGATTCCAAAGAAGAGCGGTGGCGAACGTCCGCTCGGGATTCCGACCGTCACGGACCGTGTGGCCCAAATGGTTGCGAAGCTCGTGCTCGAACCGCACGTGGATCCTCACTTCCATGAAGATTCCTATGCGTATCGACCGGGGAAGTCGGCCCATCAAGCAATCGCTGCAACCCGCACGCGGTGCTGGCGACACGATTGGGTGCTAGAGTTCGATATCCGAGGACTGTTCGACAACATCGACCATGGGCTCTTGATAAAAGCTGTCCGTCATCACACATCGTGCAAATGGCTGCTCCTCTACATCGAGCGGTGGTTGACCGTATCGGTGCAGCGGGCCGATGGAACGCTGCGTCAGCGAACGAAAGGAACGCCGCAGGGCGGAGTCATCTCGCCACTTCTGGCGAATCTCTGCATTACGCGTTCGATCGTTGGATGACCAAGCAGTTCCCTCGACTGCCGTTTTGTCGATATGCCGATGACGGGCTTATCCATTGCCGCACCTTCAAACAAGCGCAGTTCGTCAAAGAGCGTCTTGCGCAGCGATTGAAAGACTGTGGCCTGGAAATTCATCCTGACAAGACGCGCATTGTCTATTGCAAGAGTGTTCATCGGAATGAAGAGCACGAACACATCCAATTCGATTTTCTCGGTTATACGTTCCGTCCGAGACGAAGTTACGACAAATATGGCCGTATCTTCACCAATTTCACACCTGCAATGGCGCGTAGTGCGGCAACCGCACTGCGGCAAGAGGTGAGGAGTTGGCGGGTGCAACTGAAAAGCGACAAGTCGCTTGAGGAACTCTCGGAGATATATGGCCCGAAAATCGCGGGATGGATCGCCTACTACACCCGTTTCTACGCATCGAGTTTCGAGATCGTCGCCCGCTATATCAACCGCGCCATCACCCGCTGGGCGATGCGGAAATTCAAGAAACTGCGGAGGTAACAAAACCCGCGCAATGGAGTGGGTGCGCAGCGTTGCAAAACAACGGTCGCATCTCTTCCCGCACTGGAGTCTTGGCTATCGTTTCGTGGCTCGATGACGGGAGCCGGATGAATCGAGAGGTTCACGTCCGGTTCTGCGAGAGCGCGGGAGTGCGATTCTCCCGCGCCACTCACCTGCATGATACGCTGGTATCCGGCAGACGGATCTGATCTGTTCTCGTCATGACACCCTCCAAAAAGACGGAATAGGCTCAAGCGCACGGCGGCATGCGACGTCCGCGTGCTTCAATATGGGGCGGCCACTCCATCGTTCTGGACGGTTCGTTACGGCAGGATTGTATCGTTGCAGAAGTAAGGCTGCGTGCCTCTAGTGCGTTCTAGGGGAGGAGTGAATCATGAAGCGATTTCGACAGCGCACGTCGCTTATTCCGCCGAAGATCATTCGACTCGACGTAGACGGACAAGACCTCTATCTGGTTGTTCACGGACGCAGCTTTGTGGATGACAACGATAATCAGGTCGTCGAGGCCCTATCATTGTGTGAGATTGGCGGCGAGGGAGGGCCCTTGACTCCAGTCGAGCTGATTAGTGTTGAGTTGACGGAACCTTGGGAGTACCCACCAGGTGGGCCTGCGCCAGGAAGACCTGGCTATGGACGCCGTGTCGCGTCGGCGCGGTTGGAGGCAAGCCGACCTCTAAACGGCAGCGAACCAGTGCCCGTACGTGTTCGTGGAACCATGACCGATCCACGCACCGGCGATGTTGAGCAGTTCGTGGATGTGCCGGCGCCCACGTAAAACGTTTCCCATAAATCGGCCTTATCGGTAGTGCCCCGCCGCCGATGACGAACGCCGGCGAGGCACAGAGTGCATCCGGTGGACCGACCTCAGCCTCACGCTAACTTACGATCAGATGCTGGATATGTTTGCGCAGGCAACA
>JAABUQ010008518.1_pt1 | contig 14339 bp, 10 predicted proteins | sample 5560001 | NCBI WGS metagenome assembly JAABUQ01 (sample SAMN10711888, study PRJNA513371) | rock metagenome | isolation source: Antarctica rocks | place: Antarctica: Victoria Land, Finger Mt nord | collected 2015-12-18
CGGCGCCCATCGCATGCCCTCCCTGGCCGTCCTCATCACCCAACGCGCGGCTGAGGCCCACGCCCCCGTGGCGCTCGCGGCGGCCTAGCCCCCGACTTTTCGATAAGATACAGGTGTATTGTATTTATGTGTAGATTGTCGGAGGTACGAGCGTCATCGTGGAGCGCGTCAACTCCTCCGGCAAGGAGTCCCTTGCCTTTAGGCCTGACGCACACTACACGCGTCAGGCGTGCCCGCGCTGCGGCCATATCAGCCGCGACAACCGCCCGCACAAGGGGTTGACGTTCCAGCGCCTAGCCTGTCACTACACGCTCCATGCCGATCTTGTCGGCGCCAAGAATATAGCCCTGCGAACGCTGCTCATCCGGCAAGGCTGGATGGGTACGGGCGTCTTGTCGGTACGCCCCAATGTCTCGGACGATGAAGCCAAAGCCGCGTGCCTGTCGAGGTACGCGGAAGTGCGGTGGAGCCCAGAGGCAAGCCCCCGGCTGTAGCCGTGGGGTCACTGACTGAGGAGGCATCCATGCAGCTACAGGACAGCACGTTTCTCATCAGCGGCGGCGGATCGGGGCTGGGCGCGGCCTGCGCGCGGCTGTTCACGGAGTCGGGCGCCAACGTGGTCATCGTCGATCTGAACGCCGAGGTGGGCGAGCGGACGGTGTCGGAGCTCGGGGCGCGCGCGCGCTTCGCGCGGGCCGACGTGACGGACGAGGCCGGCGTGCAGGCGGCGGTCGACGCGGCGCGCGCGACGTTCGGCGGCTTGCACGGCGCGGTCAACTGCGCCGGGGTGGCCATCGCCGAGCGTGTGCTCGGGCGAGAGGGGCCCCACGCGCTGTCCCACTTCGCCAGGGTCGTCGAGGTCAACCTCATCGGCACGTTTAATGTGATCCGCCTCGTGGCCAACGCGTTGGCGCAGGGCGAGCCGCGCACTGCCGACGGCGAGCGCGGCGTGATCGTCAACACCGCCTCGGTGGCGGCCTTCGATGGCCAGATCGGCCAGGCGGCCTACGCGGCCTCGAAGGGTGGTGTCGCGGCGCTAACTCTACCTATCGCGCGCGAGTTGGCGCGCCACGGCATCCGCGTCGTGACCATCGCGCCGGGCCTCTTCGACACCCCGATGCTGGCCGGGTTGCCCGAGCCGGCGCGGCAGTCGCTCGGCCAGCAGGTACCGTTCCCATCGCGCCTGGGCGCCCCCGCCGAGTACGCCGCCCTGGCGCGGCACATCGTCGAGAACCCCATGCTCAACGGCGAAGTCATCCGCCTGGACGGCGCGATCCGCATGGCGCCGAAGTAGCTGTCAGCTTTCAGCAATCAGCCGTCAGCTTTTTGCCCCCTATGAGACCACGCCGTTACTTGCCACGCCGCTTATCAGCCCAGCGTTTCTACTGAGGACGGCGGCGCGGTCGTTCTCGGCGATCAGCCCCTCGCCCCCGAAGGCGACCCACTGCGTGTAGTTGTTGAACGACTCGTTCTTGTTCATGGCTGCCTGGATGGTCGAGCGCAGCTCACCGTCGGAGAGGTAGCGGAGGAGGAAGCCGGTGCGCACCGCACGTCCCAACTCCCGAAACGCCTGGTAGAGTCGGTTCTTGCGCGAGTAGGCGCCCAGCCGGCGCAGGATCGTCGATGGGGTGAGGCGGCCTTCCTTAATGGAGAGGGCGACGCGCAGCATGTCCGGTAGGTGCGTCGCGATCAGGTCCCAATCGACCGTGTCGGTGAATAGCCCGTCGATGTGCTCATAGTGGCTGTCCGCGCTGGGCCGGCACCAGGTCAGGTCCTTCCAGTTGCGGATGCGCGGCATGAGCTGAATGCCCAGGAGATAAGACAGGCCGAAGATCGTCGCGCTTTGTCCGTGCGTGTCGCTGTGAACCGCTTCGGGCGGCTCATCCCCGTCGTGCTGGAAGAAGGGGGCGAGGATGTAGACGCCCTCCAGCGCGCCGCAGGGGATGAAGCGCGAGAAGAGCGCAACGTAATCTCCCGCCACGTGATAATAGCCGATCCCGCCGTAGCCGCCGTAGCGGATGTGTCGCTCACTGACCAAGTTCTGCTCATACAAGTCCCATTTGGTGCCGTCAGCGGCGACGCGCGTGGCCGATCCCCAGCACTTGGGTAGGGCGAACCGGCGGTAGGCGTCGACGACGCAGGCGATGGCGCGGTCCAGGCCGTCTTCGGTGATGTGCCGCTGGTTGATCCAGAGGAGTTGCCGCCGGTCGAGCCCGTCGAGCGACTTGGCCAGTTGTGCCGGCCCGATGTTGGTCCCGTAGCAGAAGACGACGGCGAGGTACCGGGCCAGCGGGTCATCGAGCTTGGCGTCGAACCCGGAGATGGGGCCGAAGTAGCGCTGCCAGTGCAACCAGTGCGCAGTGTCGCCGAGCGCGTCGAGGAGCGGGATCGCGTCCAGGCGCGCAATGAGCAGCGCCTCCAGCTCGGGCAGTCCATCGGGCTGAGGCGTCGGCGTGGGCCGCGTGATAATCGGCTCACCGTCCTCGATGCGCACGTGCTTGTTGGAGGGGAACGCGGCGTCAGTGGCGCGGGCAATGTCGTCCAACCAGTCGCGCACGTGGGCCACGAACGCGGGGCCGTCCGTCGGGAGCCCCACCAACCGGCCGTACTCCGCGACGCCGGCGTCGTATTCCGCCCACGACACGAGTTGGTCATTGTAGTCGGCGAACGCGCCGCTGCCGACGATGCACAGGTCGCCCGAGGAGAGGTCCCAGAGCACCTGCGAGAAGAGGCAGACCTCGAAGTGGCGGCGGTCCACGCGCTCGGGGAACGTGGCGCGCGTGTGTTCGCCCGTGACAAGCCGCCACCAGCCGTCGGGAATCCACGACAGATCGAGCAGGGGGACGGCCCGCGTCCCGCCCTCCGCCATCGGTTCCCGGCGCACGGTCGGGAGGGTGGCGCCGGTTCGCCCTGCGTGGCCGCGCAGGAAACGCACGGCCTCCTCGACACCGGTGTCCTGGGTGGTCGTGCGCAGGGTGAGGCTGTCGAGCAGCGCGAACAGGGTGGCGCGGTGGCTGCGGTACAGCCGCCAGAGGAACGGGTAGTAGGTGCTGCCGGCGTGGGCGAGGTGGGCGTCGCACTCCTCGATCAGGATATCACCACCCCGGCCAGTGATCACGGCGTCCATCGCCGCGAAGCGCTCCGTGTCCGTTCCCTCCTGTTCGTGGGCGACCACGAGATCGCGCAAGGTCACGACCAGGGCATCGGTGCGCGGCGCTGCCCGGACGCGATAGTTGGCCAGCGCCTCCTTGCCGGCGCTGTGGAGGCGACGCATCTGCCGCGTGAACATGGTCCCCAGGTCGTCGAGGGCTTGTGCCGCGCGCACGGCCAGGAGAGCCGCGGCGAGCACCTCGCGCTTGCGCGACTCCACCGTCGCCATGCGCGCGGCGTCGAGGGTCATGGCCTCGGCTGCGAGATGCTGCACCTTGACCGCGGGGACAACCGCGAGCGCTGCGACGCCGACGTTGCGCGCTGAGATCCAGCGCTGCCGCGCGATCAGCTCTCTGAGATGCCCGAGCGTGGGGTTGCGCGGCTCGGCCTTGAGGTCGTTCCAGGGCGTGCGCCGCGTCGCCAGATCGGCGATAAAGAGCGCGTCGATCGCGGCCCGTGCTTCCGGCGTCAGGGCGGCGGAGACCTGCCGATACAGGGCGCGGTTGACCGCGGCCCGGACGTGCCGCGCGGCGCGGTCAAGCGTATCGAAGGCGGGCAGCTCGTAGCGCCGATGCACCAGCTCCTCGACAGCGACGTTGATCAGGTCGGCGAGGTCGTGTTTGGTGCGCGCGGCTTCGACCAGCGCGCCGAGCATGACGCGCCGGGCGGGCGGCCCAACGGGCTGCACCTGCAGGTGGGCGCGGACAACGCCGAGATGGCGCTGGCGCGTGCCCGAGGTGTCGTAGCCGGCGATGCTGAGCGGGGTCGTCACCCCCACGCTGTGCGCGATGTGCTCCACGATCGGGGTGGGGACCGCGTCCAGGCGGATCGGATACCCCAGGCGCTGGTAGGTCTTGAGCTGCACGAGGAAGCAGACGCGCGCGGCGCTCCCCTTGGTGGCCCCGTTGGCGAGCGCGACGTCCTCCCACGTCGGGGTATACACCAGCGCCAGATCGCGCGCGGAGACGTGGGCCGTGAGGCGGGGGTAGGCGGTGTCGTCGAGGCGGGCCATGGTGGATGCTCGTGCTCGTCGGGCTAGCGGGCGGCGGTCCGGTCGCCCATCAAGCGGGCGAGGTCGGCGTGAGAGGGGCGGGTGTAGAGGGCCGTGGTGGTGAGGGCGGCGTGCCCGAGCAGCGCCTGCACGGTGGTGATCGGCACGGCCGGGCGGGCCAGGTCGTAGGCCGCCGGGTCGAGCAGTGCCGTGGCGAAGGTGTGGCGCAGGTCGTGCGGCGAGAGCGGGGCGTCGAGCTTCGCTGCCTGCCCCAGCTTGGCCACGATTGTGCGGATGCCGCGCTCACCCAGCGGACCGCGCTGGCCCAGGAAGAGCCTGCCGTCCGGCCAGGCCGCCCACGCCGGCGGTGCGTCACCCCACGCCGTGGCGTGGCGCCTCTGGCGGTCGGCCAGCTCGCGCCGGTGCTCCAGGTAGTCTTGCAGCGGCTCGCGCGCCTCCAGCACCAGCGGGACCTCGCGGTGCTTGAGTCCCTTGCCGCGCCGGATCACCAGCAGGCCGCGCCGTGCGGTGAGCTGCACGTCGGGCACTGTGAGCGCGGCGACCTCGCCGACGCGCGGACCGGCGAAGCGCATCAGGCACACCAGCGCGAGCGCCAAGCCGTGGTCGCGGGCCGCACGCCCGGCCGCCGCGCGACGGACCGCATTCCAGTCGGTGCGCGCGAGGGCCTGGGGCGGCTGCTCCACGACGTCGACGCGGTCCACCGTCCGCACCGGATTATCGACGCTGCGGCCGGCCGCGGCGAGGAACAGGCCGAGGCTGACCAGGGCACGGTTGATGGTGGCGGGGGCGCGCCCGACGTCGAGCAGGGCGTCGCGGTAGTCGCGCACGTCCTGGGCCGTCACCTCGGCCGGCGTCCCGGCGAAGCCACCGCGTTCGAGCCAGGCGACGAAGGCCGCAGCGTCGCGCGCGTACTCAGCGATACTCGCCGCCGCGAGCCCCGTCGTCCGCGCCATCTCGCCCTGCCAGATCGCCAACGCCCGCTGCATCGCCGCGTCCCACCCTCGTTGTTAGCGCCCCAGTCGTGTTAGAGGTCCAGTATTTGGCAGGATACCACTCGGCGACTGGGCCGCTAATGGCGCTTTTATCCGGAAAACTGGTCCGCTAACCGGCCTTTGCGGTCCAGTACCATCGAGGCCTCGCCACTTTAGCCCGCGCAGCACCTCCTGCATCCCGCAGGGACACCACGCCACCGCCACGCCTGCCGCTCCACCGTCTCATCCTGGGATAAAGTTCCCGACCGACCAGGATTCCATCCCCTACCGTCCTGGGATACTCCCGCCCTACGCTGGACCCAGACGGCCACCGGACCATCCGCGCTGGCCGCGACAGACCGATGGTCTAGGAGGAAAAGTCATGCGCCTGACCCACACCCGCCGCGTGCTCATCGCCTGCGCGGCCGCGTCGCTATCCCTGGTCGTCACCCTCAGGGGAGCCACCTTCACGACGGCCACGCAAGCGGCCACCGGCCTGACCGTGCGCCTGTCCGCGTTCAGCGTCGCCGGAGTGCGCGTCGTCCCCGCCCATGTGCCGGCCGGCATCGTGCCGCTGACAGTGATCGACGACCTCAAGGTTCCCGCGGGTGCGCTCATCTTCCGTGTCAACAAAGGGTACACGGCCAACCAGGCGATCGCGATCTTCGTAGATTTGAAAGCCCCGCAGGACCGGCTCAATCGTGCGGCCACGTTCGTCGCCGGGTTTAGCGGCTTTGTGCCCGGTCAGCGCCTGGGCGGCTGGGCCCGTCTCACTCCCGGCTCCTACGTGGTCGCCTTGGGCGGCAACTTCCAGCCACGCACCCAGACCTTCGTCGTCGACCCGGCGCCGGGCGCACCGATGGGTGAGCCGGCCAGCGCGGCGACTGTGTCGATGCGGGAGAACGCGTTCGACATGCCCGCCCTGCTCCCGGCGGGCACGATCACCCTCAAGGTCGTCAATACCGACGCGGATGTGCATCTCGGCTATGTGGCCAGGCTGGGCCAGAAAGTCAGCGTCCGGCAACTGCAACGGGCCCTCACACAGCCCGAGAACAAGCAGCCCGCGTGGCTCCATGGCGCTCCTCCCACCGGGGCGGCGGGCATCCTCTCGCACAGCCAGATCATGTGGTGGACGCTCCACCTGACGCCGGGGCACTACGCGATCATTTGCCCGTTGCCCGGTCCCGACGGGATGCCCCACTTCCTCATGGGCATGCTCAAGCTCTTCGACGTGCGCTGAACGCGGACGTGCTGTTGTCTCCGCGGCGCGAACGTGTCACAATAGGCGCAGCACGCCGATGGGCTGAGAATAGGTAGCGGCCAGGGGGTGGCGATGACCGCGGATGGGACGGCCGGTAGGATCGAGACGAACACGGCCAGTGGGGAGATGACGCCCGTGACGCACGTCCCTCTCGCCACGCGTCTACGCCGCCCGCATGGACGCCCGCTCGCCCTGGCGCGGCTTGGGTGCGTCGCCCTCGCCGGGCTAGCCCTCGCCCTTTTCGCGGTGGGCGTCCCCCGGCGCTACGCCCAGTTCGTCCATCCGCCCCCGGCCCTGCACGCCGCCCTGGAACGACTCGGCCTGACACCGGGCGGCTATGCCCTGGCCGCCCTTGCGCTCGACATGGCCGTCGTCGCCCTCTTTGCCCTGATCGGGTTGACCCTGCTGTGGCGCGCCCCGGACCGGCCGATGGCCCTGCTCGGCGGGTTGATGCTCGTGCTCCTCGGCGTGGTCGTCCTGAGCAATGAGATCCACACGCTCGACGCCGGGCCGCCCCCGCTCGCGGCGCTGGGCAGCGGCCTGGCCCTGGCCACCGTCGGCACGCTCGTGCTGTTCTCTTACGCCTTTCCCGATGGCCGCTTCACGCCGCGCTGGACCCGCTGGGCGGCGCTCGCCTGGCTCGCCTTCTATAGCTCGTTCACCCTCCTGCACGCCTTCCTCGCGCCCGAGCGCTGGCCGCCCGCGCTCTACCTCGCCGTGGTGGTCGTCCTGTGGGGCACGTTCCCCGTGGCCCAGGTCTACCGCTATCGGCGCGTCTCCGACCTGGCGCAGCGCCAGCAGACCAAGTGGGTGGCCTACGGCATCACTATGGCCATCGCCGGACTCCTCGTCACCTGGATCGCTCTGGCTGTGCTCAACGGCGGGCTGTGGAGCGGCCCGCCTCCCACGGAGGTGGGGGCGGTGCTGTTCATCCAGGTGCTCCAGGATCTGTGCCTGTCGATCATCCCGGCCTGCGTAGCCCTCGCCGTGCTGCGGCGGCGCCTGTGGGATATCGATCTGGTCATCTACCGTACGCTGGTCTACGCCGCGCTCACCGCCCTCGTCGGCGGCCTCTACGTCCTGCTCGTCGGCGGCCTTGGCGCCCTGCTGCCGGCGCGCGGCAACCTGCTCGCCTCGCTCGCGGCAACCGGCCTCATCGCCGCGCTCTTCACCCCCGCGCGCCTGCGCGTGCAGCGCGCGGTCAACCGCCTGCTCTACGGTCAGCGCGACGAGCCCTACGCCGTGCTGGCCCGGCTGGGCGCGCGCCTCGACGCCGCGCTCGCCCCCGAGGCCGTCCTGCCCACCATCGTCGCGACCATCACGCACGCGCTCAAGCTGCCCTACGCGGCGATCGCCCTGGCCGACGACCCGGCCACCCTCGTGGCGGCCGGCGATCCCGCGGCATCGGCGACGGTCACGGTCGTGCCACTGACCTACCAGGGTGCGCCAGTCGGGGAGTTCGGCGCGGCGGACCGCCGGCTGCTCGACGACCTTGCCCACCACGCGGGCGCCGCCGTCCACGGCGTCCGCCTCCAACGCGAACTACGCGCCGCCCTGCACGACCTGCAGGGCTCACGCGAGCGGTTGGTGACGGCGCGCGAGGAGGAGCGGCGGCGGCTGCGCCGCGACCTGCACGACGAGCTGGCGCCCACGCTGGCCGCCCTCGCGCTCACCGCCGGGACGGCCCAGGACCTGCTCACGACCGATCCGGCCACGGCGGCGCGCCTCATGGACACGTTGCACGGCGCGCTGCGCGAGTCCGTGGGGCAGGTGCGGCGGCTGGTCGACGACCTGCGGCCGCCGACGCTGGACGAACTGGGCCTGGAGGCCGCCATCCGCGAGCGCGCCGCGCAGGTCGCCGGCTCCGGCGAGCCGGGGCGACCGCGCGTGGTGGTCGAGTTCCCCGCGTCGCTGCCGCCGCTGCCCGCGGCGGTGGAGGTCGCCGCTTATCGCATCGTGCAGGAGGCGCTCATGAACGTGGTCAAGCACGCCCACGCCCACACCTGCGCCATTCAGCTTGCCCAGCAGGAGGCTCGTCCGAACGATCGGGCGCTGCGGGTGGAGATTAGCGACGACGGGGTGGGCCTGCCGGCGGCGCCGCGGCGCGGGGTCGGGCTGGGCTCGATGCGCGAGCGGGCCGCCGAGCTGGGCGGCGCGCTCGCCGTCGCGCGCGGGGCGGACGGGGGGACATGTGTCGTCGCCTGCCTGCCGCTACCCGCCGAGGAGGGTATGTGATGGACCGCGCGATAGACCGCGAGAGTGACGCGCTGCGTATCCTCGTCGCCGACGACCACCCGCTGTTCCGCTTCGGCATCGGCGCGCTGCTGGCCGCGACGCCGGACATGGGGGTGGTGGGGGAGGCCACGACGGGGGACGAGGCGGCGCGGCTGGCCACCGAGCTGCAGCCCGACGTGGTGCTGATGGACATCCAGATGCCGGGCCTGGGCGGCATCGAGGCCACGCGCCAGATCCTGGCCGCCAGCGCGCACATCCGCGTGCTGATGGTGACCATGTTCGCGGACGACGCCTCGGTCTTCGCGGCCATGCGTGCCGGGGCACGGGGCTATGTGCTCAAGGACGCCGAGAAGGGCGAGATCGTGCGCGCGATCCGGGCGGTCGCGGAGGGGGAGGCCATCTTCAGCCCGGCCATCGCGGCGCGGGTGATCGCGTTCCTGGCGGCGGGGGCGCCCGCCGCGCCGGCGGGGGCCTTCCCCGAGCTGACCGAGCGGGAGCGCACGATCCTGCACCTGCTCGGCCAGGGTGCCGGCAACGCGGCCATCGCCGCGCGGCTGGGGCTGCGGACAAAGACCGTGGCCAACTACGTTTCGACCATCTTCGGCAAGCTGCAGGTGGCCGACCGCGCCGCGGCGATGGTGCGGGCACGGGAGGCTGGCCTGGAGTAAGGCGGCGGCGGTCAACGTGAATGCCACGCGCATCGCCTCCTGGTGGTGGGACGAAGTGTCGTGATAGGCGTATCATCCTGCGCGCTGGCTCTCGTTCCCATCCTGTTCCCCTGGATGGTCGATGGGTATCCCCATCAATGTGCGCCAGTTATTGTCAAATGGCTGTCCTACGTAGGAATCGTTGTCTGGCCCCAGGGTATCCGTCGGAAGCCCGCGGCTGGGGCGGGGCTCACCATGGCCGCCCACGCTACGCCCCCGCCGCGCGGTCCCTTGACAGCCGCCCGATCCGTGGTACACTAGCCCTGTCGTGGGGACACGGGACGCACGCCCGCGGGCGGGGCCGCCGGGGCCGCCGAGGCCGCCGAGGGCGACGGAGCACGGCGTTACACGGCGTTACACGGCGTTGCACGGCGTTGTACGGGCAGCGGACGGGTGTTGGACGGGCGCGGCACGGGGGCGCGGGCCGTGCAACGGACGGACGAAGCACGGACGGCGCACGGTCGCGGGCCGCGTCTCACAATCTCGGGGTGCGCCCGCTAACCTTCGCTTGCTTTTCTCACGCATGCCAGTACAATAGAAACACTGGCTCTCTACTGAAGCTCCTGTCCTCGTCGCGCCGCATAGCGGTGTAGGTGAGGCCGCGCTTCCGTGGGGTGTCGCCACATAGCGTAGTGCCGTGGTCACGTTGGCGTGACCGTGGTCGGAGGTTAATGAATGACCCATCGTTTGCGGCTGCCACTCTTCGCGCTCGTCATCATGGCGCTCTTCTTAGGCGGCATTGTCCCCGCGCGCGCGGCGGGAGGCCACGCCCCGGCGCGCGGTGGGACGCGCGCGGCCGGCCCCCAGTCATACTACCTCTCGCTCGGTGACTCGCTGGCCTACGGCTATCAACCGTACCCGCCCATCCGGTCGGGCTTCGGCTTCTTCGACTTTCTCTCAACCGCCCTGGAGCGCATCAAGCCAGACCTGCAGCCTGTCAACTTTGGCTGCCCCGGCGAGAGCAGCGTGACCTTCATCAACGGTGGCTGCCCCGCCGCGAGCGCGGTCGCCTATCAGGGCTCGCAATTGAGCGCCGCCTTGAGCTTCCTGAAGGCGCACAAGGGGCAGGTCAGCCCGATCACCTATGTGCTGGGCGCCAACGATATCCTGCCGGCTCTCGCCAGCGGCGATCCGGCGAAGGTCCAGGCGGCCATCGGGCAATTCGCCGTCAACGACGACGCCATCCTCAAACAACTCCGCGCGGCCGCCCCGGACGCCGACATCGTGACGGTCGACTACTACCAGCCCCTGGCCGTCGCCGTCACCAGCACGGCGGCCCTCTCCGCCGTGGTGCAGGCGTCGCAGGCCGGCAACATGGTGATCGACCAGGTGGCCGCGAAGTACAACGTCAAGGTCGCCAACGTCTACTCGGTCTTTAATACGCCGGCGCGGAATCCCTTGCTGTGCAACCTGACCTGGATCTGCAGCCCCTACCACGATATCCACCCCATGATCGCCGGCTACGCCATCATGACCGGCCTGATCGAGCAGACGCTCGCCTACCCTGGATTCGCCTCGACGGCGATAAGCAACCCGCTGGCGATCTCGCGCGCCATCCCCGTGGCGCCCTCGGTGCTCACCTGGGCCTGGATCGGCGACAGCAATGCCGAGGGCTACGACGTAATCGTCTACCACTACGATAGCAGCGGCAATGCGGTGCAGGACCGCAGCGAGACCGTCCCGGCCGGTACCCACACCTATACGCTCGTGGGGACGACCTGCGGGATTACCTACGAGCTCAAAATACGCTCGCGCGGGACCAATAGGCCCAACGCGTATTTCACCCCCGGCGACGGCAGGGGTTTCCCCTGCCCGTCGTAGTCTCCTCATAGATCAGGAGCGGCGATCGGGAGGGAGGGTAGTCGTCGCGCCAACTGTGTACATCCAACACCCCAGCATTTATAGCGACCATTATCGGCCTATCAATCACGAAGGAGTGACTCTATGAAGCGCACCAAGAAGGTCGCGGCGGTCGCCGCCGCGGGTCTGTTAGCCCTCGGGGCCGGCGCGGCGCCCACGCGGACAGGGGCTAGCTCCCCGGCCGTCCCCGGCGTGACGAGCTCCAGCATTTCCGTCGGTACCACGATCCCGCTGTCCGGGCCGGCCGGCCCGTACGGGGCCATCGCCCGCGGGACGAAGGCGTACTTCGACTACATCAACGGCCAGGGCGGCGTGTACGGGCGCAAGATCACATACACCATCCTCGATGACGGCTACGATCCGGCGCGCGGGCTGACCAACGTCAAGAACCTGGTGCTCAACAAAGGCGTGTTCGGCTTGATCGACGACCTGGGGACGGCCAATAACAAGGCCGCCCTCCCTTTCATCACACAGCAGCAAGTACCGTTGGTCTACCCCGCGACCGGCTCGTCGCTGATGTCCCACCCCTTCCAGAAGTATCTCTTCGCCATGCAGGTCTCCTATACCATCGAGGGCAAGGTCCTCACCGACTACGCCGTCAAGACGCTCCATGCCAAGAAGATCGGCGTGTTCTACCAGAACGACGACTTCGGCCAGGAGGGGCTCAACGCGGTCACCGCGCGAGCTAAGACGGACGGCGCCGCGGTCGTGGACAGCGAGTCGTACGAGTTGACGGACGCCGACCTGAGCGCGCAGGTGCTCAAGCTCAAGCAAGCCGGCGTCGACACGGTGATCATGTTCGCCATACCGACCCCCGCCATCACCTTCATGAGCACGGCCCCCAAGGTCGGCCTCACGGCGAAGCTGCTCTCGAGCGACACCGCCCTCGATCCGGCTATCGTCAAGGCGGCCGGCCCCGCGGCCGAGGGGGTCTATTTCGACGCCTACGCCGATCTGCCCACCGCCAACAGCGCGAGCGCCAAACTCTACCGCTCCGTCATCAGCAAGTACGGCGATCCGACCACGACCCCCCTCAACAGCACCTTCACGGCCACGGGCGTGCTCTCGGGCGAGGTCTTCGTCGAGGGCCTGAAGCGCGCGGGCAAGAACCTCACGCGCCAGAGCTTCATCAAAGCGCTCGAGACCTTCCGCAACTACCGCCCCGCCGGGTCCAATATCACCTACACCTCGACGAACCACGCGGGCATCGAAGGCTCCTACATGGTACAGATCAAGAACGGCGCGATCGTGCCGGTATCGGGGTACGAGTACCCGAAGTAGAGTCGATAGTCGATAGTCGATAGTCGATAGTCGATAGTCAATGGTCGATAGTCGATAGTCGATAGTCGATAGTGGGTAGCCCGGAGGAGGTGCGTCACGATGGGTAAAGCTGTTATCGCGACTCGTACGGTCGCTGCCTGTAACCATCGACTATCGACCATCGACCATTGACTATCGACTATCGACTATCGACTATCAACTATCGACTGCCGGAGGCGCGGTGAGCGACCTAATCGTGGAGATCGTGCGGGGTGTGGCGACGGGCTGTATCTATGCCCTACTCGCGCTTGGCCTGACACTGATCTTCCAGGTGAGCGGCGTGGTGAACTTCGCGCAGGGGGCGCTGGCGGCGGTGGGCGCCTACGTGCTGTGGAGCCTGATCAACCAGGCCCATCTACCCTTCTGGCCCGCCGTGGCCGGCGCGGTCGTGGCCGTTTTTCTGCTCGGCGCGCTGTGCCAGTTGCTCCTGCTGCAGCGCTTGCAGCGAGCGCCGGCGGCGGCTCTCATCGTGACACTGGGGCTGCTGATCATGCTGGAGAACGGGGCCATCGGCCTCATCTGGGGCTACACCAGCCCGAGTCCGCCGCTCTGGCTCAACCTGCCGGTCTCGCCGTTTCAGCAGACCACACTCGGCCCCGTTGTCCTGAGCGGACTTGACCTCGCCACGATCGGCGTCACGGTCGCGCTCATCCTGCTGTTCTTCGGCTTCCTGCGCTACACACGCGCGGGCGCCTCCGTGCGGGCTGTGGCGCAGTCGGCGCGGGGCGCACGGCTGGTAGGTATCCGGGTCGACCGGGTGCGCCTCGTCGCCTGGGGCATTGGCGCCGGCATCGCCGCCGTCGCCGGCATCCTGATCGCCGCCGCGCCGGGACAGCAGGCCCCGACGATGGCGGAGATCTACTTGCTCAGCGCGTTCGCCGGCGCCGTGATCGGCGGCCTGGATAATCTCGTGGGGGCGGCGGCCGGCGCGCTCTTGATCGGTGTGGTCCAGAACCTCGTGACCTTCTACCTACCCAAAGGATTGAGCAGCGTGGGCGTCAGCGGCAGCGCGGTCGTGTTCTTGTTGCTGCTGATCGTGCTGCTGCTGCGGCCAGCGGGCCTGTTCGGCGTCGCCGTGCAGCGACGCGTGTAGGGCGAGAGTGGCGAGTGGTCGTATTTACTGGGAGCGCCGGCTTCCAGCCGGCGCTCCCAGTAGATACGTTCCGCCGCTTGTCGCCCATCGCCTAGACGGATGAGAGTATGACAGTACGCCGTTCGATGCTCGTGCTCCTGGCCGTGCTCGTGGTCGCGCTGGCCGGTGTGCCGCTCGTGGTGCGCAACGATTACCTCGGGGGGGTGTTCGACACGGCGGGCGTGTACGCCATCGTGGCCATCGGCCTCAACCTGCTCGGCGGCACGGGACAATTCTCCCTGGGTCACGCCGGATTTTTCGCCATCGGCGCGTTCGCCGCCGCCATCCTGAGCGCCACCTACGGCTGGCCGTTTTGGCTCGCCACCCCGGTCGCGGGGATCGTGGCGGCGGCGGCGGGTGTCGTCGTAGGCATCCCCGTGCTGCGTCTGAGTGGACCCTACTTCTCGATCGCCACGCTCGGTTTCGGCCTGCTCATCGCCAACGTCCTGGCCACGGCCGGGTGGGCGGGAGGACGCACCGGCATCTCGCTCTACGCGCCGCGACTCGGCCCCTATACCTTTACGAACACCTCGTTCTTCTGGGTCGTGCTGCTCGTGCTCGTTGTCGCCGTCTTCGTCGCGTACAACCTGCGCCACGGCGCGACGGGGCGGGCCTTCGTGGCGCTGCGCGAGAGCGAGCCGGCCGCGCAGGCCAGCGGCGTCAACCTGGCGCGCTACCGTGTCACCGCGTT
>JAABUQ010008519.1_pt1 | contig 14338 bp, 13 predicted proteins | sample 5560001 | NCBI WGS metagenome assembly JAABUQ01 (sample SAMN10711888, study PRJNA513371) | rock metagenome | isolation source: Antarctica rocks | place: Antarctica: Victoria Land, Finger Mt nord | collected 2015-12-18
GTCTCGATCGGCCGCGTGACGAGTACCTCGACCTGCTCGGGGGTGAGCCCGGCGGCTTCGGTCTGCAGCGCCACGCGCGGCGGCGCGAACTCGGGGAAGACATCGAACTTGGCGTGGCCGAGCGAATACACGCCGTAGGCCACCAGCAGGCAGGCGAGCGCGATGACGATGCCGCGAAAGCGGATTGCGAACGCGATGATGCCGGCCTGGAGGCCCGATGGCTGGGCGGGGCTCAATCGCCTCCCCCCCTCGGGATCGCCGCCCGCAGCCGGCGCTTGCGGCCGCAGCTCCTCCGAGAGCAATAGCTGGGCACCTTGGGTCACCAGCTGCGCGCCCGGCGCGAGACCTCGGACAATGTAGCCGCCGCCCGGCGCGGGCGTGTCGGTTGCAACCGCGATGCGCTGGAACGCGTCCGCTTGCTTTCGGACGTAGACCCACCCCTGGCCCTGCCAGTAGATCACCGCCGATTGCGGCACGGCGGCTCCGGTGTGCGCCGCACCCGTTGGAAGCAGGGCCAGCGCGTTCATGCCGGGTAAAAGACCGCTCGCGGCGGGCGCGACGTAGTAAAAGCTCGTCCCCTGGATGCGGGGATCGGTCCGCGCGGCTTGCGAGACGAATTGCGCCGCCGTTCGTCGGCCAGCGTCGGTCAGGACGGTGACGATCGTTGGTGGCCGCGCCACGGCGGCGTCGAGCGGCGCGGTGATCTGGATGAGAACGCGTCGCCGCTGGACCAGGTCGGCTACGAGGCTGGAATGCAAGTCGCCAAGCACCGGTCCAAATTCCTGGCGTGCAGTCGCACCGAAGGTCGAAGCTTGCGCCTGTGTGGCGGCAAGCGAGCCCTGGTCGGCTGCATAGGTCGCCGCCGCCGCCTGCTCGACCGCGAGCGAGACATTCTGCGCGTCGCGGTACAGCGTCTGCGCACGCGTGAACGCCGCGCGCGACGCGGCGACCTTGGCGGCGGCCGCGCTGACCTGCGCCTGCGCGCCCAGCGCGCTGTTGCCAAGATCGGTCAGGCGCGCGGCGTCGAGCACGGCGGCGAACGCGCGTACCGGTTCACGTCCCGATGCAGCCGCGACCGGCTCGGTCGCGATACCGCTGCGCAGCTGCGTTTCCAAGTCGAGCTTGAGCACGCTTACGCCATCGACGATGGCGATGCGCTGGGGCGCGGCAGGCGGCTTGTCCTGGTCGCCTGGCCGGGCCGCGCCTTCGCCGCCGAAGGCGCGCCAAAGCAAGAAGACCGCGAGCAGTAGCAGCGCGAGCGCGCCCACAGCCCACGGCAGCCGTCGGGATCGTCGCGACACACGAGGTTCGGTCGTCATCGGGCCTCCGGGGCGGTGCGGCGCACGAGGTCGGTCGGACTGGTCGATTGCGGGTCGAACAGTGGCTGTTGCAGCGCGTCCTCGATCGCGCCCACTGCCTGTCGCTGCGCGAGCGCTGAATCGATCGTGGACAGCTGGATCGCACCGACTTCGAGCGATCCCGTCAGCTGCGTCGGGCGATCGATCTCGCCCGCCGCGAACAGCTTGGCCGTGCTCGCCTGACGGCGTTGCTGTGCATCGAGCAGCGCCGTCGTCGTCGCTACCGCCTGACCGGCGGTCCGGTAGACGACGGCGGCGGAGTCGATCGCGCCGATGATCTGCGCCTGCAACGCGGTGAAGCTCGCCGCCGCCTGCGCGCGGCGGGCGACCGCCTCGGCGATCGGCCCCTGATTGCGGTTGAAGATCGGCAGTTCGAGGCTGAGCCCGCTCAGCCCGATCTTGTGGACGCCCTGATCGTAGGTGTAGCCCGGCGCTAGTGCGATGTTGGGATAGCGGCCAGCGAGCGCGAGGCGGAGCGCGGACTGCGCGGCGGCATATTGCGCGAGGCTGGCCTGAACATCGGTGCGCCCGGTCAGCGCGCGGCCTCGAAGCTCGCCCTCGCCGACGTGCGGGTCGAGGTTGGGGGTCGCGTCGAACGCAGTCAGGTCGATGACGACGCCGTCCAGTGCGCGCGCGGGCACGCCGATCGCGGTCGCGAGGCGCGCCCGCGCCGTGGATGCGGCGCTGTCCGCGTCACGCACCGCGATGGTGAACTGGTCGCGGTTGATCCGCTCGCGCGCGACATCGAGCGCGCTGGCCTCGCCAAGCGCGAGTCTTCGTTCAAGCAGGCCGACGAGCTGCGCTTCCAGCTGTAACCGGCTCCGGCCGAACTCGGCCCGGCGCCGCGCCGCCCACAAATCGAGCAGCGCACTTCGTACGCCACCGCGCACCTGCCACGCGGCGGTGGCCACGTCGTGGCGCGCGGCATCGGCGAGAGCCTGCGCCTGAGCGGTGCGTGCGCCGCGCTTGCCGAATGTTTCCAGCAGGAAATCGAGGGCAAACCCGATCGTGAGCGGCGGCGGACTATCGTACAGCGCCGACAGGCTAAGGGTCGGGTTGGGCCGCTGCCGCGCGGTGATCACCGCCGCGCGCTGGACCGCGAGCCGTGCGTAGGCGACTTCGAGATCGGGATGAAAATAGACGGCGGCGAGCGTCAGCGTCTCAATGTTCCAGACCCGGGCGCTCGTCGGGATGCGGGCTGCCGAGCGCAGGAAGACGTCCAGTCTGGCATCGCCAAGGCTCCGCGTCTCTAGCGCCGCCGCCGTTCGCGCGGGCGAGATCGGCTCGGGCCGATCGGTGACGCATCCCGTGAGCAGCGCAGTCGCGCAAGTGACGACCACGGTCGTGCGCGCCATTGTCGTGCCGTTCACAATGCGAGGTCAGTCGGCTCGTCAGCCGATTGCAGTCCTTCGCGCGCATAGACCGCTTGGGCGAAGGCATCACGCGCCACCGCGCAACGGTTCAAGGTGCTCTCGGCCGCTTCGCCTTCCTCATCGGGGAAGAAATCTCTCGCCAGGATCTTTGCGTTCCAGGCGGCGAGCTTTTCGTAATCGTCTTCCAACTCCTCGAGCTCGGCAAATGTGAACTTGCCCGCCGCGCGCTCCTTCTCGATTTCGTCGAGAAAGCCCTGAAACCGTTCGCGCAGCTCGGCATATTCGCGCGCGCGGTCGGCTTGGAAATGCGTGACGATCGTTGCATCCCCCTCTGCCGCGCGCGCGATCATGACGGTAGCGTGCCCACCTTGTGCCCGAACCGTCTCGGCTAGCTGGCCGAACAATCGATTATGCTCATTACTCGCGGGCAGCACCCACGCGCCATTGGGTACACTGGTCGCGCCGACCGCGCGCATCCGTCGCCAAAGCGCCACGCGGGCGCTCGACGGGGAAGTGGGTAGTTGTGCGAGCAACAACACCCAGTCGAGAGGGACCGACGGCGACATGAAACAGGTGTTGCGTTATCGCTCAACTCTCGTCTCTGCAAGCCGAGGGCGTAGAGCCGCTCCCTCCAGAGCATGAGCAAAATCAAACCCTATCGATCCGGAAATGTAGCACCGAGACAGCCTATGGATGCCGATACGCCGCTGCGACATCGCTCGCTTCACATCAGCCGGTTCGTCATCACCAGTTTCAAATGGCGTTCGACTTCGGCTCGCGTCGCCTTGCGACCGTTCAGCGTCCAACGTCCGTTCTGGCAGAGCACCCCGTCCACCGGTGCGCGTCGCGGCTGACCATAGCGCGTCGGTCCGCCGTCCTCGGGCGGCCATACTTCACGAATACGACCGCCTGGAGCGGTCGCATCGACCTTGCACGCAGTCGCGAGCGCGGGAGACGCGACCAGCATGGTAGCCAGGATAACGATGGTTACACGTATCATGCTTCGCCTCTCAATGAACGATCCTGACGTGCGGCGGCGATAATCCGGCTGATCGTCGGTTCGCTCACCTTGTAGAGCCGTGCCATCTGCGCGGCGGTCTTGCGGTTGGACGTGACATTCTCGACGACGTCGGCGCGCTGCGCCAGCGTGAGCTTCGAGCGTCGTCCGCCGATACGTCCTTCCGCTCTCGCCTGCGCAAGCCCCGCGCTGGTGCGCTCGCGGATCATGGCGCGCTCGAACTCGGCGAAGCTGCCGACCATCTGCATCATCATGCGCCCGGCGGGCGTGGTCGTGTCGATGCTCTCGGTCAGCGAGCGGAAGCCCGCGCCCTTGGCCTCGATGCGCTCCATAATGTGCAGCAGGTCCTTGAGGCTACGGCTGAGTCGATCGAGCTTCCAGACGACGACGTCGTCGCCGCGGCGGAGCTGGCCCAGCATCCGTTGCAGCTCGGGCCTATCCCAGCGTCCCCCCGAGGCGCATTCCTCGAACACGTCCTCGCATTCGGACTCAACGACATACTCATCATCACGCCTTACAATGCCCAGGTCCACGAGCTCTCGTCGCGGCTGCCGGGAGCCCGGATCGGCACCGTCGACAAGTTCCAGGGGCAGGAAGCGCCGATAGCGATCTACTCGCTCGCCAGTTCAAGCCATGCCGATGCGCCGCGCGGCATGGAGTTCCTCTACAGCCTGAACCGTCTCAACGTCGCGACTTCGCGTGCGCGCCGCCTGTCATATCTCGTCTGTAGTCCAGCGCTGTTCGAGGCCGAGTGCCGAAATCCGCGGCAGATGCTGCTCGCCAATGCATTCTGCCGCTTCCTCGAAATGGCTCAATGACCAGAAGGCGCAATCAGACTGGCCGGGGGGGCAGGAGCGAAAGCCAAGTACGAGAGAGGCAAGGCGATTTATTGCGCGGTCGCGCGGCGGCTCCGAAAAGGATGTTCACGTCAGCCTGCTCCGCACATCGCAAGGTCCGCTTCTTGTATGGATGCGCTTCAAAGCCGCCATTCTGTTAACGGCCCCAAAGTCGGCTTGATGCGCCCCGCCCGTTGTCGGGCGGGGCGTCGTCGGGTCATTCGCCGTTGGGGCGACGGCTGCGGGTCCACACGAGGCTGAAGCCCTCCTCGCCTTCCGCCTCGAACAGGTTGCAGTAGATCGGCTGCGTGAAGCTCGGATCGTCGAGCTTGACCGACAGGTAGTTGGCACCGCCCTTCGACTTCTCCGCCCAGCAGGCACCGATCTCGGCCTTGCCCGCGAAAACGCGGTGGCTGGGGGCCTTGTCGTTGTTGCGATTGTCCTCGGGGACGATACGGACGCCGCGCGCCTGCATCTGGAGGGTGACGATGTCGCCCTGATACTCCTGGCCGACCTTCTTGAAGCTGCCGATGTTCGCCATGGTGGTTCTCCTTGCTGGTCGAGCCCGCGACCATCGCGGCCTCGATGGCGTGTCGTGGGCCGAAGGCGATCGACGCCGCATCCGTAGGACCGCAGCGCAGCGGAGGATGGCGACGGGAGAAGTTTCTTGTCCCGCGAGGAATGACGGCGTCAGCCGGCAGGGGAAGAAAGTTTGACCACAGCCGTTGCGGCTCAGGCGATCGAGGCGCAGCCGTCCTTCGGCCAGATCAGGCCATCAAGAGGCCGCGTGGTTCGCGTCTTGGCCAGCCGCGAAGGAGGACCACCATGGCGGACATTGCAGCGCAAAAATGCGGCTAAGGGGGTGGCGGGCGGAAGCGGCGCACTTGGGTGCATGAGGCGCGTCTAAATCGGATCAGAGGACCGCAAGGCGGCATGGGCTACGCCACCTCCCTAGCGGCATTCCGGGATCGTGCTTGCTGGGCGGAGAAGCCCAACGCGGCTGCCCTACCTCGACAAGCGACGCCGGTCCGAGCTCCGCGCCCATCCGCTGCCCGATTCGAGGCGGCCCGGCGAGGAAGCCAGCCCATTGGGTGAGCCGCAGTCGCTGTCCGAGGGGGATGATCGAGGCGACGCGTCGACCGGCACGTGCGGGGCGCTCGCCAGTCGAGCCATGGCGATGAAGCCCGTCACCGCACCGCCGACGACCGAAAAGGCGATCTGCCAGCCCGCGGCGGGCATCAGGTATTTCACGATGCCGTGCGTGGCCCAGTAACCGGCGATGGTAGCGGGAACCGCATAGGCGAGCGCGAGCAACACGCGCGCAAGCGACGAGCGAAGTCGTGAGAATGCGAACTCGCCAAGCCCGAGCACCAGCCCGGCGACGACCAGCCCGACGATCCCCGCGCCGACCACGCCCGCACCGGTGTGATAGGTGTAACTGCCGCGGACACACCCAAGGTCAGCGGCATCGCGTAGACGGCAAAGGCGAACAGCAGCCAAGCTAGACCGGCGATTGGGGCGACGGCGAAGATGGCAAGCAACATGGGTGTCACTCCTGAACACGAGCGAGCCTGCGTTGACCAATGGTCCGTGCGCTCGGACGACAGGATAGAGGAAGGCAAGCAAGCGTAAAGCCGCGAAACCGGAAATCCGGCTTCGCGGCTCGTCGGCTCGGCGCAAATACGTAGAAGGTGGGTGGCGCTCACGCGCCACCTTGGTCGAAGCGCCAGACGCGGATGCCCTTCGCCTTGGCCTTGTCAGCGAGATTGGCGGAGACGCCCGAGCCGGGGAAAACGACGACGCCGATCGGTTGCGCGTCGAGGATCGCGTCGTTGCGCTTGAACGGAACCGCCTTGGCGTGACGCGTCCAGTCGGGTTTGAAGACGACCTGCGCAACCTTGCGGTGGTCGGCCCAGCGCGCGGCGATCTTCTCGGCACCCTTGGGCGTGCCGCCGTGCATCAGCACCATCGCGGGGTGTCGGGTGTGGACCTTGTCGAGCGCGGCCCAGATGCGCTGGTGGTCGCCGCAGTCAGGTCCGCCGGTAAACGCGATGCGCGGTCCGGGTGGAAGCATGATCTCGGTTTCGCTGCGTCGCTTGGCGGCGAGGAAGTCGCGGCTGTCGATCATCGCGGCGGTCTGGGTCGTGTGGTTGACCCGGCTGCCCGCGCGCGGACGCCAGGGTTGGCCGAGGTGCCGCTCGTGGAGGTCGGCGGCGAGATCGCGCAACGCTTCGAAGGTGTTCCGTCGTTCGATCACTGATAGGCCCTGCGCCAGCAATCGTTCGAGTTCGACCGAGCGCACTTCGGAGCCGTCCTGCTCGCGCTGGCTGCGCTGCTGGGCGTGCTCGTTGTCGTCGAGATCGCGCTGCAGCCGGTCGACCTTGCGGTGGAAGACGTTGACCATATTCCACAGCAGGTCGTCGAGGTCGGGCTCGAGGCGGGTTTCGGTAAGCGTGCCGACGAGCGCGTCGAAGATGTCGGCCATCGCGCCTTCGGCGATGCGCGCGTCGGGCATCGGTCGCGGGTCGGGCTCGTCCTGGAACGGTCGCCAGCCGTGCAGTTGCAGCTGCTGGAAAAGCAGGTCGGTCGCGGTCGTGGGATCGTCGTCGTGCTCGGTCATGGTCGTGTCTCCCGGTCGGACAAGGCCGCGCCTCTCGCGGCCTTCCTGGGCGTGCGAAGCCGGAAGCGGAGACGGGCTGCACCGACAGGCCGGAGCGCAGCGGAGGACGGCGGCGGCCGACTTGTTTGCTGCGCGAGGAAGCCCGGCCCTCGTGGCCGGGCCGGGGAAAGAAGTCGGCGGCCGCCGTTGCGGCCCGGCTCAGGGCGGCTTGCCGCCCGGCGCTTCCGGTCGAAACGCCTCTGTGGAAGGCCGTGCGCGCGGTCGCTTCTGGGCGGGGACTGGCCGTGGCCTACGTCGCGCGATCAACTCGCCCGCGATCGGTTCTAGTCCGAAGTAGCCAAACGCTCGGCGTCGTCCGGGGCGAGCTGTGGCCGGAGTGCCGCGCGCAGTTCGTCCACTCCGAAGGCGCGAAGGTCGTCGTTGAAGTCGCCCAACGTCGGCGTAAGCGCGATCGCTTCGATCCCGGCCTCGTCGGCGCGGATGGTCAGCCGCTCCATCGCACTTCGACCGGCGGCGTCGTTGTCGATGGCGACGTAGAGGCGGCGCAGAGTGGGCCAGAAGTCGATCGCGCCCAAGTGCCCGGCCGAGAGCGCGGCGATCGCGGGCAGACCGGGAATAGCGGATCGGATCGACAGCATCGTCTCGATGCCTTCGCCGACGACCGCTACATCGGTCGTCCGGCCAAAGTGGACGCCGTTGCCGAGCAAGCAGCCCATCGCGCGGCGCGGTGTGTCGACGGGAGCCTTGCCCGCTGCCGCACTCAGCCAAGTGCGATGGATGCCGGACAGCACGCCGTCGTGGTCGGTAACTGCGGCCAGCAGCGCAGGCCAGGTCGTGCGCTCGCCATCGTCGGACTGGTGGTAGCAGCGCGGATGGAAGCGCAATGGTGCATCGATCAGCGAGGTCGTGATTGCGCGTTGGCGTAGATACGCTTCGGCGACTGTGTGCAGAACTGGTTTTGCGCTCGCCCACAAACGTCGCGCGGCTTCGGGCGATCCGGTCGGTGCGGGTGGCTCCGGCTTGGTGCGTTCGGGGCGGGGCAGGCGTAGGTAGCCGCGGGCTTCCTCGATTGCGTCGATCAGGCGGTGCAAGCGTCGGGTCGCGGCGATCAGGTCGAGTAGATCGCCATGTTCGCCGGTGGCGGCGTCGCGCCACTTACCAATGGTGCAGTTTCCCAGCGGTCGGGCCTGCAGCCGCACGTACAGACTCCGCTCCTTGCTGTTGGCGGTGTCGCCGACCAGCCAGTAGTGGCCCGCGCGTCGACCATTCGAAAGATAGTGGCGGCACACACCCTCGGCGTCGCGCGCGAGCTGGCGGGCGAGGTCGGCGGCAACGCTCGGCATCGGGCTACTCACGAAAAAGAAGGGCCCGTCCCCGGTGAGGACGGGCCCGAGGTGGCGGGGAGTGCGAGTGGGGTTACTCGGCCGCGATCGCGAGGGGTTCGAAGGCGACGTCGGGATATTCGCTCACCGCGCCGTCTTCGCCCATGGCCGTTTCGCCGTCGTTCACCGCCGATTGTTCGACGGTCTCGGGCGACGCGGGGTCAGCGGCATCGTCCGTGATCCCGTCGGTGCCGATCGCGAAGACGAAAGTCTGCCCCGGCGTGCGCAGCGCCTCGGGTAGCCAGTTCGTGCCCGCGAGCAACACCTCGACCCGCTCGGCCATCTCGGCCTTCTTGCACCCGGCGAGCCGATCGGCGGACGCGTCGCCCCGCACCTCGCGGACGGCCTCGACGATCCGCGCCTTGGTCACGCGGCCGAGATAATTATCGGCCGTCGGTGCCCAGGTCGCTGCCATGTCGAGGCTGGTAGCCGCCGCCAGCCGGTTGGCGTGCGCCAATGCGCGCGGGCGCTTGTTCCAGCTTTCGTACAGCGCGTTGACGCCTTGCGAGACGCAATGCGCGAACAGTTCGGCGCGGATATACGCGTCGAGGTCGGTCAGCGTATCCCAGAGATCGGCGGGGTCGCGTGGCATCCGTTCGGCGAAGGTCCGGTGCCGCGCCTCAATCGTGGCCGCGAGCGGATTGTCGGCGAGACCGGGAACGCTGCCGAAGCCGACGCTCTTCAGCTCCAGCTCGACGCAGCTGTCCTGCGTGTAGTGGTAGAAGACGCGCAGGCACAGCACATGCAGCGCGGCGAGCAACGCGACCTCGGGCGAGCGGCCCACCGCCTCACGCAATGCCAGCGTGCGCGCGGCGGTCAGTTCGGTCAGCAGCCGATCGGGGATAGGCTTGAGCCCTTCATCCTCCAGCTCGCTCGGCTCGTCCGCAGTGCTACCGTACGCAGGCGCGGTAGCATCCGAGTGATCGTGTCCGTCGTAGGCGTCCGGGGCGAGGCGCGGGTCGGCTTCCGCCTGGTCGAGTACGACCGGAGCTTCCACCTCGAGCTTCGCCTCGTCTTCGGGCCGGACATAGCCGCGCTGCACGCGCAGACGCCCCGCCGCGTCGATGCTGACGAACGCGCCTGCGATGCCCAAGTCCTCGGGGCGATACGTCGTCGGTCGGTCGTCGAGCGCGGCGAGTGCCGCGTCGATTTCGGTCACCCTCCGGTCGATCTCCTCGGGCAAATCGGATTCGTCGCAGTAAGCCGCTTCGATCTCCTCGCGTTCGGCGACCAGCGCATCGCGTGTCGCCCACTCGCCGTCGGTCAGTTCGCGTCGCTCGCCCTGGATGCAGCGCATCCCGAACGTGCGTCCATAGGCGATCTCGGGGGCGGCCTCGATCCAGCGCCAGCCCTCGGCGCGGATGATTTCGGCCTCATCTCGCAGCCGCTCGACCACCATCATGTCGAGCAGGCCGGGGTCTTGCAGCCAGCCGCCATCGTCATCGTGGAAGAGGTCGCGCAGGACCGTCCCACCTGCCTCGACATAGGCGTCGATGCCGACGAACAGCGCACGCTTATCGCTCGTGCGGATCGCGCCCTCGGTAAGCATCCGGCGGATCTGGTACGGCTCCTTGCCGTAGGTTCGCTGCACCGCGTCCCACACCTGATCCTGCCGCTCATGATCGGCGTTGACCGTGAACGCCATCAGTTGGTCGAGCGTCATGCCGTCCTCGGCATAGACGTCGAGCAACTTCGGGCTGACCGAGGCGAGCCGCAGCCGTTGCTTCACGACCGACGGAGCAACGAAGAATGCCGCCGCGATCTCCTCCTCCGATTGGCCCTTCTCGCGTAGCGCCAGGAAGGCGCGGAACTGGTCGAGCGGGTGCAACGCGAGGCGCTGGACGTTTTCGGCGAGGCTGTCCTCCTCGGCGATGCCGTCGGTGCGGATCACGCACGGAATCGGCGCGGTCCGCGCCAAGCGCTTCTGCTTGACCAGCAGTTCGAGCGCGCGGAAGCGCCGTCCGCCCGCCGGAATCTCGTACACGCCCGTCTCGATGCCGCTCTCGTCGAACAGCGCGCGTACCGTGATGCTTTGTAAGAGCGTGTGCCGGGCGATGTCCTCGGCGAGCTCCTCGATGCCGACGCCCGCCTTGATGTGGCGGACGTTCGATTGGGACAGGATCAGCTTGTCGAAGGGGATGTCGCGCGACTGGCTGAGCGCGATCTTGGGTTGGGCCTTGGTCATGGACGGTCTCCGTGACGGGCTGGCCGGGAGCCTCTCTCTCGGCCTCCTGCCCGTCACGAAGCGCAGCGCCGCGCTCTTACTCTCCTTCGTCGCGGGGCCGGTCAGCGACGCCGGGGGCGATCCGGCGCACCATCGCGGCGAGCGAAGCAATATCGTCGAGCAGCTCAAGCGGTGCCCAGTTGTTTGCGCCGCCCGTGTAGTCGCGCCGTCCCCGGCAAGTGCGGATAAGAATGCCCATGTCGCCGTCGAGCGCCGATTGGCTGACCTGAATGTAAACCGCCTCGTGGTATAGCGTAATTTCGCCACTTACGGCGACCCCGGCCTTATTGGATCGCAGGTCGTAGCTGCCGCTCGGCAGCCGCAGCGCTGCGGCGAGCTGGCGAAGTCGCGCGCGGGCGGTCGTGTGAAAGCACCGTTTCTGCGCTTCGTCGTAGGCGCAATCCTTGCTCCAGTTCATTGCCCGTCTCCCGATACAGAGCGGCCCGCCAATGGCGGGCCGGATGGGTCGTCGATGATGCTGGTGGCGGCAGGTCCGCCACCCGGGTCGTCGTCGGCGAGTTCGCCCGTCAACCAGTGGTCGCAATCGATCCAGTCGAGGCTCTTGCGCGCGCTAAGGTCGATCAATTGCGCGCCGCCGCCGAAGCCGTCGACGCGCGGGCGCGAGCAGGTCAGCGCCCAGGTGAAGCCCCAGCGTCCGCGTAGGTCGAACTCGGCCGCGCAGCGCAGCACGAATTGGATGACATGCTTCTGGTCGCCGAAGCCGTCACCATCGTGGATCCAGATCGACGTTGCACCGCTCGGCTCGATGGCAAAGCCCATCTCGGATTGTTCGAAGGCCGCGTAGGCGAGTTCCATCTCGCGGTGGAGTTGGATCGCGCGCGCGACGTTCTCGGCCGAGCCAACGTCGAGCACGCATGAGAACTGGGTGAAGTCGTCGGCCATTGCCGGTCTCCTCAAACGCGAACGGCCCGCGCGATGGCGGGCCGTTCAGGGGAATGTCGGTGAGTTCGGCGGGGCTATTCCCGCCGGAAAGGCGCAAAGCTGCCAAAGCGGCTCTACGCCTCCACGCTATTGCACGGATGCCATCAGCTTGGCGGCGCGCGCCTCCAGATCGAGCCGGGCGTCTTGGTGTGGCTTGGCTCGCGCCACCGCCGTGATCCCCTGGACGAAGTCGAACACGCTCGTGGGTGGGTGGCCTTCCTCGCCGAGCACGGTGGATATGATCTTCGCGGTCTCTTGCCTGGTGAAGCCCCGCTTGCGCAGGAAGGTCTCGCGGTCCTCGTCGCTGCGGGCGACGATGCGTTCGCGTGCTGCCCGGATGCCGCTCACGAACGGCCCTGCCGAGCTATCGGCGAAGCGCGCCAGCGCGGGCGCGGCCTGGTGCGCGAAACGGTGCGCGGCGAACTTGCTGTGGCGGATGCTCAGCTCCTCGAAGCCCTCCGCGCCCCAGATATTGCGGTTCATGCACACCGCACGCAGAAAGAACGTTGCCATGCCGAGCGTCTTCGAGCCGACCTCCGAGTTCCAGCAGTAGAACCCCCGGAAGTAGAGATCGGGATCGCCGTTCGGCAGCTTGCCCGCCTCGATCGGGTGCGTGTCGTCGACCAGGAACAGGAAGACGTCGCGGTCGCTCGCATAGAGCGTAGTCGTATCCTTGGTCACCTCGACGAATGGGTTGTGGACCATCGTCGACCAGTCGAGCGTGCCCGGCACCTTCCAGCGCGTATCGCCCACCCCGTCGCCCGCAATGCGCATCACCGCGCCGACCAGCTCGTGATCCCAGATACGGCCATAGTCTGGCCCGGTCACCGCGCGCAGCTCGACACGGCCGTCGTCGGCCTCAAGCGTCTTGATCAGTTCGGCGCGGTTCGACGCCAGTCCATGCTGGAGGTTGATCCCCGCCAGCGGCGCGGGCAGCTGGCGCAGATAGCCCGACGGCGCGCCGACCAAGCCGCACAGTTGGCCGAACGACCAGTGCGTCGGCATCACCGGTGCATCGCGCCCGGGGATCGCCAGTGCGAGGCGGCTCACGTCGCTGACCTTCGCCTCGACGCGAATGGACCGCGTCTCGACCGTGCGGGCGGTGGCGCGCTCGGCGCGGGTGCGCACGGCCTTGTGCAGCGCGCCCAAGGACAGATACCGCTCGTCGTCCGGGCGCGAGAACCACTCGGACGACACGCGCCCGATCCGTTCGCCCCGCGATATGTCCACCTTGAAGCCGTTGGTCACCGTCCGCGCGCCGACACCCAAGTCGCCCCGAACATGTTTCTCAATCATGATCCCATCTCCGCGACGAAGCGGCCAAGAGGCTCTCTCTCGGCCCTCAACTTCGTCCCGAAGCGAGACGCTACGCTCTTACTCTAACGGATGAGTTGAAGAAGCCCGGTGCTGGAAGGGGTCAGCCGAACACACAAAGATGGCTAGCTCACGTGGCACATCGTCGCACCGAACACGCCCTCATTTGCTTCCCCGCTGCTTCCCCGATCACCTCGCAGCTGATCGGGGAAGCAGTTTTAGATGAGAAAAACGGCTCAAAACTTGGTGCGCGACGCAGTCCGGGGCGAACGCATCTCGGGTCCGATTTTGCCTAATATACGGGAATAAACAGGGAATCCGCGAATTTAGCGTTCTGGACGCATTCTAACGGCCTATAAGGCTCCGGTTTCCCTCAGCTTTTCCCACAAATTCCCTGGACTCCGGAACAGGGAATTAATCGTAGTCGAGCAGGGATTATGGTTGCGCAATCTGCGCAAGCAGGATCGCCCTGGTGCCAAGCTGGTGCGGCACGAAGCAACTCGCTCAAACGCAGTAAGCGTCCGGGCATCGTCGTGTTGCGGCGTCCGGCGTAGCCGGCGATCTCCAACCTGCTTGAGGTTTCCTTTCGGACTCCGAAAGGAGGGTTGGAGATGGGGCGGATGGAGATCATCACCCATATCGAGCGGCGGCGTCGTCACAGCGAGGCCACCAAGCGCGTGATCTTGGCGGATGCCGACGCGCCGGGTTCGACGGTGCGCGGAGCGGCGAAGCGCCACGGCGTCGCCGAGAGCCTGATTTACCATTGGCGATCGGCTCGGCGGAAGACGGCGAGCATCGCGAGCGAGCCGATGCAGTTCATCGCTTATGGCGCGGTCACCGACGCCACCGCTGAGGCGTCGCAGGTTGTCCATCCAACCACGCCCAAACCCGCCCGCGCGGGAGCGACGGTGTCGGAGGAGCTCGTCCGTCCGCACCCCGGCTTGCGTCCCGGCGCGATCGACATCGGCCTGACCTCGGGCGTGCGCCTGTCGGTGGATGCTTACGTCAATGAGAAGGCGCTGGCCCGGGTGCTGCGCGCGCTGCGCGAGGCATCGTGCTAGCGCTGGGCGCGGGCACCAAGGTCTATCTCGCGTGCAAGCCGGTCAGCATGCGCAAGGGTTTCGACGGGCTCGCCGCATTGACCCGCGAGGTGTTCGACGCCGATCCATTCTCGGGCCACCTGTTCCTCTTTCGGGGAAAGGGCGCGGACTATTTAAGGCAATCTACTGGGACGGCTCGGGCATGTGCCTGTTCGCCAAGCGGCTGGAAAA
>JAABUQ010008520.1_pt1 | contig 14338 bp, 12 predicted proteins | sample 5560001 | NCBI WGS metagenome assembly JAABUQ01 (sample SAMN10711888, study PRJNA513371) | rock metagenome | isolation source: Antarctica rocks | place: Antarctica: Victoria Land, Finger Mt nord | collected 2015-12-18
ATCGCGTCCTACCTTGCCCGCTGACCGCACCGGCGCGCGGGTCGGCGTCGCGGCGCTGCTGCTGTTCCTGGCCTCCGTGCCGTTCGCCAACTGGCTGATCCAGCACGTCGGCACCGTCTGCGTGCCGTCCGGGCCGTGCCTGGTGCCGGTGGCGCCCGGCGTCATGGCGCCGTCCGGCGTCTTGGCCGTAGGGGCGGCCCTGGTGCTGCGGGACGTGGTGCAGCGCTGCCTCGGCCCGGCCTGGGGCCTCGGCGCCATCGTGCTGGGCGCGGCGTTGTCCACGCTGATCGCGCCGCCCTCCCTCGTGCTGGCCTCCGGCGGCGCGTTCCTGCTGAGCGAGTTCGCGGACTTCGCCGTTTATACCCCGCTGCAGCGCCGCGGTCTGGTGCTGGCGGTGCTGGCAAGCTCGCTGGCCGGGCTGGTGGTGGACAGCCTCGTGTTCCTGTTCCTCGCCTTCGGCAGCCTGGATTTCCTGGCGGGCCAGGTGATCGGCAAGGCGTGGGCGGTGCTGTTCAGCATCCCGCTGATCCGGCTGTTGCGGCGCGTGGCGCCCACCCCGGCCTGATTGCGCCTTTCGGATTTCGACTTCGAGCTGCCTGCCGACCGTATCGCGCAGCACCCTGCGCGCCCGCGGGACGCCGCGCGGATGCTGGTCGTTGGCGACGAGTTGCAGGACCGTGCCGTCCGCGATCTTCCCACCCTGCTGCGCCCCGGCGACGTGCTGGTCGCCAACGACACCCGCGTCATCCCGGCCCAGCTTGCGGCCCGGCGCGGTGCGGCACGCATCGGCCTCACGCTTGACCAGCCGCGCCCTGACGGCTCCTGGCACGCCTTGGCCCGCAACGCCCGGCGGCTGCGGCCCGGCGACACGCTGACCTTCGACCACGCCCCGGACCTCGCGGCCACGCTGCTGTCCCGCGACGACGATGGGGGCGTCGTGGTCCGGTTCAACCGGGCGGACGCCGCCTTCGCCGACGCGCTGCGCCGCGCCGGGGCGCTGGCCCTGCCGCCCTACATCGACCGGCCCCGCGGCCCCACGTCGGAGGACGCCGCGGACTACCAGACCGTGTTCGCCGCGCGCGAAGGCGCGGTCGCGGCGCCGACGGCCGGGCTGCACTTCTCCGACGCGCTGCTGGGAGCGCTCGACGCCGCCGGCATCCCGCGGGTGCTGGTGACGCTGCACGTCGGCGCCGGCACCTTCCTGCCGGTCCGCACCGACGACGTGTCCGACCACGCGATGCACGCGGAATGGGGCGAAGTGACCGAGGACGCGGCCCGCGCGATCAACGCGGCGCGGCGCGTGGTGGCGGTCGGCACGACGACATTGCGGGTGCTGGAAACCGCGGCCGACGCGGCGGGCCGGGTGCAGCCGTTCCGGGGCGACACGCGGCTGTTCATCACGCCGGGCTTCCGCTTCCGGGCGGTCGATGCGCTGATGACCAACTTCCACCTGCCGCGCTCGACGCTGTTCATGCTGGTTTGCGCCTTCGCCGGGCAGGCGCGGATGCAGGCGGCCTACGCGCACGCCATCACGCAGGGCTACCGCTTCTACTCATACGGCGACGCCTGCCTGCTGGAGCGTGCCGGGTGAGCTTCGGCCATCAAGTCCTGGCGACGGACGGCGCGGCGCGAGCCGGCGTGCTGCGCACCGCGCACGGCGCCGTCGAGACGCCGGTGTTCATGCCGGTCGGCACCGCCGGCACGGTGAAGGCGATGACGGCGGACCAGGTGCGCGCCACCGGCGCCGGGCTGGTGCTCGGCAACACCTACCATCTCATGCTGCGGCCCGGCGCCGACCGGGTCGAGCGGCTGGGCGGGCTGCACCGCTTCATGGACTGGCCCGGCCCCATCCTGACCGACAGCGGCGGCTTCCAGGTCATGTCGCTGGCGGGCCTGCGCACCATGGACGAGGGCGGCGTCACCTTCCGCTCCCACCTGGACGGCAGCGCTCACCGCCTGACGCCCGAAAGCGCCACGCAGATCCAGCACAAGCTCGACGCCACCATCACCATGGCGCTCGACGAGTGCACCCCTTTCCCCGCCACGCCGGCGCAGGCGGAGGCCAGCATGGCGCTGTCGATGCGCTGGGCCGGGCGCTCCCGCGACGCCTTCATGGCGCGTCCGGGCTACGGCCAGTTCGGCATCGTGCAGGGCGGCGTGTTCCCGGACCTCCGGGCGGCGTCGGCGGAGGCGCTGGCCGCTATCGGCTTCGAGGGTTACGCAATCGGCGGGTTGTCGGTCGGCGAGGGCCAGGCGATCATGCTCCCGGTGCTGGAGAGCACGGTGCCGCATCTGCCCGCGGACCGGCCACGCTACCTCATGGGCGTCGGCACGCCGGACGACCTGCTGGCGGCGGTGGCGCGCGGGATCGACATGTTCGACTGCGTGATGCCGACGCGCGCCGGGCGCACGGCGCGGGGCTTCACCTCGCGCGGCGTGCTCAACCTCCGCAACGCCCGCCACGCCGAGGACGCCGGCCCGCTCGACGCGCAATGCGCCTGCACCGCTTGCACCCGGCACAGCCGCGCCTACCTCCACCATCTGTTCCGGGCCAACGAGATGCTCGGGCCGATGCTGCTGACACAGCATAACCTGACCTATTACCAGTCCCTGATGCGCGCCATGCGCGCGGCGATCACCGGGCGCCGGCTCGACGCCCACGCCGCCGAAGTCTGCGCCGCCTGGGCTGCCGGGGACCCGAGATGACCGATTACACCACCCTGACCCAACTCGGCGCCGCGACCGCCGCGCCCGCTTCGCCCGACGCCGCGGTGCTGGAGCGGGTGGGCAACCCGCAGCCCGGCATGGCCTACCTCGTCCGCTTCACCTGCCCGGAGTTCACCTCGATCTGCCCGCTGACCGGCCAGCCGGATTTTGCCCATGTCGTGCTGGACTACGTGCCGGACGAGTGGATCGTGGAAAGCAAGTCGCTGAAGCTGTTCCTCGCCAGCTTCCGCAATCACGGCGCGTTCCATGAAGCATGCACGATGGAGGTGGCGCGCCGGGTGATCGAGGCGACGGCACCGCGCTGGTTGCGCATCGGCGCGTATTGGTATCCCCGCGGCGGCATCCCCATCGACGTGTTCTGGCAGACCGGCACGCCGCCCGAGGGCGTTTGGCTGCCCGATCAGGGTGTCGCGCCGTACCGGGGGCGTGGCTGAGCATCATACACGCCGATTGATGGCGCTCCTGCCGCCGCCCAGGTCTTTCTGCTGCCGTGACATGTGGCCCCATTCGGCTCGCGCTTCGGGCTGAACGCCATCTTTCTGTTCTACATTAACCGAAACGTCATTACTAAACGGTAAGATGTGCCAGTTCGTCTTGAGAACCTTGCGCATTGCCGGTCCTTTTTGCTTCACTCAAACGCATTGAAACGTTCATGATCGACAGAATGATGCCACATTGCCCATACCTGACAGAAACGGTCATCATGCAAACTGTGGCGTTCGCTGTAATTTCATGCGGTTTACTTGTGTATTTCGTCCCGGCAATCGTTGCATGGAAGCGAGGGGTGAGCGGGTCTGGGATCCTGTTCATGCTGAATTGCCTGATTGGCTGGACAGTGCTCGGCTGGATGGCGATGCTCGTTTGGGCTGCGGCCGGAGACACGCATCCCGCAGAGGCTTATCGCCGCCATCTCGCGCGCCAGATCAAGCGCCAAGCGCTCCCGCTATCTCTCCTGTAGGAAAGCCCACCGCCGTCTTCCGCAGCCAAAGCAATCCGTTGTCCCCGGGCAGCGGCGAGCTTATCAGCCATGATGGTTCACGTAACCGCCTCCAAACCGGCATAGCCGCCAGCGGGCAACGATACGGGAGCAGCACTGTGTTGCTGACCTTGCGATGACGACACCCGGCGCCGCGGCAAAGGCGCGCATCCGCGACAAGGCATTGGCTTTAGGTTTTCACGCCGTCGGCTTCGCTCCGGCCACTCTGGGACCCGAAGCGCGGGCGCGGCTCATGGCGTTCCTCGACGCCGGCCAGCACGGCGACATGGGGTGGCTGGCAGACCGCGCGGAGCAGCGCGCCCACCCCCAGGCGTTGTGGCCCGAGGCGCGCAGCGTGGTCGCGGTCGGCCTGTCCTATGCACCCGATGGCGACCCCCTCGCGGCGCTGGCCCGGCCGGACCGCGGCAACATCTCGGTTTATGCCCGCAACCGAGATTATCACGACATAGTTAAGGGAATGCTAAAGCACCTGGGCGCCTTCATCGCCAGCCGCTTCGGGCCACATGTGAAAGTGTTCGTGGACACGGCGCCTGTGATGGAAAAGCCGCTGGCGCAGCAGGCCGGGTTGGGCTGGCAGGGCAAGCACACCAACCTCGTGTCGCGGGCGCACGGCTCCTGGCTGTTCCTGGGAGAGGTGCTGACCACGCTCGACCTGCCGCCGGACCCGGCGCATGGCGACCGTTGCGGCACCTGCGCCCGGTGCATGGCCGCCTGCCCGACTGATGCCTTCCCGGCGCCGTACCGCCTGGATGCGACGCGCTGCATCTCGTACCTCACCATCGAGCACGCCGGGCCGATCCCGCTGGCGCTGCGCCCTTTGATGGGCAACCGCATCTATGGCTGCGACGACTGCCTCGCCGTCTGCCCGTGGAACCGCTTCGCCCATGCGGCGCACCCCAAGCTGCAGGCGCGCGACGACCTGCGCGCGCCGGCGCTGGCGGAGCTTGCGGCGCTGGACGACGCCGGGTTCCGCGCCCGGTTCTCAGGCTCGCCGGTCAAGCGCATCGGGCGCGACCGCTTCGTGCGCAACGTGCTGACCGCCATCGGCAACTCCGGCGACCCCGGCCTGCTCCCCGCGGCGCAGCGCCTGCGCGCGGACGCGGATCCCGTGGTGGCCGAGGCCGCAGAGTGGGCCGTCGCGCGCTTGCAGGACAAAGGCGCCGCTTGAGCCTCATCAAGCGCAGCTTCAGCCTGTCGGGCCACCGCACGAGCGTGGCGTTGGAGCCTGAGTTCTGGTCAGCCCTGTCGGATGTCGCCGCCCGGCGCGGCGCGTCGCTCTCCGCGCTGGTGGCGCAGGTTGACGCGGAGCGCGGCCCGGGCCAGCCGCTGGCCTCGGCGCTAAGAATTGTCGCATTGCAACAGCGACCTTAACCTTTTCGCAAAGAGTTGATGTACATTATGGGAGCGTGACGAATAACCGTCGCGGTTTTGTAGAGAAAAGTCATGGACTCGACCGTGCCCGCAGCCCCGACCGAACGCGTTCTGTTCAGCCCGCTGATGCTCGCCGACCGGCTGCTCAGCCTGGCGCAGGACGCGGACCGCGCCGGCTTCACCGGGACCGCTTCCAACCTGGTGGCCGAGATGTTCGAGGTGCTCGACAGCGGCTTGCCCATTCAGCATTGAGACTGCCCAGCACTGACCGTCCAACGCGGCTTACGGCCGTTCGGCGAGCCACAGCGTCAGGCCGGCAAGCTCCGGCGTGCGCGCCAGCGCCGCGGCGGGACCGGCGATGCGCAGCCCGAGTTCCGGCCCGGACGGCTCGCCCGGCACATCGGGCCAGATGGCGACGCGCCCGTCCGCCGCCGCGCCGAGCAGGTCGATGCTGCCGGACAAGCGTGCACGGCCGGCCGGGCTGGCCAGGCTGCCGTCTCCGGACAGCACGCCGCGCTGGATTTGCAACGGCAGGTCGAGGCGGCTGAACGGCGACGCGCCTGTCGTCAAGGCGTTGGACAGTTCGGCGGGGACACGGCGGCGGTCCGGGTCGGCGAGGGCGGCTTGGGCGGCCGGGATGTCGAAGCCGGCAATCGTGCCATCGCGGACGGAGATTGCGGCCGAACCGGAAAGCGTCGCAAGCAGCGCCGCCGGGCTGTATCCGGCCGCGGTCAGGTCCAGCTTCGCATCGACCAGGCCCGCCGTCAGGTCCACCGCCGTCTCCAGCGCCGCGCCGGCCAGCGCCGCGTTCGCGACCTCGGCCTGGACGGCCAAGCGCGGCGGCCCGTTGTCGGCTGCCAGGGTCGCGCTGCCAGACGCCGTGCCATCGCCCAGCTTCGCGGTGGCATGCGGAATCGTCAGCGTGCCCTCCCGCAATGCCAACTCCGCCGAAAAATTCCGCAATGCCGGCGTTTGCGCCAACAGGACCTCGTCCGCGTCCAGCCGCACGTCCACTTGCCATCCCGACAAGCCGGCGGTGGGAAGCGGGTCCGTGGAGCGCAAATAGGGCAGCGGCAACGGCAGCGCTTCGGCGGCAACCTGGCCCGCGACCGACACGCGCGGCCGGCTCCGCCCGCCCGGCGCCTCAATCGTCAACTGCCCGGCCGCCCGCAGCGTGCCGGCCACAAGGTCGAAGTGCTCCAGCACCACGCGCCCCGCGGCGGCGGTGATCTGCGCGCGCAGCGACAGCGACCCGTCGCCCAGCCAGGCCGCGTTGCTGCCGAACCCCGCCTGCTCCAGCAGCCGCGGCGCCCCGGGATGGCGCAGCGCGGCCGGACCGGTCCAGCGCCGGGCCGGCAGGTTGAGCGTCGGCTGCGCCTCCACCCGGAGGTCCGACGCGTCCACGCTCAGCTTGGCCGTCAGCGCATCGGGCGGGCCGTTGAATTGCAGCAAAGCCGAGCCGGGACCCCGGAGCAGCGGCAGCAGCGGCCCGGCCTCCGACGGCAAATCCGACGGCAGCGCCGCGCGCAAGGTGGTGAGGTCCGGCGCTGCCGCCTCCACCCGCCCCTCGGTCACGCGCCCTCCTTCCCCCACCGTGGCGGAAGCGGTGAGCCGCATGCCCACGGGGTTGGCCTCCAGCCGGCGCAGGGTCAGGCGCGTGGCCTCCGTCTGCGCGTCGAGCGCGATCTGTCCCATCGGCAGGCCGCGCCAGGTTGCGCTGCCGATCTGCAAGTGCAGGTCGGCGTCCAGCGCCTCGGCGCCGGCCATGGCGTCCGCCATGCCGGCTGGCGTCGCGAGCGTCGGCAGGTCCGGCAGCCAGGGGTCGAGCGCCAGCCGCTCGAACGACAGCCCGGCGCCGACCGACAGCCGCGGCCCCAGCTTGATCCCCAGCCCGCCGGTCAGCGGGTCGCCGTCCAGCACGCCATGCAGCTCGGCCAACGATGCCTGGCTGACGCCGATCGAGATCTTCGCCGACACGTCGGCCGACCGCATCACCTCCGGCGGCAACCGGCCCAGGCCCGGCGGCAGCACCGGCTCCAGCCAACGGAGCGTCCGGCGCAAATCCGGCGCGGCGAGGCGGCTGGTGCCCTCGAACAGCGTCGGGCGGGACGCCGCCCCATCGGCATGGGGCGGGTGGGGCAGCCGGCCGGACAAGGTGAGCTGCGCATCGCCGGGCAGCAGGGCGGCGGCGTCCCGCACCGTCACGCCCTCGGCGTCGAGGTCGAAAGCGCCGCGCAGCCGGCGCAGCGTGCCGCCGGCGAGCGTCGCCGCCTCCGCCGAAAGGTCGATGCCCGTAGGCATGGCGGTCTCGGTCCCGCGCAGCAGCACCGGCAGCCAGGCATCGAGGTCCAGCCGCCCGGCCGCAAGCGCCAGGTCCAGCCGCGCTTCCGGCAAGACGCGCAGCGCGACCGCGCCGCGGGCCGGCGACCCGCCGATTTCCAGCGCCAGCTCGTCCGCGACCGCGAGGCCCGCGGCGGCATTGAGCCGGCCATCGCCGCGCCAGGGCACCGCCGGGCCGGGCAGCAGTTGCGACAGGTCCGGCCCGCGTCCCGCGACCCGTCCGGTCAGCGCCCCGTCGCCCGCGAGCTGTCCGGAGAAGGTGCCGCCGGTGTCGCGCAGCGGCCCTTGGCCGTCGAGGCTCACATCCAGCCCGGCCGCGTTGTCCCGCCCCGGCCGCGTCAGCCGCGCGGTGAAGCGCCAGGGCCGGGTCCCCACCTGCCCAACGCCGGTCGCGGACAGCATCCCGGTTTCCGGGTCCGTCATCAGCCCGGCATCGATTCCCGTCACCGCCAGCCCGCCGACCTGGACCCGGCTGTCCTCCACCCGCGCCTGCAATCCCGTGAGCCACGCCGGCGGACGCTGCGCCAGCGCCCCCGGCGCCGGGGGCCAGGGCAGCCGAAGGTCGGCGCCGCGCAGCGTCAGGTCCCGCGCATCCACGTTCCCCGCCAGCAGCGGCCCGAGTCCCACCCGCAGCCGCAATTCCTGGGCGGTCAGCACGACGCCGTCGCCGATGTCGTCCACCGCGATGCCGGAGGCGGTGAGGATCGGCTGCGGCAGCAAGTGCAGCGAGATGGCGCCGCCGATCCGCACCGGCCGGCCGACGCCGGAGGTGGCCAGCGCCTCGATGCTGTCCCGGTAGCGGTTCCAGTCCAGCAGGCCCGGCACCGCCCACAGCACGGCCAGCACGGCCAGCACCGCGGCCGCGCCGATCAGCGCGAGGCGTCCCGCGCGCATGGCTAGGCCCGGCCCAATACCGGCAGCCTTTTGGGCTGACCGGTATGCGCGCGGGGTTGGTGGGGCGGTCGCGCGCCAAAAACGACTCTCATGCCACTCGCCCTTTGGGGCGATTGGTATGACATGCCGGGCGTCGTGTCCGCTTCATCCCGCATCGCCGCAGATAGCGGCACCGCCCGGCCCGCACGCAAGCCCCGCCGCGCCCGGCTGTCCATAAAGATGCGGCGTGTTACACTGATGCATGGTTCCATGGGGCAAGTTGCTGGGCGGCGTGGCCGGGTTCGCGATGGGCGGGCCGTTCGGCGCGGTGGTCGGCGCGGCGCTGGGGCACGCGGCCGACCAGGGCGGCCTGCCGCGCATCAGCCTGGGCAACGGCCTGCCCAACGGCTCGCCGCTGCACCCGGCGCGGATCGCCGCCATGCTCGGCCGGCGCGACCAGTTGTTCGCGGTGGCGGTGGTGGTGCTCAGCGCCAAGCTGGCGAAGTGCGACGGGCCGGTCGCACGGTCGGAGATCGACGCCTTCAAGCGGCAGTTCCGCATCCCGCCCGAGTCGGTGCGCGACATCGGCCGGCTGTTCGACCAGGCGCGCGACAGCAGCGACAACTTTGCACCTTACGCCGAGCAACTCGGCGAGAGCTTCGCCGACAACCGCGGCCTGCTGGAGGACGTGCTGGCCGCGCTGTTCGCCATCGCCCGCGCCGACAAGCCGCTGACATCGGCGGAGCAGGGAATGCTGCGCCAGGTCCACCGGGCGTTCGGGCTGGACGAGCTGGCCTGGAGCCAAGCCGCCGGCGGCGCCAGCCGGGGCGCCGCCGCCACCGGCGACGACGCCTACGCCGCGCTGGGCATGCCGCGCGACGCCTCGGACGAGGCGCTGCGCGGGGCCTGGCTGCGGCTGATGCGGGAGAACCATCCGGACAGCCTCGCGTCCCGCGGCGTGCCGCCGGAGTTCATCGCGCGCGCCGGGGAGAAGGTGGCGCGGATCAACGCGGCCTGGGACCGCATCAAGCGGGAACGGCGGCTGTGACCCGGCCCGACCCGGCGGAACCGCCGATCCGGGAGCTGCCCAGCCCCAACTGGGACGCCCGGGCGCCCGGCACGCCCATCGACATGCTGATCCTGCACTACACCGGGATGCCTACGGCGCAGGCGGCGCTCGACCGGCTGCGCGACCCGGCGGCCCGGGTGTCCTCGCACTACGTGGTGGACGAGGACGGCGCCGTGTGGCGGCTGGTGGAGGAGGGGCGCCGCGCCTGGCACGCCGGCGTGTCCTGCTGGCGCGGGCACGCGGTGCTCAATGACCGGTCGGTGGGGATCGAGATCGTCAACCCGGGCCACGAATGGGGCTACCGTCCCTTCCCCGCCTTGCAGATGGCGGCGGTGTGCGAGCTGTGCCTCGGCATCCTCGGCCGCCATCCGATTCCGGCGCGCAACGTCGTCGGGCACAGCGACGTGGCGCCGGACCGCAAGGAGGACCCGGGCGAGCTGTTCGACTGGCCGGGCCTCGCCGCCAACGGCGTGGGGCTGTGGCCGTCCCCGTCGCACGAGTCCGGCGCGGTGGACGACGTGCCGGCGGCGCTCCGGGCCATCGGCTACGGCGGGGGCGACCTTTCGACGACGCTGCGCGCGTTCCAGCGGCACTGGCTGCCCGGCGCGATCAGCGGCCAGGCCGACGCTGCCACGCGCACCCGGCTGCACGCTGTCGCGATGGCGTGCAGCAGGGCTTGACCTCGGCCGCGTCGGCGCGCATTGCCGGGGTGCCAGACGGCCGGACGGCCGCTGCTTCGTCCACGGCGCCGCTGGCGTCCTGGCCGGGGTGGAGGAAAGTCCGGGCTCCACGGGAACACGGTGCCGGTTAACGGCCGGCGGGGGCGACCCCAGGGACAGTGCCACAGAAAACAAACCGCCGATTCGCCCCAGGGCTAGTACCAAGGCCAGTCGGCACGGGTGAAACGGTGCGGTAAAAGCGCACCGCGCCCCTGGCAACAGGGGCGGCAGGGTAAACCCCACCGGGAGCAAGACCGAATAGGGGTGGCCGGCGGCGCGGACGGGAAACCGGCCGCGTGACGCAGGGGCGTTCCCGCCCCGCCGCCCGGGTTGGTCGCGCGAGGCGCGCAGCGATGCGCGTCCCAGAGGAATGGCCGTCCCGGCCCGGCGCTTTTTCGGTGCGGGGCCGGACAGAACCCGGCTTACAGGCCGTCTGGCAATTTTTTCGTCCACAGAGTTATCCACAAGAACGAAACGCGAATACTGCGTAGGGGGAAATATGTTATATCCGGAATGTTTTTTCGGGCTGTAACGTCTTGATTGCAAAGGGATTTTCTAACGCACCTCGCAACATTTCTTCCCAATACCTTTGACGCCCATATTTGCCCATGGTAGCCCATGTTATCCCATGCTTGCCCGCGTCGTGCAGCTAGGGAGCGGGCCCGCCGCAGGACGGGCGTTTCTGGGGCGGAAAGGATGGGCTAGGCGGGATGAGCCACTTCCTCGGCACGCATCAGAATCGTCTCGACGCCAAAGGCCGCGTGTCGATCCCGGCGCCGTTCCGCGCGCATCTGCGCAACGAAGCGGACGGCGGCCCGGCCAGCGCGATTCTCCGCCCGTCGCACAAGCATCCCTGCATCGAGGCCTGGCCGGAAGCGGTGTTCCAGACGCTGGCAGGCCCGCTCGACCGGCTCGACATGTTCAGCGAGGACCAGGACGACCTCATGATGACCCTTTACGCCGACGCCACGCGGGTGGAGGCGGACAAGGAAGGGCGGATCGTGCTGCCGGAGTCGCTGGTGCAGCACGCGGGCCTCACCGAGAACGTCGTCTTCATGGGCCTGGGCCGCACCTTCCAGATCTGGGAGCCGGCGGCGGCCGAGAAGCGCCGGGCGGACGCGCGCAACGCCGCCCGCACCCGCGCCCTGACCTTGCCGGCGGGGCACGCATGACGCCCGCGCCCGACACCCTGGACCCTCGCACCCTGGGCCACGTGCCCGTCATGCTGCCGCAGGTGCTCCGCCACTTAGCGCCCATGCCTGGCGAGTCGTTCCTGGACGGCACCTTCGGCGGCGGCGGGTATGCGGCGGCGATCCTGGACACGGCATCTTGTGCACTATGGGCTATCGACCGCGACCCGGCGGCCATCGCCCGCGGCGCCGCGCTCGCCGTTCGCCACCCCGGCCGGCTGCACCTGTTGCAAGGACGCTTCGGCGACATGGTCGGCCTGCTGGCGGAGCAGGGCGTCGGCCAACTGGACGGCGTGGTGCTGGACCTCGGCGTGTCCTCGTTCCAAATCGACGACCCCGCCCGCGGTTTCAGCTTCCGGACCGACGGGCCGCTGGACATGCGGATGGCGCTGTCCGGCCCCACAGCGGCGGACCTGGTGCGCGACCTGCCGGAAGCCGAGCTGGCCGACACGCTGTACCAGTTCGGCGAGGAGCGGCTGTCCCGCCGCATCGCCCGCGCGGTCGTCGCCGCCCGGGCGGAGGCGCCGATCACGACGACGCTGCAGCTCGCCGCCATCATCCGCCGGGTAGCGCCGCCCGACCGCTCCGGCATCGACCCGGCGACCCGCAGCTTCCAGGCGCTGCGTATCCGGGTGAACGACGAGCTTGGCGAGGTCGAGCGCGCGCTGGGGCAGGCGGCGTCGCTGCTGACGCCGGGCGGGCGGCTCGTGGTGGTGTCGTTCCATTCGCTGGAGGATCGGCTGGTGAAGCGCTTCATGCAGGGCGCCGCCGGGCTGACCCCGGCGCCGTCCCGCCACGACCCGCGCAGCCTGATGGAGCGCGCGGCTCCGGAGTTCCGGTTGCTGACCACCGGCGCCGAGCGGCCGGACCCGGAAGAGGCCCGCGCCAACCCCCGCGCCCGCAGCGCCCGGCTCCGCGCCCTGGCCCGCCTTGCCGCAACACGTGACCGGGAACCCCCAGCATGATCCGTCCCCTGACCTGCGTCTGCATGCTGCTGGCCGGCGGCGCCGGCCTGTACCTGTACCAGTCCAAGCACCAGGCGCAGATGCTGGACCGCGAGATCGCACGCAACTTGAAGGCAGCCGATGCGGCCCGCGAGCGCATCGGCGTGCTGCGCGGCGAGTGGGCGCTGCTGAACGAGCCGGACCGCCTGGCGGCGCTGTCCCAAGAGCACCTGGGGCTGAAGACGCTGACGCCTGGGCAGTTCGTGACCGCCGCGGAACTGGCCGCGCGCCTGCCGCCGCCCGTAGTGCCCGGCGCAGCACCAGCTCCGGCGGAGGAGGACGCAGAAGCGCCGGCTGAGGCAGCCCTGCCCGTGCCGCCCGCGTCCGCCGCCCCCGCGCCCTCCCGCACCGCCATCGCCGCCAAGCAGCCGCTGCCCGCGCCGAGCCAGCCCGGCCCGCGCCCGCCGGTGCAGGTCGCGTCTGCCCTGCCGATGCCCGCGGCCCCGCTGCCGGCGCCCAAGCCGGCACCGTCCCGCCCGGTCCTGGCGCCGGTGGTCAACGTGAGCGCAAGCCCGATGGCCGCCCCCATGCCGCCGCCCCGGCCGGCGCAAGCCCGTGCGGCCGGCCCGTCCAGCGCCGCGCCGCGCCAGCCAGCCTTTCCGCCGCCTGACGTGCCTGGCGACTCGGTGATACGGTTGGCGCAGCACGTCCCGGCTCCGGCCGCCGCGACGCCGGTGTCGGCAAGCTATAATCCGCCATCGGCGACCCCGGTTTCGGCATCGGCCCCGGTCTCGGCATCGGCCCTGGGCGGCGTCCGTCCGCTTCTGCCGCCGCCCGTGCCTTACGGATCGGCGATGGCCGCGTCCGGCGCAAGCGCGCGCTGAGGGACGAGTTTGCCCGCATGACCAACACGCCGCCCCCCGTTCCCCGCCCCGACACGCCGCGCCCGGCTCCGCGCGGGCCGCAGCGGGGCGCGGCCGGCCGGCCCGTCCCCGCGCCCGAGGCGTCCCGCCGCACGGCGATGGACAAGACGCGCGGACGCCTGGTGATCGCTTCCATGGGGTTCCTCATGCTGTTCGGCGCGGTCGCCCTCAAGCTCGCGGGCGCGACCGTGCTGTTCCCGATGCCGTCGAAGCGCCTGGACCGCTTCGCGCAGCTCCCGGACCCGGACGGCGCCGAGCCTGGGCTGGCCGGCATTCTGCCTGCGCCGCTGCGCGATCCCGGGCCGCACACCCGGGCGATGGTCGTGGACCGCAATGGCGAGATCCTGGCAATCTCCCTGCCCACCGCCGGGCTGTACGCCAACCCGCGCGAGATGATGGACACCGCCGAGGTCGCGCTGAAGCTGAAAGCCGTGCTGCCGCATCTCGATCTGGACGTGGTCCGCGCCCGTTTGGCCAGCGAGAAGCAGTTCGTCTACCTCGCCCGCAACCTGACGCCCTCCGAGCATCTGGCGATCAACAACCTCGGCATCCCCGGGCTGTATTTCCAATCGACGGAGCGCCGCCGCTATCCGCAGGGCCGGGTCGCGGCGCACGTGCTGGGCGGCGTCGATGTCGACGCGCGCGGCATTGCCGGGGTGGAGCGCGCCTTCGACCAGCGGCTGCGCGACAGCGTGGAGCCGCTCAGGCTGTCCATCGACGTGCGGGTGCAGGCGGCGATGCGAGACGAGCTGTCGCAGTCCATGGCGGAGTTCCAGGCCATCGGCGCCTGCGGCATCGTCATGGACGTGCACACCGGCGAGGTGATCGCCATGGTCAGCCTGCCGGACTTCGACGCCAACCAGGCGGGCGACGCACCGGCCGAACAGCGGTTCAACCGCGCCGTCACCGGCATGTACGAACCCGGCAGCACCTTCAAGCTGCAGACCGCCGCGATGGCGCTGGACAGCGGCGCGGCGCAGCTTTGGAGTTCGTTCGACGCGGCGCACGACATCCACATCGGCCGTTTCACCATCCAGGACTTCCAGGGCAAGCACCGCGTGCTCTCCTTCCCCGAGGTCATCGCCTATTCCAGCAACCTCGGCGCCGCGCACATGGCGCAGCAGGTGGGCACGGAGCGGCAGCGGAGCTGGCTGCAGGCGATGGGCATGTTCACCCGCGTCGGCA
>JAABUQ010008521.1_pt1 | contig 14336 bp, 9 predicted proteins | sample 5560001 | NCBI WGS metagenome assembly JAABUQ01 (sample SAMN10711888, study PRJNA513371) | rock metagenome | isolation source: Antarctica rocks | place: Antarctica: Victoria Land, Finger Mt nord | collected 2015-12-18
ATCCTGGATTACCTGGCCGCTCATAACGAGAATCCCAAGCCCTTTGTGTGGACCGCCGGGGCGGATCTGATCCTGGACCGGGTCAAGAAGGTTTGTGAGCGAATTTCTAACTCGGGACACTAGGTCCCCTTGACCTCGTTCGGGCCTGGCAGTCTGGGCAGGGCGAAGCCGAAGGTGGCGCCCTGGTCGACCCGCCCCTCGCCCCAGGCCCGGCCGCCGTGGCGGTTCATGATCCGGCGGACGTTGGCCAGGCCGATGCCGGTCCCCTCGAATTCTTCCATCCGGTGGAGCCTCTGGAAGACGCTGAAGAGCTTGTCGGCGTACTTCATGTCGAAGCCGATCCCGTTGTCCTCGACGGTGAAGATCGCCTCGCCCCCTCGGACCACGCCGGACACCTGGATCACCGCCTCGGCGCGGGGGCGGGTGTACTTCAGGGCGTTGGAGAGCAGGTTGGTCATCGCCTGCCGGATCATCATCAGGTCCCCCTCGACCGGCGGGAGGTCGCCGACCTCCCAGCGGACCCGGCGGCCGTCGGCCTCCATCATCACGTCGGCGATGACGGACCGGGTCAGGGTGTTCATGTTGATTGGCGTCTGGTGGATCGTGCTCCGGCCCATCCTGGAAAACGCCAGGAGGTAGTCGATGAGGTTGCCGGCGAACTGGGCCGACTCGATGATCGTGGCGACGTAGCGCCGGGCGTCGGCGTCGAGGTGGCCTTCGGGCTGGTCCCTGAGCATCTCGGAGTAGCCGACGATGTGGCGGAACGGGGCCCGGAGGTCGTGCGAGACCGAGTAGGAGAACGCCTCCAGCTCCTTGTTGCTCCGCTCGAGCTCGGCGGCGAGCTGGGCCCGCTCCTCGGCCCTGCGGAGCACGAGGCCGACGATGGCGTTGCGGAGCTCGACGGCGGCCTCGACCTCGCTCGACCGCCAGGGCGGGGCCAGGAGCCGGACGGTCTCCTTCCAGGCCGCGAAGGAGCGGCGAGGGTGGAGCCGGCCGTCGGGCTCGGGGCTGGCCGGCTTGCGGGGGTCGCCGCCCCAGCGCACCGTCTGGACCACCTCGGGGCGGAACCAGAAGAGGTATCCCCGGTGGATCTTGGAGATGGCGATGGCCAGGAGCCCGCAGGCCCGGTCCTTGAACGCCCCGGCCTCGGGCATCTCGCGGGCGAGCGACTCGGTGGCGAAGACGTCATTGCGCGAACCGGCCGCGAGCCAGTCGGCGATCCGGGCGACCTCGGCCGCGGTCGGGGTCCGGCCCAGGAGGGTGCACCGGCCGTCGTCGAGGATCGCCGCGCCCTCGGCCCGGGCCAGCTCCAGGAGGTCGGCGGAGTTCCGGACCAGCCCGTCGACGAAGCTGTCCGCCTCGGTCATCCCCGCGAGCAGGCGGGCCTGGGCCGCCTTCCGGCCGATCCGGTGCTGGTATTCTTCCCTCTGCTCATTCGCGGCGATCTGGAGCGAGAGGACCTGGGCGAGCATGTCGCCGACGCTGCGGACCTCGAAGGGGACGACCAGGGGGCGGTGGTTGTGGCAGGAGATCAGGCCCCAGAGCTCGCCGTCGCGGAGGATCGAGACCGACATGGACGAGGCGGTGCCCATGTTCCGCATGTACTCGACGTGCACCGGCGAGACGCTCCGGAGCGCCGAGAAGCTCAGGTCGAGCGGCCGGCCGGTGCCGGGGTTGACCGTCGGCTCGATCGGGACCGGGGTGTAGCCGGCGTCGGGGATCAGGCGGGTCCGGTTGGCCCGGTAGAGGGCCCTGGCCTGCGCCGGGATGTCGGAGGCGGGGAAGCGGAGGCCGAGGTAGGAGGGGAGCCGGGCGTTGCCGTCCTCGGCGATCACGGTGCCGTGCCAGCCCTCGTCGAACCGGTAGATCAGGACCCGGTCGACGCCGGTCATCCGCCGGACCTCGGCCGCGGCGACCTGGCAGACCTCGGGCACGGTCCGGGCCTGCTCCAGCCGGGTCAGGCAGCCCCGGACCGACGGGTAGAGCCGGCCGAACGAGGTGAGCATCGCCGGGGCGACCGACTCCAGCTCCAGGATCAGGGCGCCGTCGATGCCGTGGAGGATCGCGTCGAACCAGAGCCGACCCCCGTCCCGCTCGATCGCCATTTCGGTGGCGTGGAGCGGGCTCCGCTCCAGGGGAAGGCTGGCGACCGTCTCGCGGACCCAGCGCCCCAGGGCCGGGCCGAGCAGGTCCTCGACCCCCCGGCCGATCGGGCTGCCCTCCAGCCCGAGCATCGCCGGGGCGTTCCGGCTGGCCTGGACCACGAGGAAGTCGGGCTGGGACAGCGCCAGGAGCACGCCGTGGGGCTGGATCGAGCCCGGGACGTGGATCGGCTCCCGGTCGCAGGTCGTCAGGTCGGCCTCGCCGACGGGTGCGGTCGCGTGCGTCGCCATCGCTGCTCGCACCCTTCCGGCTTCCCTACCGAATCCCGACCGAATCCCGCCCGAAGCCCGGGCCCTCCGCCCGACGCTTCATCCCTCGACCGGATACTTTGCGAGATGTCGACGCATTTTGTCAAGCGGCCTGCACAAGGGGGCGAACGTCCGGCGGGACCGATCGTCGGGGCGACGGATCTTGGCCGCAAGCCCCTCCCCGGCCCGGGTCCGACGCGACGGCTTGCGGTCCCGGCGGCTGTCGCGTCGGCCGGATTTTCGCACGCCCGTCGAGTATAAAAGGGGACGGCCCGCCTCCCGGTCGCCGGCCCGGTCGGTCCGGCGAGCCGGCCGCCCCATCCCATCACGAAGGACACGCGACGCCATGAGCATTGCACCCGGATCGCCCGCCCCTCGGGCCGGCCTCGACGGGCTCCGCGTGGCGAGCTTCGAGGCGCGGATGGCGGGCCCGATGGCGGACCTGATCCGCAAGCATGGCGGCGAGGCGGTCGAGGCCCCGGCGCTCCGCGAGGTCCCGATCGGCGACAACCCGGAGGCGATCGCCTTCGCCGACCGGCTGGTCGCCGGCGGGTTCGACCTGATCATCTTCCTCACCGGCGTCGGCACCCGCTTCCTTGCCCAGGAGATCGAGACCAAGTACGCTCGCGAGGAGTGGGTCGACGCCCTCAGGGCGGCCAAGGTCGCGATCCGGGGGCCCAAGCCGGTCGCCCCGTTGCGCGAGCTGGGAGTCCGGGTCGACTTGCAGGCGCCCGAGCCCAACACCTGGCGCGACCTCCTGGCCGCCCTCGACGCCAAGATCCCGGTCTCGGGCCTCCGCGTCGCCGTCCAGGAGTACGGCCAGCCCAACCCCGAGCTGATCGACGGCCTGAAGGCCCGCGGGGCCGAGGTCGTCCAGGTCCCGGTCTACCGCTGGTCGCTGCCCGAGGACACCGGGCCGCTCCGCCGGGCGATCGCCGAGATCGCCGAAGGCCGGATCGGCGCGGCGGTCTTCACCTCGGCCCAGCAGGTCATCCACCTGCTCGAGGTGGCCGCCAGCGAGGGCCTCGAAGGCCCGCTCAGGGACGCCCTGGCCCGGTCGGTGGTCGTCGGCTCGGTCGGCCCGACGACGACCGAGACCCTCAAGGCCCAGAACCTGCCCGTCGACATCGAGCCCGAGCACCCCAAGATGGGCCACCTGATCCTCGCCCTCGCCACCCGGTGGCGCGAGGTCGGCAAGCGTTGAGCGGGGGTCGAAATCGGGGCGGCCCGAGGCGACCTCCACATCCCTTCCCTATCGATCGAAGGAACCGCATGATGATCAGCTTCGGACTTGCCGCCTTGCTCGCCATGGCGGCGACGGGCGAGACCCACACCGTCGCCCCTTCGACGTACTACCGGACTTTCTCGCGGAGCCACCCGGTGCTCCAGCGGGTCAAGCCGGGCGACGCGATCGTCACCAGGACGCTCGACTCGGGCGGCGTGGACGAGAAGGACGTGACCCGGTCCGAGCCGTTCAACCCCCTGACCGGCCCGTTCTTCGTCGAGGGTGCCGAGCCCGGCGATGCGCTCGTCGTGCAGATCCGCTCGCTCAAGATGAACCGGAACTGGGGCTGGTCGGGCTACCGCCTGGGCCTGTTCTCGCTCCTGCCGGAGGACGTCGAGACGGTCTACTCGTCCAACTACAAGCCCGACCTCGTCCGCAAGGGCCGGTCGAACCTCGTCCCCTGGGACCTCGACCTGGACAAGCAGACGGTCCGGCTCCGCGAGCCGAAGAGTTCGAAGCTGGCGATGGAGTTCCCCGCCAAGCCGATGCTTGGCTGCATCGGCGTGGCGCCGCCGGGCGACTTCGCGCCGACCTCGGGCCCCTCGGGGGCCTACGGCGGGAACCTCGACTATAACCGGATCGGCCAGGGGGCGACGGTGGTCCTGCCGGTCTCGCACCCCGGCGGGCTCCTCTTCGTCGGCGACGGCCACGCCCTCCAGGGGGACGGCGAGGCGACCGGCACCGGGATCGAGACGTCGATGGACGTGGAGCTGGTCGTCGAGGTCCGCAAAGGGGCCGCGCCGGCGGTCCCCCGGGTCGAGACGCTCGACGAGATCATCAGCATCGGCTCGCAGCCCGAGTTCGCCAGCGCCCTCGACAACGGCCTGAAGATGGCCACCTCCGACATGGTCCGCTGGCTCACCGCCGACTACGGCCTCGAACCCTGGGCCGCCCACCTGGCCATCGGCTACCAGGGCAAGTACGACGTCGTCACCGTCGCCGGCTCGCTCGCCCTCCGGATGCCCCGGTCGATCCTCGGCCCGCCCAGGCCCCAATCGGCCGAGGCCAAGCCGCCCCAGCCCGTCCCCGTCCAGGCCCCCACCAAGCCGGCCCGGGCGATCGAGGAGAAGACGGCCAGGCTCGCCAAGGTCGACGGCTTCCTGCCGCTCTACTGGGACGAGGCCGCGGGCAAGGCCTGGATGGAGATCCCTCGGTTCGACCGCGAGTTCCTGTATCAGGTCACGCTCACCACCGGCGTCGGCTCGAACCCGATCGGCCTGGACCGGGGCCAGCTCGGCGGGACCCGCGTGGTCAGCTTCCGCAGGGTCGGGCCCAAGGTCCTGCTCGAAGAATCCAACTACCGGTTCCGGGCCCTGAGCGACAACCCCGACGAGCGGAAGTCGGTCCAGGAATCGTTCGCCCGGTCGGTCGTCCACGGGTTCAAGGTCGAGGCCGAGCAGGACGGCCGGGTTCTGGTCGACGCCACCGCCTTCTTCGGCCGAGACGCCCACGGCGTGGCCGAGGCCCTGGCCCAGGCCAAGCAAGGGAGCTTCGACGTCGACGATTCGAGGAGCGGCATCGACCGCTCGGGCCTCAAGGGGTTCCCCAAGAATACCGAGGTCGAGGCGACGCTCAGCTTCACCACCAAGGGGGAGCCGGGCAAGCTCCTGGCCCAGACGGTCCCCCTGGGCCGGTCGGTGACCGTCCGCCAGCGGCACTCCTTGATCGAACTGCCCGACCTCGACTCGGGGTACAAGCCGAGGAAGCTCGACCCCCGGGTCGGCGTCTTCGGGATCGATTTCGCCGACTTCGCCACCCCGGTCGGCACCCCGATCGAGACCCATTGGATCTCCCGCCACCGGCTGCTCAAGCGCGACCCCGGGGCCGAGGTGTCCGAGCCGGTCGCGCCGCTGACCTACTACGTCGACCGGGGCGCCCCCGAGCCGATCCGAACGGCCCTGGTCGAGGGGGCCCGGTGGTGGGCCGACGCCTTCGCCGCCGCCGGCTTCCGCGACGCCTTCCGGGTCGAGGTCCTGCCCGAAGGGGCCGACCCGATGGACCTCCGCTACAACGTGATCCACTGGGTCCACCGCTCGACCCGGGGCTGGTCCTACGGCACCAGCGTCGTCGACCCCAGGACCGGCGAGATCCTCAAGGGCTCCGTCCTGCTCGACTCGCAGAGGGCCCGCCAGGATGCCCTGATCGGCGCCGGGTTGGTCCCCACCGGCTCCCCCTCGGGCTGCGGGATGGCCGCCCCGCCCGCGCCCGAGTACCTCGCCCCCGCCGCGCCCGAGGCCGATATGCAGGGGATGGTCCTGGCCCGGATCCGCCAGCTCTCGGCGCACGAGGTCGGCCACACCCTGGGCTTCTCCCACAACTTCGCCGCCAGCACCTACGGTCGGGGGTCGGTGATGGACTACCCCGCCCCCCTGGTCGGGATCAAGGACGGCAAGCTCGACCTGTCCGACGCCTACGCCCGGGAGATCGGCCCCTACGACAAGTTCGCCACCCGCTTCGCCTACGCCCAGTTCCCCCCGGGCACGGATGAAGGGCCGGCCCTCGCCAGGATCGTCGAGTACGGCGAGGCCGCCGGGATGCTCTTCCTGTCCGACGCCGACGCCCGGCCCGCCGGCGCGGCCCACCCCCTGGCCAGCCTCTGGGACAACGGCGACGACCCGGTCGCCATGCTCGACCACGAGCGCGAGGTCCGGCGGATCGCCCTGGCCGCCTTCGGCCTGGGCAACATCCCCGCCGGGGCCCCGCTGTCCGACCTCGAAGGCAAGCTCCTGCCGCTCTACCTGCACCACCGCTACCAGCTCGTCGCCGCCGCCAAGACGCTCGGAGGGGTCGACTACCGCTTCGCCGTCAAGTCCGCCTCCGGCCCCGTCCCGAGCACGGTGGCCCGGGTCGTCCCCGCCGACCGCCAGCGCCAGGCCCTGGCCTCGGTGCTCAAGGCGCTGGATGTCGAAGACCTCTTGATCCCCCGATCGATCCTCGACCTGATCCCGCCCGTCGCCTTCGGCCACGACGGCGGGACCGCCGAGCTGTTCGAAGGCCGGACCGGCCCCACCTTCGACCCGATCGGCGCGGCCACCGTCCTGGCCGACCTCGCCTTCGCCAACCTCCTCCAGCCCCAGCGAGCCGCCCGCCTCGTCGAGTTCCACGCCCGAGACGCCGCCAACCCCGGCTTCGACGAGGTGCTCTCCGCCGTCTACGAGAAGACGTTCTCCGTCCATTCCGGCGAGGCCCGGGCCGCCGCGATCGAGGCCGCCCTCCGCCACCGCTTCGTCGACCGCCTGATCACCCTGGCCGGTGACGAATCCGCCTCCAATCAGGTCCGGGATCACGCGACCCAGATGCTCCAGGACATCTTCAACAAGATCGGCCGGGGACAACTCCCCAAGGATTTCACCAACACCGCGATCCAAGCGGACATCTACCGCTTCTCCAACCGCCCCGACCCCACCAACACCCGCCCCGCCCCCGTCCCCACCCCCCCCGGCGACCCGATCGGCGGGGGGCGGTGAAGCTTGACGGTCTGGGCCCCTTGCGATAAGGAAGCTCACGACGGAGGTGGTGCTCGCTCCGCCTCCGATGACCGCCCCACGCGATCCCGTCGCCCCGATCGAGGAACGCACTTGGCCCGCGACCCTTCCATCAAGCCGTTTCAGGCAATGTTGAACCTGGAGTTCCCGTCCCGGTCGTCGGATCTCGAGGAGGGAGTAGTTTATACGAAGGCCTGGGTCGTCGAACTGCTCTTGGGCCTGGCGAACTACGTCGAATCCGCGAATCTCGTGGACGCCTTGGCCGTCGAACCATCGGCGGGACGCGGGGCGTTCCTCGTCCCGATGGCGCTGCGGCTCGTCGCGTCCTGTCGGCGACAAGGTCGCCCCTTGGACGACTGCCTCAGCTCCTTGATCGCTTTCGAGATCAACGAGGCGAGCGCCACCACGGCCCGGACCTCGGTGATCCGGGCCTTGAAGGCGGCCGAGGTCGGCGAGGGCGACGCTTCACGCCTCGCCGGGGCCTGGGTCCGCCCTGGCGACTATCTCTTGCAAGCCCCGAAGCTCCCGCGTGCCGGATTCGTCCTGGGCAATCCCCCTTATGTCCGGCTCGAGGAGATCCCGGCGCAGACGGCCGCGATCTATCGGAGGATGTACGCGACGATGCGGGGCCGGGCGGATCTGTATGTGGCCTTCCTTGAGGCCGGCTTGAGGCAACTTCGGCCCGATGGCGTCTGCGCGTTCATCTGCGCGGACCGCTGGATGCTCAATCAGTACGGGGCGGAATTGAGGAGGCTGGTGACCTCGGGGTTCGGCGTCGAGACCGTGGTCGAGATGCACGACGCCGACGCCTTCGACTCCCAGGTCAGCGCCTATCCGGCGATCACGGTGATCCGTCGGGGCGAACAAGGCCGGGCCGTGGTCGCTAGCGCGGGGCCCGAGGCCGCCACGATGGACGGGCCGGCATTGGCGCGATCCCTCCGGGCCTCGACGCGAGGCGATGGGGCTGAGGCGAGGCCCGGCGTCAAGTCCGTGGTGGTGGATGGCTGGTTCGATGGGCCCGACCCCTGGCCCTGCCAGTCGCCGGCAAGGCTTTCCCTACTCCGCCGCTTGGAGGAGCAATTCGCCCCGCTGGAATCGGGTGCCCATCACATCAAGATCGGGATTGGGGTGGCGACGGGTCGCGACGAGGTCTTCATCACCAAAGATCCGACCCTCGTCGAGGGTTCCCGCCTCCTGCCGCTCGCGATGGCGTCCGACCTCCAGAGCGGGCAACTCCGCTGGTCCGGACACTACCTGGTCGATCCCTGGGCCGCCGACGGGCTCGTTGATTTGGATAAATATCCAAAAATGAAAACTTATTTTGAAATTCATGAAATTTTGATTCGCAATCGGAACACGTCGCAACGGAACCCGCTCGGCTGGTATCGGACCATCGATCGGGTCAACCACGACCTGACCTCGAAGCCGAAGCTGTATATCCCGGACATCAAGAGCGTCTTCAACCCGGTCCTCGATCGGGGGGAGACTTATCCGCACCATAACCTGTACTTCGTCCAATCGGACGCCTGGGACCTCGAGGTCCTCGGCGGGATCTTGCTCTCCGCCGTCGGCCAGTTCTTCATCGAGTGCTATGGGGTCCGGATGCGTGGGGGGTATCTGCGCTTTCAGGCGCAGTATCTCAGGCGAATCCGCGTGCCTGGCCCGACGCAGGTTCCTCCCACTCTGGCGACGGAGCTGATCCGGGCGTTCCGCCGGAGGGACCGGCCGCTCGCGACCAGGGCCGCGGCCGAGCTGTATGGCCTCGACCCCCGAGACCTGGAGGCGGACCTTGGACGTTGACGCCCGGTTCGCCGACGCCGTCCAGCATTACTGGTCCGCCCGGGCCAAGCAGCAAGAGAAGCAAGTCGAAGGCGGGAGGATCGACGCCGGGACCCGGGGGGCCGTGACCGGCGGGACCCAGATGGGTGCTCTGGAGGTGCTCGTCGCCGACGTGCTCCTGGAAGCGGGCTTGCAGGAGGTCGAGATCAAGACCCGGACCGCCCTGGAATTGCCGGGCTACTATCGCCCCGAGAAGAAATGGGACCTCATCGTCGTTTCGGGCGATCAACTGGTCTGCGCGGCGGAGTTCAAGTCTCAGGTCGGCCCGTCCTTCGGCAACAATTTCAACAACCGATCCGAAGAGGCGATCGGCGGCGCCACCGACCTCTGGCGGGCCTACCGCGAAGGTCGATTCGGGAACGCTCCCGAACCCTTCCTCGGCTACTTCTTCCTGCTCGAGGATTGTCCAGCGGTCCACTCGAAGAAGAAGAGTCGTGAGCCCTATTTCCAGGTCGATCCCGAGTTCCGGGAGGCTTCCTACGCCAAGCGATACGAACTGCTCTGTCGGCGATTGGTGCTCGATCGACTCTACCGCGGGGCTTGCTTGATCTTGGCGACCAATGAAGCCCGGACGAGGATCTTACAGCCCGCCGAGGATCTCTCGTTCCGAAGATTCGTCGCGGCACTTCGTGGTCACGTCGTCACGTTCTTGGGAAGCCAACCCCGATCATGAGCCTTCTCCCGATCACTGGTTCCTGCCGAAGCAGACGATGGCGATGTCGTCGCTCTGGGGTCGGCCCTGGGTGTGGGAGCGGACGGCGGCGAGGACGGCCTCGCCGATCTCGGGGATGGGGGCGGGGGCCCGGGCGAGGGTCCGGCGGATCGCCTCGGTGCCGAACTGGCGGTTCTGGGCGCCGACGGCCTCGCTGACCCCGTCGGTGAAGAGGAGGACGACGTCGCCGGGGGCGAGGTCGGTGGAGGCCGAGCGGTAGGTGTGCTGGGGCAGGACGCCCAGGGGGGGGCCGGCCTCGTCCTCGCCGATGGCCTCGATCGTGCCGTCGGCCCGGCGGACGAAGGGGGCGAGGTGGCCGGCGTTGACCACCGTCATCCGCTGGACGTCGACGTCCACCACGAGCAACAAGAACGTGATGAATCGATCGAGGATGTCCGTGTCGAAGAAGTGGCGGTTGAGCTGCTCGACGACGAGGGCGGGCTCGGGCACGGTCCGGACCCGGTTGCGGACCTCGGAGGAGAGGCTGGACATCAGCAGGGCCGCGGGCATCCCCTTGCCGACGACGTCGCCGGCGGCGACGGCCCAGCGGAGCCAGGGGCGGCCCGGGGCGCCGTCGGCGGGGTGGATCGGGATGTAGTCGTAGTAGTCGCCGCCGACCTCCTGGGCCGGCTCGTAGTGCTCCCAGAAGTCGTACCCCTGGGCCTCCGGCTGGCGGCGCGGCAGGAGGGCGCGCTGGACCTCGCCGGCGGCGGCCCACTCGGCCTTGGAGCGGAGCAGCCGGTTGTTCTCCACCGCCACGCCCAGCGGCACGGCCACCGCGGCGAGCAGGTCGAGGTCGTCGGGCCGGAAGCCGGCCCGCCCGGCGGCGCTGACGAGCTGGATGATCCCGATCGGCCGGCCGTCGCGGTCGAGCAAGGGGGCCGAGAGGATCGTCCGGGGGGCCTGCCCGCCCGCGTCGGTGCCCGACTCGGTCGTCAGGAGCCCCTGGCCCCGCCGCATGACGTGGTCCAGCGCGGTCTGGCTGAGGGTCAATGGGCACGACGCCCCGTCGCGCTGGCGGATCGCCCTGGGGCTGAGGTCGCCGCCCCCTTCCAACGTGAGGATGAAGCCGCATTCGGCGGCCCGGAAGATCCCGAAGAGGGTCTCCAGGGTCCGGCCCAGGGCCTCGTTGAGCTCGACGGTCCCGCCGAGGTTGCGGTTGATCTCCAGGACCGCGCGGAGCACGTCCTCGGGCCGGCCGACGCTGGAGACGACGTCGAGCGAGGTGAGGTTGTCGAGCATCCCCAGGACGGTCGAGCCGCCGTCGCCCGGCTCGACCTTGACGGCCTCCAGGCGGAAGACCAGCGTGTTGTCGCAGATCTTGATCCGGTCGCCGTCCTCAAGCCGGCGGGGGGAGCGGTCCTTGAGCCGGCTGCCGTTGACGAGCGTGCTGTTGCGGCTCTCGCGGTCCTCGACGTAGAAGCCGTCGGGCCTGCGGAAGACCCAGGCGTGCGACCACGACACGTCCTTGCGGTTGAGCAGGATGTCGGAGCCGGGGTCGCGGCCGATCCGGACCACGTCCTTGCTCAGCTGGTAGAGCCGGCCGGGCAGGACCGGGCTGATCAGCTCCAGCGTCGGCGCGATCTGCTGGGGGTCGGGCATGGGCGGGCCTTCGAAGGGCGGCGCCCCCTCGCGGATTTCGAAAGGGGGACCGGGGGCGCCCGGAGGCCCAAACGGGGGGCGGGCCTCGCGACGTGCCGGGCGACCGGGCCATTATCGCCTCGGATCGGCCGATTGCCTATACTCCGGGGCCGGCCCCGACCCGCGCCTTCTTGCAAAGGGAGCCCCCGCCCATGCTTCGACCCCGAGCCCTCGCCGCCCTGGCGGCCCTCGCCCTGCTCTGCTGCCGCCCGACGCCCGGACCAGGGGCGGACTTCCCGCCCGCCGACGGCCGCCGGCTCGTCTTCCTGGGCGACAGCATCACCCAGCAGGGGACCTACGTCCGCTACGTCGACGCCTACCTGCTGACCCGGTTCCCGGGCCGCGAGGTCGAGGTCATCAACCTCGGCCTCTCCAGCGAGACCGCCGCCGGGACCTCGGAGCCCGACCACCCGTTCCCCAGGCCCGACGTCCACGACCGCCTGGCCAGGGCCCTGGGACTGGCCAGGCCCGACCTCCTGGCGGTCTGCTACGGGATGAACGACGGGATCTACAGCCCGCTCGCCGACGACCGCTTCGCCGCCTACCGCCGGGGGGTCGAGTCCCTCGTCGAGGCGGCCCGGAAGGCGGGGGCCTCGGTCATCGTCGGCACCCCGCCGCCGTTCGACCCGGCGCCGATCCGGGGCAAGCTCCGCCCGGCCGGCGGGCGGGATTACGGCTCCCAGCACCCCTTCGACGGCTACGACGGCGTGCTCGGCCGCTACGGCGAGTGGCTCCTCTCGAAGCGGCTCGACGGCTGGCCCGTCGCCGACATCCACGGCGCGACCCTCGGCTTCCTGGCCCTGGCCCGGGTCGACGAGCCCGGCTTCGCCCTCGCCGGCGACGGCATCCACCCCGGCCCCGACGGCCACTGGCTGATCGCCCGGGCCTACCTCGAAGCCTGGGGGGCGCCCGCCGCCGTCGACTCGGCCGTCATCGATGCCCGGCTCGGCACCGCATCCGAGGGGGACGTCCGCGCGATCGCGCGCGACGGCGACGCCCTGGCCTTCTCCTGGACCACCCGGGTCCCGATGCCCTTGGACCCGAAGTGGTCCCCCAAACTGCTCGCCGCCGAGCGGGTCGACGAGCGGTTCAACCGCCACCCGCTGGTCGTCACCGGCCTCGATCGCCCGCGCTACGGGCTCTATGAAGGGGGCCGGAAGGTCGGCGAGTTCGCCCGGGAGGAGCTGGCCCGGGGGGTGAACCTCGCCCGGGTCCCCGGCCTGTCGACCAACCGCCGGGCGGCCGAGGTCTTCCCCCTGGTCGCCGAGCGGGCCGGGCTGCTCGGCCCCGCCTGGCTGCAGGCCGTCGGCCACGGGGACCCGAAGATGCCCGAGGCGCCATCGCTGGACCAGGCCAAGGCCAGGGCGGCCCCGATCGAGGCCAAGATCCGCGAGCTGGCCCGCCCCATCCCGATCGGGCTCCGCCTGGTGCCCGAAGCCGGCTGAGGCGACCTTCGGGCGGGCGTCCGCGTCATCGGCCGGGCCGATATAATTAAGGTCGCGCGAGGAGGGGAGGCCGATCCGGTCGGCCTCCCCTCCTCCACTTCCATCGGCGTTGAAGGCGGATGCCAAAATCCGCCGGCGCTTCTCAAACCAGGCAAATCCAGGTCAGCGGTCTGCAAAGCGCCACGCGGATTCAAGACATTGATCAAGTCCCGGGAGACGGACGTTCACTGATTCTCGGGCCGGTCTGTTGCGCAACGCGCGATTTGGTCGTCAACCGGAGCAGGTTCGCCGGGCGAACGGCAGCGGCGTTCTCGCATTCGAATCGATCGGTCGGCCGGTCGTCAGGGTGTTTTGCGTCGTGCCATCGTTGCCTCTGAGGACGATTGCGCTCCCGCCACTCGTCCCTGGTGGGGTGGGCGTCGGGACTGGCGGAGGGTTCGTCGCCACCACCACCGCCGTCGGGGTGGGCGTGGGTGCGAAGCGTGCGGCGTCGGCGACCACATCGCCCCCGCCGCCGCTGGAGAGCATCAGCGCGATCGTCGCGCCGGCCGGCACGCTCACCGTCGCGATCGTCTGGAACACGAGGTTGCCCGCCGCCGGTCCCCCGGCCGAGGCGGCCGTCTGGTCCTCCGAGTAGCTGCCCACGGCCGTGCCGTTGACCAGCACCGTGTACTGGGCCGACGGCGAGTGGCCCGAGTAGCCGTTCCAGTCGGCCTGCACGGCGTAGGAGCCGGCCGCCAGGCCGCCGGCGGCCCACGTGGCCGTCGAGGCCGTCGCATCGCCGCCGGGGTGGTACACCAATTCGTTGTTGACGCCCAAGCCGCTGTCCGTCGTCCAGTCGCCGGTCTGCGTGTAGCCCGACGGGCTGCTGTCGTCGACCACCACCGCCGTCGGGGTGGGGGTGGGCGTCGGGGTCGGAGTAGGTGTCGGTGTCGGCGTGGGTGTCGGAGTAGGTGTCGGCGTCGGCGTCGGCGTCGGCGTCGGCGTGGGTGTCGGCGTCGGCGTCGGCGTGGGTGTCGGCGTCGGCGTGGGTGTCGGCGTCGGCGTCGGCGTCGGCGTGGGTGTCGGCGTGGGTGTCGGCGTCGGCGTGGGTGTCGGCGTCGGCGTGGGTGTCGGCGTGGGTGTCGGCGTGGGGGTCGGCGTGGGTGTCGGCGTCGGCGTGGCGGTGGTCGAAGAATTGATTGTTTCGGTGAAATCCAGCCCCAACGTGGTCGAGACCGAATCTGATTGGATTGCCGGTGCCGGACCGCCGACGCCCGACGGTGTCATCGTTTCGATGAAGTCACTGTAGCTGAGGGTGTTACCGGTCAGCGCCAGCGGAACCGTAATATCGATGCTGTAGGAAGGGTCTGCATTTGAACCGGTGGGTTCGAAGAATGCGTAGGGGTACGGGCAGGGCTAGCGCGCACTTGTAGGTTATCCTGGAAAGATGTAGGGCTTGCGCTTCGCCTCGCTTTGGTGTAGAAATCCTCTGTCGTGGCCTTCACAACAACGGCGACCGGGGGTTCGAGCGTGGCG
>JAABUQ010008522.1_pt1 | contig 14336 bp, 16 predicted proteins | sample 5560001 | NCBI WGS metagenome assembly JAABUQ01 (sample SAMN10711888, study PRJNA513371) | rock metagenome | isolation source: Antarctica rocks | place: Antarctica: Victoria Land, Finger Mt nord | collected 2015-12-18
GGCGACGACGGACCCCTGGGCGCCGCGCTGCTGTACGACGGACTCTGTCGCCTGGCGCGCGTGCTCGGCGCGAGCCCGCCTCTGAACCTGTGGCTGCGCACCGCGCCGCGCGGCGCCGAGCACTTCTCCTGGCGCATCGACATTGCGCCGCGGCTCACCCACCTGGCGGGCCTGGAGCTGTCCACGGGTGTGAACCTGAACATCATCGCCCCCGAGACCGTCGCCGCCCAGCTGCGCGACGCCTAGGCCACTGCAGATGAACACAGGCACCGTCCCACCCGGGCGGTGGCCGTGATCCTCGTGGCCCTGGCGGTGGTCGTCTCCACCGGGCTCGGGCGCCTGTGCCAGCAGCGTTTCGCCTGGGCCCCGGCCACTGCGCGCGCGGGACTGAACGCGATGCTCTACGGCCTGCTGCCCTTCGTGGCCTTCGTCAACATCGCCCACCTGCACGTCACCACCGGGGTCGGCACGGGACTGGGCCTGGCCTACCTGGAGCTCGGGCTGGTGGGGGTCCTCGCCTACGTCCTGGGCACGCGGGTGCTGCGCCTGGGTCGACCGGCGGTCGGCGCGCTGGTGTGCGTGGTCGTGCTGGCCAATACGGGCTACCTGGGGCTGCCCATGGTGATCGCGCTGCTGGGGGCGTCGGGCCTGGCCGCGGGCGTCGCCTTCGACCAGCTGGTCTCGGGCCCGGTCCTGCTGACCGCCGGCTTCGGCGTCGGGGCCACCTTCGGCACCGTGTCGGGCAACGGCGGGCGCGAGCGCCTGCGGGCCTTCCTGGTGCGCAACCCTCCCCTGCTGGCCGTGCTCGCCGGCCTGCTGGCGCCACCGACTCTGGCCCCCTCGGTTCTGGTCAGCCTGTCCCACGTGGTGGTCATCGCCCTGCTGCCGCTGGGCTTCTTCGCGCTGGGCGTCAATCTGGCGACCGAATCACCCGCGGGTGGGTCGCCGTTGCCCCCGCTTGACCGCGGGGTGCTGACGGCCGTTGCCCTGCGCATGCTCTGCGCCCCCCTGCTGCTGGCGGGGCTCTCGGCCCTGGTGGTGGCGATGCCACGCGCCTACCTGCTGCAGGCGGCGATGCCGTCGGGCATCAACGCGCTCGTGGTTGGTCACGCCTATGGCCTGGATCTGCGCCTGACCTCAGCGGCCATCGGCTGGTGCACCGCGGCGGCGCTCATGGCCGGGCTGATCATCAGCGTGGCCTGAGAGCATCTCGAGCGGTGCAAGCCCTGGTGCAACGCGTCAGTCGAGCCTCGGTGTCGGAGGCCGGCCGGCCACCCGGCGCTGCGCCCCTGGCGGAGATCGGCGCCGGCCTGCTGGTCCTGCTGGGCATCGGCCACGACGACGACGAGCTGTCCGCCGACCGCCTCGCCGCCCGGGTGCGCGCGCTGCGCGTGTTCGACGACGAGCACGGGCGCATGAACGAGGCCGTCGGCGAGCGCGAGCTGCTGTGCGTGAGCCAGTTCACTCTGTACGCCGACACCGCGCGGGGAAACCGCCCCAGCTTCGTCAAGGCGGCCCCGGGCGCTGCGGCCGAACCGCTGTATGAGCGCTTCTGCGCACGGGCTCAGGCCAAGCGCGGGCGCTTCGGCGCACACATGTGCGTCGAGCTGGTCAACGACGGACCGGTCACGCTGCTGCTGGAGAGCTGACCCGCCGCAGAGGGCCGCTAGGGTGGCAGCGTCCGTGCCCGCTGAGCGCTTTCTACCTCGCTTCGCCGCCGAGCCGCCGCAGGAGGGCTCCCCCTACGGGCGCTGGGCTGATCGGCTGCGCCAGGAGCTCCTGGGTGCCTGCCTGGCGCTGGACGGCGAGGGAGAGGATCTGGGCGAACCGGGGGAGATCATGTGGTACCCCGATCGCAGCTGGCACGGGCACGTGTACGTGCCCGCCACCGCGCGCACCTCCACCGGCCTTGAGCTCTTCGGCTATGTGCGCCACCGCGTCGCCGAGGCCGGCGGAGAGCCCCGTGATCTGACCGCCCAGGTCGACTTCACCGACGAGACGGCCGAGCGCCATCCCGAGTGGACCATGGACCTGTGCGACGAGGTGGTGGGACGCTGGCGCGGTGAGGAGGGCGCCGAGGCGGCCATGACGCTGGTGTGGGGGCGGCCGCTGGTCACCGGCGGGCGCGTGGTCACCGCCGAGCTCGGCGACGTGACGGTCGACCAGTGTGCGCTGCGCGACGATCGCTTCACCCTCCTGGCCCCCGACGACTACCGCCAGGACCTGCTGGCCATCAAGCTCTGGGGCGCACGCGGGCAGGAGCTGGCCGCGGAGTCGCTCTACGGCGAGGAAACCGGCGAGAGCGCGCCGTAGGGGCGCCGGATCCGCTCAGCGCCGCGGGGAGCAGGTGGCCGTCCCGGCTTCCTTTTACCCGTTCATGCCTGCGAGCCCTCCGCCAGGTCCCGGTACGTCTGGCGGCGGCCAACGCAGGGCGTAGACATGTGTCTACCGTTTGTAGACAGGAAAGGAGTGCCGAGCGAAGATCTGGTTCGGCCCCGAAACTCGTGCCTACACCCCGTAGACGGCGTGCCCGTTTCTTGTCTACCCCCTGCGTTGGCTCGCGCGGGAGCTCGCGCGCCCGCCGCTCGCGCGGGGCTCGCGCGTCCGATGGCTCGCTCGGGGGCTCGCGCGCCCCGCAGCGGGCCCGTGCTGGGACTCGCGCGCCCTGCGCCTATCTTGTGCTCATCGCCTTCCTTCGCCGCCACCGGCCCTCCCTCACCGCCGCCGTGCTCGTCTTGCTCTTGGGCATGGCCGCGCAGAGCTCGGCGGCCACGCCGTCGAGGGCAGGCTCGTACGGCATTGCCACGGTCGATGCAGGCGGCGCCGACCTCTACGCGGGACCCAGCGGTCGCTACCTGACCGACCGCTACGCGGGGCCGAGCGGCAGCCGCTTTCTCACCGAGCTGCGCGCGCACGACGGACGCGGCGCTCCCACGACCTTTTCCGTGTTGCGGGCCAGGGGGGATTGGCTGCAGGTGCTGACCGGCTCTGAGCAGAGCGGAGGACCGGCGGGGCTGGACAGTCGCCCGGCGTGGGTGGAACGCAGCCAGGTCTCGCTCACGCGCACGAGCTTTGCCATCGCGCTCTCGCTCTCAGCGCACCGGCTGGTGCTGCGTCATCACGGCAGGGCCGTGCGTTCCTGGATCGTGGGTGTGGGCGCACCGAGCTCCCCCACTCCCATCGGTCGCTTCGAGCTCGTGGAGGAGCTGAACGGCGCTTCCTTCGGCCCAGCGTTTGGAGCTGTCGTCCTCGGCCTGTCGGTCATGCAGCGCCATGGCTCGATGGCCGGCGGTCAGATCGCCATCCACGGCACCAACCAGCCGACCTCCATCGGCGCCAGCGTCTCCAACGGCTGCGTGCACGGCAAGCGCCAGATGGTTGAGTACCTCCGCCACCACCTTCCTCTGGGCACGCCCGTGTTCATTCGCGCGTAGGGAGTGCGGATCGGCGAAGGCCGCGGTCCCTCCGTCGGCGAAGCGCCCCCGGCAGGAGTCGAACCTGCGCACCCGCTTTAGGAGAGCGGCGCTCTATCCACTGAGCTACGAGGGCCTGGCGGCAAGGCAAGGCTACCGCTGCGCTGCCGCGTGCTCAGGCCGCCAGGGCGGCCACGTCGCGCAGAGCGTCGCCCTCGACGCGGTGGCAGGTCCAGTCGTCCATGGTCTGCGCGCCGAGCCTCGAATAGAAGCGCAGGGCCGGGTCATTCCAGTTCAGCGCCGTCCACTCCAGGCGCCCTGCGCCGCGCTGCACCGCGCGGCGGGCCACCTGAGCCATCAGCTCACGCCCGACCCCGGCGCCACGGTGAGCGGGGCGCACGAACAGGTCCTCCAGCCACAGGCCCGACTAGCAGCGGAAGGTCGAGAACGTCACGAAGAAGAGCGCGAAGCCGGCGGTCTGCCCGCCTCGCTCGGCCATCAGCGCCTCGGCGACCGGCGCGGGTCCGGACAGGGCGGCGGCCAGGTCCTCCTCGCTTCCCGTGACCATCTCGCTCAGGCGCTCGTACTCAGCCAGCTCCCCGATCAGGCCGAACAGCAGGGCGGCGTCGCTCTCACCGGCGTCGCGCACGACCAGCGGCCGGGACGTGGGCGCCATCGCCCCTACCGCCGATCGGGTCGGTCGGGATAGACGTCGTCGATGGTGCACAGCGCGACGTAGGGCGCTCCCGCTGCGTCCTCGATGGCCGCCGCACCGCCGGCCAGGCGGTCGAGCACGCTGAGCACGCCGCATATCTCGTGCCCGCCGGAGCGCAGCGCCTCGATGGCGGCCACCGTGGACCCGCCCGTGGTGACGACGTCCTCAACCACCAGGCAGCGGTCGCCCTCCTGCAACGGCGGGCCCTCGATGCGCCGCTGCAGGCCGTGGTCCTTGCTGCTCTTGCGCACGAAGAACGCGCGCACCGGCGCACCGGCGGCCAGCGCCGCACAGGCCACCGGATCGGCGCCCATGGTCATCCCTCCCACCGCGGTGGCCTCCCACTGCACCACCTGCGCGGCCACGAGCTCGCCCAGCGCCAGGAAACCGACGGGGCGCAGGATCGCGCGCTTGGCGTCGACGTAGTACTCGGCGCGCGCACCGCTGGTCAGGGTGACCGGGCCGATGACCAGCGCGTGCTCGCGCAGTTCGCGCGTCAGGCGCGCGTGTGCGCTCATAGGTTCGTCCAGGGCGGGCATCGGCGCTTGGCAATCTAGTGGCGCGCGCCGATAGGGGCCGATGATGACCCGCTCGCCCATGGAAAGGCTGTCCACGCTCCTGCGCCTGGTGTCGGTGCTGGCGTGCCTGACCGCGGCCGCCTCCCTCGGACTGTTCGCGCTGAACCAGACCAGCGGCGCCTCGGCGCGCCAGCAGGCGCAGTTGATCGGGGCACCCGGAGCACCCGCCGCGGGCGGCGCGAGTGCCCCGGCCGGAGAGTCTTCGCCACAGCGCACGCTTGATGAAGTGACCGGTTACCTGGCGCGGCCCTTCGGCGCGTTGAGCAGCTCGACCGACCAGTGGACACTGCGCACGACGCAAACGCTGCTGATCTGGGCCCTGTACGGCGCCGGCCTGGGCTACCTGGCGCGCTTCATCCGCGTGCGCGCCTGAGCGCTCGGCGCCACGGGTCGGCGTTACGCGACACCCGGTAGCTGCCGCTACGGTCCGGCGTTACGCGACACCCGGTGGCTGCCGCTACGGTCCGGCGTTACGCGACACCCGGTGGCTGCCGCTACGCGACCCGTTGTAGACGTCCACCCGGTCGCCGATCCTCAGCCAGGCGAACATGGAGGCGGCGCTGGGAATGGGGATACGCAGGCAGCCGTGGCTGGCCGCGTACGCGGGCACGTCGGCGTAGCCGTGGATGGCATAGCCACCGATGAAGTAGCTGGCGTCCACCATGCCCTCGGAATTGGTCCCGGGGGTCTTGCTGTAGACCCGAAAATCGCCGATAACCGTCGGGGTGGAGGGCTTGCCCGAGCTCATCGTGTAGATGAGCCGCACGCGACCGCCACGGTCGATCTGGGCCAGCACCTGGCGCGAGAGGTCGGCCTCGATGTGCTTGCCGTGGCCCGGGAAGCGCACCCGGAAGGCTCCCGCGCCGCGCGCCAGCGACTCGAACAGGCGCAGGTCGGTGCGCCCGTGCAGGCTCTGGCGGGTGACCTTCTCGTAGGCGATCACCGCGCGCGCGGTGGCGGGGTCGAACGTTCCGCTGCGGTCCAGGGCGTAGTGCAGGCGCGACAGCTGAGCCTGGAGCAGGCGTACCGCGGGCCCGCGGGCCCCGGACCCAACCACGGGGTCAAGCACGGCGACGGCCACGGGGCGGGCGGTGAGCTTCCCCTGCGCGGCGGTCGCGCGGTGTGTCGCCGCGACCCGCAGCACGCCGCCCCGGCGGCTGAGCCAGGACACGCGGAAGCGGCCGGTGCCGCTCGTGGCGGGCACCACCCCCAACGTGCGGACGCGCGCGTGGCGATAGTCCAGCGACACGCGCACGCGCACGCGCTGGCCGGGCACGTAGGGAGCGACGCTGCCCTCGATGACCAGCCGCTCTCCCGCAAGGGCATGGGACCCGTGGCCGCTGGCCGGCCTGACCCGCAGCGTGATCTGTCCGCCGGGCGCGAGGGTCGACGCCGGGCCGGGCGTGGCCGGGGGGGCGGCGATGGCCGAGGCAGGCGCCATGGCGCCGAGCACCAGGAGGACGGCCGCGAGCCGTGCACCACGTTGCATGCACACGAGCCTACCGGCCGCCAGGCCGCCTTGCTGGGCTCTACGAGGCGGCCGGCGCCACAGCGGGCAGGGCGAGCAGCCCGGTGCGCCGCAGGCCCAGGCCCAGCAGGCCGACCGCACCGAGAGCACAGACGACGAGCACGGGGATCTGCCAGCTCCAGCCCTCCAGGGTGCCGAAGGCCAGCGAGTTGTTGATGCAGTGCGCCGCGATACACGGATACAGCGAGCCCGTGCGCCAGTAGAGGATGCACAGGCCAAAGCCCAGCACGCCCAGCGGGACGAGCAGGGCGATCGGCGCGGACTGCGCGTGGACCGCCCCGAAGAGAACGCCGGTGAGCACGGCGGCCACCCAGGGTCCGCTCCGGTTGCGCAGCGCGGTGAAGATGAAGCCCCTGAACAGGAACTCCTCGCAGATCGGAGCCACCACGGTGGTCAGCGCGGCCGCACCCAGCAGCAGGGCCGTGTTGCGGTTGGCCCCCAGCTGGTCGAGCACCTTCTCCTTGGCGTGCACGTTGAGCGCCACCGCCCACACCGCGCTGAAGGCGACGAAGGCCGCGTAGAGCGCCAGCACCCCGGCCACCGCACGGCGCCAGGGCGTGGCGCGCAGGCCGAACTGCCACGCGTGCACCCGGCGCCCGCCCCAGCCCGCGATGAGCACCGCGGCGGCCACGAACCCGACGTCCTGCACGAACGTGTCCGCGATCTGCAGCCCCGGGGGCAACCGGCCGGAGCCCAGGTGCACCCCGAACGCCAGGGCGGGGATGTCGATAACCAGGCCCCCGAGGGCGGCCAGCATGAGCCCCAGCACGAGCGCGAGCGGCGCGGTCCAGAACGGCCACGAGGGCGGTCCCTCCAGCTCGCCGCGCTCCCCGGGCGCGGGCGGCGACGTGGCGGCCTGCTCGGGCGCTCGGGGGCTGGCGGACATGGTCTGCCGTCCAGCTTAGGTTCTACCCCCGCCCGGGCCTGGAATCCCGCCCGGGTCTGGAATCTCGCCCGCGTCTTGAACCGTCGACGCACAGGGCCACCAGCTCGTCCAGCGAGTCGATCACCGGCACGTCGGCTCCGACGTCGTCGCGCCCGGCGACATCGGGCGCCGGGCGGCGCAGCAGGACCGCGGCGATGCCTGCTCGCCGGGCCCCGAGCACGTCGTGCTCGACGCTGTCTCCCACGTGCAGGGCCTGCCCGCCATCGGTGCCCGCCAGGCGCAGAGCGCGGGCGAAGATGGCCGCGTTCGGCTTGGAGGCTCCGGCCTCGGCCGAGGTGAGCACCTCGTCGAGGAGCGCGCGCAGGCCCACGCGAGCGAGCACCTGGGGCAGCGACACGTCCCAGTTACTGACCACGATCAGGCGCAGACCCGCCTCCCGCAGCGTGCGCAGCGCCGGTGCGGCGTCGCTGAACGCCTCGAAGTGCAGCGCGCCCAGCAGAGTGGGAAGCAGCGTCGCGGCGGGCAGGTGCTGTGCCCGCGGCGGCAGCGCGCGGCGCAGGACCTCAGCGCAGGCCAGGCGCAGGGCTTCCAGACGCTCCGGGTCACTGCCCTCGTCGTGATGGCGACGGTAGTGGGCCATCTCGGCGCGCAGGGCGCGCTCGGCCTCCCGTTCGCTGACGCGCAGGCCGTGATCGATCAGCAACCCGCGCGCCAGCCGCGGCCAGGGGGGCTGCAGGCGCACCAAGGTGCCCATCGCGTCCAACAGCACCGCCCGCACGTGGCGGCGCTCGCCTAGGCCACCCAGTGCCAGGTGGCGAACTGAGCGACGAAGAAGACCATGAGCACGGCCAGGGCGGCCAGCGCCGGACCGCGCGCGCGCGGTCGCGGCGCCAGCTTCGCCGCCGTCCACATCGCCAGCGGGAAGAGGACCAGCTCAAAACGCGGCAGCGACATGAGCGGCTGCGTGGTGACCGGATAGGACAGGGGCAGGGCCAGAGCCACCACGACGTAGGCCCCGTAGGCCGGCGGCAGCGTGCGAAGCACGCCGATCGTCGCCGGCACCGCCGCCGCCAAGAAGGCGAACAGCATCAGGTTGTGCCCGGCGGTGATCATCGGGCTGCCACCCGCGGCCGGGAAGAAGACGTGGTGGCGTTGCATCGAGAGCAGTTGGCGCAGGCCCGCCCAGGCCGCCGTGGTCCCGTCCCAGGCGCCCAGGAACGGGCCGGCGAAGTGCCGGTTCCACACGTCCTGGGCGTGGAAGGGCATCATCGTCTCGCCTCCCGACAGGGACAGGTAGCCCATGTACAGGGCGAGGCCGGCAGGCACGAGCATCACCCACAGGGCGTCCCGGCGAACGCGATAGCCCGGCGCGAGTCGCCGCCAACGCCGATCGGGCGCGAGACGATCGGGAGGCCGATCGGTTCGCGGGCCCCACAGGTAGAGCATCGCGATGGGCAGGATCAGGACCACGCCGGCACTGCGCGTGGCGGCGGCGAAGGCCCCAAGCGCACACGCCGCGCCAAACCGTCCCGTGCGCGCACACCAGAAGACCCCGACCGACAGTGCCAGGTAGAGCGACTCGCTGTAGACCGCCGAGAAGAAGAAGGCCATGGGAGACAGCGCGCACACGAACACGGCCAGGCGGGCGATCTGGGCTCCGTCCTCGCCGAGGCCCCACTCGAGGGTGGTCAGCCGATGCAGGCCGTACAGCGCCACCGCCAGCGCGGTGATCGAGACGAGTACCCCGGCGAGCACCAGCGGCACGCCCAGCTCGCCGATCACCCCGCTGACCAGCGGATAGAGCGGGAAGAAGGCGGCGCGGGCGGAGGTGGCCAGCCCGAGGCGGGGCCGGTAGCCATGCTGGGCGATGACCAAGAACCAGGCCCCGTCCCAGCGGGCCGCCGGTGCCGCGAGCAGGTCGCCCAGCCAGCCGAAGCCGGACGTCGTGCCCGGCGGGTTGAAGGCGTAGCGGGCGGCCCGCACGGAGAACACGCCGACGGCGCCCATGGCGGCCAGCCACACCAGCACGCGAGAGAGCACCAGGGCCCGCGCACTGTCGCGCACGGCGCGCATGCGCGCCGGGTCAGCGCGCAGGCGCTCGACCCACTCCCCGGCTGGGGCCCGGCGCGGCGCCACGGTGGGCACAGCGGGTGCGGTGTGTCGCGCCACCGTGGGCGCGCCCAGCGCACTGCGTCGCGCGACCATGGGCGCAGGGGGACCGAGCGCGATCATGTCGGCCGCGTCGGGTGCGGTCATCTCAGCGGTGTCGGGGCTCAAGAGAAGGGTGCTCGAGGGGTGGGGCGAGGTTGGCCGGGGCAGAGATCGCGCGGGGGACGGCGGGGACTACCGCACGTCGCCTGAGCCTTGGCTCCAGCGGTCATTACACAACACCTCCATTAAGGACACGCAAGAGCGTCGCGCGCATCATGCCCATCAGTGGCGCCAGGCCGGTGTGCTGACCCGCCAACCGGGCGGAGGAGAACGCCTGCTGTGCGAGAATGGCCATACGTGCTCGGGTTATGAGTGCCGCCCGGAACCTCGGACCCTGAAGAATCTCTCGCGATGTCCCGACAAGCACGACAGCGCCGACTGCGCCACTCTCACGGAGCACCGCTGCGGCTGACTCTCGTTGGCTTCGGCGTCATCGCTCTGGTGATGCTCGTCGGGGCCATAAGCGCGGTGGGCTACGTCGTGCACCTGGCCAACCAGTCGCCCAACATCGGCACGCTGCACCCTGACGTCGCCGGCGGAACGTCGCAGGTGTTCGCCGCCGACGGCACGCGCCTGGGCTTCATCCAGGCCAACAACCTGCGCGAGGCGGTCGGCTGGAGCGCGCTTCCGACCAACCTCAAGAACGCCACCGTGGCGATCGAGGACCAGCGCTTCTACTCCAACAACGGCATCGATCTGCAGGGGCTGGTGCGCGCCGCGATCAAGGACGCCTCGACGGGAAAGCGCCTGCAGGGCGGTTCCACCCTGACCATGCAGCTGATCCGCAACCTCTACCTGGGCGACCCGCGCTCGTTCAAGGCCAAGATCTTCGAGGCCAAGATGGCCATGGACTATGAGAAGCAGCACAACAAGCAGTACATCCTCACCCGCTATCTGAACAGCGTGCCCTACGGCACGGTGGGCGGCCAGACGGCGATCGGGGTGGAGGCGGCGTCGCGCATCTTCTTCAACAAGTCGGCCAATCGGCTGAGCCTGGCCCAGGCCGCGCTGCTGGCCGGGCTCCCGCAGGCACCGTCGGAGTACAACCCGTTCAGCAATCCCGCCGGCGCCACCGCGAGACGCAACGCGGTGCTGACCAAGATGGCCCAGCTGCATTACATAACCCCGGCGCTGGCGGCGCGCACCCAGCGGCTGCCGCTGGAGACCCACCACGGCAACTACTTCGCCCAGCGGCGCGAGGACTACTTCCTGGATTACGTGCAGCAGCAGCTGGTCAGCTACTACGGCGTGAACACCGTCCAGCAGGGTGGCCTGAAGATCTACACGACCATCGATTTGGGTTACCAGAACAAGGCGCGCAACGCGATTGCCACCGAGCTCAACCAGCCCGGCGACCCTGCGGCCGCGGTGGTGACCATCAATCCGAAGAACGGCTACGTGCAGGCCATGGCGCAGTCTGCGACCTACGACCAGTCCAAGTTCAACCTGGCCGTCCAGGGTCTGCGCCAGCCGGGCTCAACGTTCAAGGCGATCGTGCTGGCCGACGCCCTGTCACGCGGAGTCAACCCGGACAGCACCTCCTACGTCTCCCACACGCTCGACAAGGGCTGGCTGCCCATCGTGCCCGACTACATGGTGCAGACGTTCGAGAAGACCTCTTCGAACAAGTCCGAGAATCTCGTGGACGCGACGCTGCACTCCGACAACACCATCTACGCGCAGCTGGCCGCCGACCTGGGCGAGCAGAGCGTCACCCAGATGGCCTACCGACTCGGCGTGGTGGAGCATCTGGACAGCTATCCCGCCGAGGCTCTGGGCGGTCTTACCCACGGGGTCTCGCCGCTGGAGATGGCCAACGTCTTCGCGACCCTGGCCGACGGGGGTTGGCGCAACAAGCCCATCTCCATCACCCGGGTCACCTTTCCCGGCGGTCACCAGGACACCCACTGGGGGGTGCCCTCGCGGGTGCACGTGCTCAGCGACAGCATCACGGCCGAGGAGACCAAGATCCTCAACATGAACGTTCAGAGCGGGACGGCCACGCGCTCGGCCATCGGCTGCCCCAGCGCCGCCAAGACGGGCACCACCAATGACCTGATCGATGCCTGGCTGGACGGTTACACGCCGAACTTCTCGACCGTGGTGTGGATCGGCTATCCCAAGCAGCGCGTGTCCATGACCGACGTGCACGGACAGCCCCAGCAGGGCGGCTACATCCCCGCCCAGATCTGGCACGACTACATGAGCCAGGTCGTGGGGTCATCCAACTGCGCGAGCTTCCCGGCGCCAAGCGCTCCGATCCAGTACCAGTCCTTCTCGGGCAAGTACCTCGACGGAAGCCATGGCGGCTCGAGCTCCTCCGGTTCTTCGGGATCGGGGTCAGGCGGCTCGTTCAGCCTGGGCGGAGGCGGCTCGGGGTCGGGCTCGGGGTCGGGCACTCCCAACCCGGGGGCGGGCTCGGGCTCCGGCGGACACAGTGGCAAGTCCGGCGGGGGGGCACCGCACGGCGGCAAGCCCGGAGCTTCGGCGCCGAGTGGCACTTCACTGGGCGGGGCAGGGACCGCCGGCGGGACGCCGGCGCCCGGTCACTAGCCAGGCCTGTTGGTACGGTGGCGGAGCAATGGCAAAGGAAGACAAGGTCGAGTTCGAGGGCGAGGTCATCGAGGCCCTGCCCAACGCGATGTTCCGGGTCAAGCTGGACAACGAGCACGTCGTGCTCGGCCACGTGGCCGGGAAGATGCGTCGCTTTCGCATCCGCATCCTGCCGGGTGATCGGGTGCGCTGCGAGCTGTCGCCCTACGACCTAGATCGCGCTCGCATCGTCTACCGGCATCGCTGAACGCGATCTGATCGAGCTCTTCGCCGACGCGCTGTCGGTACGCGGTACGCGCGTGCTGCGCACGATCGGAGACGACGCCGCCGTGGTGCGCGCCCGGCCGGTGGCCGTGACCTCGGTGGACACGATGGTCGACGGGGTGCACTTCGAGCTGGCCGCCGGCTGGATAACCCCAGCTCAGGTCGGACACCGCGGCCTGGCCTGCGCGCTCTCTGACCTGGCCGCCATGGGGGCCGATCCGGGTGAGGCCTATGTCAGCCTGGGGGTGCCGGCCGGGATGGACGAGCGCACGCTGGCGGCGTTGATGGGCGGGGCCGAGGACCTGGCCGCCGAGTGCGCCACCACCATCGCGGGCGGTGACGTCACGGCGGCGCCGGTGCTCGTGGTCGGCGTGACCGTGGTCGGCTGGGCTGACACGCCGGAGCAGTTGGTGGGCCGCGACGGCGCCCGTCCCGGTGACCTGGTGGGAGTCACCGGTGCTCTGGGCGGGGCCGCAGCCGCGCTGGCCATCGCACAGGGCCGCGCCTCGTCGGACAGGCACGGCGCGGCCCTGCACCAGCGCCTGGTCTGCCCACGGCCACGGCTGACCGAGGGTCGCGCCCTGGCCGCGGCCGGAGCGCACGCGATGATCGACCTGTCCGACGGGCTGGCCGGCGACGCGGCCCAGCTCGGGCGGGCCAGTGGCGCGCGCCTGCAGATCGATCTCGAGCGCCTGCCGCTTCAGCCCGGCGTGGAGGCGGTGGCGCGGAAGCTGGGCGTGACGGCCTGGGAGCTGGCCGCCACCGCCGGCGATGACTACGAGCTGTGCGTGTGCGTGGCGCCCGCGCACCGCGAGCAGATCCAGAGCGCCGCGGCCGTCACCTGGGTGGGCGAGGTCAACGACGGCCCGCCGGGGGTTGCTCTGCGCCTGGACGGTCAGGTGCTCCCAGGCGCCCTGAGCGCCTTCGAGCACCGCTGGTAGGCGCGGGCTCTAGGCGTGCAGGGCCGCGCCGCGCGCGTTGACTCGGGTGAGGCGCCCGAAGATGATGATCCGCTGGGCGGCGCTGTAGAGGGGATTGCAGGCCGACAGGAGGACGCGGTCATAGCCCACGGGGTTGATCACCGCCACGTCGGTGGGAACGACGATTCGCATGCCCGAGACGGTGTAGGTGAAGTCGGCGTAGGGCATGTTGACGACGATGCGGTCGCCGCGGCGCAGGGCGTCCACGTGGCGGAAGGGCGCGAGGTAGGTCGTGCGGTGCCCAGCGATCGCGGTCGTGCCGGGGACACCCGGAAAGCGCGTCTGCGGGTAGATGCCCGGGCCGCTCTTGAGGTCGGGCACCCCCGTGCCCTTGATGAGCACGAACCTGGCGTGGATACGGGGAATGTCGATGCGTCCCACGGCGCTCCCCTCGGCGGCGTGGCGCTCCAGCGAGCGGGCCAGGAAGGCGATGCGCTGGCGCTGGGAGCGCAGATGCGCAAGCGCCCCGGCGTCGATGGAGCTGGGCGGCCGGGCGTCCAGGCGGCGCAGGTCGGTGCCCAGGGCGCCCTGGCGAAAGTGGGCGTAGAGCGCGGAGAAGGGCTCCTGCCAGACCAGCGTGAGACCCGCGTCGGCCAGCAGCAGCGCGCCGGTGACCATTAGTACGGAGGACAGCGCCCGCAGCGTGCGACGCGCCGGTCCGCCCCGCCGGCGCCGCTGCGCCGGATGGTCGCGCGAGGCGACCATGAGCGGGGAGTGGACCGTGGGGGGCAGCGTCTCGGACATGCTCGCTCACCGGCGCAGGGCCGACTCGGTCCCTCCGAGCGACCCCGGACCAGCGTAGCCCAGCGGCCCCCGAACGGAAACCGTCCCGAGGGGGGCGGGAGCCGCTTGTCCACGCAGGGCCAGCAGCGCCGCGCCAACCAGGCAGCCCAGGGCCAGGCTCCACAGCGCCACACCGAGGGCGCCGATCTGTCCGCCGGACACCAGCAGCAGGCCCGTCCAGGCCGCCTGGGCCGGATTGGTGCCCAGCTGATGGGCGTGCGTGGCCAGCACCGCAGCGGGGACGGCCGTCCCGGCCGCCACGATGGCCATGGCGGCCACGCGCGGCGGGCGCAGATCAGGCGCGGCCACCAGCAGCCACAGGTTCACGGCGGGCACGAGCAGCAGCGCTGTGTAGGGATCACGGACCCAGCAGGCCACCGCCACCGCCTCGAGCACGGCGAGCACGGCCACGCCGCCCGCCGCCG
>JAABUQ010008523.1_pt1 | contig 14333 bp, 13 predicted proteins | sample 5560001 | NCBI WGS metagenome assembly JAABUQ01 (sample SAMN10711888, study PRJNA513371) | rock metagenome | isolation source: Antarctica rocks | place: Antarctica: Victoria Land, Finger Mt nord | collected 2015-12-18
AGGCAGGCAGGTGCCGCGCGGGGTCAAGCGCAAGATGAGTGGCTATCCATTGCGCCCGCGCACGCCACAGCCGACCACACGCATCGACTTCAGCGCCGCCATCCGAATCGCAAAGTGAACAGCATTGCCGCTAACCCGACTCCCTCGGTGGTGCGGACGAAGCGCGGGCTGCGCAAGAAGGGTTTGATGTCGTTTGAGTGCGCCGCGAGCGAACGAAGCCGACTACCGTGAACGCAAGCCAGAGAACTTGCGTCACGAAAGCTGCAAGGTTGAAGTTCCAGATCAACGAGTAGATGACGGCAATGCCGCCGACAGCATTTAGAACACTATATCGTAGATCGGACAGCCAAAGAACACCGAACTGCAAGCTGGCGTAGGCGCCGACGTATAGCGCAACTCCAATCAACCCGATAACATCAGGAAAGGTCACGGCGGCACCTCGGTTTATCCTTGGACCCAGCATACCCCTTCCAAGCGGTCGTCCTTGCTGAAACGCGCCGTTCTATGACGGCGGAAGACGGAGCCGCATCGCACGCGCGGTATCGAAGCCAGGGAGCGGCATGGCATGGGCCGCGACGGGCAGGCAAGGCTGGCATGTTTCTTACTTGATGCCTGCCAATGCTGCCGCTGCCTGCTGGAGATGCCATGCTCACACGCCGCCACCTGTCCGCCGCCCTGTTGCTGGCCGGCACTGCCTGGGGTGGGGACGCTCCAGCCGCTACCTGCGGCGGCAAGCTGGTGTTCGGCCGGGCCATCGAAAGCCAATACCTCGATCCCACCCGCACGTCGCAGAACGCCGACATCTGGATCTCGCTGAACGTCTACGACACGCTGCTGCAGCCGACGGCGGACGGCACGGGGGTGCAGCCCAGCCCGTGCCCGGCGCCGCTGACCGCCACCACTTGGCCGTCGAACCGCAGGGTCATGCCAGCAGCTCCAGCAGCAGGCCATCCGACTGCGGCCGTCCAGCCTCGACCTCGTGGATCAGCGTGACCAGCTTGCGGGTCGCCGGGCAGGGCAGGCCGTGGCGGGCGCCGATGTCGGCGACGGGCGCGATCTGCACGTCCACCTCTGTCTGCCGCTTACGTACGGCGAGGTCCCGCCACACGCCGGAGTGCGTCTTGGCGCTGGGCCGGTTGAACGCCACCATGGCGGCGACGCTGGCTGCAGCCGCGTCCTCCGTCGCGCCGGGGCGGAAGGCGTCGGGGTCGAAGCCGTTGAAGCCGCGCGGCTGCACCCCTTCGGCCAGCGCCACGGCCACGGCCTCCCCGCCCAGCGCGCGCCAGGCGGGCAGCAGCTCCGGCCGGGCCAGGCAGTCGGCGATGCCCATGCGGCCCAGCGCCTGGGCGAACAGCATCGCGCCGTAGCCGAGCTTGCCCCACAAGTAGGACCAGATGTCCGGCGTGGTGACCGCTTCCGGCTCGAACGCCTGCATCAGCGCGTGCAGCCCCTGCAGCCGGGGCGTCATGGCGCCGTCGATCTCGCCGAGCACGACGGCGCCGCGGTTGCCGAACAGCACCTCGCCCGGCCCCATCCAGTCCGCGCCGAAGTTGACGAAGGCGCCCACCGTCCGCCGCGCGCCGACCACGCCGGCGATCAGCGTCTCGCATAGGCCGTTCTGCAGGGACAGCACGAAGCCATCCGGGGCCAGGTGCGGCAGCAAGGCGTGGCACGCCTCCACGGTGTGATGCGCCTTCACGCACAGGAAGATGCGAGGCCAGGCGCCGGAGACCTCGGCTGGCAGCAGGGCGGGCGCCTGGATGGTGAAGTCCTCGACGGATCCGTGGATGTGAAGGCCGGGACCTCGGATCGCAGCCACATGCTCCGGCACCACATCGACGAAGGTTACGTCGTGGCCGGCGCGCTTCAGCGTGGCGCCGATCGTGCCGCCAATGGCGCCAGCGCCCCAGATCAGAACTCGTTCGTCGCCGCCGTGCATGTCCCCTCCTGCATTGCCTGGGTTCGAAGGGTGGGCGGGCACCGGCCTAACCAGCCGCCAAGTGGCACGCCGCCCGATGGCCCGGCGCAACCTCGGCCAGCCGCGGCGTCTCCGCGGCGCAGCGGTCGAAGGCATAGGGACAGCGGTCGCGCAGCCGGCAGCCCGAGGGCGGATGGGCCGGGTCGCCCAGGCCGCCGCGGATCGGCAAGGCGCCGCGCGGCTGGTCGGTGTGCGGCCGGGGCACGGCCTGGATCAGCGCCTGGGTGTAGGGGTGGGCCGGCCGGGCGATCACGGCGGCGGTCGGCCCGTCCTCGACGATGCGGCCGAGGTACATCACCAGCGTCCGCTCGCACACGTAGCGCACCAAGGTCAGGTCGTGCGAGATGTACAGCGCCGTCAGGCCCAGCCGGTCCCGCAGCTCGCGCATCAGGTTCAGGATGCCGGCGCGCACGCTCACGTCCAGCATCGACACCGGCTCGTCGGCGACCAGGAACAGCGGGCGCACCACCAGGGCGCGGGCCAGCACCACACGCTGCAACTGACCGCCGGACAGCTCGGACGGGCGCTTGTCCAGCCAGCGGGACGGCTCACCCAGGTGGACCAGGCGCAGGCTCTCGATGATCCGCGCCTCGTGCTCCCCGCGGGGGACGCCGGTGTTGACCAGCGGCTCGGCCAGGGCGCGGCGGACGGTGAACCGGGGGTTGATGGCGTCGAACGGGTTCTGGAACACCAGTTGCGCCTGCTGGCGGAAGCCGCGCAGCCGGGCGCCGCCCAGGGTTGCCATGCGCTCCCCGGCGAACATGATGGCCCCGCCGGTGGGCTCGGTCAGCTTCAGCAGCAGGCGGCCCACGGTGGTCTTGCCGCTGCCGGACTCGCCGACCAAGCCGACGCTCTCGCCCCGGTTCAGCCGCAGGTCGATGCCGTCCACGGCTGCAATGGCGGGTCGCTGGCCGCGCAAGGCCTGCGCCAGGGTGCGGCCGAGGGGGAACCGCTTCTCCAGCGCGCTGGCTTCGACCAGCGGCGTCACGTCCACGTCTCCGGCACAACCGCGGCAGCGCGCAGCCCTTCGGCCTCCCCCGCCCGGTGGCACGCCGCCAGGTGGCCCGGCGCGACGGCGGCGCTGGCGGGGTACTCATCCAGGCACACCGCCACCGCAAACGGGCACCGCTCGGCGAAGCGGCAGCCCGGCGGCGGGTCGTGCAGGTCGGGCGGGCTGCCACGGATCGGCGCCAAGGCAGCTTCCGGCCCGTCCAGGTCGGGAAAGGCGTTCATCAGCCCCATCGTGTAGGGGTGCGCGGGCCGGGCCAGCACCTCCGCCGTGGGGCCATGCTCCACCACGCGCCCGGCGTACATGACGGCGGTGACGCTGCACAAATAGGCCACCACCGAGATGTCGTGCGTGACGAAGATCGCCGCCACGCCCATCCCGGCGCCCAGGGTGCGGAAGGTGTCCAGCACCTGGCGCTGCACGATCACGTCCAGCGCCGTCACCGGCTCGTCGGCGATCACCAGCTTCGGTTGCAGCGCCAGCGCCAGCGCGATGGCCGCCCGCTGCCGCATGCCGCCGCTGAACTGGTGCGGGTAGTCGGCCAGCCGCGCCGGGTTCAGGCCGACGTCGCGGAACAGCGCCTCGGCCCGCACATCGGCGTCGCGCCGGGACAGCCCGCCGCGGCGGCACAGCACCTCCCGCATCTGCGCCCGCAGCCGGTAAACGGGATCGAGCGAGTTCATCGCGCTCTGTGGCACGAAGCTGACCTGCCGCCACAGCAGCGCCCGGCGCTCCCCGGCCGACAGCGCCAGCAAATCCGCGCCGTCCAGCCCGATGCGCCCGCGCGCCACCCGCGCATTGCCCGGCAGCACGCCCATCAGCGCGCGGGCCAGCGTCGTCTTGCCGCAGCCGGACTCGCCCACCAGCCCCAGCATCGCGCCGTACGGCACCTCCAGGTCCACGCCATCGACCGCGTGCGCCAGGCCACGGGCGGTGCGGTAGGTGACGACGAGGTCCGACACCTCGAGCAGCGCAGCCATCAGGCCTGCAGCTTCGGGAACAGCAGGTTCTCGTAGCCGCGGCTGAGGAAGAACCCGGCCAGCACCACCAGCACGATGCACAGCCCCGGCGGCACGAACCAGAACCACTGCCCGCTGCTCAGCGCCTGCGACGCATAGGCGTCTTGCAGCATATAGCCCCACGAGATCACGTCGCTGTCGCCGAACCCCAGGAACGCCACGCTCGCCTGCGTGAGGATCGCCCAGCCGACGGCGATGGAGCCGTACAGGAACGACAGCGGCAGCACGTTCGGCGCGACGTGCACCAGGATGATCCGCGCGTGCCCGGCGCCGGTCACCCGCGCTGCCTCGATGAAGCCGCGCTGCATCAAGGTCATCACCTGGGCGCGCACCACCCGCGCCGCGTTGGGCCACAGCAGCACCGCGACGGCCAGGACGATGTTGCCCATGCTCGGCCCCAGCAGCGACGCCATGACGATCACGAACGGCAGGAACGGCAGGCCCAGCACGATGTCCGACAGCCGCATCAGCACCTGGTCCACCCAGCCGCCGAAGTACCCCGCCAGCAGCCCGACCAGGGTGCCGATCCCCGTCACCGCCAGCGCCGCCGTGATGCCGACGAACAGCGACGGCCGCACGCCCAGGATCAACTGCGAGAAGATGTCCCGCCCCATGCTGGTCGTGCCCAGCCAGTGCGCCGCGCCGGGGTGCAGGCCCGACGCGAGCTGGCCGTCGTCGGTCATCAGGATCTCGGTCGGGTCGTACTGGGCGAGCTGCCCGGCCAGCAGCCCCGCCAGCAGGAACAGCAGGTAGATCGCCGCCCCCGTTGCGGTGAACGGGTCCGACAGCACGCGCCGCAGCGGGCCGGGCCGGCGGCGGGCGGGTTGCGCCAGGAGGGCGGGGCTACCGACGTCCATGCGCCACCCTGGGGTCCAGCAGGCCGTACAGCATGTCGGCAACGAAGTTCATCCCCACCAGCACCGCCGCGATCAGCAGGAACGCGCCCTGCGCCAAGGGGTAGTCGCTGCTGCCGACGGCATCGACCAGCATGCGGCCGAGGCCGGGCCAACTGAACACGGTCTCGATCACCACGTTGCCGCCGACCGAGGCGCCGAAGCCCAGCGCGAAGGCGGTCACCAGCGGCAGCAGCGCGTTGCGGGCGGCGTGTCGCAGCATGATGTCGCGCTCCGGCAGGCCCTTCATGCGGGCCATGGTGACGAACTCCTCGCCCATCACCTCCAGCATGTTCGAGCGCATCAGCAGCACCGGCAAGCCCTGCAGGTAGATCGCCAGCGTCAGCGCCGGCAGCGCCAGGTGGCGGGCGAAGTCGGCGGAGGTGACGCGTGCCCACCCCGACGGGAACACCGCGCCTGGCGAGGTGGCGCCGCCGGAAGGGAACCAGCCAAGGCCGAAGGCGAACACCGCCAGCAGCAGCATCCCCACCCAGAACTCGGGCGCGGCCCGGGTGGCGAGCACGAGGGGGATGCTGGCGGCCTCGAACCGGCTGCCGCGGGTCCAGGCCAGCACGGCGCCGAACAGGCCGCCGAAGGTGTAGGCTGCGACCAGGGCGGTCAGGGTCAGCAGCAGGGTGTTGGGCAGGGTGGACAGCACCAGGTCCGTCACCGGGAGGCGCTGGCGGAACGACAGGCCGAACTCGCCGTGCAGGATGTTGCCGAGGAAGATGACGTACTGGCGGGACAGCGGCAGGTCCAGGCCAAACTGGTGCTGGATGGTGGCCCGCTGCTCCTGGGTGAAGCTGGGGTCGATGTAGGCGAGGGTGGGGTCGCCGGGCAGCAGGCGGAACATCAGGAACAGGATGGACGCGATGGCCCACAGCACGAACAGCATGTGGGCGAGGCGCTTGGCATAGAAGGTCATGGGGCCGGGGTCACGTCCCGGTCACTGGCTGCTCGCCAGGGTCTCCCGCTTGCCGGCGGGGTAGCGGAGCTGGCCGCCGTCCAGGGTGTAGCCGGCGTCCTCCAGCATCTTCTTGGCTTTCGTCAGGTCGCCGCCCACCAGAACGCTCTCCTTGGCGTGCCAGAACGGCAGCGCCGTCGAGACGCAGGACCCGGCCGCCTCCGCGAACCCGTTGTACGCCGCCGTCACCAGCAGCGGCCGGCTGACGGCGGTGGACAGCGCCCGCCGGAACGCCGGGTCGTCGAACGGCGGCCGGCGGTTGTTCAGCGCCAGGAACTGGAAGCCAAGGTCGGTCTCCGTCACCACCCTCACCGAAGGCGCCTGCTTCGGCAGGTCCGCCAGCACGCGCGGGTCCCCGGTGAAGATCGCCAGGAAGTTCAGCTCCCCCGTGCGGAGCATCCCCAGCGCCGCCTCCTGGTTCGGCACGATGCGCATGATCCACCGCTCCAGCTTCGGCGGCGACCAGTGCGCGCCGAAGCGTTCCAGCATCACCTCCTCGCTGTTGCGCCAGTGCATGAACTTGAAGGGGCCGGAGCCGACGTGCTGCGCCTCGTTAAAGTTCTCCAGCAGGTCCGGCGTGCCCGCCATGCCGTCCATCAGCGGCTGCCAGACGTGCTTGGGCACCAGGTTGATCTTGGACAGCGTCGTGGTGGGGAACGACGCCTGCGGGGCGTGCAGGGTGAACAGCAGGGTGCGCGGACCCGTCTGCTCGACCTTGGCGATGTTGCTGACGAAGGGGAAGAACTGCGGCGTCTTGTCCTTGTGCGACGGCATCTCGAAGGACCACAGCACGTCCTCCATCGTCACCGGGGTGTCGTCGTGGAAGCGCATGCCGTCGCGGACCACGACTTCCATGGTGGTGTCGGACTTCCACGCGAACGACTCCGCCGCCCAGGGCACCACCTCGCCATCCAGGCCGACGCGGGTCAGCTTGTCCCACACCAGGTCGGTCACCCAACTGCCGATCACGTCCATGCGGACCGGGTTGATGAAGTCGATCTCGACATGGCAGTTCAGCACCATGTCCTTCTGCGCGGTCAGCGGCGCCGCGCCCAGGAAGGTCCAGAAGTTGCGGATGCCGATGCCGGCCTCGACCTTGACCGTCTCGGGGTCCCAGACCGCCGTGTTGAAGGCGGCGGAGCGGCGGGGATACACCAGGTAGATGTAGGGCTGGTCCTGCGCGATGAGGTCCTGCGCCTGCTTCACCAGGGCCTGCCGCTTGGTGCGGTCCAGCTCCTGGCGCTGCGCCTGGGCCAGTCGGTCGTACTCGGGGTTCACGTAGCCGACGAAGTCGTAGCCGCTTTCGGCCAGCGCCGAGTTGAACAGGCTGAACACCAGCTCGTCGGGGTCGCTGCGCTCGGGGCGGCCGACCATCTCCCAGGTGGAGGCGTCCCATTTCTGCCGCTCGTTCCAGACGACGGCGTTCTGCTGGGCGTTGCTGACCACCTGGACCTGGACGTTGAGGCCCAGGCGCTTCCACTGCTGCACCGCCAGTTGCGCGGCCTGGAACAGCGAGGGGTCGTTGGCCTGCGGCTTGGACAGCAGCACGATGGGACGGATCTTGTCGCCGGCCTTTTCGGGCGCCTCGGCCCATGCGGGCGGGGCGGCGAGCAGCGCGGTGGACGCCAGCAGGGCACGGCGCGTCGGGGTCCAGCGGAAGGGGTCCGGCATGCTCGCTCCTCGGGTTGGCGCGCTGTCCAACATGCACGCGCCGTGCCGGGCGGCATGGCGTGTGCATCCGCCGGTTGGGCCGTGCAGTCGGTCAGGCCATGTAAAAGGTGCCAGGGTGAGCCACGCCGCCGCAAGCAGTCCCATCGATGCCCCAATCGATGCCGTCGACCCCGCCGCCCTGATGGCCTACTGCGCCACCTTCGCCGAGCGCATGAAGCTGTCCGGCACCGCAGACGAGCTGGCCAGCCTCCGCATGGTGCAGGCGGCGCTGGACGGCTTCGGCTACCGCACGGCGCTGCTGAGCCACGACGCCTACATCAGCCTGCCCGGCCCGGCGGCCGTGGAAGTGGACGGGCAGGCGGTGCCAGCCATCACCCACTCCTTCTCGGTGGCATCGCCGGGCCTCACCGCGCCGGTCGCCTATGTCGGCCAGGGCGGGGCGGCGGACTTCGCCGGGCGGGACCTGCGCGGCTGCATCGTGCTGGCCGAGGGCATCGCCAGCCCGGCGGTGGCCGACCGTGCCTTGCGCGCCGGGGCCGCAGGGCAGTTGCACATCAGCCCGCACGAGCACCTGCACGAGATGTGCGTCTCCCCGATCTGGGGCAACCCGGGCCTCTCGACGCTAGCGGGCCTGCCGGCGACCGTGGTGTGCACGGTGTCCAACCGGGACGGCAGCGCCCTGCGCGACCGCATCCTGCAAGGCGAGGCGCCCACGGTGACGCTGCGTGCCGAGGTCGATACCGGCTGGCGGCCCACGCCGATCCTGCAAGCCGACCTGGATGGCCCGGACCCCGGCGGACCGTTCATCCTGCTCTCCGGCCACCACGACACCTGGTACTACGGCGTGATGGACAACGGCAGCGCAAATGCCACCATGATCGAGTGCGCCCGCGTGCTCGCCGGGCAGCACGCGGCTTGGCGGCGCGGGCTGCGGTTGTGCTTCTGGTCCGGGCACTCGCATGGCCGCTACTCCGGGTCCGCCTGGTATGTGGACACCCACTGGGACGAACTGGAGCGGCGATGCGCCGTGCATGTGAACGTGGACAGCACCGGCGGCGTCGGCGCCGTCATGCTGGCCGAGGCCGCGGCGGCGGCGGAACTGGCCCCGCTGGCCGCCGCCGCCATCCGGCAGGAGACCAACCAGGAGCACGAGGGCCAGCGCAACGCCCGCAACAGCGACATGTCGTTCTGGGGCGTCGGCGTCCCGTCTATGTTCGGCGCCCTGAGCCACCAGCCGCCCGCGCCGGTGGCGATGCGCAACGCGCTGGGCTGGTGGTGGCACACGCCACACGACTTGCTGGACAAGATCGACCCGGCCCACCTGGCGCGCGACACCCGCGTGTTCGTCCGCACGCTCTGGCATCTGCTGACCGACCCCGTGCTGCCGCTGGACTACGCCGCCCACGCCTCGGCCCTGCTGCACGAGCTGGCGGGGATCGAGGCCCTGCTGGCCGGGGCGCTGCCGCTGGACATGCTGGTGGCGGAGGCCGCGGCGGTCCGCGACAAGACGGAGGCGCTGCTGCAGCCCGGCCATGACCCCGTGCGAGTGAACCGCGCGCTGATGCAGCTCTCCCGCGCCCTGGTTCCCGCCGACTGCACCGCGGGCGACCGCTTCACCCATGACCCGGCCCTGCCGCAATCCCCCTGGCCCGTGCTGGACCCGGTCCGCGCCCTGGCCGCCGCCGCGCCGGAGCAGGCCCGGTTCGCCGCCGTGGACGCCACCCGCGCCCGCAACCGCCTGATGCACGCCCTGCGCCAGGCCGGACGCGCGCTGGACGCAGCGCTTGCCTGAACGGCGCATGCTGCGCTTCGGCGCGTTCTTCAGCGTGCCGGGCTGCCACCCGACCGGCTGGCGGCACCCCGACGCCATCCCAGAGTGCGACATGGACTTCCGCTGGCTGGCGCACATGGCGCGCGTCGCCGAGCGCGGCAAGCTGGATGCGATGTTCTTCCAGGACAGCGCCGCCGTGGTGGGCAGCGCCGGGCTGCACGGCACGCAGCCGTTCAACGTCCGCAACGGCCGGCAGGCGCACATCGAGCCGGTCAGCGCCATTGCCGCCCTGGCGGCCGTCACAAGCCGCATCGGCCTGATCTCGACCTGCACCACCACCTACAACGAGCCGTACAACCTGGCCCGGCGCTTCCTGACCATCGACCACATCAGTGGTGGACGCGCCGGATGGAACCTGGTGACCAGCCAGGCCGAGGACGAGGCCGGCAACTTCGGCGCCGATGCCCACCTGGACCACGCCGCCCGGTATGACCGCGCGGCCGAGTTCCACGACGTGGTGCGCGGGCTGTGGGACAGTTGGGAGGACGACACCTTCCTGCACGACAAGGCGGCAGGCACCTGGTTCGATGCCGGGAAAATGCACATCCTGAACCACCGCGGCCCGCACTTCGCGGTGCGGGGGCCTCTCAATGTGTCGCGCAGCCCGCAGGGGCGGCCGGTGGTGGCGCAGGCCGGGTCGTCCGGCGTGGGGATGGCGCTGGCGGCGCGCACGGCGGACCTGGTGTTCACCGCGCAGGCGACGATCCCCGAGGCACGGGCCTTCCGCACGGAGCTGCACCGCCTGGCCGCCACGTTCGGCCGCGCGCCGGAGAGCATCCGCGTGTTCCCCGGCATCATGCCCATCGTCGGCCGCACCGAGGCGGAGGCACGGGAGAAATACGAGGCGCTGCGGGATCTGGTGGACGACGGCATCGGCCTGCGCGGCGTGGCCCGGCTGTGCGGCGGCCTCGACATCGGTGCGTTCGACCCGGACGGGCCGCTGCCGGATTTGCCGCCCAGCAACGCCGCCCGTGCCCGGCAGGACATGATCGTCGCCATGGGCCGGCGCGGCATGACCATCCGGCAGATCGGCCGGGTGCTGGGCATGTCGCAGGCGCACCGCGTGCTGTGGGGCACTCCGGCGATGCTGGCCGACGACATGCAGGCGTGGCTGGACGCCGGGGCGTGCGACGGGTTCAACCTGCTGTTCGCGCACTACCCGAAGCCGCTGGAGGAGTTCGTGGACCTGGTGGTGCCCGAGCTGCAACGTCGCGGCGTCTTCCGCACGGAATACGAGGGCGCGACGCTGCGGGAAAACCTGGGCGTGCCGGTCCCACGGAACAGCTTCGCCGCCGCCTCATGACCCGCTGCCTATGACGCAAGGACTGCATCGGCTTCCTCTCCCGAAGAAGGAGGGAGAAGGCAACGCCCTGACGCCATATGCGTCGGCCCTGATGGGGACCGAGCGCCTCCATGCCTAAGCAACTGAAGCTTGGCGCGTTCCTCAGCACGCCCGGCAACCACCTGGCCGGTTGGCGGCACCCGGCGGCCGTCACCACGTCGGACATGGACTTCGCCGAGTACGTCCACCTGGCGCAGCTCGCCGAGCGCTACTGCTGCGACACCATCTTCTTCCAGGACACCGCGGCGGTGAACGGCAGCCGCGCGCTGGCCCGCGGCGACCTCTCCCGCACCCGGCTGAGCCGTATCGTCAAGCTGGAGCCGACGGCCCTGCTGGCGGCGCTGGCGATGGTGACGACGCGCATCGGCCTGATCGCCACCGTCACCACCACCTACAACGAACCCTACAACGTCGCCCGCCGCATCGCCTCCATCGACCACATCAGCGGCGGACGCGCCGGCTGGAACCTGGTCACCTCGCAGATCGAGGACGAGGCCGGCAACTTCGGCTTCGAGGAGCACCTGGACCACGCCCGGCGCTACGCACGCGCCGCCGAGTTCTACGACGTCGTCACCGGCCTGTGGGACAGTTGGGAGGACGGCGCCCTGCTGCGCGACAAGGCAAGCGGCCTGTACATGGACCGCGACCGCGTGCACCACCTGGACCACGACGGCCCGCACTTCCGGGTGCGCGGGCCGCTGAACGTGACGCGCTCGCCGCAGGGCTGGCCGGTGGTGGCGCAGGCCGGGTCGTCCGAGGCCGGGCGGGAGCTGGCGGCGCGCACGGCGGACGTGGTGTTCACCGCGCAAACCCGGCTCTCCGAGGCGCAAGCCTTCCACGCCGACGTGAAGGCCCGCGCCGCCCGCCACGGCCGCGCGCCGGACGACATCCTTATCATGCCCGGCATCACCCCGGTGATCGGCGCCACCATGGCCGAGGCGCAGGCGCGCTACGACGAGCTGCAATCGCTGCTGCCGGACGACGTGGCCCTGCAATCCCTGTCCCACATCAGCGGCGGCCTGGACCTGACGCAATTCCCGCTGGACGGCCCCTTGCCGGACTTGCCGCCCAGCAACGCCGCCAAAGCCCGGCAGGACCTGATCGTCCGCACCGCCCGGGAGCGCGGCATGACGCTGCGCGAGATCGCCCGCCACACCGCCGCCGGCACCGGCCACCGGGTGCTGGTCGGGACGGCCGAGTACATGGCCGACGAGATGCAGGCCTGGCTGGAGGCCGGCGCGGCGGACGGCTTCAACGTCATCTGCAACTACTACCACGCGCCGTTCGAGGAGTTTTGCCGGTCGGTCATCCCCGAGCTGCAACGCCGCGGCCTGTTCCGCACGGAATACGAGGGCTCGACCCTGCGCGCCAACCTGGGCCTGCGCGTGCCGGAGAACCGCCACACCGCCGCCCGACGCGCATGACGGCACGGCGCATCGGCATCATCTTCAACGGCGCAACCGGCGAACTGGCCCAACGCCAGCACCTGCCGGCGTTGATGGCGTTGCGCGACGAGGGCGGGCTGCTGCTGTCGGACGGCACGCGGCTGGTGCCCGACGTTGTGCTGGTCGGCCGCGACCCCCGGAAGCTCGCCGCCGTTGCCGCCAGCACCGGCGCACGCACGGCGGCCAGCCTGGACGCCGCCCTCGCTTCGCCGACGGAGTCGCTGGTGTTCGACGCGGCCCCGACCGGGCTGCGGGGCGATGTACTCCGCCGGGCCATCGCCGCTGGCAAGCACGTCTATGCCGAGAAGCCGGTCGCGGGCAGCACCGCGGAGGCGCTGGCCCTGCACGCGGCGGCGCAGGCGGCGGGGGTGAAGGCCGGCACGGTGCAGGACAAGCTGTTCCTGCCGGGCTTCGCGGCGCTGCTGGGCCTGCGGCGGGCCGGGTTCTTCGGACAGGTGCTGGAGGTCCGGGTGGAGATGGGCCGCTGGATCCATGATGGCTTCGCGCAGCCGGGGGGCTTCGCACAGCCGGGGCAGCGGCCGAGCTGGAACTACCGTAGGCGGGACGGTGGCGGGCTGATCCTCGATATGTTCCCGCACTGGCGCTACATGATCGACGCCCTGGCCGGCGAGGTGCAGGCGGTCAGCGCCACCAGCCGCCGGCATGTCCCGCGCCGGGTGGACGAGCGTGGGGCGGCCTATGAGGTGGACGTGGAGGACAGCGTGTTCGCCCAGTTCGCGTTGGCGGGCGGCGCGATGGCGTCGGTCAACAGCAGTTGGTGCACCCGGGCGCGGCGCGACCCGATCCAGGTGCAGGTGGACGGGAGGCTGGGGTCCGCGGTGGCCGGGCCGTTCGCCTGCTGGTCGCAGGCGGAGGCGCCCGGCGGCGCGATCTCCGCCGCGCTGCCGCAGGCCAGCCTGTTCGACGGGTGGGACGCCGTGCCGGTGGAGGCCGGGGCGGTCAACAGCTACCGCGCCGGGTGGGAGGGCTTCCTGCGCCATGTCGCGGAGGATGCGCCGTTCCCGTTCACGCTGCTGCAGGGCGCGAAGGGCGTGCAGCTTGCCGAGCTGGCTTATCAGAGCGACCGGGAACGGCGCTGGGTGGATGTGCCGGCACTGCCCCCATCATCGGCCGCCTTTCCACCCTCGTTGCCTATAAAACAGGGCGTATAGCCAAGCACCGAGAAACGGCCTCTATGACAGATGCTGTACGGCCATAACCTATCCGATTAAGCGGGCGACAGCGCTTTCTGCCATTGCTCCAGCCGACGTTGCGCGTCGATGCCGATGCGGCGCCCCAGCTCCTTCTGGAGTGTGCACATCTCACGAATGCGCTCGGCATCGTGGCGCAGCGGCGCGATCCGGCTTAGACTGACATCCCGGAAGCCTTCGGCAACCTCGTCGAGGGCGGCAGATACGCCCGAGAACGCGCCCGCCACTTTGCTGTGCGCCGCCTGGCGTATGTCTTCGGCCCGTGCGCGCTGCTCGCCCCGTGGCCGCTCCTCGCGGTTCGCATACAGCTTCCACACACCCGCGGCGGCGACAACGCCCAGCACCGCTATGCCAATCGGCGCCGCAACGACGCCCGCGACCGCGGCCGGCGCGATCCAGCCCGCACTGATTGCACCAGCTGCTCCCGCCGCGGCCACCGCACCACTCGCGAGCGTGCGCGTCGCACCTTGGTCCAGGGCGTCCTTAACGCGGGCACTCGTTGTCGGCCCAGGGATGGCGAGGCGCCATTCCGCCAGGCTGATCGGGGTCACCGCGTCACGCATGGCCTCAGTGCAGTCGTCGCGATACTCTGACAACTCGTTTCGCAGCAACTGGATTTGATCGTCATGCCGATGCTTCAGTTTGTCGTGCCGGCGGGCGAACGCCTTAGACCCCGTTTGCGAAGTCATGGTGCGGCCAACCGTTTACGGTTTGGGTGGTCGGCGCGGTGGAGCATGAGGCGGATCATGGCGAGGGTGACCATGGCCCCGGACACCTCGGGCAAGTGCTCGTAGTCCCGGGACAGGCGGCGCCAGCGTCCAAGCCAGCCGAGTGTGCGTTCCGCGACCAGCTGTACAATCTTGCCAGGTAGGTGATTGATCAGCGGCAGGGTTGGGTCGAGGTGGGCTGTTGCCGGCGGGCGGAGGAACACGGAAGACCACCTCGACATGGTCACGGTCGATTTCGATCC
>JAABUQ010008524.1_pt1 | contig 14333 bp, 13 predicted proteins | sample 5560001 | NCBI WGS metagenome assembly JAABUQ01 (sample SAMN10711888, study PRJNA513371) | rock metagenome | isolation source: Antarctica rocks | place: Antarctica: Victoria Land, Finger Mt nord | collected 2015-12-18
CGTGGTGATAGATTCCGGCCCGGATTTTCGTTACCAGATGTTGCGCGCGCAGGTAAAACACCTGGAAGCAGTTGTTTTTACGCATGAACACAAAGACCATATTGCCGGATTGGACGATATCCGCGCGTTCAATTATTTCCAAAATTCCGCCATTGATGTTTATGCCAGCCTTCGTGTCCAAGAGGCCTTGAAGCGCGAGTTCTTTTATATTTTTAGTGACTATCAGTATCCCGGAATTCCGCAGATCAATTTAAAAACCATTGGTTTGGAACCATTTACTGCCGCTGGTATTCCTTTTATCCCTATTGAAGTAATGCACTATAAACTGCCGGTGTTAGGTTTCCGCATCCATGATTTTACTTATATTACCGATGCAAAAACAGTATCCGCAGCAGAAACAGAGAAAATAAAAGGCAGCAGGATTTTAGTGCTGAATGGCTTGCAAAAGGAAAAACACATTTCTCATTTTACTTTTGCCGAAGCCATTGCTTTTGCCGAAAAAATAGGAGCGGAGATGACTTACTTTACCCATATCAGCCACCGTTTGGGCAAGTACCAGGACGTTTCTGCGGAGTTGCCTGAAAACATCCGGTTGGCTTATGATGGTTTGGAATTGGAGATATAAAGTTTTTTTAGTGCCCGGAAGCGGATTCGAACCGCTACATCCTTTCGGACGCCACCCCCTCAAAGTGGTGCGTCTACCAATTTCGCCACCCGGGCTTTGATTAAAATAACCGTTGCCAAAGATATAATGTTTTACGGTTCGTTGTTCAGCTTTTTAATTTTTTTGCCCTTAAAAGAAGCATTCCGGTTTTGATCGCTACGTTATCCCTGACGTTGCTTGAAATGGGAAAACAGTCGGATGAAAAAAAGTCCGAAATAAACATTGCGCAAAAACCGGATACTTCTTTTACCTATGTTTTTTCAGGATTGATCAGCTTGAATCCATCGCCATCAAACAAACCCAGATCGCTTAACTTCAAGTGCGGGATCACTAATAAAGCCATGAAACTAAGCGTCATGAAAGGGGCAGAGAGCGTAGAACCAAGCTTTTTTGCCATCGCATCAATTTTGGTATAAGCCTCCGCAACTTCGTAACCACCATTGCTGCTCATCAAACCGGCAACAGGAAGCGGCAAAATAGATTCATCCAAATTTTCAACACAACTGATGCCACCTTGTGCCGCAACAACGAGATTTACCGCTTTGCAAATGCTTTCGTCATCCACGCCAACCACCACAATGTTGTGGCTGTCGTGCGCCACGGAAGAAGCCAGTGCACCTTCTTTCAACCCAAAATTTTTGATAAATGCTTTGGCAACCGGTGCTTCTTTATAACGGTTGACCACACAGATTTTTAAAATATCCTGCTGCAAGTCGCTTGCTACAAAACCATTTTTTACAGGTAATCCTGTTTCGGTTTTTTGGGTGATCAACTGTCCGTCCAAAGCTTCTATCACAGCAACTTTTTGTTTTTCTGCGGAAGGATCTTCAGCAGGAAAAACAAAATCTTTTGTGGTTTTTAGTTTGCAGTTGAAGTGATTGATGGGTGCTGAGGAAATACTTTTAATCTTGGTTTCGCCGTTTTCGGCAACCAATTCCCCGTTGACATAAGTCTGAAACACTTCAAAATCTTTTAAATCTTTTAAAAGGATAAAATCTGCCGGATCGCTGATTTTCAATTGTCCGATGTCCAACTGATAATGCAAAACCGGGTTGACACATGCTGCTTTTAGCACCTTAAAAACAGTAACACCAGCAGCAACGGCACGGGTACAAAGCTGATTGATATGTCCGCTGACCAAACTATCCGGGTGCTTGTCATCGCTGCAAAACATCATCCGGTCAGGATATTCATTCATCAAAGCAATCAAAGCATCAAAGTTTTTGGCCGCGCTGCCTTCGCGGATCAGGATTTTCATTCCGAGACGAAGCTTGTCCAACGCTTCTTCTGCCGTGAAACATTCGTGATCGGTACTGATCCCGGCCGAAATGTATTGCGCCGACTGTTCTCCGCGCAAACCCGGCGCGTGTCCATCAACTGGTTTTTGGTATTTTTTTGCAGAGGCAAGCTTCTGCATCACTTCCGGGTCTTGGTTTAATACGCCCGGAAAGTTCATCATCTCACTTAAATATTTGATTTCATTTCTGGAGAGCAAATCGTCCACTTCATCAGCAGTTAAAACCGCACCGGCAGTTTCAAAAGTAGTTGCCGGCACGCAGCTTGACGCACCAAAATTGAATTTGAACGGAACTGTTTTGCCGTTTTCAATCATAAATTCTACACCTGCCATTCCGCAAACGTTCGCAATTTCATGCGGATCGCTGACAGTGCCAACCGTTCCATGCACCACCGCCAATCGCGCAAATTCCGAAGGGATCAGCATCGAACTTTCGATATGCACATGTGCATCTACAAAACCCGGAACCAAAAACGGAAGTTTGGATGCTTCTTTTACCGATACTTTTTTGATGGATTTGATATGTTGATCCTGTACAGTTAATTCAACAGGATAAATTTCTTGCCGGTCAATATCGGCAAGATGGGCAATGATGGTAAAAAACATCGGATCGGCTTTAAAAATATCGGCGCAAATAACACAAACGGCTTAAGCTGTAGGAGACGCCCTAAAGACTGCCAACTGCTCAAAAAGCTCTTTTTCCTCTTTGGACAAATGCTTTGGGGTTTGAATGATAACGCGCACATAAGCATCGCCATATTGATCCGGATTTTTGTAAACCGGCATTCCCAAACCTTTCAAGCGGAAAGTCTTATTGCTGTCGGTGCCTGCCGCAATCGTCATATTTACCGTTTTGTTGATGCCTTGCACCGGGATTTTTCCACCTAAAACAGCCATATATAGATCTATCGGCTGATCAAAATACAAGTCGTTTTCCTTGCGTTCAAACTTATTGTTGGGCAAAATATGCATGGTGATCAGCAAATCGCCGTTGCCGCCACCGCCGCTTCCGGCTTCGCCTTTGCCTTTCAAACGCAAAACCTGGCCTTCGCTTACACCTGGTTTCAGCTTCATGTTCACCTTAGAATCGCCGATAGTTACCTGTCGGGAAGCACCGTGAAAAGCTTCCTCCAAAGTAATGTGCATTTCTGCCTGCAAATCTTCTCCCGCAAAAGCACGCCTGCTGCTCCGGCCACCAGTTGCTCCACCACCACCAAAAATATTTTCAAAAAAATCTGAAAATTGTCCGCTTCCGCCGCCATAAAAATCTTCTGTCGAAAACCCGCCTGCACCGCCGCTGCTTCGTCTGCCGCCACCTGGCCTGCCGCCGCCCTGGTTGGCATAGCCACCGGATTGCTGGTAACTTTGCCAGTTTTCGCCCAGCTCATCGTATTGTTTCCGTTTATCGGGCTTGCTCAAAACCTCGTTTGCTTCATTTGCCTCTTTAAATTTATTTTCGGCAGCTTTGTCCCCAGGGTTTTTATCCGGGTGATATTTGACGGCCAGTTTGCGGTAAGCCTTTTTAATTTCATCCTGCGTAGCCGTTTTGCTGACACCCAGAATTTTATAATAATCTTTATAATCCATGTTTGGTTTGCTGAATCAAATGTATGCTTTAACATCAAAATTAAACAAAACCTTAAATTTTGGCTTGTCTACGCTTGAATATATTTACCTATAATGCCTGTAATTAGTGATATATCAGCTTTGATATAATTTGAAATTCACAAATAACAGATTGATTGCTACAAACAAGGGATTACCTAATCTCAGCATCTTTGCATAACAAAATCATAATACAAGATGGAAAACAAAAAAAAGATTGCATTGGTAACCGGCGGCAGCCGCGGTTTGGGCAAAGATATGGCACTTAGGCTTGCCGAAAAAGGGATTGACGTTATACTGACTTACAACAGTAAGGCAGATGATGCGCAAAGTGTAGTAGCGCAAATTGAGCAAAGCGGACAAAAAGCCGCCGCATTACAATTGAATACAGGTAATATTAAAAGTTTTGACAGCTTTGCAGAGCAGCTCAAAGCAACTTTAAGCGAACACTTTGGAACTGATAAATTTAATTTTCTGATCAATAATGCAGGTATTGGGGGGTATAAACTTATAGGCGAGGTAACGGAAGGGTTTTTTGACGAACTACTTAACATACACTTTAAAGGAGTTTATTTTTTAACACAAAATATGCTTCCGCTAATGAATGACGGCGGCGGTATAGTTAATGTGTCAAGCGGTCTCACTCGGATCTCTTTTCCCAAATCTTCAGCCTATGCTGCTATGAAAGGTGCGATAGAAGTATTTACACGTTACCTGGCCAAAGAATTAGGTGCGCGGAAAATCAGAGCCAATGTTGTCGCCCCTGGTGCAATAATGACAGATTTCGGTGGGGCGCATCTTAGAGAAAGTGAGGAGTCGCAAAAGCAAGTGAGCAGCGTAACGGCATTGGGACGTCCGGGTGTGGCCGAGGACATTGGCGGCGTAGTTGCATTCCTTTGTTCAGACGATGCCAGATGGATTTCGGGACAGCGGATCGAAGTATCTGGCGGCATGTTCGTGTAATGCAAGATCAGGTTTACACTAAGAGCCTGTTAAAATCTGTTCAATTTGTTTTTAATGCTTCTTTTATCACAAAAAAAATGGTAAGCATTTGGGTTTGGTTTATGTAAATTGATGCAAACACCAATTTTTATAGGGTAAAAGAAGCATTGGCATTTTTTCTGGTATAAATTTTAACAAGCTCTAAAAAGCAGGCCAGGTTTTATGCCTGCTTTTTTGGTTTACCGGTTTCTTTCTCTAAAATGCTATATTTGATTTTTACAAACTGCTATGGTTGTTCAATCATCTTTAGATGACTTTTACCAAAGAAATGCGGCTGCGCTTCCCGAAGGCATTACCAAGGAAATCGGCCATTTCAATGTATTTGAAACTGAAAAGCTGTTTGATAAAACCAACGGTACGCGGATCATGCCTTATAGCAGAAGGGCTTATTACAAGATAGCTTGGCTGCGAGGCAAAAGCAGGGCCGAATATGCAGACAAGGTAATAGCTGTTCAGGAAAACGCCCTGCTGTTTGCAACGCCTAAAATTCCGTATCGCTGGCTGCCCGAGGATAGTGACCAAACGGGTATGTTTTGCATTTTTACAGCCGACTTCCTTTCGCCCAACAAAGTAGGTGTCCTGTTAGAGGATTTACCGATATTTCAGCCGGGCCAACTGCCGGTATTTCAGCTTTCGCCGGCAGAAGTAAAAGAAATAGAATATATCTTCCGGAAAATGCACAAAGAACTGGGCGCCGATTACAAATATAAATATGACCTGCTGCGCAACCTGGTTTTAGAATTGATTCATTACGGGCAGAAGCTACAGCCTATGTCGGCACTAAGCGCTGTCCAGAACGCTTCGGAAAGGATTTCTTCCCTGTTCATTGAATTGCTGGAACGACAATTTCCTTTGGAACCGCCTCATCAAAAGCTTGGTTTGCGTACCGCCAAAGATTATGCAGACCGGTTGGCCGTGCATGTAAACCATCTCAATAAAGTTTTAAAAGAGGCCACTGGCAGCACCACAACTGAGATCATCAGCAACAGAGTAGCACAGGAAGCTAAGATCTTGCTGAAACAAACACATTGGAGTGTGAGTGAAATTGCTTACACTTTGGGTTTTGATGACCTGGCAAATTTTTCCAACTACTTTAAAAATCAAACTTCTTTTACACCTTTAGCCTTTCGGTCGTAAGGTGCAGCTTGTTGGTTATATATATTTATACTGATTTACAAACGATAAACATTTTAGCTGTTCAGCAGTTTTATTGCCATAAAAGAAGCATTACAAAGCGTAGTGCTTTCATCAAAATAAAAAAAATTATCATGTCGGATCAAAATTCAAATCAATACAATCAGCATCAAAAATCAACAACAGATGCTAATGATACACACGAAAGCACTTCTAAAACCGATAAGGCGGAAGGTGTTGGCGAGAACGAGGAAAACCATACCAGCGGCGATCATATCCAATATCAGAAAGAAGGAAAAAGTTCTCAGAACGAAAAAGGCGGGGAAGACGATAAAAATGTGCATTCCGACAATCAGGGGGGAACTTCCAGTGAGTAATATATAATTCGTTTCAAAACTTCGATGAAATGCGCTGGCTGTGTGGCAGCGATAACACCAGGTTTAAATGCTTTGAAAGAAGCAACAAGCTGGAAAGCCGACGTTGAGCGGTGCAGAAAAAACGCTGAGTGTGGAAGCAGAAGAAACAGCTGTCCCTAAAGTTATTGCTGCGCTGGAAAAAGCCGGATTTAAGGACGAACGGATTTCATAATTTTATTAATGAGATTAGCAATTAAAAATATGGTTTGCGGCCGCTGCCTCTTAGTGGTAAGGCAAGCTTTGCAAACTTTAAATTTTACGGTAAAAAATATTGGTTTAGGTTGGGTTGAAGTAGAGCCGGAACCAGATGCAGATCAGCTATTGGCCATTGCTTCTGCCTTTAAAATTGTTGGTTTTGAGTTGATTGATGATTACAAAACCAAGTTGGTGGAGCAGATTAAGAATTTAATTACAGATACTGTTCAGTATTCTGATTTAAGCGAACTGAATATCAATTTTTCTACTTTACTGACTGATAAGCTGCAAAAGGCTTACAGTTACCTCAGCAATTTATTTTCTGAACAGGAAGACAATACGATTGAGCATTACATCATCCGGCAAAAAGTAGAAAAAATTAAAGAGCTGATTGAATACGGCGAGTTAAACTTAAATGAAATTGCTTTTAAAATGGGTTACAGCAGCAGCGCACATTTATCGGCACAATTTAAAAAGGTTACCGGTTTTTCGCCTTCGCATTATCGCGGTTCAGAGTTAAAAAGAAAAGCTTTGGATGAGCTTTGATAGTTTTTAGGTTGTAAAAACAGTATGCTTCTTTTACCACCTAAAAATCAACATCAAAACAAAGTTGCGCCGCCACTCTTAATCCGTCCCAAATGTTTATAAGCTATTTCGGTACATTCCCGCCCACGGGAAGTTCGCATCAAATAACCTTCCTGGATTAAAAAAGGTTCATAAACTTCTTCAATCGTTCCTTCTTCTTCGCTTACGGCTGTGGCAATAGTTTTTAAACCAACCGGCCCGCCTTTAAATTTATCAATAATGGTTGACAGGATCTTGTTGTCCATTTCATCCAGGCCGTGTTCATCTACATTCAATGCATTGAGCGCGTACTTGGCAATCGGAATATCAATGCTGCCGTTGCCTTTTATCTGTGCAAAATCTCTTGTTCTACGCAATAAAGCATTTGCAATACGCGGTGTGCCCCGGCTGCGGCGGGCGATTTCGTAAGCTCCTTCTTCCGCAATCGGTGTTTTTAAAATAGCTGCCGAACGAAGTACAATAGTGGTCAGTAGTTTAGCATCATAATATTGCAGGCGGGAATTGATGCCAAAACGGGCACGAAGCGGAGCAGTGAGCAAACCGGAACGCGTGGTAGCGCCAATTAAGGTAAAAGGGTTTAAAGAGAGTTGCACAGAACGGGCATTGGGCCCGGTTTCGAGCATAATGTCTATCTTATAATCTTCCATGGCCGAGTAGAGATATTCTTCTACCAGCGGGCTTAAACGATGGATTTCATCAATAAACAGAATATCCCCAGCTTCCAGATTGGTCAATAAACCAGCTAAATCACCGGGTTTATCTAAAACCGGGCCGGAAGTGATCTTGATGCCGGCACCCATTTCGTTGGCAATAATATGGGAAAGCGTGGTTTTGCCTAATCCCGGCGGGCCATGCAGCAATACATGATCCAAGGCTTCGCCACGCAAACGTGCGGCCTGAACAAAAACGCGCAGATTTTCCAATATCTTTTCCTGGCCGGTAAAATCTTCAAAAACCTGCGGGCGCAATACTTTTTCGATTTCCTGTTCGGTAGGGGAAAGGTGCCCCGGATTAGGATCAAGGTTTTTATTCATTGCCAACAAAATTAGTATTTAAATCGGGAAGGAAAATGATAAAACGCGAAATTGTATATGCAGGATTGTACAATGGGCACTGTTTTTATCGGCATAAAAACAGCATCAAACGTTATGCAAAGTCTTTGGTCTTTCAACAACACTGTTTTTAGGATATTTTCTAAACCAGCTGCTTGTTTTCATTTTGATAACACCTAAAAAAGCTTCCTGAAATATTTTAGTGCTCATTTTTGAAACGCCTTGCCGCCTGTCTGTAAAAATAATCGGCACTTCAACTACTTTAAAACCATATTTCAAAGCCGTAAATTTCATCTCGATCTGGAAAGCATAACCTACAAACTGGATTTTATTTAGAGGGATCGTTTCCAACACTTTTCGGCGGTAACATTTGAACCCGGCGGTGGCATCCTGGACATCAATACCAGTGATGAACCGAACGTAAACCGAAGCAAAATAACTCATCATCACACGGCTCATCGGCCAGTTGATCACATTTACACCATTGATATAGCGCGATCCGATAGCTACGTCTGCACCATCTACACAAGCCTGGCGCAAGCGCAAAAGATCATCCGGATTGTGGGAGAAATCGGCATCCATCTCATAAATAAAATCGTAATGCCTGTCGGTGGCCCATTTAAACCCGTATATATAAGCCGTGCCCAAGCCTTGTTTTCCGGCACGTTGATGTAGAAATAAAGTTTCCGGATAGATGTTTTGCAAAGTTTTGATGATCGCGGCCGTACCGTCAGGAGAACCGTCATCAATCACCAGCACATGAAAATCGTGCATTAGTGAAAATACTTTATGCAGGATACGCTCTATATTTTCCTTTTCGTTGTATGTTGGTATGATGACCAGACTATCGGGCACTTATTGAAATTTTTAGTGGTAAAAACAGTATTGTTATATTTATGGGTTTGCTTGCGGATTAATTAAATCACCTCCTAAATGTCCGGGTTCGTTAGTGATATCATCGCCGGCCAGATAGCTTTTTTCCTTAATATAAGGGCTTACGAATACAAACAACAGGACAAAAAAGAACATGATCCCCACAAACAGCCAGTAATATCTTTCGGGTGTAAAATATGCAAACATACCTTTATTAGAAATATTTACATTGATTAAGGTGGTAAAAAAAGTACCGACCGCATAAGTTAAATAAAAGATAGCCGTCATGGTACTTTTCATGGATGGCGGAGATTGCGTATAAGCATATTCCAAACCGGTAATGGAAACCAGCACTTCGCCAGCGGATAGAATAGCATAAGCAAATATTTGCCACCAAACAGAAGGGTGCAAACCAGCATCTACTTTATGCTGTAAAAGGGCAATAATGACAAAACTTAAACCTGTGATAAACAGCCCTGCCCCAATTTTTTTAAGTGGTGTAAGCTTGACCCCCATTTTTATAACTAATGGATAAATGCCATAATTAAATATTGGGATCATCATCAATAAAAACAACGCATTGACAAATTGGATTTGAGAAGGTAAAATCGTTAGCCCGAATATGCCTAAACTCCGATCCAGGTTGGTGGACTGCAAAACCCATTCCGATCCGTTCATGTCCCACATCGCCCAAAAAATCGGGATGAAAGCAAACACGGCAATTACGCCCCAAACTGCTTTGATGGCTTCTACTTTTTCAGTTCCGTATTTATCTATCGCTTGTTGCCATGCTGTTTTTACCGGGTCTTTTTTAGTGACGAAGGACTCAAAAACAAAATAGTTAATGGTTACAAAATTGTCTTTTTTGATTCCTCCCGCTGGTAACCGTACATATTTTTTCCTGCCGGAAAAGAAAATAACAGTAGCCAATGCCATTAATATACCAGGTACGCCAAAAGCCCATGCACTACCTGCTTTTTCATAAATAATCGGGATCAGTAAAAGGCTGATCATAGAACCAGCGTTGATACTGAAATAAAACCAACCATAAATACTGCTCATCAAATGCTTGTTTTTATGGTCGAACTGATCGCCGACATTTGCCGATACGCATGATTTTACTGCACCTGCCGAAAAAGCAATGATAACCAAACCAGTCTCAAAACCAGACAAAGAGGTATCAAACATCGATAAAACAAAATGCCCGAAGGTGTATATAATCGAACCGATCAGGATAACCCTGTATTTCCCAAAAAACCAATCTGCTATAATTGCACCCAATACCGGTGTAAAATAAACAAGTGTAGAAAAAGCATGGTTAATTGTATTGGCTTTTGCATTGGCAATTACCGAAGTATCATGACTGAAAAACTGATGCACCAAAAACACGGCAATAATGCTGCGCATCCCATAAAAGCTAAACCTTTCGGCAAATTCATTGCCAATGATAAACGGAACACTTTTAGGTACCAGGCGTTTTTGGGTAGAAGGTGCTTCCGTAACCGTAAGATCTGCCATGCTTTGAATTAAATTTTTGTTTAAATTAAAGCAATTTTGCTGACAAAAGCAGCAGTTTTAAATCAAGTAACAACATTTTTAACTCTTTTTATGGATGTTTTTTATTGAAAAAGAGGAAGTCGTTTTTTTCTTGACATTTTCGACAGAATCCTGCCGTTGTTTTCTTGGATCAACATAAGCTTCATCGCGGTCTTCCGGGATATTCCGCATATCCAGGTTTTGTACAAAACCCCATTTCCCGTTTTTTAGCTGATAACCATCGTAAGAAAGGTCGGGGCCGTAAAAACTAAAATCTGCTTTGAGTTTCGGGTCGCGTGGGGCAAGGTGGTCAAACACGATCATTTGCTTTTCAGGCACAAACCGCAGCAACATGGAAGCCTCCCGGCTGTATTCAAAAACCACTCTTTTCCGCGTTTTCTGGTTTCCATCAAAAACCGGCAGGCCAAAAACCGGGGCGTTGTTTCTGAAAGACAAAACCTCGATCAGCTTTTTAGTGGTTTTGACCGTGTTGCCTTTCCAGCCTAATAAAATATAATATGGGTTTTCAGTCCCTGCTTTGATGATTTTATAATATTGCGCGCCCAGCCAGGTTTGAGCCGTAAAAGTAGAATCTTCCGGGTTTTTGACAAAAGGGGTATAATCCGTAAGCGGGAACATTTTCAAAGCACTGCCCGTGTTCAATTGGATAGTGCCGTAATACCGGTAACTGCCGTCTTCGTTCATCACATTCCAGGTAAAAATCCGGAACTGGTTGTCCGGCGCATAAATGAGTGATACTGTTTTTACCGAGTCAAAATTGTAATGGTACGAACCCGGGATTTTAAGGGCATTTACCAAAGTTTTGATAAAATGATAATTAGCGTTTTTTCGTTCCAAATCATTTTCATTGTTCACCAAAGTAAAACCCAATGTTTTCAAACTGTCTTCGTAATTTTTAAATTGGGTTTGATGGTTGCTTGGATTGGTGTTTTGTGCAAATGCAGTAACTTTTAATAGGACCAACAGCAGCAAAGTGCCCAGCTTGTGCTTCAACTTAAAATGTTTTTGAAAAGAAATAAATAACATTTGCGGAAATTGGATTGATGGATTTTAAACGATAATTTTATTTAAAGATTATTCAAAAATTTACTAATGCTTCTTTTATCACCCTAAAATTATAATTATCCGGTTTTGGTTTTTTGCAGATGCTTTTCAGGCACCAATTTTTATGGGGTAAAAGAAGCATTGATATTTTTATAAAAATATGTAAAACAGAAACTTATTCTAATTTTGGTCAGTATTAAATTTTTTGATGGCTATCCTCAATTCATCCCGACAAAAAGCACTGATGCGCAAATTTGCTATAAACATCAAGTTTTTGATGATGTTTACGGCTGTAATTGTAATTATTTTTACTCTGCCAAAGCAGGCAAAGTTTCGCTATGAATACGGAAAAGGCCGGATCTGGAACCAGAAAGACCTGGTTTCCCCTTACAATTTCGCTATATTAAAAACCAATGCCGAGCTGGATGCTGACAAAGACGCTGCTTTGCGCAGTATCAGCCCAATTTATGACTACGACCCACAGGTTGAAAAGCAGGAACTGGAAAATTTTAAAAACGACTTTGAAATCAAATGGCATAATGCTTCCCTCAACGAAAAACAAAAGGAAGCGTACCTTAAATGCGGGACTGATCTGTTATCTGCCATTTATCAAAAAGGATTACTGGAATTAAACAAAAGATTTCAAAGGGCAGCAGAAAATTATGAGGTGACCATCCTGCAAAACAAGATCGCCCAAACTAAAAATACGGCCGCACTTTTCACCAGGGAGCGTGCGCTCAGCTACTGCGACCAGGTTTTGACAAAGCGCAGCAACATAGATAAACCTTTTCTGATCGGACTGCTGCAAGACCACATCCAGTACAACCTGGTTTACGACCAGCAGATGACACAACAAATCGAAAATGAACTACTCGAAAGTATTTCTCAAACGCGTGGCATGGTGCAAAAAGGAGAGCTGATCATAGCGAAAGGGTCTGTCATCAACCAAGATATTTACCAAAAATTAGAATCCTACAAAAAAGCTTTTGAAGACAATGTGCAGGTGACCGGCGATAAAAAAATGGTGCTGCTGGGCCAGTTTCTATTGGTTTTTCTGGTCTTATCGCTGCTGGTTGTTTTTTTGTTTTTGTTCCGAAAAGATATTTATCATGACAATCGGCTGGTGGGGTTGATTTTGCTGGTGATCACGTCCATGCTGGTTACCCTTTCCTGGGCCATCCGTTTTCAAATCCCTAATTTATATTACATCCCGTACTGTATCGTCCCGATCATTATCCGCATTTTATTTGATACGCGGTTGGCCCTGAACATTCATTTGCTGGTGGTTTTGATCGCCGGGTTTTTTGTGCCCAACAGTTTTGAGTTTGCTTTTTATGAACTCACGGCCGGTATGGTTTCCATCTACAGCATCAAAAACCTGATCCGCAGGGAACAGTTTTTAATTTCCGCTTTGCTGATTGCCGGATGTTACTTAGTTTCTTTTCTGGGGATTTCTTTTATCCGCGAAGGCAGTTTCAGTTCGATTGACTGGAATGATTTTATACCTTTTATCGTGAGCGTTTCCCTAACGCTGCTGGCGTATCCTTTGATTTATGCTTTTGAAAAAGTTTTCGGCATCACTTCGGACATTACCCTGATCGAACTGACCAACACCAATTCTTCTGTACTGCGCGATCTGGCTTTTAATGCGCCCGGCACATTCCAGCATTCTTTGCAGGTGGCCAACCTGGCAGAAACCGCTATTTATACCATCGGCGGAAACGCGTTACTAGTGAGGGCAGGAGCACTGTACCATGATATCGGCAAGATCGAAAACCCGCAGTTTTTTATCGAAAACCAGAACCAGGGCTTCAACCCGCATGATAAGCTTTCCTACGAAGAAAGTGCACGGATAATTATCCGCCACGTGCAAAAAGGTGTAGAACTGGCCCGCAAAAAGAACCTGCCCGAAATCATTGTTGATTTTATCCGTACCCATCATGGCAATACGCGTGTGGACTTCTTTTACCAGTCTTTTTTAAAGAATTTCCCAGAGAAATTAGTGGATGAAAATATCTTCAAATATCCCGGGCCAATCCCTTTTTCCAAAGAAACCGGCGTGTTGATGTTGGCCGATTCTGTAGAAGCTGCTTCCCGCGCTTTGAAAGAACCTAACTTTAAATCAATCAATGATTTGGTGGACAGACTGGTAAACTACAAACTGGACCAGGGCCAATTAAAAAACAGTGATATCACGCTGAAAGAAATAGAAACTGTAAAAAGTATCTTTAAAAAGATGCTGATGGGCATTTACCATGTGCGGATCGATTATTGATAATTTTTTTTGCTGAGAAAGCTGAATTACTATATTTGCACTCCTTGAAAATACAACATCTACGCAAAGAAAATTTGGTGAGGTGCCTGAGAGGCCGAAAGGATCAGTTTGCTAAACTGACGTACGGGAAACTGTACCGAGGGTTCGAATCCCTCCCTCACCGCTGGATTATTAAAAACGCCTAAAATCAGTGATTTTAGGCGTTTTTGTTTTTAAGGCACCGTGTTTATACGATAGGAAAATTAATATATTTTACTGCAAATTAGGGAATATCGCTGATTTTATAGAGTGAAGTTGTTTAAACTTTATTAGTTAAACAGGTTGAAACCCATTTTTAAAATATGTACCGGGCCTGCGGCTCTTCAAAAACTGTTCAACCCGGAAAATCCGCCTATCGGTTTACTCTGCCGGCATAAGTTTAAACAACTTCCATAGCATTATAAAACAGGAGAAAGCATGTTTAAATTTTACTCAACTATTTTCTGTGCTTCTTTTACCACCTGAAAACCACTAAGTTTTTAATGAAATACAAATACAGAATTTACAGGCATAAAAGAAGCATTGTAAATTTTATGATAGAAATTTAAACAGGCTCTTAACTTTCCGGTTCATCTGGCATATAGCAGTTATCAAT
>JAABUQ010008525.1_pt1 | contig 14331 bp, 15 predicted proteins | sample 5560001 | NCBI WGS metagenome assembly JAABUQ01 (sample SAMN10711888, study PRJNA513371) | rock metagenome | isolation source: Antarctica rocks | place: Antarctica: Victoria Land, Finger Mt nord | collected 2015-12-18
GAGCAGCTCGATCCGATGGTCGAGGCGTGGCGGGCCGGCGATCGGAAGGAGGCGCTCCGGCAGGCTCCCGACGAGCTCATCCGCGAGATCTTCATCTTCGGCTCGCCCGAGGAGCAGAAGGAGCGGCTCGAGGAGTTCGGCGCGCGCGGGATCACCACCTTCGTGCTCACTCCGCTCGCCCCGCCCGAGGAGCTGCCCGGGATTGATCGACGCCCTGGCGCGATGACCAAACGTCCCAGCCGGCACGCCGAGCTCACCGGTCGTAGACCTCGCGTCGGTGCCCGAGCGTGACGACGACGACCAGGAGCACGTCGTCGTTGACGGTGTAGATGACGCGGTAGTCGCCGACCCGAACGCGCAGACCGGGGCGGCCCTTCAGGGCACGGGCGGCGGGAGGCCGTGGGTCTTGCGCCAGGAGGGCGATCGCACCTTGCAGGCGGTGACGAACCGGCGGGTCGAGGTTGCGCAGAGCCCGGACGGCCGCTGGGCGCAGCTCGATGCGGTACTCGCTCACTCCCAGCCGAGGTCGGCCTTGGCCTGCTCCCAGGGGATGTTCGGGCCCTCCTCCTCCATCGCCGCGTCGAACGCCGCGACGTCCTCGCTGTCCTCCAGTGCGGCCACCAGCGTCTCGTAGCGCTCCGGGCTCAAGAGCACGGCCGCCCGGCGCCCGTAGCGCTCGAGGAAGACCGCCTCGGTCCGCGCCAGCTCGACTGCGTCAGGCAGGCTCTTGCGCGCCGCGCTGATGTTCATGGTCGCCATGCTCTCAGTGTACAATACAGTGCCTGAATCGTACAAGTCTTCCCGAGGGGGTTGGCCGCGCGCCGGTGAACGCGCGGACATCTTCTCCCTCGCCACGGGTCTCGCTACGGTGAGGGGAATGGGAGCCCGCCGCCTGCGGCGGGTCAGATCGGAGGGGACGATGGGGATCGAGCACGCGGACGCGGGCGACGAGCTCGCGCTCGTGATGGCGGATGCACTGGCGGCCTGCGAGGACTATCCGAGCGCCCTGGCCCACCTCGAGGCCTCGGCGCCGGAGGGCCGGCTGCCCGAGGACTACGAGCGCAAGCGCACGGCGTGGGCCGCGCGCGTTCCCGGCGGCCGCGCCGGAGTGGCGCGTGTGCCGTCGTTCTCCTGAGTCTTCAGGCGAAGCTTCAGGCGAAGCGGTCCCACGGCCACGGGTTGGCCGAGCCGTAGCGCTCGATCGTCGGCCCGGCGGGCGGGAGCACCGCGCCGAGCAGCCCCGGGCCGACCTGCAGGCGGCGGGCGGGGAAGATGCGCGCGAAGGGGTCCTCCCGCGGGCCGCCGCCGCGCCAGGCCGTGAGCGCGCCCTCGAAGTGCGAGGCGTCGCTGAGCAGCGTGGTGAGAAGAGCGGCCGGAGCTCCGGCCAGTACGCGCCTCCGCGCCTGCTGGACGGCGAGGTCGTCGAAGGGCAGGCGGACTCCCGACGGGGCGAGGACTAGGGAGGCGGTGGCGGGAGCGCCGTCGACGTCGACGATCCGCCCGTCGGCGCGGAGAGCATGGGCGACCGGCTTCTCCCCTCCACCCTCCCAGGCCGCGAGCCAGCCGGCCCCAGCGACCTCGGCCGCGGCGAGCGCCCGAGGCGGACGCTCCTCGACGAGCGCGAGCCAGCACCAACCGCTCACCCGGCCGGGCCCTCCCAGTCCGCGCGAAGCTTCTTCGAGACCGCGCGGAACCCGTCGCGAATCTCCCCGAGCGCCGGGCGTCCCCAGTACCAGTAGCCGTCCCAGCTCGCGTGGATCTTGAGATCGGGCTCGAGGAGCAGGCCGACCGGCAGGTAGGGGTCGTTGGTGGTGTCGGTGGTCTCCCGGAGCTTCAGCCTGTGCTGCTCGACGCGGTCGGGGTCGCAGAGGAAGCTCCAGCGCGCGCCGAGCCCGGCACGGAAGGCCGCCGCCACCCTCGGCTCGTCGACGCTGACCGAGACGATCCGCGCGTAGGCCACCTCGGCCTCGTCTTGGAGCGCGAGGAGCGAGCGGAAGAAGGTCTGCTCCTTGGGGCACCACCACCCGCGGTAGAAGTGCAGGAAGGTGGGATCGTCGGCGACGAGGTCGCTCAGGCGGCGGGGGTTGCCGGCGTGGTCGAGCAGCTCCAGGTCGGGCAGCGTCTGGCCCGCACGCAGATCGGTCATCGAGCCTTGACTCGATGACCCCCGAACTCGTTACGCAGGGCGGCGATGACCTTGGCCGAGAACGACTCGTCCTGGCGCGAGGCGAAGCGGGCGAGCAGCGAGGCGGTGATGACCGGCGCGGGGACGCTCAGATCGATCGCCTCCTGCACCGTCCAGCGGCCCTCACCCGAGTCCTCCACGTAGCCGCGGACGTGATCCAGGCGTGCGTCCTGCGCGAAGGCGAGCTCGGCGAGCTCGAGCAGCCAGGAGCGGACCACCGAGCCCTGGTTCCACAGGTGGGAGATCGCGCCGAGGTCGAGGTCGTAGTCGCTCGCCTGGAGGATCTCGAAGCCCTCGCCGTAGGCCTGGAGCATCCCGTACTCGATGCCGTTGTGCACCATCTTCACGTGGTGCCCGGCCCCGACCGGGCCGACGTGGAGCCAGCCGTCCGGCGGAGCGAGCACGTCGAGCAGCGGCGCGAGCCGGGCGAGGTCCTCCTCCGCGCCGCCGGCCATCATGCAGTAGCCGACCTCGAGGCCCCACACCCCGCCGCTCACCCCGACGTCGCAGAAGCGCAGGCCGCGCGCGTCCAGCTCGGCCCCGCGGCGCTTGCTGTCGTGGAAGTTCGAGTTGCCGCCGTCGATCAGCAGATCGCCCTCGGCGCCGAGCTCGGCGAGCTTCTCGAGGGTCTGCTGGACGGAGTCGCCGGAGGGGACCATCACCCAGATCGCCCGCGGCGCCTCCAGCTTCGCCACGAGCTCCTCGAGGGAGCGAGCGCCGGTCGCGCCGACCTCCTCGGCGGCGGCGACCGCCTCCTCGGAGAAGTCGAAGGCGACCACCTCGATCTCGGAGTCGCGCCTGACCCGCTTGACCATGTTCCCGCCCATGCGGCCGAGGCCGACGAAGCCGATCTGCATTCAGTGCTCTCCGATCGCGTCGAGTGCGGTGCGGGTAAAGGGCAGCCTGCGCGAGCGCAGCGCCTGCCCGTCGCCGATGGCCTGGGCGCGCACGAGCGCCGCGAAGTCGTAGCCCGCGCCCGGCACCTCGACGCCCTCGCGCGGATGCGGGTCGACGAGCTGGACGAAGACGCCGCTCGGTGGGCCGCCCTTGTGGAGCTGGCCGGTCGAGTGCAGGAAGCGCGGGCCGTAACCGACCGTGGTGGCGACCCGGTGGCGGTCGCGGATCTCCACGCGCAGGCGCTCGAGCGCGCGGTCGTTCTCCTCGCTCGGCGGCAGATAGGCCATGATCGCCACGTAGGCGCCCGGCTTCACGTCGCGCAGGAGCTCCTCGAGCGGCGGCCCGTCGTCCTGCTCGGGGAAGCTCCCGTCGCGCACGTAGGCCTCGATCGTCTCGGCGGTCAGGTCCTTGGCCTCCTGCACGTTGGGCTGGTCGAAGGGGTTGATGGCGAGCACCGCGCCGGCGACGGCGACGGCGAGCTCCCACAGGAAGAACTGGGCGCCGAGGTCGAGGGCGTCGGCGAAGGCGAGGGTGAGCACGGGGTGGCCGGCGCCGGTGAGCGCGGAGAGCTTCTCCTCGGCCCCCTGGTCAGGCTCGTCGGCGTTGCGCAGGTGCACGAACACGCGGTCATCGCCGTAGGCCTCGGGGGCGCCGAGCGGCTCGCCGGCCACCGGGACGATCCCCGTTCCCTGCTTGCCGGTGCTCTCGGCCACGAGCTGCTCCACCCACAGGCCGAAGGAGGCGAGCGGCTCGTCGACGATCCACGTGAGCTTGTCGCGCCCGCGCCGCGCGAGCTCGCCGAGCGTGCAGCCGAGCCACAGCGCGGCGTTCTGCTCGCACGCCAGCGAGGGCTGGGTGGCGTGGACGGCGACCTCGGCACGCTCGAGCAGCGCGCGCACGTCGATGCCCATGAGCGCGGCGGGGAGGATCCCGAAGGCCGACAGTGCCGAGTAGCGCCCCCCGATCTCCGGCGAGCCGGCGAACACGGCACGAAAGCCCCTCTCGGCCGCCTCTCGCTCGAGCGCCGTGCCCGGATCGGTGATGGCCACGAAGTGGGTGGGGTCGCCGGCGCGCTCGAGGAAGTAGGCGAGGAAGCTCCTCAGCTCGAGCGTGCCACCCGACTTCGAGGAGACGACGAACAGCGTGGTCTCGAGCGGCAGTCGCTCGGCGAGGCCGGCGACGGCGTCGGGATGGGTGGAGTCGAGGACGTGGAGTGCGAGGAAGCCCTCGCGCGGGTCGGGGAACGAGCACCGCATCACCTCGGACGCCAGGCTCGAGCCGCCCATGCCGAGCAGCGCGCAGGCGGTGAAGCCCTCCGCGCGGACCTCCTCCACGAACTCCTCGACGTCCCCGAGGTGCTCGAGCGACTGCTCGGCGATGGTGAGCCAGCCGAGGCGATCGGCGATCCCGTCGGGCTCCGAGCCCCACAGGGTGAAGTCCTTGCCCCACACGCGACGGGCCACCTGCTCACGCCGGGCCCACTCGATGCGCTCGTGCACCGCCTCCGCATCGCCCTGGGAGAACGAGACGTCGATCGTGGGCGGAGCCTCGGCGACCACGGCGTTCCGACGCTGCTCGACGCCCGCGATCAGCTCGGCCATCGCGGTCTTGAAGGTGGCGATGCCCTCCTCGAGGAGCTCGGCGGTGACCTCGTCCAGGTCCACGCCGGCCTCGGCGATCTCTGCGAGAACCCCGGCGGCCTCCTCCCCCCGGCCGCTCAGGCCGTCCTCCGCCTCGCCGTGCTCCTGGAAGGCGTGGAGCGTCGCGGCCGGCATGGTGTTCACGGTGTGCGGACCCGCGAGCTCGGCGACGTACTTCGTGTCGGAGTACGCCGGGTTCTTGGTGCCCGTCGAGGCCCACAGCAGTCGTTGCGGCATCGCGCCCCGCTCCTCGAGCTTCTTCCAGCGCTCGGAGCCCATGAGCTCCTCGAAGTGGGCGTAGGCCACCTGGGCGTTGGCCACCGCGGCGCGACCGGTGAGATCCTCGCGGCCGCTCCTGGCCAGGCGCTTGTCCACCGCGGAGTCCACGCGGGAGACGAAGAAGCTCGCCACGGAGGCGATGCCCGCGACGGGCTCGCCGCGCTCCACGCGGTCCTCGAGCCCTGCGAGGTAGGCGTCGGCGACCGACCGGTAGGCGTCCACGGAGAACAGGAGGGTGACGTTGACGTTGATCCCCGCGGCGATCGCCTCGCGCACCGCCGGGACGCCCTCCTCGGTGCCCGGGATCTTGATCATCACGTTGGGGCGCTCGAGGCCGCCCCACAACTCGCGCGCGGCCACGAGCGTGCCCTCCGTGTCGAGGGCGAGCTCGGGTGCGACCTCGAAGGACGCGTAGCCGTCGCGGCGCTCCGTACGCTCGTAGACCGGGTGGAGGAGCTCCGCGGCGCCCTGGATGTCCTCGGCCGCGAGCGTCTCGTAGATCGCCTTGGCGTCGAGGTCCTGCTCGGCCAGGCCGCGGAGCGCCTCGTCGTAGTCGGGCGAGCCGAGCATCGCCTTCTGGAAGATCGAGGGGTTGGAGGTCAGGCCGACCACCGAGTCCTCGCCGATCAGGCGCTCGAGCTCGCCCGACTCGACCATGGAGCGGCGGATGGCGTCGAGCCAGACGCTCGTGCCCAGGGCGGAGAGGGCGCCGAGGCGGGAGGTGGAGGAGGACGGCGTGCTCATGCGGGGGCTCCCTCTCGTTCGAGCGCGGCGATCTTCTCGAGGCGGCGGACGTGGCGCTCCTCCCCCGAGAACTCCGCGGCGGCGTAGACGCGGACGATCTCCGCGGCGAGCGCCGGTCCGATGACCCGGGCGCCCAGGCAGAGCGCGTTGACGTCGTCGTGCTCGACGCACTGGCGGGCGGTGTAGGTGTCGTGGACGGTGGCGGCGCGCACGCCATGGATCTTCGTCGCCGCGACGGAGACTCCGGCGCCCGAGCCGCAGACGATCACCGCCCGTGCCGCGCGCCCGTCGCGCAGGGCGCGGGCGACATCCCGCGCGGTGTCGGGGTAGTCGTCCTGGACGCCGAGGTCGATCGTCTCGTGGCCGTCGGCGCGCAGCGCTTCGACGACCACGTCGCGGAAGGGCACGCCGGCGTGGTCGAAGCCACAGGCCACCACCGTGCTCATCGCCCGAGCACCCCGCGCACGCGGTCCGCGACCGCCTCCGGCGTGAACCCGAAGTGCTCCTTCAGATCGGAGAACGGCGCCGAGGCGCCGAACCGCTCGAGCGAGACCTGGTCGCCGCGCTCCCCGGTCCACCGCTCCCACCCCTGGGCGACGCCCATCTCCACCGACACCCGAGCCGGCAGCTCACGCGGGAGCACCGACTCACGGTACTCGGGCGGCTGGGCGGCGAAGCGCTCCCAGCACGGCATGGAGACCACGCGGACGGGCACGTCGAGCTGCGCGGCCGCCTCGAGGCAGAGCGCCACCTCGGTTCCGGTCCCGATGAGGACCGCCTCGGCGCCCTCGGGGTCGGCGTACACGTAGGCGCCGCGGGCCACGGCGTCCTCCGGGATGCGCTCGGGATCGAGCACGGGGGTCTTCTGCCGCGAGAGGACGAGCGCGGTCGGCGTCTGGGTGCCGGCCACCGCGAGGCGCCAGGCCTGCATGGTCTCGTTGACGTCGGCGGGGCGCACCACCTCGAGGTTGGGCATCGCCCGCAGCCCGGCGAGGTGCTCGATCGGCTGGTGGGTGGGGCCGTCCTCCCCCACTCCGAGCGAGTCGTGGGTGAAGACGAAGGTCGAGGGCAGCTCCATTAGCGCAGCGAGGCGCACGGGCGGGCGCATGTAGTCCGAGAAGACGAAGAACGTCGCCCCGTAGGCGCGCAGCCCGCACACCGTCAGGCCGTTGACGATGGCGCCCATCGCGTGCTCCCGCACCCCGAAGTGCAGGTTGCGCCCCGTGAAGTGGTGGCGCAGGATGTCGCCCGCGCCGTCGAGGTAGGTGGAGGTGGACGGAGCGAGGTCGGCGGCGCCGCCGACGAGCTCGGGCACGCGGGGGGCCAGCCAGTTCAGCGCCTTCCCGGAGGCCGCGCGGGTGGCGACCGGCTTCTCGCCCGCCGGCACTCGCGGCAGGGGATCCTCGAGCAGCGCGCGCGTAGGCTCCCCGCGCTGGCGACGGTCCCACTCCTCGGCCTCCTCGGGGAACTCGCGCGCGTAGCGCTCGAAGCGCTGGGCCCATTCCGCGTGGAGCTCGGCCCCGCGGCGGCCCACCTCGGCGAACCGCTCGCGCACCTCCCCGGGGACGAAGAACGGCTCCTCGGAGGGCCAGCCGAGTCGCTCCTTGGTCAGCGCGATCTCCTCGGCGCCGAGGGGCGCGCCGTGGGCGACCGCCTTGTCCTGCTTGTGCGGGCTGCCGTAGCCGATGTGGGTGCGCAGGACGATCAGCGAGGGCTTTCCCTCGACCGCGCGCGCCTCCTCGAGGGCGAGCTCGATGCCCGCGAGCGTCACGTCCTCGTGGAGCGAGTGCACGTGCCAGCCGTAGTCCTCGAAGCGTCCGGCGACCTTCTCGCAGAACGCGAGGTCGGTCGAGCCCTCGATCTGCACGTGGTTGTCGTCGTACACGCAGACGAGCTTGCCCAGACCGAGGTTGCCGGCCAGGGAGGCGGCCTCCGAGGCCACGCCCTCCTGCATGTCGCCGTCGCCGCAGACGACGTAGGTGCTCCAGTCGACGATCTCGTGCCCGGGACGGTTGAAGCGGTGGGCGAGCATCTGCTCGGCGAGCGCGAAGCCCACCGCGTTGGCCACTCCCTGCCCGAGGGGGCCGGTGGAGACCTCGACCCCCGGCGTGCGGCCGAGCTCCGGGTGGCCCGGGCACATCGAGCCCCACTGGCGGAAGCGCTCGAGCTCCGCGAGCGGCAGGTCGTAGCCGCTCAGGTGGAGGAGCGCGTACTGGAGCATCGAGCCGTGACCGCCCGAGAGCACGAAGCGGTCGCGGTCCGGCCAGTGCGGGTCGCCCGGGTCGTGGCGCAGGATGCGGGAGTAGAGGACGTAGCCGAGCGGCGCGAGGCCCATCGGCGAGCCGGGGTGGCCGGAGCCCGCGGCCTCGACGGCGTCCATCACCAGGGTGCGAACCGTGTTGACGGCGAGCTCGTCGAGCTCCGCCGCGGAGGTCACGGCCAAGGAAGAGCTCATCGTCGCTCGCAGGGCTCGCGCATCGCACCCGTTGTCATGCCCACTCGCCGCCCGTTACGCACCCTCAAACCACCTCGTTCCAGCGCCAGATCGCGGTGTGCGCGTGCTCGTGGCCGAGACGGCAGAGCGCCCCGGTCGAGAGGGCGAACCCGCGCCCGTCCTCGGGGCGGAGGCCGAGCCAGCGCGCGGCGAGCACACGCAGCAGGTGGCCGTGGGCGAACAGGACGGCGCTGTGATCCGGATCACGAAGCCCGTCGAGGAGGGAGTCGACGCGCAAGCCGACCGCGCGGGCGTCCTCCCCCTCGGGGCAGCCGTCGCGCCAGAGCTCCCATCCCGGCCGCTCGGCGCGGATCTGCGCGGTGGTGAGCCCCTCGTACGCGCCGTAGTCCCATTCGAGCAGCGCATCGGCGAGCTCAGCGCGCTCGCCGAGGCCGGCGAGCTCGCAGGTCTCCCGCGCGCGACTGAGCGGACTGCTCAGGACCCGGTCGAAGCTCCCGCCGCCCTCCGCGAGGCGAGGCACCAGGGCCACCGCCAGCGCGCGACCGGCGTCCGTGAGCGGGATGTCGGAGCGGCCGGTGTGCCGGCGGTCCCGGCTCCACTCCGTCTCGGCGTGGCGGACGAGGACGATCACGTTCGTCCCAGCGCGTCGGCGCGGAGCGCGCGGAGCGCCGTGGCGTACCCCGCGGCGAAGCGCGAGTCGGGGTTGATCGCCTCCACGAAGGTCGCGTCCCCGCGCGCCTCGGCCGGCGCGCCCACCCGTAGCTCCTCGGCGCCCGCCGCGAGCAGGACGGACCGGTCCGTCGCGCCGCTCTCGACGCGTACGCGAACCGTCGTGCCGTCCGCGCGCCGGCCCTCGCCCTCCCAGCCCTCCGCGGCCCGTCCCTCGAGCCGTTCCAGCGTCCACCGCAAGCGGCCCACGACCCAACCGGCGAGCAGCAGCGCGGAGGCGCCTCGCAGGCCGCTCACCGTCACCCGGTCGATGCGCCCGAGCATCTCTCGGCGCCCCGGGGACTCGAACGCCCCCGCGATCTGCGTGCGCCATCGCGCGAGGCGGCCCCACTCGACGTCATGCACCGGCGCCGCCCCCGCCACGAGCCCGGCGGCGCGGGCCAGGCCCACCGCCTGCGAGGAGAGCACCACGTGATCGACCAGCCCGGCCAGGGCGAGCCGGGCGCCGTCCAGGCCGTCGGCCACCCCGACCCACAGGACGGTAGGGAGGTCCTTGGCGAGGAGCGGGGCCACCAGCGAGGCGGCGTGGTCCAACCGGCCGGCATCCGCGGTGAGGATGACCTCGTCCGAGCACGTGCCGGCGGCGCGCACCTCCGCGCACAGCGAGCACGTGATGGCCAGCGCGGCGTCGAGCCGGTCCGCCGCTCCGCGGCGCAGCACGAGCGTGCGCGCGGGATGATGGGAGCCGAGGAGCTCGAGGCCGGCGCGAACATCGCGCTGCTCGTCGTCGCCGGGCGGCGCGAGCACGATCAGGTTGAGCGTCCGCGACGCGGCGTGCCGGTGGGCGTGGTGCGCGTGCTCCGCGTTCAGGCGGCTGAGCTCGGTGGCCACCGCGAACGCGTCGGTGTCGCCCAGCGCGCGTTCGGCGCGCTCGGTCAGGGCGCTCACACGCGCCCCCACTCGCGCCCGTCGCGGGCGAGCAGCTCGGCGGCGGCGGTCGGCCCCTCGCTCCCCGCCGCGTAGGCCGCGAGCGGCACCTCCCCCCGCGCGAAGGCATCGATCACCGGGTCCACGATCCGCCACTCGGCCTCCACCTCATCAGCGCGGGTGAAGAGCGTCGGGTCGCCGAGCAGCGCGTCGTGGAGCAGGCGCTCGTAGGCCTCGGGCGACTCGCGTAGAAACGACGTTCCGTACTCGAAGTCCATGTGGACCGGCCGCACGTGCATCGCCGTGCCCGGGACCTTGGCGAGCATCCGCAGCGAGGCGCCCTCGCCCGGCTGGACGGAGATGACGAGGCGGTTGGGCGCGATCGGCTCCGCCTCGGTCGGCGCGAAGGGCAGGTGCGGCACCGGCTTGAAGTTCACCGCGATCTCGGTGTTGCGCTCGGGCAGGCGCTTGCCCGTGCGCAGGTAGAACGGCGTGCCCGCCCAGCGCCAGTTGTCGACGCGCAACCGCAACGCGACGTACGTGTCGGTCTGCGAGTCGCCCGCCACTCCCTCCTCCTCCCGGTAGCCCGGCACGCCCTCCCCGCCGACGTGGCCGGGACCGTACTGGCCACGCACGAGCGCGTGGCCGAGCGAGCCGGGCGCGAGCGGCGCGACCGCCCGCAGCGCCTTGACCTTCTCGTCGCGGATCTCCTCGGCGGCGAAGCGCGCGGGCGGCTCCATCGCGGTGAGGGCGAGGAGCTGAAGCATGTGGTTCTGGACGACGTCGCGCAGCGCGCCGGCCTGCTCGTAGTACCCCGCCCGGTGGCCGATGCCCAGCTCCTCGGCCACGGTGATCTGGACGTTGTCGACGTAGCGGCGGTTCCAGAGCGGCTCGAAGATGCCGTTGGCAAAGCGCAGGACGAGCAGGTTCTGGACCGTCTCCTTGCCCAGGTAGTGGTCGATCCGGAAGACCTGGCGCTCGTCGAAGGCGCCGGCCAGCTCGCGCGCGAGCTGCCGCGCGGAGGCGAGGTCGTGGCCGAAGGGCTTCTCGATCAGGAGGCTCGTGGGCGGGTCGGCCCCGCGCCCGAGGCCGACCTCGTCGAGCGCCGCGGCGATCGTCCCGAAGAACGCCGGCGCGACGGAGAGGTAGAAGAGCCGCCGGGTCGGGCCGCCCTCCGCGTCGGCGGCCTCGAGCGCCCGGGCGAGGCGCCCGAAGAGCTCGGGATCGGCGAAGTCACCGGCCAGGTAGTCGAGTCCCTCCTCGATCGGCTCCCAGTCGGCCGCGTCGAACCCCGCCCGCGAGAAGCGCCCGAGCGCGTCGCGTGCGGCGCCCCGGAACGCGTCGCGATCACCGCTGCGAGCCACCCCGATCAACCTGAAGCGCTCGGGGAGCTGGCCGATGCGCGCCAGGTTGTAGACGGCGGGGATGAGCTTGCGCGCCGCCAGGTCGCCGGTCGCGCCGAAGATGATGAGCGTCGCCGGCTCGGGAAGCCGCTCGGAGAGATCTGCCGCGAAGGGGTTCTCGAGCTCGGCCGCGACGGTCACGCGGCGGAGTCTTTCAGGCCCGGGGGCCCATCACGGGAGCCGGATGGCGGGGGAAGAGGAAAGGAGCGCCTTCAAGGTGGCGCTCACCTCCTCCGGCGACGCCGTGACCTGAGGCCACGAGAAGCGGGCGACCCGATGGCCGGCGCGGGCCAGGGCGGCGTCTCGTCGGCGGTCGCGCTCGAACGCCGCTCGCGTGCCGTGGAAGGCGAACCCGTCCACTTCGACGACGAGCCAGTCAGACGGCCACAGGAAGTCGACCTCCATTCCCGCGCGATGCGCGCCCACCTCCGGCGGAGGCAGGCCGGAGTCTCGGCAGAGGGCGAGGAAGCGATCCTCCAAAACGCTGCGGGTGGGTGCGGGAGGCTCTTCGAGGAGCGCGCGTAGGGTGGCGGCGCCCCGGCGTCCGTTCGCGCGGGCGAGGACGTTGCTCGGCTCCTCCGGAGCGAGGATGCGAAGGACCGCCGCCTCGTGCACGCATCGCTCGAGCTGGCGCGGCGTCACCCTGTCGGCCAGGTCCAGGAGGGTGCGGGCAACCGAGGTGACCGGGACGCCCGCGCGCCTGGTGACCTCGTCGCCAGCCAGACGGCGTGTGCGGTGCAGGACGAGGCCAGCGGCCGGCTTGCGCGAGCGCCGGGGGGTGGTGACGTCCACGCCCGCCCCCGGCTGCGCCCGCAGCAGACCCCACCAGGCCGCCGCCGACCGGTGGCTCAGCGCCGCGCCCGGCCCACCCGCGCACACCGCCGCGAGATACCTTGCCTCGGTGCTGAGCGCCGCGTGGCCGACCGCGTAGACGCCGGGGTGCAACCGGTGCAACCGGCCGCTCTGGAGCCGTGCCGCCACGGCGCCGCGGCGCACTCCGAGGCAAGTCAGCTGGGCCGCCGTCACCACACCGTGCTGGCGACCTGCCAGCGCGGCGAGCCTCCAATCTCCGGGGGCTGGGCCCCTGAATGCAGCTATGTCATGCGGATCGGGGCCCACCCCCCGATCCTGCCCGCCTTCGCGTGACAGGAGGCGCGCGGTTCGTGCCCACAGGCACGCGCGGGCGTGCGCTACTCCTCCCGCCACCCGCGGAAGGCGACGAGCAGCTCGTGCTCCACTTCGGGAGAGACGTCCTCGGCGTGCAGCGAGCCCACCGCCGCGAGCGTCGCCCGCATCTGCTCGAGGTAGCGCGTGCAGTCCGGGCACCCGTCGATGTGGCGCTCGAAGCGCCGGCGCTCGGCGCGGCTCATCGTCGCCTCGAGGTACTCCGTGATGAGCTCGACCATCTCCTGGCAGGTGAGCTGCCGGGGCCGCCAGAGCCGCATCACGACGCGCCTTCCCGACCGAGGTGCTCCTCGAGCGCGCTCCGCACGCGACTGCGCGCCCGGTGGAGCAGCACGCGCTGGTTGCCCTCGCTGAGCTCGAGCGCCTCGCACACCTCGGTCGCCTCCCAGCCCTCGACGTCACGGAGCACGATGACCTCCCGCTGCGTGGCCGGCAGCTCGTCGATCGCCGCGCCGAGGAGCGCGAGCGTCTCGCGGTCGAGCAGCCGGCGAACGGGGTCGGCTCCCCACTCGCGCGGGGGATCGGCCCAGCCCCCCGGGGCCACGCGGTCGTCGCCCGGACGGAAGCGGTCGGGGTCCACCGACGGCCCGTCGGCCGCCTCCTCGGGGCCGAGGGAGGAGAACGGGACCGTGCGGGCCTCGCGCTGGCCGCGGGTCTTGGCCCGATTGGTGAGGATCCGGAAGATCCACGTTCGCAGGGAGGAGCGGCCCTCGAAGCGCCCGATGCCCTGCAGGACCCCGAGCCACGCCTCCTGGGCGACCTCCTCGGCCACCGCGCGGCTCGCGACGTAGCCCCGTGCCACCCGCACCATCGTGGCGTGGTAGCGCTCGACGAGCACCATGAAGGCGCGCTCGTCGCCCGCCCGTAGGGGCGAGACGAGCTCCGCGTCCGGGTCTTCGGGAGCCGAGGCGGTGGCCTCGGGGGCGGCATCGGAGCGGGTCATCGCGGAGCAAGGCGAGGCATGCCGACACGATATGGGAATGGTCTCCGCCGGGGGGTCCGTGTTACGGCCGCGGCCGCGGCTGTAACCCCGGGCGAGCGAGCGGGACGGCAGACCCGTGGCACCGCGCTCCCGGAGGACATGCCTCGCGCCGCCCGAGGACACCGGGCATACTCCGTATCTGCCCGCCGCGCCGGCAGCGTGCCCGGCCACCGCATGACCCCCAGGCCCTTCGCCCACCCCCAGACCGTGCCGGACCCCGGGCCGCTCCTCGCGGCGCTCGCGCAGACGCGCGAGCGCACGCTCGCGCTCGTCGAGCCGGTGGCCGAGAGCGATCTGGAGAAGGTCCACTCCCCGCTGCTGAGCCCGCTCGTGTGGGACCTCGGGCACATCGCCGCCTTCGAGGACCTGTGGCTCGTGCACCGCTTCGCGGGCGAGCCGCTGCTGCGCCCCGACCTGCTGGGCGTCTACGACGCCTTCGAGACCCCCCGCCGCTCGCGCGGCGCGCTGCCCTACCTGCGACGCGAGGAGGCGGCAGGCTACCTGGCCGCCGTGCGCGCCCGCACCATCGAGGTGATGGAGTCCCGCGGGGTGGGCGACGGCTTCCTCCACGACCTCGTCGTGCGCCACGAGCAGCAGCACACCGAGACGATGCTCCAGACGCTCGAGCTCGCGCACCTCGAGAGCTACGACCCGGCGCCCCCGGCGCGCCGGCCCGCACCCGAGCCCGCCGCCGGCCGCCACACCGGCCTCGAGTGGGTGGACGTCCCGGCCGGCCCGTGCGCGATCGGCGCCCCGCCCGGAGCGTTCTCCTACGACAACGAGCGCCCCCGGCACGCGGTGGAGCTGCCCGCCTACCGCATCGGCCGCACGCCGATCACCAACGCCACGTTCCTGGCCTTCGCGGAGGGCGGCGGCTACGAGCGCCGCGAGTGGTGGTCGGACGAGGGCTGGGCGTGGAAGGAGGAGTACGACATCTCGCGACCCGCGGAGTGGACGACGGACGG
>JAABUQ010008526.1_pt1 | contig 14330 bp, 12 predicted proteins | sample 5560001 | NCBI WGS metagenome assembly JAABUQ01 (sample SAMN10711888, study PRJNA513371) | rock metagenome | isolation source: Antarctica rocks | place: Antarctica: Victoria Land, Finger Mt nord | collected 2015-12-18
CAGAGAGAACCGTCACAGCAACGTGGAAACGCATCGGGTCTCTGCTCGATAGCTTCTCTTCAACAGAGTGCAGAAACTATCTCACCAACTCAGGTTATGTCGCAACGTGATACAAACACGCTCTAGCTTGAACCACTTGTTCAAGCTAAAGGCATGAACTTGCTCTGGCGACAGAGCCTGCCATCCGCGGCCTCATGGCCCCAGTGTCGGGGGCTCCGCCGGCGGGCTGGAAGCTGGCAGTGACAGGAAGCCCGGCGGTGGCGACTGCGTCACCGGAGGCGATGCGGGCTCTGCCGGCTCGGATGACGGCGGATGTGGCAGCACGTGATGCGGCGAGACGGTCTGCAACGTCTCGGCGACGAGTATGCGGCCGTCGGGACCGCCTCGAGTCACTGAACCACTGACGATCAGGTCGAGCGCACCCTCGCGAAGCCGCTGCGTCGTATCCCGATCCAGACGCAGCGCGGATGCATCCAGTGCAGCAACGAAGCGCGCGCGCCGATCCAGGTCGGTGACGGACCAGCGCGGACAGACCCCATGATGACAGGCGCTGATGTTGTAGACCCGGAAGCGCGTCGCCTGCTGCGCCGGCGGTGAAGCCAGCGCCTGCAAAGCAGGAGCAGGCGCCACGTTAGCCGGCGATGGCGTGGGTGCGGCCGCCACGACCGGTGCCGAGGAGGGAGCTGATGGCGCCGCCGAGAGCGGAGTACTTGGCTTCAAGCTGGCCGATGGACCAGGTGCCGGCGTCGAAGCCTCGGATGGTGAGGACCCGTCCCGGCTCGACGGCGGAGCGGTCGCCGTGTCCGAAGCCTGCATCGGCGGCACTTTAACAGGGTCCGGCACAGGTGCCGGTGGACCCGGGAGCCTGGACGGCGGCGGAGCCGCCTGAACTGACGTCGGTGACGGCGGAACCGCCTGAACCACCAGAGGGGGCGGCGGAGCCGCCTGGACCGCCGCCGGCGGCGAGGTCCGGGGGGACGGTGTGGTGCCCGCCGAAGATGGCGGAACAGTTTGCGTGGCGGGTGCCGCGGGAGTGCTGACGGCCTTCCCGGTCTGCGGTTCGACTGTCCCATCGCGGTAGATGATGGCAGCGCCTGCAGCACCCACCACCAGCAGCGCCGGAACGACAAGCCAGGCACCAAGAGAACGCGAGCGTACAGGGCGGCTGCCACGCTGAGGCGCCATCGATACCCGCGCGCCTATGGAAGGCCTGCGCCTGCGACCGCGAGTCCGGCCCTGTTCGATCGTGGTGCGCAACAGCGAGTCCAGCATGCGTAGGTTGCCTTGCCCCTGCTGCACGATCTGCTGGACGGTCTCTACGGGCGCATCGACCCCGGCGACGGCCAGCCCATGTTCCACCAGCGCACGCGCGCCATCCGGGTGCAGGACCTCCAGGGTGAACTGCAAGGGTATCGGCTGGCGTACGGTGAAACCGGGACGTCCGACCAGCAGGATGCGGAACAGCGGCCGTCCGGTATCGCGCAGCCCAGCCAGCAGGCAAAGGTAGCGCAGCGTCTCGGGCAGCAGCGACTGCGCATCATCGACCGCCACTACCGGTGGATCGGCCTGATCGATCTCCGCCAGCGCCTTGCGCAGGACCGGTTCGAGTTCCTCGGCCGAAAGCTCTCCCGCATCGGCAATGCCAAGGGATGCGGCCAGCAACCGGTGCAGGCTCAGGGGGCCCGCAACGAAGTTGTTGACCCGGATGACGCGGTCTCCAGAACTTTCACGACGCGCGAGTGCCACGTTCAGCGCGACCGTCTTGCCCATACCGGCTCCTCCGGTGACCGCTACCAGCGGCGCCAGTTCCCGGATGTGACGTTCCAGGAAATCCACCGCCTGCAACTGCGTGTTAGCGAGGAAGGTGTCCGGCATCGTCGGCTGACCCTGGGAAGCCGATGGGCGATCCTGGTGATCGACGTGGATGTTCACGCTGCTCCTGAATTTGAGACCTAAGTCGTTAATTTACGGCCGATGGGTATCGACCGCAACTCCACAGGATGCCTCGGCACGCCAGTCTCAACGAAAGCGAATCAGCGGATGCCGGTAAGGAGTTGCTAACTAAAAAACACTTATACTCAAAGGAGAGACTGCAGGATCCAATGCAACCTCCGAGCGTTGATAAACCGGTGATTTGAAGCTTCTGATGCCGCTGGCAGCTGTTATCCCAGCTTTGAGATTACAGAGTGCGTGTCCATTTTTCATAAAGCTGATCTACTTAATGATAATTCGTTAAACAGACGTTAATACGAATTTGTGTGTAGCAATGGCGTTCAAAGATGAACAGATTGTTCAACGGCGTAGACGTGAACGGTTTTCGGGACAGCTTCGGCCTTCAGCCGGTGGTCGTCCGTAGCCGTGTGCTGTGTGCCGAAGCACCTTCGGGTGACGATGCCGATACGATGGGGGATGCCTGACATGCTGAGTGCCAAGGCAGGGGCTGTGCCGACTATGGGCGCAGCCAGTCTGATACAGGATCAGGTAAGACAATCCCTGCGCCGTGACAAGCGTGCAACACGGGTACCGTTGACTGTATTTACCGGCGCCGGTCGGATCGTGGACATCCTCGTCCTGCTGACGGCCGGCCTGATCGCCTGCGCCGTCATCGGCATAGTGCGATTGCATTATGGAGCCCATCTACTCTCCGTGTTCGTCGGCGATTGGATGGTCCTCACCAGCCTGACCTACTCCGGCGCCTACAAGATCAGCCGCCTGCGCCGGCCGCTGGCGCAGCTCTTCTGCATCCTGCTCGCGGTGATGCTTGGCATGGCGGCCGTCGACTTGTGCCTGTTCCTCGAGAACAACATGACCTTGCCAAAAGAGCCGTTCCCGGAGATCTGGGCTGGCTGCACGGCATTGATGCTGTGCTTCTCACACGCCGTCGGCGCCTACCTGGTGGTGCGCTGGTCCGCGAGTGGCCGCCTGCGCCGCAACGTGGCGGTGATCGGCGTGTCCGAACTGAGCCGCAGCCTGATCGAAGGCGTGCGCAACGCCCAAAATACCGACCTGCATATCGTCGGCATCTATGACGACTCCGTCCCCACGCAGAGCGTTCATGCTGGGGTGCCGGTGCTCGGCCGCGTGTCCGACCTGCTGGAGCATGGAAGGGAAGACTCCTTCGACACCATCGTCGTGGCGGGATCGGTGCAGGAGGCGACACACGTCCAGAACGTCTGCTCGCAGCTGAGCAGCGCGATCGCCGACGTCTACCTCATGACCGATGTCACCGGGCGCAACCTCGGTTCGCCAATCTTCGCCGGGATCTGCGATCGGGTGGTGGTGATGATCCGTCGCAGGCCGCTCGATGACTGGCAGATCATACAGAAGATGCTGTTCGACCGGATCGGCAGCGTGATCGTGATCGCCATGCTCTCACCGCTTCTGCTGACGCTCGCCCTGCTGGTGCGGATGAGCGGACCGGGCCCCATCATCTTCCGGCAGGTTCGTGTCGGCTTCAACAACAAGCCCTTCGTCTGCTTCAAATTCCGTTCGATGCACCATGATCGTCCGGACAGCCACGAGATCGCCCAGGCCACCCGCCACGACCCCCGGGTCACCTGGATCGGCCGTTGGCTGCGCAAGCTCAGCCTGGATGAGCTGCCGCAGCTGTTCAACGTGCTGCGTGGCGATATGTCTCTGGTCGGACCGCGTCCGCACGCGCCTGCCACCAAGGCCGGTGACCGCTATTTCCAGGACGTCGTCGCCGACTACGCCGTCCGTCACCGCGTCAAGCCGGGCATTACCGGTTGGGCGCAGGTCAATGGCTGGCGCGGCGAGACACGCACCGTCGAGCAGCTGCAGTCGCGCATCGACCACGACTTCCACTACATCGAGAACTGGTCGATGTTCCTCGACTTGAAGATCCTGTTCCTGACGGTCATGCGCGAACTCAAGAGCAAGGCCGCTTACTGACCTCATCGGACCGCTCCTCTCCCTGCCGGACGCTATGGCGTCCGGTAGCGACGGAATGGCCCGGTCAGGCGGGTCGGCAGGACCGGCGACAGATGTGCCACCACCAGCAGCACTGCCCGCTTGATACTGAAGCGCCGCTTCGCCGATCGCCGTAGCCGCGCAAGGCCGCTCCCGAGGCTGCCGTGACGTATCAGCTCCCGTCCGACGATCCAGTCGGTCTCGGCTTCCGTCGCGCGACGGAGCCGTGCCAGTAGCACAGGATCCACGCGCCGAATCAGGTCCGGGTTGCCGAAGATCGCCTGGATGCAGGGTGTGAACGCCTCCGGGTTGGTCGCCATGCGCAGGTAAGCACCGCTGCTGCGTTGCCGCACGAAGAGCAGCGGCGCCTGGCCCGGCACTACCGACAAGGCTCCGTGCAACGCCAGCCGGCACCAGTACTCCCAGTCCTCGCCGAACCGCAGGTCGGCGCGGAACCGACCGATCGCGGCGATCGCCTGGGTCCGGATCAGCATGTGACCGCCGTTCGCGAACAGGTTCTCCACCAGGAGCCGCTCGATGATGTCGCCCTCGGGAAACGGCCCCGCCTTGGTCTGCACCACCCGACTGCCATCCTCCGTGACGAAACAGAACGGTCCGTAGGTCGCGATCGCGGCAGACCCATCGAGCCGGGCCACCATCCGCGCCAACGCCTCCGGCGCCAGCCAATCATCCGCGTCCAGGAACAGCAGCGCCCGGCCGGATGCCAGGTCGATGCCCCGGTTGCGTGCGGCGGATACTCCCTGGTTGGCCTGGCGGACCAGCCGCAGCCTTGGATCGGTGCAAGCCGTAATTACCGCATCGGTGCCATCCGTCGATCCGTCATCGACGAGGATCGCCTCCCAGTCCGCATGGTCCTGCGCCAGCAGCGACTGCAGTGTCCTGCCGACGAAGGAGCGCACGTTGAAACAGGGGATAACGACCGATACCAGCATCCCGTCCATCTCGTTCATGCCGCAACCAGTCGGCTGCGGACGGTTCCATTGCAACCGGGCCGCGTATATCCTGCTTCCCGTGCGGATTGCCACAGGAAGCAGGCCTACCATGACCAGTGCGCTGATCGCCGGATCCCTGCCACCCGGCACCGCCTACGATGCCGACATCATCATCCTGGCTATGGACCGCGTGGAGGAGACCCTGGAAGCCGTCGCTTCCGCCCTGGCCCAGGACGGCGTCACTCGGCACGTGCTGATATTCGATCAGGGATCCACCGACGAGAACCTCGATCGCCTGCGTGACGCGATCGAAGGGCGGCCCGACGCCGGCCTGGTGCGTGCGGAGCGCAACTGGGGAGTTGCCGGAGGGCGCAACCGCGTCACGGCCCTCGGCCATGGACGCATCATCGTTGCACTCGACAACGACGCCGAGTTCGCCGATAGCCGGACCGTCGCCCACGCCGTGGCCCGGCTCGATGCCGAGGCGGACCTGGCCGCCATCGGCTTCCGCGTCGTGATCCATTCCGACGGCACCGACGACCTGTCGAGCTGGGGCTACCCCTCCGCGTTGCTGCCCCAGGCCGGTGGCACCTTCGAGACCGTCACCTTCGTCGGCGCCGGCCACGCCATCAGCCGGCAGGCCTGGGACACATGCGGCGGCTACGACGAGAAGCTGTTCTTCTGCTGGGAGGAGTTCGACTTCTGCCTGAACGCCATCTCCAGGGGATGGCGCATGCGTTACGCCGGCGACCTCGTGGTGCGGCACAAGGTCAGTCCCGACCGCCGCTTCAACTGGTCCGGCACCCGCTGGTTCTATTACGTGCGCAACCGCCTCTATATCGGCCGCAAGTGGCAGGGCTGGCTGGCGCTGACGCCGCGCGCCACCGGCTACCTGGTCAAGGGCGCCAGGAACGGCCTCTGGTCGCAGACCCTGAAAGCGCTTCCCGCTGCCTGGCGGCTCGCCCGCACGTCGGGGCACGCGCGCATGTCGAGCGTGGGCTCCGCCTACATCGAGCGCAACGACGCAGCCCATCGCGGAACGTTGCGCGCACGACTCAAACGGGAAGTCTTCGCATCGCTGCCCGGCCATGGCATGAAGACTGCCAAGACTACAGTCTTGCGCTGACAAAGCCGATGATTTGCCCGTAACGACCTAGAAGTGAGGACATCCCGTGCGCCGCAGAACCTATCTAGCCGGAACCACGTTCGCTCTGGCCGCCCTGCTCGCCCTTCCAGGCTGCACCGCGGGCGCCAACCTGGCGCCGCTGCCCGACGAGGCCAACGCCGCCTATAACCTCGGCCCGGGCGACGAGATCCGTGTCATCACCGTCGGCGAGGACGCGCTGAGCGGCGACTTCCACGTCAGCGATGCGGGCAACATCGCCCTGCCCATGCTCGGTCCGGTCAAGGCCGCTGGCATGACCACCACGCAGCTCAGCGACGAGATCGCGAACGAGGCCAAGACCCACAGCATCCTCAACGACCCGTCAGTGTCGGTCGAGGTGACCAACTACCGCCCGATCTTCGTACTCGGCGAGGTCAGCAAGCCGGGGCAGTACCCGTTCCAGCCGGGCATGACGGTGCTGACCGCGGTGACCGTGGCCGGTGGCTTCACCTATCGCGCGGTCGAGGATTACGCCTCGATCGTGCGCAACGACGGCAAGACTTCAGTCGAGGGCAAGGTGCAGCGACAGAGCTTCGTCAAGCCGGGCGACGTGCTAACCATCTACGAGCGGCATTTTTGAACCAAGCCAAGCTGGGCAGCCGGTTCCCTGAACCGACCGCTCAGAAGTTCATCTTGTTGAAGATCGGGGTCGGGACGCCGCGTATCACCAGCATCACGAGCTGCCAGATGCGTGGCACGTAAGCCGCCTGTGGTCCGCGTTCGGTCAGCGCCCACGCGGCTTTCGCGAACTGCTCGGGCCGAGCCATGAACGGCAGTTTCGGCAGCGCCCAGGTCATCGCGGTGTCGATCACGCCGGCCTTGAGGCACACTACCCGCACGCCCGAGCGGGACAGCCGCGCCGCGTGGCCCTGCAGCCAAGTGTGCAACGCCGCCTTGGTGGCGCCATACAGGTAGTTGCGCGGACGGCCACGATCACCGGCGACCGAACCCATCACCATCACCGTACCGCCGCGCTGGGACTCAAGCGCCGGCGTGAAGGCGGCCAGCACCGAGACCAGTCCGGTGAAATTGGTGTCGATCGTCTGTCGGAGCAGGGTGCGATCGTGATCCACCGCCTCCTGCTCGGGCATCACGCCGACGGCGGCGAAGATGTTGAGCTGCCCGTCCGATTGCGCCGCGCAATGCACCGCGAACTCGGGATGCGACGCCAGGTCGAGTGCGTCGAAGCTGCGCGCCAGCGCCGGCACGCCGTAGCGCAAGGACAGGTCGTTCGCCTGGGCCTGCAGGTCGTCGGTATCGCGTCCCGCCAGGATGATGCGCGCGCCGCTGGCCGCCGCCCGATGCGCGAACGCACGCGCGGCCGACGAGCTCGGCCCCAGGATCAGCCAGGTGCGCAGGAAGGTCTGGGTCATACGATTTCTATCCAAGTCCAAGCCTGCGGGACATGCTGGAGGAAAAACGGTGGTTCGGATCGACCGTCTCGCGCATCTGCTGGAAGGCGTCGATGTTCGGGTACATGGCGACGAAGCTCTCGCGTGACATCATGGCGTCCTTGGCGAGATAGATCCGCCCGCCAGCGTCCCGGGTGATGTGCTCCAGCGCGCGGAACAGCTCGGTCGTGTTCGCGCCGGCCGCGAAATCCAGCGCCAGGGAATAGCCCGGCTGCGCGAACGAAAGCAGGCCGCGGCCGCCACGCCCCATCACCTTGAGCACTGCCAGGAAGGAGGCGCCACCACCGGCCGATGCGGTACGCAAGAGCCGCTTCACCGCGGCGGCACCGCCCTCATATGGCACCACGCACTGAAACTGGTTGAAGCCGCGCCGGCCATAGAGCCGGTTCCAGTCGGTGATGGCGTCCAGCGGATAGAGGAACTGCACGTAGTTCGACACCGCCTCGCGCGCCTCCGGCTGCGCCCGGCGCCAGTACAGTGCATTGAAGGCGCGCACCGAAGCGCCGTTCAGCGCCCAGGCCGGCAGGTCGATCGGCATGCGCTTGGCACGCGGCGGCGGCGGTGCGACGGCGCCGCGCGGCGCCGGTTCCGCGGTCTCCAGGATGCCGCGACCTAATGCGGCGCCGCTGGCGAGCACGTCGATCCAGCCGACCGAGAACGGCATGGAGTCAGCCTGGGCAAAGCCTTCCAGGAACTCGTCCAGCCCACCGACGCGTCGCCTACGCACCAGCAGCGCCGGCGAAGGCACCGGCACCATGCGTATGCAGACGGCGGTTATGATGCCGGTCAGGCCGATGCCGCCGATGGTGGCGTCGAACAGCGCCGTGTTCTGGGTAGGGGACAGGCGCTGCACGCTACCATCGGCGCAGAGCAGGTCGAGCCACTCGACGCAGTCGCCGAAGCAGCCGGCGACATGCTGGTTCTTGCCGTGGATGTCGTTGGCCACCGCGCCGCCGATGGTGACGAACGATGTGCCCGGCGAGGCCGGCACGCGGAAGCCGCGCGGCAGGAACACCGCCAGCAGGTCCGCGAACGTGACCCCCGGCTCGGCCACCAGCAGCCCGCTGGTATCGTCGAACGAAAGGATCCGGTTCAGCCGCTCCGTGAGGATGACGGACCCATCCGCGTTCAGGCAGACATCGCCGTAGCTGCGTGCGGCGCCGCGCGGCAGCAGCGCGCGCGACCCGGCAGGACCGCGGTCGCGGAGGGCCGCGTGCAGCTCGCGCATCCGCTCGGGACGCGCGACCAGCGCGTTCGCCACCTGTGACCGACCCCAGCTGCGCAGGCCGATTTCCTTCCAACCGGCGCCGCCGGGCGCCGACGGCGCCGCATCGATTTTCATCCCGGCGTCGCCGGGCGCCGAGGGTGCAGACTCGAGTTTCATCGCGGGCGCGGCGGGAGCTATGCGGTTCATGCGAGTGGCTTCTTCTCAGCGGAGAGGTCTGGGATAGGTGTCACAGGGCGGCCAGGACGATCGCGAAGGTGTAGGCGCCGAGGAACCAGCTTACTGGGTCGCGCAGCGCGAAGATCACCGGGTCATGCGAGAGCCGCTTACGATGCGCCAGGAACCAGACCCGCATCAGCCACAGCGCGATGCCGGATGGGGCTAGGTAGAGCCGGTAGGGATGCGAGTACAGGTGCGAGGGTCGCGCATCGTTGGCCACGAACAGGATCATGATCTGCAGCGAGGCGAACGCCGCGGCGACGCCGAACGCCAGGGTGAGCGGCCAGTCCTCGGGCAGGTAGCCGCGGCGTGCCAGCGAGGCGCTGGACCCGTCGGCGGCCTGCATCACTTCGACGTGCCGCTTGGCCAGGGCTAGGGAGAAGAAGAAGAACCCCGCGAACGAGATCAGCCACGGCGAATAGAGCACCTGCGCCATCTGGATACCGAGGATCAGCCGAAGCGTGAACAACGCGGCGATGACGCTGGTGTCGAGGAACGGCACGCTCTTGAGCCGCAGCGAGTAGGTCAGCGAGATCACGACGTAGGCCGCGACCAGCACCAGGCAGGACCAGGCGAGCAGGCCCGCGCAGACCAGCCCGCCGACGATCAGCAGCACCGCCACCAGCAGGCCGGTGATCGGCGATACCCGTCCAGAGGCGAACGGCCGGCGGCACTTCTTGGCGTGCAGCCGGTCTGCCTCCAGGTCGGCCACGTCGTTGAGGATGTAGGTGCCGGACGCCACCACGCTGAGGATCAGCATGGCTGTCAGCACGCGAAGCACCGCATGCGGGTCGCCGAAGCGGTGCCCAAGCAGCAGCGGCAGCAGCATCAGCGCGTTCTTGGTCCACTGATGCAGCCGGATGGCGGCGAGCCAGTCCTTCAGGCCGGGGCGGATGCGGCCGAATTCCGCGAGCACCGGCCAGCCCTTGGCGCGCACCTTGGAGACGGTGGCGCCGCTGGCATTCACCAGCACCACCTGGTCCGCCATCGCCCAGACGTCGAGGTCGGCAGGACTGTCGCCGGCATAGGCGAAGCCGTCCGGGAAGCGGCTACGCAGCGACATCCCCTTGGCGGTGCCGCGCAGGTTGGTGGCGCCATCGCTGCCGGTGGCGGTGTCGAAGATACCGAGATGCGCCGCGACCGCGTCCGCGACGTGCTGGTCCGAAGCGGTCACCAGATGCAGCGGACGACCCGCCTGCTTCTGTCCGCGCAGCCATTCGAGGAACAGCTTGCGGAACGGCAGCGCTACCGCCAGCGGCGGCATCAGCGACACGACGTGGCGCTTGAACGCGGCCTTGCCCTGACGCAGCGTGAACAGGACGCGCAACAGCAGGAGTGGCCGCCGGAACAGCAGCTTGAGGAACTGTTCGTGCAGAACGTCCCCTGCGAGGAGGGTTCCATCCAGGTCCACGGCCAGCGGCAAGTTCGGCACCACGTTTTCCTGGCTGGCGCGCATGGCTCCATCCGGCATTCCGATCATCTCCTGATACTAGAAATTCTCCGTCCATGCGCTGTAGCACGAACTGACGCGCACCGCCTCTACTTCTGGACGGACGCGACAGTTGTGCCACAATCCTACTCAAGTGTCCTCCGGCAGTCAGACTTCACCTTGAAAATCTGTAATTTCTAGTAGAATTCCCGCGGCTGCAGGAAGCAGTTCAGGTCTTTCCTGCTCCTGGCCAGGACGGTATCATCCCGATTACGAAACGTCATTGTCCTGCAAGATCCCGCGGTGCGGCCAGGTAGCCGGACCAGGGATGTCCCGCGCCGCTTCCTCACCCGCCCTGACTGGGAGAAGTTCGATTTCGCCGAAGCTGACAGTGACCGCCAGCCTGCTGGTGTTGTTCGTGCTGTTTACAGTGGCGATCCTGGTCGCCAATGAGGGCCACTTCGCCTACACGCTGGACGCGCCCTATACCCACCTGACGCTGGCCGAGCAGATCCGCCACGGCACCTACGGGCTGAACGCGGGCGAGCCGGCGGCGCCGAGCTCCACCATCCTGTTCCCGCTGCTGCTGGTGCCGCTGCTCGGGCTCGGCCAATACGGACCCGCCCTGCTCTGCCTGCTCGCCACCCTCGGCTCCGGCCTGGCCGTCTGCGCCCTGGCCGAGACCTGCGGCATCCGGCTCGGGCGCATGCATCCGGCCTACCTCGCCGCCATCACCGTGTCGCTGGCCATCGCCCTCAACATCATCGGCGTGGCGCTGACCGGGCTCGAGCACGCGCTGCACACCATGCTGACCATCCTGTCCCTGCTCGGACTGGTGCGCTTCATGCAGCGCGGGCGCTCGGACTGGTGGTGGCTGCTGACCATCGTGCTGCTGCCGCTGGTGCGCTTCGAGAGCATGTCGGCGGTGCTCACCGACGCCTTCGTGCTGTTCGTGTTCAACCGGCGCGCCTACGCCATCCTTACCCTCGCCGCCGGCTTCTCGCTGGTGGTCGCCTTCGCGCTGTTCCTGCACGCGCAGGGCCTGCCCTACCTGCCTACCTCCGTCACCGCACGATCCCAGGTCGCCAGCAGCGGGCTCGGCATGCAGGCCCACCACGGCATCGTCGCGATGCTGCGCAGCGTGGCGACGGTGCTCAAGAAGAACCTGCTCAGCTTCGGCGCGACGCAGATCCTGCTCCTGATGGTGCTGGCCGGCTGGCGGCTGGGCCCGTTCCTGGCCGGGCTGCGCGACCGTGTGCTTGGCCGCATGCCCGATCCCGCCATACCGATCGACGGTCACGGTGCAGCGCGCTTCGTCACCCCGGCCGCGGCGGGCTTCTTCATCCTGATCGCCAGCGCGCAGCTGCTCGCCGGCAGCCTGGCCAGCGCGGGACGCTACGAGGTCTACCTGTTCTCGCTCGGCGCCTGCACCCTGATGGTCTGCTACCGCCAGCGCGTCGCCGCCTTCGTCGAGACCATGCGCCTGCCCGGCTGCATCGGCGTCTGCCTCACCGCCCTCGCCCTGTTCGCCGGATACGCCATACGAAACATCGAGGACATTCCCGCGTCGCACACCGTGTATGCCGGCTCGCTGCAGATCCGCCGCTTCGTCGTCGACGACTACCGGCGCGCCTTCGCCGTCACCCGGCCCGGCTTGGTGAAGTTTCACGACCCGTACTATATGCTCGACCTGTCCGGCCTCGCCTCGGCAGCGGTGCAGAACGCCCTCACCCGTGATCCCGGAGGCGATACCGGATGGATGGACGACCTCGTGCGCGGGCGTGGCATCGATCTAGCCATCCTATACACCGACACCGAGACCAGACCGCCTGCCCCCTGGACGCCGCTCGCCGAACTACGCGCCAGCAACCGCTCGCTCGCCACCCGCGGGTCCATCGCGACCTTCTATGCGGTACGGCCGGACGATGCCGCCCGCATCCTCGCCTGCCTGCACCGCTTCGGACACAGCCTGCCGGGAAGCACGCACCTCCGCTTCATCGACCAGACGAAAACCACGACCCCGTGCGACTGATCCGCCAAAGAAACATGGGGTAGAGACATCAGGTATCGGCGATCAGATGGTTGCCGTTGCCCGTACCGGGAACGCGCGACGCGAAAACTGCTGGCCATAGGTCCGGAACGGCCTTTCGACATGGCGATAGCCGACCCAGCTCAGCAGCAGGAGTGACGACCAGGCCAGGATGCACACGCCGATCTTCACGGGCAGCATCAACGGCCTCACGAACGCGATCACGTCCGGCACCCAGAGCAGGTCGACGATCCCGATATGGACCAGGTAGAGCGAGTAGGAGATCTCGCTCAGGAGCACCGCCACCACGTTGCCGAACAGGAACGTGGTGATCGCACCACGCGCGCCGCTGGCCAGCACCGCGAGCCGTCGCAGCAGGGCCTAGTCAAGCTGCCACGCCTTGCAGGCAAAGGCGCCCGCGACGAATTCGCAGGCGCAGCGAAGCAGCCCGCCGACGACCACCAGGTCGAGCGTCGTAGTCTGCAAGGTGTACTGCATGGTAAGCTAGAGGGTAAGCAGCGCTGCCGCCGCGATCAGCAGGCAGGCCCGCGTGCTCCTGAACGTCCAGATGAGCCGTGCCAGCAACGGAAACAGCATGTAGGCGACCCATTCGTCGCTGATCGACCAGGTTGCCCGGTTCCAGGCACGGGTGGCATCCGGCAGAAGTCCCTGCGTCAGCAGCACGGACTCGAGGAAGGCCTTCGGCGTGAGGACGTTCGGGAATCGGGCGTAGCTCGGGACCATGCCGACGATCACGACCAGCACGGCCCAGTGCATCGGCAGGATCCGGAATGCCCGGGAGATCATGAACTGACCGATGGCGGTGAACGAGCCTCTACTCAGGCGCGGCCCGTATGACATCGTCAGCACGAAGCCGGAAAGCAAGAAGAACAGATCGACACCGAGAAAGCCGTCCCGGACGAACGGAAACGCGCCGCGCGCCGGGCCGCCGATGACCTCCGCGTATCACGGATAGGAATGAAACAGGATCACCCAGATCGCGGCGATACCCCTGATCCCCGTCAGCAAAGGATTATCTCGTGAATTCAAGTCCAAAACCGTTCCAGGTACGATGTCTCGTTGGACAAGTCCAGAAAATTGGTTTGGTCAGGGAATGAAAGTTATCGATCACCAACGTCAATAAAGACTTCGTGTTACACAATTCATCTCGTATGCGATGAAAATGGATCCGAGGGTTCACCGCATGAGACTGAAGCGGCGCCCTAGAGCAAGATGACTTCAGCTTGAACCGCTTGTTCGAGCTGAAGTCATGAACTTGCTCGTCAACATTAGCTAGAGCGCGATCAACCTGGGGTGATCGCGCTCTAGCCTGGCGAGCGCCCGATCACGTGAGCAGCATCAGTCCAGGTGGAATCGCCATGCGATCCGGCTCCGCCCAAGCTCTAGCGGGCTGGACGTGTTGGCTTCTATCAGAGCCTGCCGCCCTACTACCGATCGCCCTATGAGCGACCGGTACCAGAGTCACATTCGGCACGTGGCCGCCCAGCCGACCCCACGTGCATACCGATCAGCCTGAAGTGCTGCCGATACGATTTCTGGGAGAAGTTCGATTTCGCCGAAGCTGACAGTGACCGCCAGCCTGCTGGTGTTGTTCGTGCTGTTCACGGTGGCGATCCTGGTCGCCAATGAGGGCCACTTCGCCTACACGCTGGACGCGCCCTACACCCACCTGACGCTGGCCGAGCAGATCCGCCACGGCACCTACGGGCTGAACGCGGGCGAGCCGGCGGCGCCGAGCTCCACCATCCTGTTCCCGCTGCTGCTGGTGCCGCTGCTCGGGCTCGGCCAATACGGACCCGCCCTGCTCTGCCTGCTCGCCCTCGCCCTGTTCGCCGGATACACCATACGCAACGTCGAGGACCTGCAATCCTCACGTACGACCTACGCCGGGTCGCTGCAGATCCGCCGCTTCGTCGCCGACGACTGCCGGCGCGCTGTCGCCACCAC
>JAABUQ010008527.1_pt1 | contig 14330 bp, 16 predicted proteins | sample 5560001 | NCBI WGS metagenome assembly JAABUQ01 (sample SAMN10711888, study PRJNA513371) | rock metagenome | isolation source: Antarctica rocks | place: Antarctica: Victoria Land, Finger Mt nord | collected 2015-12-18
TGCCGATGCGCGCACCTGCCACCAAATGATCATTGGCGAGGGTATCGAGGAACCGTTGATCCAGAAACCGCAAGGTTACGATCAGAGGCTCCTGGCCCGGAGCTAAAGCGACCAGCCGCGAACTGGGTGCGATCCGCATAACGCCGACGGCGGCAGCGCGACCGGCGATCCGCTCCAGATGGGCTGCGAAGACCAGCGGCAATCCGCGGCCGTCACGCAAACCGGGAGGTGCTTTGGCGGGATCGGTTTCGAGCTGGTCTTCGGTCGAACCGTGCGCTGGAGCGCGTCCGCGAACTTCTTCGATCAGGCGCGCGACCGCTGGCCGGATTTCCTCGAACCGCTTCGCATCGACGACGCGACCCTCGACCGAGCCGTAGATGGCATGATCGCGCGCGTCGAGGATGAACGACCGGCCGCTGCCGAACTGCTGCTGGTAATAGCCGCTGACGTTGTCCTTGAACCACCGGGCGTCATAGGGCGGCCGGGATTTCTGCACCGCCTCGTCCCACAGCGCGCCGCTCTCCTGCACGTGCGAGACGAGCGCGACGGTGGTCGCGACCGAGCGCTTCATGATGAGCCGCTGCCGCTCGACCGAGATCGCGTCCGACCGGCTCGCGGCGCGCCACATGCCAACGCTGGTGAGCGCCAGGCTGCACAGCGTCGCCAAGGCGACGGGGAGGCCGAAGCGTACCCAGAAACGCAGTAGCTCCGACCTCCCCGCGCTCATCCCCGGTCCCGCAAGCTACCAACGCGAATAATGACGACACCTCAACGCACGGCTTAACAGCGGAAAATGGCGGATCGGCTTGCGGCGCGCGCCGGGGCGCGGCTACACCGCCGCGATGGCCGCCAGCTTCCCCGCGATCCGCCTGCGCCGCACGCGCGCCTACGCCTGGAGCCGCGCGATGGTCGCGGAAACGCGGCTCTCCCCCGCCGATCTCATCTGGCCGATCTTCGTCACCACTGGCGGGCGCGAGCCGCTGCGTACGTTGCCCTTCGTCGAGCGCGTGCCGCTTGCCGAAGTGGGTGCTGCCGCGCGCGAGGCCGCCACGCTCGGCATTCCGTGCATTGCGTTGTTCCCCCACGGCGAGCCGCGCTCGGAGGACGCGTTGAACGCGCTATCGCCGGGTAACCTCATGTGCCGCGCGATCGCCGAGGCCAAGGCGGCCGCGCCCGAAGTGGGCGTGCTCGCCGATGTGGCGCTCGATCCCTACACCGCGCACGGCCACGACGGGCTGCTCGACGCGCGCGGCAGCGTCGACAACGATCGCACGCTCGATCTGCTGGTCGGCCAGGCGCTGGTGCAGGCGCGCGCCGGGGCGGATATCCTCGCGCCGTCGGACATGATGGACGGGCGTGTGGGCCATATCCGGACCGCGTTGGAAGCGGACGGCTTCTTCAACGCGCAGATCATGGCCTACGCCGCCAAATACGCGTCGTGCCTCTATGGCCCGTTCCGCGAGGCGGTCGGCTCGGCGGGCGCTTTGAAGGGTGGCAAGCAGGATTACCAGATGGACTGGGCGAACGCCGAGGAGGCTCTGCGCGAAGTCGCGCTCGATCTCGCTGAGGGCGCGGACACGGTGATGGTCAAGCCCGGTCTGCCGTATCTGGACATTCTGGCCGTGGCGCGCGCGCGCTTCCAGGTGCCGACCTTCGCCTATCACACAAGCGGCGAGGCGGCGATGATCGAAGGGGCGGTGGCGATGGGCGCGCTCGACCGCGACAAGGCGATCCTCGAGCTATTGGGCGCGTTCAAGCGGGCGGGCGCGGCGGGCGTGCTCACCTATCACGCGCGCGACGCGGCACGGCTGCTCGGCGCGTAAATGGCGGGCGGCTGGCGCGCGCCGTCGCTGCCGCCTATCTCACCGCCACAAACGATGGCGAGCCAATCCACCCCCGCACCCACGCTCGATGTGCTGCTGACGCTGCGGCTGACACTCGCGCTTTGGTGGCGCGAGTTCGTGCCGATCACGCTGCTCGGTTTCGCGTTTATCACGCTGCCCGCGCTGGTGGCGCGCGTCGCGGTGCCCGCCGATCCCGGCCCCGGCATCTCGACGATCGTTTTCACCGCGCAGGCCGTGCTCGGCATGGTGTTCGCGGCATCGATCAGCTTCAGCGGTATTGCCGCACTAATTGGGCGGCGCTTCGATCCGCGCCGTTTCATGCTGCTCGGGCTCGGCGCGTCGCAACCGGGGCTGGTGACCGCGCTGACACTCGGCGCGGGACTGGTGACCGTCGGCATCGTGCTCGTCCTGTCGCGCAACTTCGGCCAGGCGGGCGGCTTTCTGGCGTTCGCCGCACTGGCGATCGCGCTGTGGTCGGTAGCCACGCTGTTGCCCGCGATCCCGGCGGCGGTGGTCGAAGAACTGACCCCGGTGCGCGCGCTCGAACGCGCCGCCGGGCTGACGCACGGCAACCGTTGGCGTCTGGCGGCGCTGGTGCTGTTTGTCGCCACCGCGCTCATGGTCATCACCGGCGGGTTGACGGTGCTGCTGTTCGGCGAGAACGCCGATGCCAAGACGATGCGGCGCATCGCCGACGCGATGACGCTCACCGATCCAGGGCTGTGGATCGCGCTGCTGTCCAACGTGCTGATCTTCGGCGTGCTCGCCTGCCTGCCGCCCGCCGTCTACACGTCGCTGGCGCTAAAAAAGCGCTGAGCGCACGCATAGGATCAGTCCGGCGCGTAGGGCGTGCCATCCTTGTGCGTAAACCCGGGGTTTACACCGGCGGGCAAGTGCATATCGACATCGGGATAGGTCACGCTATCGTCCTGCCGCCGTTCTCCGACCTCAAGGTAAAGCGCGTCGACCGCGCCCCGGTTGATCAGCCGATGGCCATTCGGGACGCCCGCCTTGAACCCGGCGCAGTCACCCGCAGCCAGGCGCGTCTCGTCGGCATCGTCGATCAGCACCAGTTCGCCCGCGAGCACGTAAACGAACTCGTCCTCATGGCTATGCCAATGCCGCTGGCTCGATACCCCGCCGGGTGGCAGTCGGGTGAGATTGACGCCGAACCCGGACAATCCCGCCGCGTCGCCGAGCGCGCGTTTCTCGCGTGCCGCGGCTTCCAGGCGAAACGGCAGCGGATAGCCCGAGCCGATGCGCGGCGGACAGGCGGCGACGTCGATTTTGGGCACCGTCGCCGATCCTCAACCTAGCGCGAGTAGAACTCGACGACTAGGTTGGGCTCCATCCGCACCGGATAGGGCACCTCGTCCAAGGTGGGCACGCGCGTGTAGACCGCCTTGAACGTGCTTTCCTGCGCGACGAACTCGGGCACGTCGCGCTCGGCGAGAGACTGCGCCTCGAGCACAAGCGCCATCTCGCGCGCCTTTGCGCTCAGTTCGATCGTGTCGCCGGGCTTCACGCGGGCGGAACCGATGTTGCACTTCTTGCCGTTGACCAAGATGTGCCCGTGGTTGACGATCTGCCGTGCGGCGAAGATCGTCGGCGCGAACTTGGCGCGGTAGACGACCATGTCCAGCCGCTGCTCCAGCAGGCCAATCAGGTTGCGCGAAGTATCGCCGCGCATCCGGGCGGCTTCCTCGTAGATCGAGCGGAACATCTTCTCGGTGACGTTGCCGTAATACCCCTTCAGCTTCTGCTTGGCGCGAAGCTGGATACCGTACTCGGTCGCCTTGCCCTTACGCCGCTGGCCATGCTGCCCCGGCCCATATTCGCGCTTGTTGACGGGCGACTTCGGCCGACCCCAGATATTCTCGCCCATACGGCGATCGAGTTTATATTTCGCCCCGTCACGCTTCGACAAATCACATTCCAATCCGCTGGTTGCACAAATGCCCGAGGTCTAAGCGCCACGGCCCTGCCAGGCAGGCGTGCGGCCACCGCTTCACTCGGGCGTGCGGGGCCGATTGCGACGATGTAGGAATGCGCGACCTAAGCCATGAAGTCAACAACCGATGACGGAAGCGCGGCGGGCCGGAGGCCATCGCTTGCCGCCCACCCCGCCGCCGCTTAGCGTGCCGCTATCGCTTCGGGAGGGCCTATGATCCGCGCAGCTTTGCTCGCCGCCACGTTCCTGACATTTGCCGCGCAAGCAGTGCCGCCGGCTGCTAACACGCTGGAACAGGATGCCCGCCTGTTCGGCGCGCGCGAGCTACTCCGCGATGTCGCGCTTTCGCCCGATGGGCAGAAGCTGAGCTTCCTCACCCCGATCAAGGGCACCCGCACCGCGCTGATGATCCTCGATGCCGCCTCGGGCGAAACGCATGTCGCGTTGAACGATGCCAACAGCCCCTTCTCGCTGCGCCGCTGCACCTGGAAGGGCAACGAACATCTCATCTGCTCGCTGAGCGCGCAAACGGTTTCGCCCGGCGCCTACAAAATCACACTTGGCCGCACGCTCGTCGTAGCGACCGACGGTTCGCGCGCGCACGAGATCGGCGCGAGGCCCAACGACAGATCGCTCGGGCTGAACCAATATAGCGGCTCGGTCATCGACCTGTTGCCGGGCGATCCCGACAACGTGCTGATGGAAATCCAGGTCGATCCCGAATACAGCACTGGCACATTGCTCGCCGAAACCCGTCGGGGGCTTTCGGTCCAGCGGATTGGCATTGGCGGCCGGGCGAACGGCATGGTCGAACAGCCTAACCGGGCCGCTACGGAATACACCACCGATGGCAAGGGCCGGACTCGCGCGATGTCGATGGTCGTGCGCAACGACGAGGGCGTGATCGACCGGACGATGACGTGGCATGGGCGCACGGCGGACAATAGCCGCTGGCGCACCGTCGGCACCTACGATCTGTTCACCGGGCGCGGACTCGAAGTGCTGGCGGTCGATCGAAACGGCGAAGGACTGCTTGCGCTCAAGCCGCTGAACGGTCGGCAGGCGCTCTACCGGATTGCCGCCGATGGCTCGGGTCATGAAGCGCTGCTGTTTGCCAACGAAAAGGTCGATGTGGATGGCTTGCTCCAGATCGGCCGCTATCATCGACCCGTCGCAGCGCAGTACACGCTCGACTCGACGCAATACCACTACTTCGATCCCGCGCTCGCCAAGCTCTCCGCCGGACTCGCCCACGCGCTGCCGCAGCGGCCGCAAGTTTATATTCTCGATGAAAGCGATGGCGGCCAATTCGATCTGGTCTTTGCCGAGGCGGACGACACTCCGGGCAAATACTACCGCTACGAAGCCGCGACGCACCGCCTTGCCGAAATCCTCGGCACACGGCCGACGCTCGACAACCGTGCGCTCGGCACCGTGCGGGTCGTTTCCTATCCGGCGGCGGACGGCGTTCTGGTGCCGGGCTATCTTACGCTCCCGCCGGGCGCGGCGAATGCGAAAGGCCTGCCCGCGATCGTCCTGCCGCACGGCGGACCCGGCGCGCGCGATAGCTTGGGCTTCGATTGGCTCGCGCAATTTTTCGCGGTGCGCGGCTACGCGGTTCTCCAGCCAAACTTCCGCGGATCGAGCGGCTACAGGGACCAATGGTTCGTGAACAACGGCTTCAAGTCTTGGCGGACCGCGATCGGCGACGTCAACGCGGGCGCGCGCTGGATGATCGCGCAAGGCATCGCCGATCCCGCGCGCGTCGGCATCTTCGGCTGGAGCTACGGCGGCTACGCCGCGCTGCAAGCCAATGTCGCTGATCCGAAACTCTACCAAGCCGCGGTCGCGGTTGCGCCGGTGACCGACCTCGCGTTGCTCAAACAACAATCCGAACACTTCACCAACGAGAAGATCGAGAAAGCCTACATCGGCGATGGGCCGCACCTGATCGAAGGATCGCCCGCGCACAACGCGCGCGCGATCACCGCGCCCGTGCTGATTTTTCACGGCGACCACGACCTGACCGTGGATATCGCCCAATCGCACCGGATGGTGTCCGCGCTCAGAAGCGTCGGCCACCCTGCCGAGCTGATCGTCTTTCCTGGCCTCGATCACCAGCTCGCCGACGGCGACGCGCGCGCGACGATGCTCGCGCGCGCCGGGGCTTTTCTAGACGAACATCTGCGCGGCGGCGCTAGGGTCGCCGACGCTTCGTCAAAGCCGTGAAGATGCCCCGCCACGTCCGAACCTCGTTCGCGCTGTAGGCGGGGCGCGTCAGCAGGTTGCGCACGGTGCGTTTGGACGACGGCGCGCGCGCGGGGACGCGGTAATAGCCCGTCGCCTCCAGCGCGGCGTCGATCTGCCCGATCAAGCCGTCGAGTTCGGACATCGGCGCGGGTCCGTCGTAATTGTCGAGCATCGGTGGCGAGGTGTCGGCGCGCGACAGCTCGTACGCCGCGATCAGCACGGCTTGCGCGAGGTTGAGCGAGCCGAATGCCGGATTAACGGGGATTGTTAGGATCGCGTGCGCCACCGCAACATCGTCGGTTTCCAGCCCCGAGCGCTCGGGGCCGAATACGAAGGCACTCAATCCTGCGCGCGCGCGCGTCTCGGCGGCGGCGGCGGCGGGGGTGGCGACCGGCTTCGTCATCTCGCGCGGGCGAATGGTGGCGGCGTAGGCGTAGGTCGCGTCCGTGAGCGCCTCGGCCAGCGTTTCGAACACGCGCGCGTCCCGCAGCACGATGTCCGCCCCGCTCGCGGCGGGACCGGCGGCGGGGTTGGGCCAGCCATCACGCGGCGCGACCAGCCTTAGATCAGTCAGCCCGAAGTTGAGCATCGCCCGCGCCGCCGCGCCGATGTTCTCGCCGAGTTGCGGCCGTACCAGCACGATCGCGGGCGGGATCACGCAGCCCGAACCACGGGCGTCACCGCCAGCACGAGGTCGGTGACGAACGGCGGCGGCTTCACCGTCAAGTCTCCGCCACCGTGCGCGAGCCTCCATTCGCGCACCACCCACTGCCCGCGCGTCGCAAATGCCCGCACTCGATACTCACCCGCAGCCATTCCCGGCACCACGATTACGGGCGCGACAGTCTCCGCATCATCGCGCACGCGCCCGTCCGCCCCGATTCGGTCGGAGCGCAACAGGTAAACGATCGCCTGCCGCTCGTCCGCGCACGCGAAAACCGCACATTCCCCGGCGACGAGCGTGCCGGTCAGACAACGTCGCGCAAACCGCCCCCAATCGATGAACCCCACGAACTCCGCCAGCCGCGCCTGCTCCGCCCGCATCCCCCGCGTCAGCGTGTGCGGATGCCGGTTGGGCCAGCGCATCCCCCCGCCAACACCGCCGCTCGCCAGATGCGCCCATTGGATATGGCGGAAATACTCGTCGTCGAACGCCTCTGGCAGCGTCACCCGGTGATCCTTGAAGCGGTGGATCGGCCCATGCTCGCTGTCGAACACCGGCCGCGCCGGCGGCGCCTCTGCGATGGCTTCGGCGATCAGCCGTCCCGCCGAAACTGCCGCCGCCACCGTATCGCGCGGATCGTCGATCGTCCCCTGTTCGTACAGGTGCGTATTGGCGAAATCCAAAGCCGAATGCCGGAAAATCGGCTCGTTCAGCCACGGCTTCCATTTGAGCTCGGGCCCGAAGACGCTCGCGGTCTGCGGATGCGGGCGCCCATGCAACCTCGTCTCCAGCTCGCGCAGCCACGGGCCGACATCGCCGATATAATCGTCGAACGCGTCCATTCGGTTGTCGCCCTGCGCCGGGTGCATCTCGTTCCAGATATCCCACGCGAACAGCACGCCCGATCCGCCCCAGCGTTCGGTGGCGAACGCGATCCGCCGCTTGATCGCCACCCGCGCTTTGGGATCGACCATCAACCGCGAGCGCGCCACGCAAGGCCCGCCGTTCTTGCGGTTCCACGGATGCCGCTTCCAGTTGATCCACTGGAAAAAGGTATCCATCGGGGTCAGCAGGATCCGCATCCCCACCCGCTCGCACATCGCGAACAGATCGTCCCAGAACCGAACCATGTTGGGTGCGAAGACCCCACCCCGGTGCTCGAAAAACCGATGCTTCTTGTGCGCGTACTCGAGCATCAGCCGCAGGCACGTCACCCCATGACTGCGCAGCCACACCAGATGCAGCTCGACCGCGGCGGGGTCCTTGCGGCGGAACAGCGGCGCGAAGTCCGGCCAATCGATCGCGTCGTTCTGCCCGATCGGCGTCCAAGGCGTGCCGTCCTCTAACTCGAAATAGGGCGCGCCCGACGCAACCCGCACCCAAGGCAAACCCACGCATTGTCTTTCGTTCGTTGAACCGCCCCCCACGCGAGCCGGAACGGTACGCTCCGGTTCGCGGGCATCTTCCGCCTGCAATCCGTTTCATAGTAGGCTATGCGACCTGATGATGACAGCCACCCGAGCCAGCCGCTTCGAGGCCGAGACGATCGGCCTGCGCGCGCTCACCTACGTCATTGGCGACGAGGTGTTACGCCTGCGTTTGTTGGAAGCGACCGGGCTGGAGGTCGGCACGCTGCGCCGCCGCGCCAGCGATCCCGCGCTGCTCGCCGCCACTCTCGCCTTCCTCGAAGCACATGAGCCAAGCCTGCTCGCCTGCGCCGCCGCGCTCGACGTCAAGCCCGAAACACTGTTAGCCGCCCGCGCGACGATCGACCCGCGCGTCGCGGACTAGGGCTAACATGTCGATCCAGGACCGCCTCGCCGAATTCGGCATCGTGCTGCCCGGCGCTGCCGCGCCCGCCGCCAATTACGTGCCGTTCGTCCGCCACGGCGGGCTGCTGCACATCTCGGGGCAACTGCCGTTCGCCGAGGACGGCTCGCTACCGCGCGGACGCCTCGGCGAAGAGGTCGATCTCGCGGCCGGGCAGGCCGCAGCGGCACGATGCGCGATCGGCATCGTCGCACAGATCGCTGCGGCGGGCGCGCTCGAGCACGTGGCCCGCTTCATCAAGCTCGGCATCTTCGTCGCCAGTACTCCCGGCTTCACCGATCAGCCCAAGGTCGGCAACGGTGCCTCCGACTTGCTCGTGCAAATTTTCGGCGATGCTGGTCGCCACGCGCGCTCGGCGGTGGGTGTCGCCGTCCTGCCGCTCGGCGTCCCCGTCGAGATCGACGCGATCGTCGCACTGACACGCTGACGAGCGCGGCACGCATCACGAGCGCGTGTTCGGCGTCGCGTGGTCTGGCGCGCGTGCGGTCGATCCGGCACGGGCAGGCTTCCGTCTGTCGGCGACACAGTTAAGCTTAAAACCGGCACTTACGCCAACTCGATCTGCGCGGCCGAACTTGCAACCGTATGGTACCGCCCGTGATGAGGATCGAACCCATGCGTCGCTTCTACTGCCCGACCTGTCGAAGCGCTATCTGGCCGAGGCAAGCGCGCAACTCGTCACGCCAATGGCGCGCGGGCCCGAGCTGGCCGAAGGCCGTGGTTTTGTCGAGAACACTGTAGTTCGGACGCTCAGCCGGCGTGGGATAATCCTCGGTCCTGATTGGAACGACGATCGCGGCGCGCGCAAGGAGGCCTTTAGCGAGCGCCTCTTCGCGGATCGCCACCGCGAAATCGTACCACGACGCGACCCCGGCGTCGGTCCAATGCGTGACGCGGCACTCGGGCAAGGTCGCGCCCGCGAGTGCCCAGATCGCGCGCGCGAGCGAGGCCGCGTGCGTCGGCGTGCCCACCTGATCGGCGACCACGCGAACTTCGTCACGCTCCGACATCAGCTTCAACATCGTGTTGACGAAGTTCTTGCCTGCGGCCGCATAGACCCACGACGTTCGCACGACGAGCGTGTCGGCGCGAATGAGCGCCGCCCTCTCGCCGTCGCGCTTGGTCCGGCCGTAGGCACCAAGCGGGAAAGTCGCGTCCTCAGGGCGATAAGGCCGCCCGCTCGAACCGTCGAAGACGAAATCGGTCGAGATCTGCACCAGACGCGCATCCCCCGCTGCCTCCGCAATCGCTTCGACCGCAAGGTGGTTCACCCGATCGGCGAGAACTTGCTCGCGCTCGGCCAGATCGACGGCGGTATACGCACCCGAGTTGACTATGAGATCGAACCGCTCGGCACCAAGGTAATCCGCAATGGACCGGGTGTCCGCGAGATCCAGTCGGTCGCGCGGCGGCGCGACGACGTCGATGTGACCGGGCGCCGACGCGACCAGCGCGCGGCCGACCTGCCCGGTACCACCGGTGACGAGCGCCCTCACACGTAGGTGGGGGCGGCCGAAAGCGCGGTTCCGGCGCGATCCTTGGCCGAAAGCTGCGGCACCAACCCCGAGAGCGGCCACGCGATGCCGACCTTAGGGTCATCCCAGGCAAGCGTATGCTCGTCCTCGGGCGCGTAATAGTCGGTGCATTTATACAGGAAATCGGTCCCGTCCTCGAGCGTGACGAAGCCATGCGCAAACCCCGGCGGCACCCAAAGCAGGCGTTTGTTCACCGCCGTAAGCTCCGCCCCGGTCCACTGCGCAAACGTCGGCGAGCCACGCCGGAGATCGACCGCAACGTCGAACACGGCACCGGAGGTCACGCGCACCAGCTTTCCTTGCGGTCGCGTGAGTTGATAATGCAGACCGCGTAGGACCCCGCGCGATGAACGGCTGTGGTTATCCTGAACGAAGCGATCGCCGATCCCCGCTTCGGCAAAGGCGCTATCGCGCCAGCTTTCGAAGAAAAAACCCCGATCGTCGCCGAGAACGCGCGGTTCGATCAGCAGGACGTCGGGGATGGCGGTCGGTGTGACGTTCACGCGCGACCTTCGTGCAGTTGGCGCAGGAGGTAAGCACCATAGCCGCTTTTCAAGAGCGGCGCAGCCAGCGCTTCCAGGCCGGCGTCGTCGATGAACCCCTGACGCCACGCAATTTCCTCGGGGCAGGCGATCTTCAGTCCTTGCCGCTCTTCGATCACGCGCACGAACAGCGCGGCATCGAGCAAAGAGCCGTGCGTTCCAGTATCGAGCCAGGCAAAGCCGCGCCCCATCAGCTCGACCGCGAGCGCGCCATCCTCGAGATATTGTCTATTGAGGTCGGTGATCTCCAACTCGCCCCGTGCCGAGGGCTGGACCGTCCGCGCGCGCTCCACCGCGGTTCCATCATAAAAGTATAATCCGGTGACGGCGTAGTTGGACTGCGGCTGCGCAGGTTTCTCCTCGATTGAAATCGCGCGTCCCTTGGCGTCGAAGGCAACGACCCCATAGGCGGTGGGATCGGCAACCCGGTAGCCAAACACCGTCGCGCCCGTCGTGCGCGCGTCGGCCGCACGGAGCAGTTCGGGCAAGCCGTGGCCGTGGAAGATGTTGTCCCCCAGGATGAGTACCGAGGGATCGGTCCCGACGAACGAAGCCCCGATATGATAGGCTTGCGCCAGACCTTCCGGGCGAGGCTGCGCAGCATAATGAAGGCTCAAGCCCCATTGCCCGCCGTCGCCAAAAAGGGCTTGGAAGGCGGCCTGGTCGTGAGGTGTGGTTATGATCAAAATGTCACGAACACCCGCCAGCATCAACGTCGATAGCGGGTAATAAATCATCGGTTTGTCGTAAATGGGCATCAACTGCTTGGAGACTGGCCGGGTCAGAGGATGAAGGCGGGTTCCAGACCCACCAGCCAAGACTATACCTCGTCGCAACATGGCCTCCAGCCGGTGAGAGGGTATGGATATTTGGACAGGCGGATTGGCCAGGTCCGGCGAGAAAGCTGTTACCCGCTATCGCAACCGCCTGGAAGCCGCCTGCGCCTGCGCTCCCGCGACGATACCTTCCAGGCGCAGCACGCGGTCGCGGGTATCGCGCTCGCGGCGGTCGACATCCCTCAGCGTCGTCGCGAGTTCGGTTACGCGGTGCTCGATCAGGACCGCCTTGCGGACCCCGTCCATGATGTCGCCAAGGCGGCTCACGCAGCTGGGGCGAAATCGAGGATCGTGGGATCGAGCAAGACCGGATCGCGCCCGAGCTCGTCGGCGACTTGTCGGCACACCGCCAGGTCGCGCACAGGATCGCCCGAGTTTCGGATTTGCGTGACCGCCTCGTCGACCGCCGCGTGCATTCGTTGGGCCGCGGCGGTCAATTCGGCTGTCGACGCTTCCAACTCATCGAGTTCGGAAACGGTCGGTGCGTCGTCCGCTGCGACGAAGCTTCGGCGAATATATTCGGCGAGCGACACCCCGCGTTCCCCGCGCGCGTCGCCCAGGTGCGATGCTCGACCGGCGTCAGCAGAACGTTCGTCCGCACACTGGCGAGTTCGCGCATGCTGCCTCCACATCGACATGTGTAAGTTAATGCCGTGCAGGTGACGAGCGCAGTTTAGGCTACTCGGCGTGGGCAGGTGGTGACAACGACAGGCGGCGACTTCCGCGTGCCACGCTTGACCTCTCCGCTGACGGCTCCCCAGCGGCGCACAACCGCACGATTAGCCTGTTTCGTGGAGAGATAGACATGCAGCTATACAGGGGCACCCGCCGCGCGAGCGACGGCAGCGAACTTGTCGCCGGGTGCCCAGGCCGTCCCGATCTCGATTAGAATGAAGGCGCTCAGCATGGCGGGGAAAGGCCAGGTCGCATTGCGCCGCCTTAGCTCGAGCAGGATTGCGACCACCAAGATCGCGTCGATCGTCCAGAACGTCCACGGTAGCGCCCCGGCCAAGCCTTTGAGCTGCGGGATATGCTCGCCGTAGAGCCGCACTAGCGCGGGACCAAGGCCGATCAGGATCGTTGAGCCCATCAGCCGAGCGTGCAGCCGAGGCCTGCGCCGGAAGACGAGGCCCAGGCCGTAGATCAGGACAAACAGCGCGAGAAACGCGACGTCGAGGAAGACCAGCTCAAGTCTCAAGTCGCGCGGGAACGGATTGATCTCCACTAGTTCGACCCGGACCATATAGCCACTCGTTGCCATCAGGATGGCGAAGAGCGCCAGCGACGACCAGCCAAACCGCTCGTGCAAGCGGCGATTGCCGCGTCCGATAAGCAAAGACTGCGCGATCAGCAGCAATACCCAAAGCGTGGAAACAATTCCATGTGTAGTATGCCAGGTGTCGTTGCTGGCGAAATCGCCGTAGAATGTCGGCCAGAAGCCAGCGACGATCACCGCGAAGCCGCCAAGGAACCAGATATACGCCCTGTCGCGTCCAAACATGGCCCACCCGCGCCGTGGCCATCACATAGCAGCTCGCGACATGAGTTAACAATACGTTTGCCCCGACCACATCGTGTGAAGCGCGTCCGCGACCAATGCCCCTCTCCCGCGTTTCCACGCACGCGCTATACCCCATCCCCGGAGTACCCCGCCAATCGCCGACGCCGATCCCCCCTCCCCGATCACCGCGCGCCTGATTGCTGCCGCCAGCGACATCAGCGCGGCCGATTGGGACGCGTGCGCGGGCGCGGACAATCCGTTCACCCGCCACGCCTTCCTGAGCGCGGTCGAGGACAGCGGCTCGGCGACGCCCAAGACCGGCTGGGCGGCGCGGCACATCGTTATCGACGGCGCGGACGGCCGCCCCGCCGCGATCCTGCCCGCCTACCTCAAGTCGCACAGCCAGGGCGAATATGTCTTTGATCACGCGTGGGCGGACGCGCTGCATCGAATTGGCGGCAGCTATTATCCCAAACTACAGATCGCGGTTCCGTTCACCCCCGCCATCGGCCCGCGCCTGCTGCTGCGCGACGCCGCGATGGCGCCGCTTCTGCTCCGCGCCGCCGAGACGCTGGTCGAGCAGAACGGGCTGTCGTCGGCGCACGCGACCTTTGTCGAACCCACCCAGGTCCAGCACTTCCTGGAAGCCGGTTGGCTGATCCGCGAGGACCGCCAGTTCCACTGGGACAACGACGGCTACGCGAGCTTCGACGATTTTTTGGGCGCACTCGCCAGCCGCAAACGCAAGGCGATCCGCAAGGAACGCGCCGCCGCGCTGGCTGACGGCATCGAGGTCGAAACGCTGACCGGCGCGGACCTGCAGGAGAAGCATTGGGACGCTTTCTGGCGCTTCTACCAGGATACCGGCAGCCGCAAATGGGGCAGGCCCTATCTTACCCGCAAGTTCTTCAGCTTCGCCACCGAGCGTATGGCCGACCGCATCGTCCTGATGCTCGCCAAACGCGGCACCAAATACATCGCGGGCGCGCTTAACTTCGCGGGCGAACATACGCTGTACGGTCGCTATTGGGGCTGCAGCGAGGACGTTCCCTTCCTCCACTTCGAACTATGCTACTACCAGGCGATCGACTGGGCGATCGCGCACGGCCGCAAGCGGGTCGAGGCGGGCGCGCAAGGCGAACACAAGCTCGCGCGCGGTTATTTGCCCGCGATCACCTATTCGGCGCACTACCTCGCCGATCCGCGCTTCCGCCAGGCGGTCGCCGACTACCTCGACCACGAGCGCCGCGCGGTCGAAGCCGAAGCGGCTGCGCTCACCGAAATGGGACCGTTCCGCAGCAATGAAGATTGAGCCGCCCTTTCCCGCCGACCACGCTGCCATCGAAGCGTTGCTCGACGAAGCCTTTGGCGCGAACC
>JAABUQ010008530.1_pt1 | contig 14327 bp, 10 predicted proteins | sample 5560001 | NCBI WGS metagenome assembly JAABUQ01 (sample SAMN10711888, study PRJNA513371) | rock metagenome | isolation source: Antarctica rocks | place: Antarctica: Victoria Land, Finger Mt nord | collected 2015-12-18
GGCCGAGCTGCATCGCCTCGCCGACGAGGACGGGCTCACGGGCCTGCCCAACCGGCGTCGATTCACGGAGGAGCTACGGCGCGATCTGGCGCTGGCCTCGCGCCACCACATTCCCGGCGCGCTGTTGATGATCGACCTCGACCGGTTCAAGGCCGTCAACGACGAGCACGGGCACGCCGCCGGCGATACGTTGCTGCGAGCCATGTCCGATGCGCTCAGTCAGGCCTTGCGCGACACGGACATACGCGGCCGGTTGGGCGGCGACGAGTTCGTCGCCTACCTGGCCCACACCGACCAAGTCGCGGCCAGGCAGGTCGCAGAAGGTGTGCTCGCACTGATGCGCACCACCAGCGCCGGCCTGGGACCAGGGATGCAAACCACCGCCAGCATCGGCATCGCCACCGAGTACACCTCGGCTTCCGACGCCGGGGCGATGCTCCAAATGGCCGACAGCGCGATGTACCGTGCCAAGCGAGAAGGCGGAGACCGCCTGGCCGTCTGGGACCCGACGGCAAACGCCCCGTCCCGCGAGGCTTCTCCAGTGCGCCCGAGAGGACTCGAACCTCCACGGACCAATCAGTCCACAAGGCCCTCAACCCCAATCGCCCCGCGTAGATGGTGTTGTGAGCGTCCGCAGCGAGCAAACTGCGCGATTTACCACCCAGATTGGACAGGCTGGACAGACGGTATGTTGCCACAAGTGTTGCCACGAGAAACCTGGTCGGTGCGTGAGCATGACGCCTGCCTGTGTGCACTGGGGCAAGCCCCCCTACGCCTGCCCACGGCTGGCGAGGTACGAAACCCCGCTGGGGAAGGAGACCAAGTGACCGAGTCCCACAACGACCGCTCGCCCCCCCGCACGGGGCCCCAGATTCCGCGCAACGCCTCAAACAGCAGGATCAGGCTGAGGAGATCACGCCCGGCCAGGCATCCGCTAGTTGACCTCAGCGGCTTCTGGATCTGGCGGCGAGCGGCAGTCACGGCGAGAGTGCCGCCTCGGCGACTTTGCAGAAGTCTGTGAGGCCGGAGCCGAGCCGGCTGCTGGTCGTCGGGCCTGCTGGCCTCCCGTGCCGTGCGGTCACGTTTGCGCCGGCGACCCCGCCGTGACCAGCAATGCGATCACGTTCTAGGCGAGCAAAACCGTGACTCAAGCCGCATTTGAGGCGTTCCTGGCACGGTCATGACATGGCCTACGCGACTCCACTTTGTTACGGAATAGCGGGAAACGACGAATACAGAGTATGAGGAACCCTCGGCCAAACGACGAGCTTGTTCGTTGCTGCCGCTCTGATCCGGACGCGCTGGAGGAGTTGTACAGGCGCCATGTGCGGCGATTGACGCTGTATGCGGCGAGCCGTTGTGCTCGTCCCGAGGATGTGGCGGACATCGTCGCGGCTACGTTTGTCGCAGCGATGGAGTCCGCCCACCGCTTTGACCCTGCCCGGGGCGAGGTGTTTCCGTGGCTGGTTGGGATCGCTCGCAATCTGGCGGCAGACGCAACTCGCAAAGCGCAGCGCGAGCGCGAGGCGCCGGCGCGTATCGTTGGCCGGCGCTCGCTTGACCAGGATGAGATCTTGGAGCCGAGGAGCGGATCGATGCCACGCGGCAACATGCCGAGCTCGAGAGGGCGCTTAAGCGGCTGAGCATCGGCGACCGTGAAGCATTGTGGCTGGTGGGTCCCTTGGGCTTGTCGGGCACGCAGGCCGCCCCAGGCGCTGGCCATGTCCCCGGCCGCCTTTCGCATGCGTCTGATGAGCGCCCGTCGCTCCCTGCGCAAGGCCCTGCAGCGCTCATCCCAACACCCAAGACACGAGTTCCCCGGGCGACGCGTGGAGCTGCGCGTCTCCCAGGAACACGTGACCGCGGTCGTGCTGGACACCGGCGAGCTCGCCGCTCGGCAACGGCGGGTGTTCGCCGGCGGGCTGACGTTCACCGCCCGCAGCATCAGACCGAGCTCGAGCGGCTCCGCGCCCGACGCCGGCGGCCTGATCAGGTCGAGGTCGAGATCCGACCCCTCGCTCGCTATGACCGGTTGATCCCGGCATGACCAAGCCCGCTTCAGAGCTCGCGCACCTATTCCGGACGCTGAAGGCACCAGACTTCAGTCTAACACCCGAGCCGCCGATACGTACGCTAGTGGCTTTCTCCGGCACACATTCGATCCGCCGAACATCATGGCTGTACGTACGGTTCTCCGCCGAATAGACCGGCATGGCGTTACCCCGGTTTCACCGCGGTATGATGAGGAGCGTACCTCGCACGCGACTCCTCCCTCGGAGGCCTCGCAGATTCCTGAGATTCCGGTTGCCGATGCTGGCTGGCTGAAAAGCGGGGTCGGGGCTCAGGTCGAGGTCCCGCCGCGGCTCGCCGAACATCGTCTTTACGTCTCGTGGCGTTGGCCAAGGCGTTCGTTGTTCAGCTTGCTGCTGAGGTGCCTGCTTGTCCTGACGTTTGCCGTGCCGCGGTGGATTGAAGATGGGCGTCTCGGCGCACTGGCGGCGGCGCTGGTGCTCGCCGTGCTGCTCTCCTATGTGGCCAGAATCGTGTTTGAGGCACCTGTGCAGCGTCGCCGGTCGGGCAGTCGGCGCGCGGGTCTTGCTGCCGCGGCCCGCGCGATCACTGTCGCGGCGCTCGGGGGTTGGGTCGCGGGGGTCATCCTCGGTTGGTCACAGCAGCCGCTTGTGCTGGCGGGCGGCTGGATCGCCGGCGTGGTTGTCCTGCTGTCGGCGGAGCTAGCTCGGAGAATGGAGCTGGCTTGGGGTACCGGGAGCCGGCTGTTCTTCGTCGGGTCGTTGGATCACTATGACGAACTGACCGGTGAGTTGAGGGGGCGGCGTTACCTGGAGATTGTCGGCCATCGCGATTCTGCCGCGCCGCCCGTTTGCGAGGAGCTGTTGGAGGCGGTGCGGCGGGTCAAGGCGACGGTTCTGATCTTGTCCGATGAGGCGATCCGCTTGCCGCAGGTCGTCGAGGCGGCGACGCTCGTGAATCTGGCCGGAGTTCGCGTGCGTGACCTGCGTAGCTTCTATGAGCGGGAGTTCGACAAGGTTGCCGTGAGCGACTTGTCACTCGCCTGGTTTCTGTTTGACATCGCGGCGATCCATAGGGCTCGCCTCTACGGTTCGGTCAAGCGCGGCGTCGAGGCGGTCCTGGCCGCGGTGCTGCTCGGGGTGGTCGCGCCGTTGCTGCCGATCATCGTGCTCGCGATCAAGCTCTCGAGCCCCGGACCGATCCTCTTCCGTCAGCCCCGTGTCGGGCGCAATGGCGAGGTCTTTACCCTGGCCAAGTTTCGCACCATGCACCGTGCCGAGGGCCGGGAGCACGGCCAGTGGGCGGCCGCTGGTGCGGCCCGTGTCTTCAGGGTCGGCCGGCTCCTGCGACGTCTGCGGCTCGATGAGCTTCCCCAGCTTGTGTCGGTAGTTCGGGGGGAGCTGAGCCTGGTGGGCCCTCGTCCTGAGCAGCCCGAGATCGCCGCTCGTCTCGAGGCTTCAATGAGTTATTACCGTGCCCGTTACGCCGTGCGGCCTGGTCTTACTGGTTGGGCGCAGATCAATCTCGGTTATGCGGGCACCGAGGCTGGGTCGCTCACCAAGCTGCAATATGACCTCTTCTATATCAAGCGCCAGAGCCTGCGGCTTGACCTGCGGATCATCGCCACGACCGCCCGGGCGATCCTCTTTGGGAGCGGCTCGTGAAGCGCGTGCATGCCACACCCGCGCGCGGGATTGCCGGGGGCACGGTGTCGCTGATCGCATCGCGCGTGACGTCTGGGATCGCGACGCTGGTCGCGATTCCGATCATTCTCTCCGGTCTGGGATCTGCGGCTTTCGGGCTGTGGGTGGTGTTGCTCGGAGCGGCTGGCATTGCGACTTACGCCGACGCCGGCCTCGGTTCGTTGCTGGTGCGAGAGACCGCTGGGGCGCACACCAGCGCGCCGGCGCGAGCGCGAGCGCAGGGAGCGCTCGTGCTCGCGCGCGTGGTCCCCTCACTGATTGGATTGGTGCTTGCCGGCGGGGTGCTGGCGGCATGGCCTTCGCTGGCCTCAGGCCTTCAGCTTGGCGCTCTCGGCGACCCCGCCCGGGTTGCCGCGCTGCTGTTGGTTGCGGGCGTCGTCATCGACGGCTGGGCAATCGCGGGCCGCGCGGTGCTGGAGGGCACTGGCCGGATACCGCAGGCGGCCGGGGTCACGGCGCTGACCGCCACGCTCACAGCGGCGCTGGGAGTGCTGGCCGTAATGGGCGGCGGAGGATTGATCGGGCTCGGGGCTGCGACCGTGGCCGGCGCGGCTGTGCGATTGAGCTTGCTGACGGTCCTCGCGCACCGGGCGGAACCTCTGTTGAGGCCGAGGCTTCGCGCTGTCCACCGAGGAGATCTGAAGTCTCTGGCCCGCTACGGCGCCGCCGTCCAAGCCTCGCAGGCCGGCGGTGCATTGAATGCCGAGTCTGACCGGCTTGTGATCTCCGGGGTCGCTGGCATCGGGCCGGCCGGTAGCTTGGAGCTCGGGCTGCGCTTGGCAAACCTGCTGGCCCTGGTCCCGTTCTGCGTGCTGTACTCGCTGTTTCCCACCCTGGCCCGGCTTGCCGCGCAGGGCGATCGGCTCCGGCTCGACCTGCTTTATGTCCGCGCGTCCAGGTTTGTGGGGGCCGTGTCGCTCCTTTCCGCTGGGCTGTTGGCGGCGTGCGCATCGTCAGTGGTGGTGCTTTGGCTTGGTCATCCGGTGCCGTTCGCGGCCGCGTGTCTGCTCGCGCTATGCCCGGCAGTCGGGATCGGATCGTTGACCGGCGTGGCCTCGGCATTCTGCCGCGCGGAAGGCACCCCCGGTCGCGAAACGCGGTTTGTGGTGATCACCGCGGCGCTCAACATCATCCTGACGGTTGCGCTGGCTGTCGTGCTGGGGCCGATCGGCGTACCGGTGGCAACTTCTGTCGCGACGGTGCTCGGAGCTGCGGGCTTTCTCGTGTCCTTTCACCGCGTGACCGGTCGCCCGGGCCGCCTGCTGTTCAACGCTCTTGCTCTGCCCGGAGCGGCTGGTCTCGCTGTGGCGGCCGCGGCGTTCGCGGTCGGATCGTGGGTGCCCGCGGGAGCCAGCCGGGGACTTGCGGCAGTCGGGGTCCTAGCCCGCGGTTCTGCCGGCCTGGCCGCGGCGGCCCTGGTGGTGGGTTTCTTGACTCTCCGGGCGCGCTCGAGTCAGGCGCCCAGACTGTCTGCGGATATCCGTGGGCCCGTGGTCGAGCCGGAATGGGTGGTCTATCTGAGCGCCATCGCATGGGACGGGCCGCGCAACCGTCAGCAGGAGCTCGCCGCTCAGCTTGCGCAGGGCCGGCGCCTGCTGTTCGTTGAGGCTCCCGGGCTCAGGCCGGCGTGGAGGCTGCGGGTCGAGACGCTTGAGGGATCGCTGTGGCGTGTGCAGCCGCTCGCGCTGCTCCCGCTGGGAAGGTTCTTGCCTTGGGTCAATCATGTCAATCGCCTCTACAGCGGATGGCGGCTGCGCAGCTGGCTCGATCGCCGTCCGGGCGACCGAGTCGTTGTCCTGGATGAGGATCTTGCTGCGCCGCTGGCTGTCCGCTTGCGAGCGCGTCTGTGCATCTATGACTCTGCGGACCTTGATTGGACCTTCACCCGCAGCTGGAATCGGCGTCACCTGCGGGGCGCGCTGGCTCGGGCGGTCAAAGCAGCCGATTTGGTGCTCACGTCCTCGCCCGAACTGGCTCAGCACCTTCCGCCGGCGCGCGGGCCGGTAGTGGAACTGTTAAACGCCTGTGACGCAGAGCATTTCGAGCGCACCGTCCAAGTGCCGTCGTCGGTGCAGGCACTGCCGACGCCACGGATCGGCTATGTCGGCAGGATCGACGACCGGGCCTTTGATTGTCAGCTGGTTGCGACGGTCGCCCGCGATCGTCCGGAATGGACGTTTGTCCTCGCCGGATCTGCCGATCGCCGTGTCGCCGCGGAGTTGGCGCCGCTGACCAACGTCCACCTCATCGGGTCGGTGTCCTACGAGCAGCTGCCGGCCGTCCTGCAAGCGTTTGATGTCTGCCTGATTCCGTATCGCGTCGGCGAGCGGATTGACTACGTACAGCCGAAAAAGCTGTTCGAATACCTCGCCGCGGGAAAGCCCGTCGTGACCACGGCCTTGCCTGCTCTGTCGCGCCTCGATGCTCCCTTTCACGAGGCGCGTACGGCCAGCACCTTTGCTCGGGGTATCGCCGACGCGTTGCTTGAGCGGGATGGGGCAGGGGTCGAAGCTCGCCGTCGGTGCGCTCGTGAGAACACCTGGGAGCTCCGCGGGCGCACGCTGCGGACCTTTCTCGACGAGGCCGAGGCGCTGACATGACGGCACGAGCTACATTTCTCCCGCTGCTCCTCGCGCCCGCCGCGATCGGTGCTGCGTTGCCGCTCCTGATCGCCGGCGGGCAAACAGTCCCGTTGCTCGCGGCGATCGCGCTACTGCTCGTCGTGGCGTTCATCTTATGGCCGTGGGCCGTGCTGCCCGCGTCGATCGTGGGGGGCGCTGCCGTTTCCACGGTGACCGGACTGGTGTCTGTCTCGGGTGTCGTCGGGGTTCACGGCGGTGTGCTCGCCGCGGGGCTGATAGCGCTCTGCGTACGTCGCCTCATCGCGCCGCTGGCTCCACGTCATCGCGGCGCCGCCGACATTCCGATGGCGCTACTGGCAGCGTTCGTCGCGCTTGGCAGTCTCTACGGCGTCGCGATCGGTAACAAGACGCACGGAGCGTTGGTCGCCGGTTACGAGGCCGGCGTTATCCCGGCCTACTTCTGGTTGGCGACCGTCACCCTCGCCGACAGGGTCGCCCGCGAGCGAGCGATGAGCCTGTTTCTCGTCGGGGCGGTGGCGTTGGCGGCGGCCGGATTGGTGACCCCGGGCCGTCACGGCGGCCTGCTCTCCGCCCTTGCGCTGGTCCCGACCCTGATCGCGGCGAGCCGGAGCGATCGCTTTGGGGTGCGCTGGACACTGCTCGGCTGTGCCGCACCGTTAGGCGTCGATGTGGCGCTCGGAGCGTACCGTTCCGTGTGGCTGGCCACAGGCGTCGCTCTGCTCGTGGTGGCGGTATGGGGGGAGCGGTCGGCCCGGCGCACGATCTTGGCCGCGCTGGTCCTGAGCGCGAGCCTGGCGCTCGCCTCGCTTGCGGTCAGCTCTGCCATTCCCTCGCGCCTCGCCGTTGTCAATGTGCAACTGGGTGCCACGGCCGGCTACCGGCTGCCCGAGGCCGAGGTGGGCCTGCACGCCTTCACGGCAGCCCCACTGCTGGGTGCAGGAATGGGCCAGACGTCGCACTCGATCTACATCCCCAACTTCCGCGTAGAGGACGTCGGCCCCGTCTACCACGTCTTCTATGTGACAGTGCTGGCAAACGGCGGGGTGTTCTTGGCGATCGCTTTGGCGCTCGCGATGCTGCCCGCCCTTCGCGCTCTTCTGGCCCGCCGGGACCGTGACGCTCTGCCCTGGGCGGCACTGCTCCTCGGGTTCCTGTTCGCCGCCGCCTTCGCCGGACCCACCGACGGCCACTGGGAGCTTGGCCTGCTCCCCGCCCTGACTCTGCTCGAAGGAGACCGCCGACGGCTCCGGGGCCGCTCACTACTCGCGGTGCCTGCAGCCCTGTCTGGCTCCGCGCCGGTAGGCGCGCCGGCGTCCGCGTCGCCGCGGATGCGCGTGCGACGCCCGCACATACAAGAACCTCAACGCGGTCACGGCGGACACCTTCCGGGGACCCATGCGGTGGTGGTGACCTACAACTCGCGCGAGCACATAGCCGCCTGCCTCGAGGCGCTGACCGATAGTGTGGAGCGCGTCGTCGTGGTCGATAACCACTCGTGCGACGGGACGGTCGCGTTCGTCGCTGAGCGATTCTCGTCGGTAGAGCTGATCACCAACCACCGAAACATCGGCTTTTCGTGCGCGGTGAACCAAGGCTTAGCGCGCGCGCAGCACGACACGGTGATGCTCGTCAACCCCGACTGCGTGGTCACACCCGGTGCGGCTGGGCTCCTACGCGACCACCTCCAAGCCGACCCGAAGGTCGGCATCGTCGCCCCTCGTGTCCTTGACCCCCACGGAGCACCGGTCGTGAGCGTGCATCCCTTCGAAACCCTGGCCACCGTTCTCGCCTCACGGTTCGGGGGCAGTCTCATGCCCGTGCGCTGGCGTCGCCGGGTCAGCTGGGGGGCGCGTCGCGCGGCCTACTCCGCGTGCGATCCGGCGTGTCAAGCGCCGGACACGGTCAGCGTGGACTGGGCTTCAGGCGCCTGCCTGGCCGTCCGCACCAGGCTGCTTGAGACGCTTGGGGGCCTTGACGAGGGCTACTTCATGTACTACGAGGACGAGGAGCTCTGTCTGCGGGTGACTCGCACGGGGGCGCGGGTGGTCTATCTGCCGGCCGCCACGGTGCGCCACATCGGCGGGGCGAGCAGCGGTGACCCGGCTGCGGTGTGGCCCTCCCTGTACGCCAGCATGCTGCTCTTCTTCGCCCGCCACCGCTCGCGCAGCCTGGCGGCCCTGCGGGCGGCGCTCGTCGTGCGAGCCGGCATTGGAACCCTCATGGCTGCGCTGCGGGGCGAGCGCTCCCGCATGCTGGCCTGGTGGCGCATCGGCCGGCTCGCAACGCGGCCGGCACTGGCTGCCAACGGAAGGCCGCGATGAGAGTGCTCGTCACAGCCGTGGGCAAGCGCACCGAACACTGGGAGGGTTTCTTCTCCGCGCTCCTCACTCAGCCTGATCTCATGATCGACCTGCGCGTCGCCGACGTGACCGACGTCACCGTACGCTGGCTGCGGGCGATCGAGTGTCGACACCCCGAACGCTTTAGGTTTCGTGTTACGCGGCACGTGATCGGCGAGGAGCGGACCGGACACATGGCATCGATTGCCTACGCGCCCGGCTCTTGGCGAGCCTGGCCAGAGCACCAGCCGGACCTGATCCACATGATCGGCGAGCCTTCCTACCTGTCGACGGCACAGACCATCGCCATCCGTGACCGGCGCTGGCGCGGGGTCCCGATCACCCACTACGCGGCGCAGAATGTCCAGATCCGCTTCCCAAGGCCATTTCCGTGGCTCGAGCAGCGCGCCTACGGCCAGATCGACCTAGCGCTCCCGATTACCACCGCGGCGCTTGACGTCCTGCGCGCCAAGGGATACCACGGTCGCGCCCGGATCGTGCCACTCGGCGTCCAGAGCGACCGGTTCTCGCCCGCGCCATCCCCCCCGTCGGGGTCCTTCACGGTGGGGTTCGTGGGACGCCTTGAGCCTCACAAGGGCATCTCCGACCTGCTGGCCGCCGCGCGCGGCGCCCGCGCCCGGCTGCTGATCGTCGGTGATGGCTCGCTGATGGGGGCGGTGCAGGCGGAGGTCACCGCGCGGCCGGGAGAGGTCGAACTGGTGCCCTGGTCAGATCACGAGGAGCTCCCCGGCCTCATCCGGCGCATGCACGTGCTCGCTCTGCCATCGATCGAGATCGTCCAGCGCAACATGGTTCCCTGGATGCGCGTGCCCCTGCGTGAGCAGTTCGGCCGGGTGCTGGTCGAGGCGATGTCCTGCGGCGTGCCCTGTGTCGCGACACGCGTTGGCGAGGTCACCGAGGTGATCGCTGATGGCGGCCTGTTGGTCGATCAGAACCGCCCTGACCAGCTTCAGCAGGCATTCGTCCGCCTGCGTGACAACCATCTTCTCGCCAATCATCTCCGCCGATGCGCAATCGATCGAGCCACGCACTTCGGCTGGGATCAGATCGCCACCGACGTCGTCGCCGCCTGGCGCGAGCTCGATCAACACCACCGACCTCTGACTCTCACCCCCCGGCGCGCGCGCTAAGCGCGGCGCGCGTTGAAAGGACCATCACGCCACATGCATGAATCACTCGACATCCCCGCAGCCCTCGCCGTCATCCGCCGGAGGGGCCTGCTCGTCCTCCTGTTCGTACTCGTCGCCGTGACCGCGGCAAGCATTGTTACTAGCGGCCAGCCGCGCCGCTACCAGGCGACCGCCACCCTGTTTGTCTCCGGCGTCGCGCCCGCGACGCACGCCGCATCGATCGACCCTGCGTCAACGAGCCTTCAGCTTGCGACTCTGGCTCAGAACAGCAGTGCCGCCTACGCGCAGCTGGCCGGCACGAGGGCGGTCGCGGATTCCGCGGCGGTCGCCCTGGGTGTCCCAGTCGGGACCGTGGTGGGACACATTCAGGGAGATGCCCAGCCCGGGGTGCAGCTCATCCACCTTCACGCCACCGCGGCGACCGCTGTGTCGTCCGCTCAACTCGCCAACGCGGCCGCCGCGGCGCTCGCTGCTCGAGTACCGGGACGCGCCGACAGCAGGACGGGCGGCCTTCGCCTTGACGTCGTGGATCCGGCCCAGCCGCCCACACAACCGGTGTTTCCGCGCACCACGCTTAACCTGATCCTCGGCGGGCTAGCAGGCCTGCTACTCGGTCTCGCGCTCGCCACCGTGCGCGAACGTCTGGATCGTCGCATCCGATCCGCCACCGACGTGCGCGACGCGCTTGGGCTCCCGCTGCTCGGCGAGCTGCCTCGGATCTCCCGGCGTATGCGGCACGCCAGCGCGCTGGAGCGCCAAGCGAGCCCCCGCTTCGCCAATCCCTACCGCAACCTGGCGATCGCCGTGTCAGTCGCCAGTGAGCAACCCGACCAGCGTCGCCTGCTGATCACCAGTCCCGCACCCCGGGAGGGCAAGAGCACAACGGCCGCTCATCTCGCCCTTTCGCTGGCCCAAAACGGAGAGCCGACCGTGCTCCTCGACTGCGATCTGCACTGTCCCAGCCAGGACCGTGCCTTCCCCGAATCCGCGCGGCCGCCGCTCGCCGAGTTGCTGCTAGCCACCAACGGATCGTTGCCTGACTCCACCGAGGTGCAGCCCTGTCTCAAGGTGGTCGCCGCGACGCCGGCTGACGCAGACCGGAGGCTGAGCGTCTCCAGCCCCGGGTTTCTCAACGCAATCGAAGCCGCGAGCGCCGGGGACGATTGCGTCTTGCTGGACTGTCCTCCGGTCCTGGGCCACGCCGACACCAGTGCCCTCGCTCGACGCTCAGACACGGCGATTCTCGTGATCGCCGCCGGACAAACGCGTGAGGACGACGCCCTGGCGGCCCTCGCCACGCTCAACCGGATCGGGATCGGTGTACTCGGCGTCGTGCTCACCGGCGTCCGGCACCGGCGGCAGACCAGCTACTACGACAAGGCCCGACGGTGAACCAAGACACCCACACGCCCAGCAGCACGGCTGCTGTGGCCTGCGATGCTTGCCAAGACACCGGGAATCACCGCCTCGTGCAAGCACGCGAGATGATGTTCGGGCTCCGCGACCGCTTCACCTATCAGGAATGCGGAGCGTGCGGACACCTTCAGCTCCTTGACCCACCAGCAGACCTAGAGCGCTACTACCCCTCAGAGTACTACTCCCTCAGCCCTCCGGACCCACCACCGGCCGGCGGACCCGGACCGCTCACGCGGCAGGGGGCCGACCTGCTGCTGCGCCTGCCGCCACGAACGCTCGACGCGCTGGGTCAACGCGGGCCGCTGCGCCCGTTTCGGATGCTGGCTGGACTTGGACTCTCGACCCGGTCACGGATCTGCGACGTCGGCTCGGGCAGCGGTGAGCTGCTGGTCCGCCTGCGCAGTCTCGGATTCCGGGATCTTCTCGGAATCGACCCCTACATCGCCGCCGACCGCGAGGTGGCGCCGTCAGTATGGGTTCGCAAGGCCGACATTGCAGCCATGCACGGAAGCTTTGACGCGATTCTCCTCAATCACTCACTCGAACACATGGCGTCGCCATGCACCGTCTTAGCGCGCCTACGTAGCCGCCTACGCCCCGGAGGGGCGATCATCGTCCGGGTACCGCTCGCCGGAACACATGCCTGGCAGCACTACGGCTCGGACTGGGTCGGGCTCGACCCCCCGCGCCACCTCTTCGTCCCGACCGAGCAGTCGATGACCCGGCTAGCGCAACGCGCTGGACTGCGCGTCGAGCGAGTCTTCCACGACTCCCACGCACTGCAGTTCTGGGGCAGCGAACAATACCGACGCCAGATCCCCCTGCGTGACCCAGAATCGTGGGCCGAGTCACCCACCCACTCGTCCTACTCCCATAAAGACATCGCCCGCTGGCACCGACAGGCCCGCAAACTAAACGCCGCCGGACGAGGAGATAGCGCTGGGTTCGTGCTACGCCCACACGCCTCAGCACCGACCGACCCGGCATAACCCGAGACTCGGCATAAGCAGACGATTGCAATGTCTACGTGAGAAGCGAGCAGGCGGGGCGACGGGTGATGGCCAGCCTGACCCGGTTCATCGAAGGGCGGATGCGCCTGAAGATCAACCAGGACAAGTCGACTGTTGCCCGCCCGGAGGATCGCCACTTCCTCGGGTTCCGGCTGCGGGCAGATCCGCAGTCCGGGGTGAAGTCGATAGTTGTGGTGTAGTTCGCGCCGCGGTTCGGAGAGTTCCGGCCACCGCGGCGCTCATGATCGTCAGACCGCCAAGCCTGACGAATGGAGACACCACGATGGCCGAGAAGAGTCTGGCCGCCCGTGAGGCGGCTTGTGAGGTGGAGCGCTCCCCGTGGGGGTTGACAGGTCAGGCCGCCTGGTTTTGTAGTGCTCCTGATGCGTCGTCCCAAGTGTGGCGGACTTCGCGGGGTGTGCGGTAGTTCAGCCGGCTGTGGGGCCGGTCGTGGTAGTGGTTGATGTAGGCGCTGATCACCTCCCGGGCCTGGTCGAGGGTCTCGAACTCGTGGCGCCACACGCAGCGTTCCTTGAGGTAGCGGAACCAGCTCTCGATGAACGCCTGGCTCTCGGGGTCGCGGTAGCCGCCGCGGCGGTGGCGAACACCGAGCCCGGAGAGAACGAGCCTGGTCGCTCTCGCGGTGAACGCGGACCCGTTGTCGGTTCCGAGCGTGAGCATCCCTGGTCGGATGCCCTGCTCTGAGACGGCTCGTTCGATCACGGCGATCGCCTCGTTGGCGCGGCAGCGGAGCGACAGTTCCCAGCCGACGATCTCGCGGGTGCAGCAGTCGATGATCGCGTTCAGGTAGCACCAGCCGTGCTCGGCGACCCAGATCGAGGTCATGTCCAGATGCCACAGCTGCCCGGGCCGCTCGACGCGGAAGAGCCCGGGGCGCCGCCGGCGCGGCTCGCGATGATGACGCTGGATCAGCTTGCGTTCGCTCATCACGCGCAGCACCCGCTTGCGGTTCACCGCCCCGCCGAGCTTGCGCTGGACCCATGCGGTCACGAGCCGATAGCCGTCGGTCGGGTTCTGCTCGGCGACCTCGACGATCGCGGCCTCGACCGCGTCGACCGGCGGCCGCGAATGCCTCGCAGCCTTCAGCGGCGTGGACGGGATGCGGTAGATCGCCTGCCGGCTGATCTGCAGGACGCGCGCCAGCACCGAGGGGCTGTGCCCCTCGGCCACGAGCTGCCGGGCGTAGGCGACGCGCTGTCTCACTCCCACGTCCGGAACCCGTTTCCCAAAATCTCCAACTCATAGGTCTTGCGCCCGAGCGTCCGCTCCAGATCCCGCACGCGCTTTCGCAGCTCGGCGAGCTCGGTGCGCTCCTCCTTGCCGGAGAGGCGCTCAGCGCCGCCCTCCAACAGCTTCTCCCGCCAGCCGTAGAAGAGCGCCTCGGAGATCTGATGCTCACGGCAGACCTCCGCCACCGACCGGTCGCCCCGCAGGCCAGCCAGCACAATCTCGAGCTTCTGGGCAACCGTCCACTTGCGGTACTGCTTCTTCTCGCTCAACAGGGTTCTCCTTCGGGTTGAGCGGCCCATCCTCAGAGGCGCACCGGGGAGCGGACCAGCTGGGGAAGGAAACGAGCGCTGCTGGCAACCCCTCGCCGCTCGCACCCACCACCGTCCCGAGCCGCCACCGCCCCGAAACAGCAGAGTGAGCTGAGGACATCACGCCCAGCCGACCAACCGAGATCGCGTCTCCCCGATACGCTGCCAGTGTCACTACCCACCCGCTCTCACCAAGGGTGGACCGACAAACGGGGTCCGGGTGCGCCGGGATAAACCGGCATGGAGAAGGAGATGAAAGCGCTCTACATCGAAGGATTAGCGATCCGCGGTGGCCCTGAGTCATGCGTCGGTGCTCGTGAGGGCGCAGGCGAAGCGTTGGCAGGGGTACGTGCGGGCTGGGTGATTGAGCCGCGAAAACAGTGTTTTAGGGAGGCTCCGGGGATGATCGTAGGTGACTTTGGGCCTCGCTTGAGCGCCTGAGCAGGGCTTTTGAACGGTGAAACAGGCCGGTGGAACTCGCAGGCATGTTGGGACGTCCTCCGGAGCCCAAGATC
>JAABUQ010008532.1_pt1 | contig 14324 bp, 11 predicted proteins | sample 5560001 | NCBI WGS metagenome assembly JAABUQ01 (sample SAMN10711888, study PRJNA513371) | rock metagenome | isolation source: Antarctica rocks | place: Antarctica: Victoria Land, Finger Mt nord | collected 2015-12-18
TGACTCGCCCGACCCGGACACGTCCGCGTCCCCGCCTCCGCTCCTGGGACAAGCTGGTCTGGGGGCTCGCCCGCCGCTTCTGCGCGGCATGGCGCACCCACCTGGTGCTAGTCACGCCGAACACGGTTGTCCGCTGGCACCGGCAGGGCTGGCGCCTGTTCTGGCGCTGGAAGACGCGCCATCCTGGCGGGCGACCACGCGTGAACGCCGAGGTGCGGGCATTGATCGCCACGATGTCCCGCGAGAACCGTCTGTGGGGCACCGAGCGGATTCGCGGTGAACTGCTCAAACTGGGCATCGCGGTGAGCAACCGCTCCATCCGCCGCTATCGTTGGCGCGGACCCGTGCGCCCGCCGAGCCAAACCTGGCGCACCTTCCTGGCCAACCACGCCCACCATCTCTGGGCTGCGGATCTCTTGACCGTGCAGACATTGACGTTCCAGACGCTGTACGTCTTGGTGTTCATCGCCCATAGCCGGCGCGAGCTAGTGCACGTGAACGTGACGGCGAACCCGACCGCCGCCTGGGTGTGGCGCCAGGTGATCGAGGCCACGCCCTGGGGACAGAAGCCACGCCATCTCCTCCGGGATCGCGATGCTGTTTATGGCCGTGACTTCAGGGCGCGAGCCGAGCGCATCGGCATCGATGCTATCGCCACGCCGATCCGAGCTCCAAAGGCGAACGCCGTGGCCGAAAGAGTCATTGGGACACTCCGCCGAGAATGCCTCGACCACGTCATCGTGCGCAACGAACGGCATCTCTCCGCGGTCCTGGCGGAGTTCGTCCGCTACTACAACGCGGAGCGGCCGCATCGCACCCTACGACTCCAGACCCCCGAACCGAAGGCGCGCCCGACGACGGGTATGGTGCACTCACGTCCGGTGCTGAACGGCCTCCACCATGTCTACGAACGCGCCGCCTGAAGACGACTGAGGTTTTGCCGTCCGACAGATGTCCGTGGCGCCACGTGCCTCCGCCTGCCCCAGCGCATCGCGCACGTCGTCGGCCCCGACCACCGCCTCGGCGAAGAAGCGGATGCGAAAGTGCCGTCGTGCTCCACCGCCCGCGGCCTGGGACGCGGGCTCGGGCGCGGACAGTGCTGGGACATCGGCCGCCTCGCCAGCTGCTGACACTGCTCGGCGGCCCCTGGTGGTTGGTGCTCGTGGCCCATCGGCTCGCGGCTGTCGTCCCCGAGTGTCGCTGCTCGGCTCTGGAATGGACTCCCTGTCCGCGTCGGCGCGGCGCCGGCGTCCTCGCCGGACGCCCAAGGGTGGCGCGGGAGCTTCCGCTGTCGTGTCCTGCACAGCACGCCGGCGGCGCGAGGCCGCACCATTCCGCTGGGCAATACGCCCGACCGACACCTCCGAGAGACTGAACGTCCGGGATCTGCCGGTCGAGCCGCCATTCGTCCTTCCGTCCGACGCCGATGCCGTCGCCAGATTCCACGCCGGCGAACCTGCACCCGAACATCGTCTCCACCTCGAGTTGTTTCCGGAGCCGTTCCTCGGCCGGTCCGACGCCCCCGTCGTCCTGCTCAACATGAATCCCGGATTCAGCGAGCGCGACGCCTCGGGCGCACAGTGGTGGGCGCAGCACCTCGGCGCCCTGCTCGCACGCTACGGTCGTCGTCACGTGGCGAACACCCTGTTGTGCGTCGAATACTTTCCCTATCACTCCGAGCGGTTCCGCTTCCCCGAAGTGCTGCCGTCCCAAACCTACGGCTTCAGCCTCGTCAGGTCCGCCATTGCGCGCGGTGCGGTCATCGTGGTCCTACGCGCCAGGTCGGCATGGCTGCAAGCCGTGCCTGAGCTCGGCAGCTACGTGAGGACCTACACGCTGAGGAATCATCAGAGGGTCTGGATCACCGAGGGAAACTGCCCGGATGGTTACGCGACCGTCCTAGCGGCCATCGCGACGGCCAGCTCGAACTAGCACGCCCGACGCTTTGCGCTCATCCTGGACAGCATGCTCCTCACCGGGCACTGCCGTCCGCGTGTGGCGTGGTCGACGCCTGCAGTGACAGCCCCAGCCGCTGCGCGACCGCGAGCATGCCCAGCCCCCACACACCAAGAGCAATCAGCAGATACGGCTGGCTGAGCTCACCAAAAAACGCGCGCATATAGCCAGTGGGGAACTGGGCCGCCACCAGCAGAGTCGCTACTCCGGCCACGAGCATGCCCAGCACAGCAGCGGGCCAGACGGCACCCGCGCCCCAGCTCCACCCCCACAGCAACGCGCCGTCCAGGCCCGCCAGCGGTAGCACGTTCACCACGCTGACGACGTAGAGCCACGCTACGAAGACCACCGTCTCCTGCACCACCGGCGGCCAGGCCGCGCCGAGCTCGGCTGTCAGCAGGAGCAGGCCCACCCCATAGGCAACCTGCGCCAGGTTCCCTAGCGCCGCGAGCCACCGTTGGCCAGCACGCGGCGCACCAGGCGCGAACTGCACATCGACCAGCGGGGCGATCCGCATACCAACCACCGGTCGTCGCTCATGCCAGGCGACCAGTGCGCGGCTCGTGGCGTAGATCAGGCGGCCCCCGTGGACCAGCCCGTAGATCAGCAGCGCCAGGCCGAACGGCTCAGGCGCCCCGATCATCACCAACCACACCCACAGGGTGCCCAGCACCACGACCTGGACGGCCGGTGTGACCTCGACCAGGCCCAGACGTACCGACGGGTTAGCACGGCGGAGGACGCTGGGCCGGACAGGTGCAGACCGCTCTCGCCGCGGAGCCAGACGGTCGACGACGAGCAGAGCTACCGCCAGCACTCCTGCCAGCAGGATGACCTTGGCAACCTGGTGATCAGGGTCCAGGCCCAGAGTGGTTGACACCGTGGGGCCAAGATTGGCCAGCGCGTGGCCGAGCATGCCGGGATAGAGGCTGCCCGTCCAGCGGTAGCTCAGCGCGAGCAGGCTGCCGGTCACGAAAAGCGTGACGCCCAGGTACACCAGCTGCGCCACTGGCATGCCCGCACTGAGGTGGCCCAGAGCGAACAGACCACTGGACAGCCCGACCGCCAGCCACAGCGGCTGGCCGGCGCGCACCAGCAGCCCGAATAGGACGCCGCGAAAGACCGTCTCCTCGACCGCGGGCGCCAGCACGACGACCACACCCACAACCTGCACGACGCCCAACGCGGTCACAGGTCCACTCAGGGGCACCGCGTTGCCCAGCTGGGTTGTGTCGATGCCGAAGAGCGCCAGGGCCCACCCCACCAGCCCATCAAACAGCACCCCGACCGCGGCGGCAGCCGCACCCGCCACCACCAGCCGCCTGAGGGCGATGGGCCGGTAGCCCAGCTGACGCCAGCCGCCGAGTCCCAGACGCCGCACCGCGGTACCGACACTCAGCAGCATGGCCAGCTCCGCCAGGAGGCCGCCGACCAGGACCGCGGTGGGGGTACTTGGCTCGATCTCGGGGAGCACCGCCCCTGCCCCAACGCCGACACCAACCCGAGCGGCAGCCAGCGCGACATAGATGCCCAGCACCAGGCTCACCGGACCGACAGCCCGGCGCGCTGCCGACTCACCGTTGCTCAGGGTCGGGACCACCACCAACACCGTGACGCCCAGGGCCGCCAGCAGCCCGAGACTACCCGACAGCAGCTGCAGCGTCCGGTGATCGGACGGCAGGGGCAGCGGCGCACCGAGGACCAGAGCGGCTCCCACCAGCGCCAGACCAGCACCGCCGATCCGCACCCAATAGCCCGCCGGCTGCCCTGGCCCTGACGATCGCGTCTGCCAGGCACTGGCGAACAGGCACGCCGCCACAACGAGAAGGCACCGGAGCAGGGCATTGCGCGGGTCGACGGCATACGGCAGCGCCGGTCCCACAAGCAGCTCCAGCGGCCCTGCAACGACAGCGGCCAGCAGCCCGAGGGCTACCAGGCGGTCGACCGTCAGGCGGCCTGTGTTCACCACGCCCATTCTCGTACCCTGTCGCCCCTCATCGTCCTGTCGGGGCTCCATCAGCCGCCGCCATGCCCGAGCCCGTCAGCTCGTGCCGGAGCGCCTCGAACAGACCCGTCGTTGCCTCGCTCGGCTGGCTGGGCAGCGCGGACTCTAACCCGAGGGCGTCCAGGCGGCGTAGCGCCGCCTCAAGATCGGCCCACGCCTGGACCAATCCTGGCAGGTCCCGCAGGCGTCCGTAGCTCTGCAAGAGCGCGCGGGCATACGTCTCGAGCTGGTGCTGCCCCAGGTCCTCTTCCTCGGCACCAACGGGCGGGTCCGGATCCATCAGCAGCCCGTGGTACACCGACACCGCCTCTGGCAGGCGACCGGCGCCCACGAGCAACCCGCCCAGGTGCAGTCTGATCTCGCGGTCCTGCCGCTCGTACACATCGCGCAGCGTCAGGCTCTCCTCACCCTCGGTATGCAGGTCAAGCCATGGGAACTCGCGCTCGCAGCCGCGCAGCAGCGGCCCCGCGTAAAGCTCACGAGCACACTGGTACGCATCGATCGCCTCGGCGCTTTTGCCAGCAGCGCGCGCGCCATTGCCCTGTCTGCCGGCGGTGAGGAACGCGTGCAGGTCCACGGCCACCAGGTCCGGGTTGTAGGCATAGCCACCCTTGCCGTCGGCCATGACAAGGCGATCCACCTCGGTCCGCGTCAGATGCGTCCGCCAGAAACGACGCAGCTTGGAGACGATTGAGCGCACAGCGGGTTCGCGATCCAGGGGCGGCACTCCTGGCCACAGGACACTGGCCAGCTTCTCCCACGAGGCCGCTCCTGGCGGCAGAGCAGCGAGCAGCACGCCAATTTCCCACGCCTGGCGGGCCGTGCCAGAGATCGTCTCGCCATCGAGCAGCACCGTGCACCCGCCGAGTACCCGCAGCTCGACCCGCGGCGGGACGTGATGGTCGCCCGGGGCCCGTGACGGCGGATGCGGCACGGCCACCGCTGGGACGAGCACGAGCTGCTGTCCACCCTGCGCCGTGGACGGTTCAGACGCCGCGCTTTCGCCCACGGGCGCATGCTGGTCTGCCACGCGCGTCTCAGGAATGTCGTCGCCCTCCGACAGGCCCGCCCGATCGACCGCTGCCACAGCCGGTGCACCCACCGGAACCGCATGGGCATCAGGGCTCTCGCGCGTCACCCCCATGGTCGGCTCGTCTATGGGCTCCGACGCAGGCACCTGTGCGGCACCGGGCTCACCGTCGCGGCCCGCAGACGCAGGGCTATCCCCGGGCGGCCGCGAGCGTGCACGCATCTGCTCCACCAGATAGGCGCGGTGGGCGGTCGAGATCTGGAAGCTCCGCACTCGCGGCAGGACCGCGTCACCGAGTCGCGGCCACAGCTGCCCCACCCAGTCCAGGTCCTCGGCGCCCGGCTCGCCGAGCAGGCGCACACTCGCCGCCTCGGACGGCACCCGCAGCACCAGGCGGGTCCCGAACAGGCCAACCCAGCGCTCCAGACCCCCATCCTCGCAGCGCGTGGTGCCGGCTAGAACGCGCAAACCCACGCCGGGACCCTCGCGGGCCAGCAGGTCCAGCACAGGATCGGCGTCCGGCAGGTCGGTCCACTCGTCGACCACCAGCAGCACATCGGGGCTGTCCCCCTGGCCGACCTCCAGGCGGCGCGTGAGCTCCTCCTGGAGCTGGTGCAGCACGCTCACCACCGCCTCGGCGTCGTGCGGGTCGACGAACCCCGAACGCTGGTGCGGCAGCTCAGCGAGCAGCGGATCGAGCCGCTGTGGGTCGGCAATGGTCACCAGGTACAGTGCCTCCGCCGTCTGCCGCCGGGCCACCTGGCAGACGAGCGTCGCCAGCACGTCGTCGATGCCCGTGTGGGGCTCGCCGGCGACTAGGAGCAGCCCGGCACGATCACGCTCCACATACAGGACGCTCCGATCACCTGCCAGCCCCAGTGGCAGCAGCCACACGGACGAGGCGGAGACATCGGTGACGGCGTGCAGGCGCACAGCGTCCCACGGGAGCATCCATTCGTAGACTCCGCCAGCAATAGGGCGGAACGGCGCCGCCTGGCGGTCCTGGCACACAGCGTGGACAGCCTGAGCCAGCTGCGCCACCTCGTCTTGGGCGACGGTCAGCAGCAGGGTTGCCCCCTTCGCGCCGGCGTACACGCCCCCCAGCCGCACACTGGGGCAGCCCTGGTCGCGCACAGACGCGAGGGCGTGCGCCGCCAGCGCAGCCACGCGCTGGTCATAGACCTGCTCGTCGCCAGTCGCCGCGGCGAAGCCCCCAACAATGTCGATCTGTGGTTCCCGGCCCGGATGGCGGCGCCGGCGCCGCACCATGCCAGCCAGACCCAGCCCCGCCGCCGCCACACCGATGGCCGCGGTCCCCGCCATCACTACGCCGCTGATCCCGTCGGACGCCCCGCTCCCCCCCGGCGCCGGCGCCATGATCGTCGACCCCGCATCCTCGGCCGGCGCCGGCTGTCCCACCGCGGTCGGCGGCACAGGAGCGCTGACCACCGGGTCGACGACAACCGGCGCACTATTGCGTGTCGCCGTCGGCATGGGACTGGACGCCTGAGGAGACGCCGGCACCGATGCGGGTGACGCGGTGGCCGTTGGCGCCGCGGTGTCCGGCGGCGGGGCGGGCACAACAGGCACCGGGTCATGCGCCTCGGGCGCTGAGTCCACTGGTGCCCCATCGGCCGCGGCTGGCGAGGCTGGTTGTGCGTCGTCTGTGGCCGGCGCGGACCCGTCAGCCGATGTCCGCAGCTCCAGATCGGGCCAGATCAGGTCGGGGTTGGTCAGCGTCCGGCCGTCGGCGAGGTGCGCGCGATCGCGATTGAGCGCGAACAGCTCGGGCCAGCGCCGCGCATCCCCCAGCTCCGTGGCGGCGATCCCGCTGAGTGTCTCTCCTAACCTGACCACGTGCACGCCAGGCTGACCGTTCTCGTGAACACCCTGGGTCGGCTGCGGGATGATGAGCCGCCAGCCTTTATAGATCTTCCGCGCGTCCTGCAGCGTACGCCCATCAGGTTGCGGCAGGTTCCGGTTGGCATCAAAGATCAGCTTGTAGCCCTGCCAACTTCCGAAGAAACGCTCCCCGAGACTTCCTAACGTGTCACCCTCCTCCACCGTCACCAGCACGTCGTCCGGCGCGACCTGGACCTCCACCGGGGCAGCCAGCTGCGCGACGTGGGCGCGCCACGCATAGGGTGCTTGGGCCGCCTGGAGATGCTCGACCTGGGCATAGGGCGCGTTGGGCGGGGCAGCCGCGGCATCCACCGCACCGCCGACCGCAACTCGAGCAAGCACGCCAACAGCGAGTGAGGCGCGCACGGCTCGGCGCACCAGCGGGACGCTCAGCCAGTCCGCGACGGTGCGTAGCTGTCCCACCCAGGCCGCACCCGTGCCCACGCGCTCGGCCATACTCGCCGCGATCTGCAGCGCCAGGCTGAGGACCAGCCAGGCCCAGACCAGCCAGCTGACCATGCCCACCACATAGATCACGCCGTCCAGGGGCGGGTGCCGACTCCGCAGCAGCGCCTCGACCGTGGCGCCATCGGGGATGCTCAGCGCCGGATCGGGGGCGTGCGGCAGGCCGACCAGCACCGAAAGTGCAGCGGCGAAAATGACCAGCAGGGGCACGAGGACACGCAGGCCCACTGCTCCGTCCTGACTCGCTGCTGTTTGCGCGTGACGTCTCATCAACTCCTCCTGGCCACCGCGCGCCGGGCATGGTCAGCGCGGACACCCACGGCTCGCCTCGTTGTCACCCTGCGCGGGCCGGCTTCTGGTAACAGGTCAGTGTTCGACGATGGACTGGATCTGGCGGACCGGATAGCGGGCCGTGTACGTCTGGCTGACGTCGGGAAGCCCCTGCGAGCCGCCACCGTTGACGCTGAACGCCGTCGCCCACGTCACCCGCAGCTCGATGGGATAGCCACCGTCCTTGAGATAGTTGATGCTCGACATGTGGTACGCGTGGGCTACCGGCGAGGGCGTGTTCGGGTCGGTGTACGCCCGTCCCAGGCCCTGGGCATCACCAAACGACGCGTAGTTATCGACGTCGTCGCCGAAGGTCCATTCGTACAGTCTCGGCGTCGCCTGGAGGTTGACTGTCACCGAGTCGTCCACGGAATGACATTCGGCCACGCCTTCGTTCAACCGACACTCGGTGTGCGAGGCATGCTCGGTCTTGCTCCAGGTGATGACGCCGCCGTTGTAGCCTTCGAGCCAGAACCACGAGGGCAACGCCACACGGCCAGGATCGGGGTTGACCTTCAGGCTGATGCGCGGTAACGGCGCCTCGCTCTCCGCCGAGCGGGCGACTGACCACGGGTCGATCTGCGGCACAGGGCCAACAGGAGCCCAGCCAGTCGTCACGGCGACACTCTGGTTTCCTGCCAGAGCATCGCCTTGCGCTGGTTCGATGTTCGGAAACGTCCAGCCACCGACGGCCGCGCCGCCGAAGGTAGACCCTCCGCCCGTTCCCGTCTCGGAGGACATCTGGCCGCCGCGAACGACCTCGTTGACCCCACCTGTTGGTGTCTCCCATACCCAACCGGGGTTAGTGTTGGTCGTGGGTCCACCGCCACCACCGAGCCCATATCCGCCCCATTGCACCGATGTGTCTCCCCCGCCACCTGGGGATGCTCCGCGCCAAGCGCCGAGGCCACCACCCGTCCCGCTAGGAGACGGACCTGCGGGTGAGATGACAGTGGACGGCGCCACACCGAGACTGCCTTGTCCTTGGCCGGCGATGGTGATGTTTATCTTTGGACCATGTGGTCCCTTCTTGATGTCGACACCCTGACCAACGCCATCCCGATTGGTTCGCCAAGTACCAAGCGGAGGATCTTCATCGGCATATACAGGGACGACGGCCATGAAAAGCAGCGCAAGAGAGAGCAGCCGTAGCTTTAGCACGGTTCAACCCTCCGCATGCTCATCCACCACTTTCCAGACTCCTCCCACCGGCCTGAGGACGAACACATCCTTATATTGCTCGACGGTAGGCTCCCCGGCCAGAGGCTCTCCGGTTTCCGGGTCTAGCTTTACTGACGTCCCAACATACTCGTCAACGATTACTGCTTCCGAAGCTGTAATGGACATCGGTTGTGCGTGGTGTTCCACGCTTGTCCGGTAGGCTTTGCCTTCACTGCGATAATCTGCCAATGTTTTCTGTGCCGTGGTCAGCTCAACGTCTGCCATGACACTGCCGAGATCAATGTCAGTACTCGTTGGCTCGGCCATCGCATGTACCCTCACGGTCCAATAGCTCTGGTAAGCCTGCAGGACTTGGGCAGCCAGAGCCGGGTCGATGGCCTGCGCTGGAGTCGGAAGCTCCTGAGCCGAACCAGCACTGAGCGTCGCCCCTGTCGGTTCCGGGACAACTACACCTCCTACTCCGCCGATTGGAGCAGCTGTGTCTGAAGCAGGGGCACCTAGCCGAGCCGGGGTGTTAACAGGCTGTGGGGTAGAAGCCGCGAGAGCACCAACCGTCGGCTGCGTGATTGGCGCCACCGCCGGCCCGCTGGTCGGGGCAGTCGTCGCTCTCGTGGCCGGCTGCGTCGTTGGCGCTACCGCGGGTGCCCTTGTTGGCGCAGCGGTCGGGCGCGGGGTCAGCACCGCCGCTGTCATGAGCGCCTGCTGGGTGGCCTTCGCCGCGACGATCTCCGGGTCGTCGCCAACGGGCCGCGGGAAGATGTGCAGCCCACGCAAGGCGAACAGCACACCAAAGATGATGGCCAGCCCCGCTGCCCAGATGAAGAAGGTGCGCCAGCGGTAGGGCGGCTCGGCGTCGGACGGTGTCTCGGGCGGGCGACCCACGGGCTCCTGGCCCGGCGGCTTCCTGATCAGTTGTGACACGGGACGGCACCTGCCTCCTCTCTCACCAGACTACGGCGTTTCTAGCGAGCGGTCGATGCCGCCGCGTGGTCGGGCTTGCGACCGGGCCTGCACCGGCACCGGTCCGACGTGCAGCAGCTGCAAAAACGTCGGCGTCACCTGCTGCTCGACCACGACAACGACGGTGTTCTCGTCGGCCGTGGCCCGGGGCCGGAGATCGGGGTAGGTCTCGGCGACGTAGGCCTCCGCGGCCCGTTGCGCGGCCGCGGGATCCAGGAGATCGGCCTGACCAGGGTCACCTCGGGCGTGCGGCACCTGGATCTGACTGGCGCCCGTGCGCGCCGCGCTGTCGGCCGCTCCCTGGGCCCGTCGGTGGGCCCGCAGGACCGCCTGCCCATCGATGGCCAGCCCGACGATCGCCAGGAACAGGGGCAGCATCACCACGGCCCACACCAGGGCCTGACCCCGCTGGCGGTGGCGCGCTCGGTGCATCACGGGATGTTCCTCCACGGGTCGACGGGCTCCGCGTGCCGGTGGTGTAACACGACCCGCTGTTGCCCGAACAGCGGCAGGGTGGTGAGCGGTACGGTGTACGCGGCCTCTGCCCACACCCGCCCACCGCGCTGGAAGCTCCCCGCATCCACCACCAGGTGGAGCGCCGACGGCGCCGTGTCCAGGCCGTAGCCGGCAGCCACGGCCGTCCCGCGCGCCAGCCCCTGGCTGGTGGCCGCTGCTGGACTGTCGGCCACGGCGCCCGCGCGCGCTGCCTCCTGCACCACTGCCAGCAGCGCCGCGTCCGTCTGGCCGATGGCGCCGACGGTCATCACGCCGGCGACCAGCAGCAGAAGGAGCGGCAGCACCAGAGCCACCTCCACCAGCGCCTGGCCCGACTGGCGCTGCCGACCCTTCGCCCAGCGCCACGTCATGGCCGAAACTGGTCCCTGGCCATCGAGGCGCTAGCGTGCAGGGGCAGGGTGGTCACCGGCCCCCAGGGCAGCAGCGCGGGCAGGCGACCATCCGCGGTGAAGTGGACAGCCGCCGCATCTTCGTCAGCGCCGATGGTGACCAGCGATGCGTTGGAGCCCAGTCCGACACGGAGTAGCGCCTGGGCGGTCGCCACACCGTCGGGCAGGCGCCCCGTCTCGCCCGAGGCGACCCGCGCCCCGTCCTGCACCGCCGCCAGCACCACCCCGCGGGCATGCATCCAGAGCGCGAACTGCAGGATGGCCACCGCGGCGATCAGCAGGAGCAGGAACGCGACCGGCGCCTCGACCAGCGCCTGCCCGCGCTGTCGGCGGGTCAGGCGGGCGAGCCAGCTCGGTCGCGTGCCGGGGCGCATCGCTATCCCAGGCCCTGGAAGCGGGCCAGCAGCCGCCCGAAGAAGGCGACAATACCGTTACCGAACCCCTGGACCGAGGCCAGGGCGATCACCGCCACCAGGGCAATGATCACCGCGTACTCGACCAGGCCCTGGGCCCGCGCACCCGTGGCGACCGCTACACCTGAGGCACGCTGACCCCAGCGCATCACCGTCTGCACCACGCCCATCAGCCAGATCCTCCACTGTGCCAACACCACCCGCGTACTCCTTTTCCGTTGCGCAGCGCCGCACGACGCGACGCTGACTAGGACCCCCACGACCCCACGGTGGCCGCGGCGGGGGCCAGGACGATGACGAACAGCACCGGCAAAATGAACAGTGCCACCGGGAGCACCATCCTGATGGAGCCTTTGCCTCCTTCTTCCACAATGCGCATGCGTTTTTGCTCGCGCAGCGCCGAGGCCTGCGTCCGCAGCGCGACGACCAGGGGCAGTCCCAGGGCATCGGCTGCGTGGATGTGGCCCACCAACGTCGCGATCTCGGGGATCCGACTGCGGCGCGCCATGGCCAGCAACGCCGGTCCCAGGGCAACACCGAACGCCAGGTCCCGCCGGACGCGCTGCAGGTCAGCGGCGAGCTCGCCCTCGCTGCCGTCGGCGACCTGACCCAGCGCTTCGGCAATCGAGTGGCCGGCGCGCAGGGCCATCGCCAGGAGCGACAGAATCACCGGCAGCTCCATGACCACCCGTGTCCGTCGCTCGGTGCGCTTCTGCTTCAGGTACCAGTCGGGCGCCAGGAACCCGGCCCCACCGAGGACCAGCCACAGCCAGAGCGGACTGGGGCCGAACGGGTGGATCCCGACCATTTCGACGACGGGGAAGAAGCCCAGGCCGAGCAGGCCGATGAGCAGCTTCTCGCCGACATGCTGCACGGGCGTGACGCCGGGCCGCAGCAACGCCAGCGACTGGGTGAGGTCCTCACCCGGCGCGTAGCCGAGGCGTGCCAGCAGCTGCTGGACCAGCCGCCCGGCGGCGTCGATCGCCGGCCGCAGGATCGACCAGCCCACCTGCACCGGGCGTGGCGCCAGGGACTGCGGCCGATCCAGACCCGCCCAGTACTCGGGGTCCATCTCGCGCAGACGGTCGGCCAGCCGCGGCCGCGGGGCGCCGTAGGGCAGGCTCTCGACGAACAGGTAGACGGCCCATGCCGCGACCGCCACGCAGCCGAAGGGCACGACGCCGAGCAGCGCGGTCATGCGACCAGCACCCGCGCATCGGTCGGCAGCCGCGCCGTCCAGAGCATGCCCGCGTAGCCCACCGCGATACTGACAGCACAGCCTGCCAACAGCAGCTGGCCCTCCAGCGTGTCGAACAGGTCCAGGTAGTGCGGGCTCACCACCCGGATCACGACCAGGAGGAAAATCGGCACGGCAGAAATGACGCGCGCCGACCACACGATCCGGACGCGCTGCGCAAAAATCTCGGCCTGGGTGCGGCAATCTTCTCGGACGGTATGCACCATCTCGTCGAGCACCGGGCTCAGCTCCCGGCTACCGAGGGCGGCATTCCAGATGAGCGTCGCCACACAGGCGTCGAACACAGGATCGGCCAGACGCACGCGCATCGACAGCAGCGCCTCGCGCAGGCTCAGCCCACCCCGCATCAGGCCGACGACCCGGCCAAACTCGGGCTGGAGCGTGTCCGGACCGTACGCGGACAGCTGTTCGAGCGCTTGCGGCACCTCGTGGCCCGACCCGACAAGAGTCCGGAGCAGAGCGATGGCCTCGGCCAGCTCCTGCTGGAGCCGGGCCCGCCGGGCCTCCTCCCGTGTGACATAGAACAGGTAGGGCAGACTCGCGGCTAGCGCAGCGATCACCAGGCTGACCAGCGGCCAGCCCAGCATCAGCTGCGCCAGGACGCCGACCGAGACGCCGACCGCGGCAGAGAACAGCACGAAATCACGCGGAGTGACATCGTGCAGCCCGGCGCGGTGCAGAAACTCCTCCACCCGGTGCCGGCGCCGGCGCTGCGGTGTCGCCGTGGTGGGGGGCGTCGTCCAGGCGTCGTGGGCCAGCCAGGCGCCCAGCGTAAAGATGCCGACCAGCACCAGCGGGATCACGCCGCCGACTCCCGGCTGGTGTCGTCGACGCGGTATCCTGGCAGGAAGCTGGGCGGTGTGCCCGTCCAGCGCAGCTCACCCGAGACCGGATCGCGCGTCCACAGATCCTGGGTCTTGATGACCGCACCGGCCTCCAGACCGGTCACTTCCAGCACCTGATTGACCAGGCGGCGGCCGGTGTACGGCTCCTCCACCATGAAGACGATCAGGCCAAAGGCCCGCGTGATCAGGCGCGTCAGCAGCGCCGCATCGGGGCGTTCGGGCGACATCATCCCCATGGTGATGAGCGCCTCCAGACCGTCGCGCGGGCTATTGGCATGCACGGTGCAGAAGCTGCCGGCGTGCCCCGTATTGAGGGCGCGCAACATATCAAAAGTTTCGCCACTACGGCATTCGCCCAGAATGATCCGCGACGGGCGCATCCTTAACGCATTGCGGACCAGGTCCCGTTGCGTGATCTCCCCAGCACCGTCGGTGTTCGGCAGACGCACCTGTAAGCTTTGACAGTTGGGCAAGATCCGGGGTAGACGCAATTCTCTTGTCTCTTCGATGATGACAATGCGTTCGTTGGCGCCCTGAATCTCATTGCCCAGCCCGTTCACCAGCGTCGTCTTGCCGGCAGCGGTCCCGCCGCAGAGCAGGAAGTTGACCCGTGCGGCGACCGCGCGCCGGAACATGTCGGCCAGGCTGGCGGGGAAGCTGCCCAGCTCGACCATGCGGTCCAGCGTGTCGATGCCGGGGCGGAACTTGCGGATCGTGACCGCCGTGTACTGCTCGGTGATCGGCGGAATCACGGCATTGAGGCGGGAGCCGTCGGGCAGCCGGGCGTCGACCATCGGCGACTGCTCGTCGAGCCGCCGCCCCACCGGCACCAGCGCGCGGCGGATGATCTCCTTGACCTCGTCGTCGTCCTGAAAGACGATGTCCGGGCGCAGCACCAGACGGCCGCGCACGATCACGCCCACTTCCTTGGGCCCGTTGATGATGATCTCTTCGGTGTTGGGATCGCGCAGCAGGGGATCCAGGACGCCCAGACCGACCAGGTCGGACAGGACCGCCTCCTCCATGGCGGTGGGGTCGTCCAGCACCGGCTGGTTACTGTTGACCTGGCGGCG
>JAABUQ010008533.1_pt1 | contig 14323 bp, 19 predicted proteins | sample 5560001 | NCBI WGS metagenome assembly JAABUQ01 (sample SAMN10711888, study PRJNA513371) | rock metagenome | isolation source: Antarctica rocks | place: Antarctica: Victoria Land, Finger Mt nord | collected 2015-12-18
CCCGCTCATCCAACACACGCTGCTCGCTCAACAGCCGATACCGCTCAGCGATCGCACGCTCATCAACCACGACCGACCAGTTCTACATAACACTCCCCACCCCTTCACAAATCAAGTCGCAGGCCCTAACGAGCGGTCATAGTGTGCGCAGGGCCTTGCCGAGCAGACTCCCCACACAGTTGATCGTCATCTGCGGCCTCCTTGTCACGGCTTGCGGGCGCTGCCAGCGGCTCGACCGCCGGCAAGCACTCCTCAATGCCCTCAGCTGAGCCGTGGAACGAGATCGCGCGCGGTGGCAACTCTCGGACCTTGCTGATCGACGTATTCCAAGGCAGCGAGATCGCTCGAGCTCCTGCTACATCCGATACACGACTCGCGTTGTCACGGAGACCGCACAGGTCATCAGGATCGAACGCTTACGGCCACCACCACCGCACGGCTTCGCCTGCACAGCCCAAGCGGTGCGCGGGCCGTTCTCCGTCACGGTGAGGCTCAAGAGGCCTTACCGGCGGCAGCAGCTGATCGATGCCTACTCCGGTCGCCGCTATCCCCTGATATCGAGATCGGACTTCCAATAAGACGCAGGCGGTCACGACGGAGACTTGAGGGTCCGGACGCCCCGCAGAGCGATCGGCGTGCGGCACGTGGCGCGTGTATTGGGGGCGCCGCAGCGTTTGTGCCCGGTGATCGGCGCCAGACTCCTATCGTGCGAGTCATGGAGACCGACGAGGATCTTGATCGTCTGGATCGGGAGGGCCTGATCGCCGAGGTGATGCGCCTGCGCGCGGGTATTCGCGCTCACAGGGACAGTTCCGGACACGACCTCTGTTGGCACCACCCGCTGCTATGGGGTCTGCTGCCCGAGCCTGTCGAGCCCGAGGTGGCGGTCCCTCCATGGCCGCGTTTCTTGCGCGGTTGCGTGCGCTATCGCGAATCGCTCGACCGCGAACTGCCAGACGCGCCCGTCCACGACAGGGAGTGCGAGCCGTAAGGCATGCTTAACCTGGCGAGCGGCGCGCGTGGCTGACGTGTATACGGCGCACACCGCCGATCTCGATTCCGCCACCCTGCGCGCCGCCCGCGTACTGCTCCACGCGGCCTTTGACGGCGCCTTCACCGACCATGACTGGGAGCACTACGCCCTGGGTGGGGTGCACGCGCTGGCCTGGGAGGGCTCTGAGCTCGTCGGGCACGCCTGCGTCGTCCAGCGGCGGCTGCTTCACGCGGGACGAGCGCTGCGCTCCGGCTACGTCGAGGGCGTCGGGGTGCGCGCGGACCGGCGCGGCCGGGGATACGCCTCGGCGCTGCTAGACGCGGTGGAGCGGGTGCTTCGCGGCGCCTATGATCTTGGCGCGCTGAGCTCGACCGACGCGGCCGTTGAGTTCTACGCCACACGGGGCTGGCAGCGCTGGGAGGGTCCGACCTCGACGCTGACCCCGGTCGGCACCGTTCCCACCAACGACGACGACGACGCGGTTTACGTGCTCCGCCTCGCGGTCCCGCTGGACGTCGCCGGCGAGCTGACATGCGACTGGCGCGACGGCGACGTCTGGTAGCTCAAACTCGACGGCTCGACCGTTCCCCAGCATCGCTCGCGAGGTCGGCGCGCTGCTCGTCGCGGAACATCGCCCATCTTGCCGGCCTGATCGCGGGTGGCACGCATTCCTCACCCGTGGCCGCATGGCTCCAAACCCGACCCACCGCACGCTCAGCCGCCGCCGATCGCGACGCTGACGGACGCATGTCCAGGCGCTGGGGCTCCTGGGCTTGGAGGTCATGTGAGAGAACGCTTGCACCTCAAGCGCACTTCAAGCCAAGGACGAGCCTTCCTCGTGCCCTGTCATGCGGAGCACAGCGTTGCCGCGGACCTGGCGGTCGCGTACGGCTGCCAGAACCTCGGGGGTCCGAGTCCAGTCCTCGACGATGCCGAGCTCTGGATGCAGGTGGCCTTTGTCCACCAGGCGAGCCAGGATCCCGAGGTCCTCGGCGTCAGATGCGCCCGTGCGCCAGTAGCTGAACGGCACGATCTCGGCGGGCGGCCCCGCGGCGACGATGGCAAAGAAGTCCAGCGTCGACGGTTGCCGGCTGGCCTGCCCAAGCCAGAGCACGAGACCGCCGGGCGTCACGCTCGCGATCGCGGCCGGCAGGACCGCTCCGCCGACGGATTCCACGACGACCTCGAACGAGCTCGCGGATTCCGGCACGGACGTGACGATCTCCTCCGCGCCCAGCGCCAGCAGCCGCTCGCCGCGCGCCGCTGACGCGCTCACCGCCGTCACGCGCGCGCCCTGCGCTGCCGCCAGCTCGACCAAGAAATGGCCGACCCCGCCCGACGCGCCCGTCAGCAGAACCCGCCGGCCGGTGACGTCGCCGGCGCGGCGAATGAGTCGCAGCGCGGTCAGCGCTGCGACTCCCAGCGTCGCCGCTGCCTCGGCGCTCACTGCCTCTGGCAATTCGGCGACCGACGCGGACGGCACGGCAACGTGCGTCGCCCACCCACCTTGTGACGCGTGCGCAACCACCCTCGCGCCCTCGGGCGGGCCGCTGCCGTCCGGCGCCGCGCGCAGCACGCGCCCGGCAACGTCCTGGCCCGGCCGCCATCCCGGACGCGGCGCGTCTAGCAGGAAGACCTCGCCGCGGTTGACGGAATAGGCCTCGACCGCGAGCAGAACCTCGCTTGGCCCGGAGGTTGGCGCGGCGACCTCCTCGCGCACGACGAGCGACGAGGGATCACCGGAAGGGACAAAGGCAGTGATGGTCTGGGTCATGCGATGACCATAGACGCCTGCATGTATTCGGGAAGATGGCACCATAAAGTAATCTAGGTACCTCATGGAGACCACCTGCTTCGACCCGCTCAACGCCGCCTGTCCGACCCGCCAGATCCTGAGCCGCATCGCCGACAAGTGGTCGATGCTCGTCCTCCTCGCGCTCGAGCCGGACACCCTGCGCTTCTCCGAGCTGCGCCGCCACGTCGAAGGCGTCACGCAGAAGATGCTCACCCAGACCCTGCGCGGCCTGGAACGAGACGGCCTTGTCACCCGCACCGCCTACCCAACCGTCCCGGTGACGGTGCGATACACGCTGACCCCCCTCGGGCACAGCCTCAGCAGCGCGGTCGCGACTATCCGCGCATGGGCCGTCGAGAACACCGACGGCATCCGCGACGCCCGCGAGCAATTCGACACCCAACCACGATCAAGCACCCCGCCAACACCAACCGCGACCACGCGGCCGGCACCCGGCGTAGCGAAACCTGACAGCGAAACGGAGCCGATGAACTCCGACCCGGATTGACATGAGCGGCAAGACGGTGCTCGTGACCGGAGCCACCGACGGGCTCGGCCGGGCGCTGGTCCTCTTGCACGGCCGCGACCCCGAGCGCATCCGCCAGACCGGGGCCAAGCGCCACCACCACACCGGGTCAGAGCGGTGCGCAGCCATCGGGCGAACCTCTCCTCGCTGTGCACGAGATGGCCGAGAGATGCGCGCCCGCAAGCAGCGCCTCGACATCCTGGTCAACGACGTCGGGATCGGCAACGACCGTCGCGGCGGCGAACAGCGGATGACCAGCCAAGACGGCCACGAGCTTCGCTTCACCGTCAATTACCTCGCCGGCTACCCGCTCACCCACCAGCTCCTCGACCTGCTCAAGGCCGCGGCCCCGGCCCGCATCGTCAACATCTCCTCCGCGGTGCACATGCCCCCGGGACGTCAACGACGTCATGCTCGAGCACGCCTACAGCGGCGTGTGCACCCACTGCCAGTGCAAGCTGGCCCAGATCCTTTTTACCTTCACCCTCGCTGAGGAGCTCGACGGGGCCGGCAACCGCCACGTGCCTGCACCCCGCGACCTACGCCGACTGGATCACCGGTCAGACCATTCGCCTCTGACCGTGGCTGGTCGGCCCTCGGCTGACCTCGACCCCGATCCGGCAGAGCTCCGGCGTGCTCCTTGTCCCGCTGGTCGATCGGCCTACGGCGACAGCTGGTGACCGGCGATGAAGGTCGTCGCAGCCGATCGGCTTTCGGGACAAGCCTCAGGCGGCGCCCTCGATTCGGATCACGCCTAGCGTGTGGGGAGGATCGGGATGTTGGGGAGGCTGACATGGGCGGGCAGCCCGGCGGCGTAGGTGATCAGCTCGGCGATGTCCTCGGCGGCGAGGGCGGGGATCTGCTCGAACATGCCGGCGAGCTCGCGTGCCTGGTCGGGGTGGGTGACATCGAAGCGTTTGGATCCGGATCACTCAAGCGCGGCGTACAAGTTCAGCTTGGCGACGGGTACGGCACCGGGGCAAACGGTGGTTTCGTCAAGGCGTTCATCGAGTCGCGTAAGCCTGAGGACGGGGTGGAGGAGGATCTTTGGATGGTCCCGATGGGCTACTACACGGCCAAGGATCTTCCGACGTACGGTTTCCTCGCGCGTGAGTTCTTTGTTTGCGACGCTACGCCGCCAGTTGCTCGGCCGCCCCCCCAGCTTCGACCGCGACGGGGACACGCGCACCATCTCCTGGCGTCCGGAGCAACAGCACTGCGGCGAGTGCACCCGCCGCGCAGATCGCGGCGGCGACCGTGAACGCGAGTCCGAAGCCGGCGGTGAGCGCCTGAGGAGCGTTAGCGCCTAGGTCGCCGCGCGTGCGGGCGGACGCGATGGTGCTGAGAACGGCTAGGCCGAGGGCGCCGCCGAGCAGGCGGGAGGTGTTGAGCAGCCCTGAGCCGAGACCGGCTTGGGCCGCCGGCAGCCCGCGGACGGCGACGATGGTGGCCGGCACGAGAGAGAAGCCGAATCCCGCCGCGGTCAGAAAGCCGCCGAGCATCGGTGCCCCGATGTAGCTGCCGGTGGGCGCGAGGCCGGTCAGCACGCTCAGGCCGGCGGTGGCGGTCAGCATGCCGGTGGTGATCACCGCGCGCGGCCCGAAGCGGGCGACCGCGCGTGGGGCGAGAGTCGAGGCGGCGAAGATCGAGAGCGTCATGGGAAGGAACGACACGCCCGTCTCGATCGCACCGAAGTGCAGCACTTGCTGCAGGTACAGCGTGAGGAAGAACCACACCGGGAAGAACGCGGCGTAGAGAAGGACGACCACGATGTTGGCCGCTCTCAGCTGAGCGAGCCGGAAGATGGACAGCGGCACGAGCGGGGCCGCCGCGAGACGCGCCTCGACGAAGAGGAAGGCGGCGAGCAGGGCGACGGCGAGGGCAAGCGGCCCCAGCACCCCGGGCGATCCCCAACCGAGGCTGTCGGTGCGCACGATGCCGAATGTGAGGGCCACCAGCCCGCCGGTCACCAGCGTCGCCCCGGCGACGTCGAAATGACGGGTGCCTTCGGCCGCCCGCGCCGCCGGGACGACTCGCAAGCCCGCGATCACGAGTGCGGCGCCGAGCGGGACGTTGATGGCGAAGATGGCCTGCCAGCCAAGTGTCTGGGTGAGGATCCCTCCGAGCAGCGCTCCAGACGAGGCGCCAAGTGCGCCCATTGCGCCCCACATGGCCAGGCCGCGGTTGCGCTCGGGTCCCTCGCCCATGGAGCTCGTGATGATCGACAGTGTCGCCGGCGAGATCACCGCGCCGCCGATGCCCTGGAGTGCTCGCGCCCCGAGCAGCAGGCCCCGCGAGGTGGCGAGTGCGCACGCGAGGGAGGAGAAAGCGAACAGGGCGGTGCCGGCGAGGAACACGCGGCGCCGCCCCAGCAGGTCGGCGGAGCGGCCTCCAAGCATGAGTAGGCCCGCGAAGGTGATCGTGTAGGCGTTGACGACCCATTGAAGCCCTTCGCTGGAGAAGTGCAGCGCTTCGCGCATGGACGGCAGGGCGACGTTCACGATCGCGACATCGAGCAGCACCATGAACTGCGCAAGGCAGACGACTACGAGGAGCACGCTGCTGGAGCGGTGCTTGGAAAGTCTTGTAGACATGGAGGCAGTGTGCGACCATGTGTATCCAGGTACAAGAGAGGAAGTTATCCTGGTAGTAGCAGTGCCCCCCATCGAGTCTGTGGCCCGGAACGGCTCGTCATCGGCCACGAACGGCCAGCATCGCCGTGCCGAGCTCGCCGACTTCTTGCGCCGGCGGCGTGCGACTCTGCAGCCTGGGGACGTGGGCCTACGAGGCGGCGGCCGGCGCCGAACCCCGGGCCTCCGCCGTGAGGAGGTCGCGCAGATCGCAGGGGTCGGCGCTACCTGGTACACGTGGCTCGAGCAGGCGCGCGAGGTGCGGGCGTCGCTCGAGGTTCTCGAGGGAATCGCCGCCGCGCTGCGCCTCACCCCCGCGGAGCGCGCCCACCTTCTGCTGCTCGGCCGGGGCGAGGAGCCGCCGGCGGTGGCCGCTCCCGCGGAGCGGGCCTCGCCGACGCTCAAGCGCCTGATCGAGCATCTCGGGGCCAACCCCGCGTTCGTCCTCGGCCGGCGCTGGGACTACCTGGCGTGGAACGACGCCGCGGCTGCCCTGCTCGGCGACATCGGAAGCCTTCCGCGCGCCGCGCGCAACCACGTCTGGCTGACCTTCATGGACCCGCGCCGGCGTGAGCTGTTCTGCGACTGGGAGCGCAGTTCGCGGCTCGTCACCGCGAAGTTCCGCGCCGACAGTGCCCGCCACCTCGGCGACCCAGCCTTCGACGAGCTCGTTCGCGCCCTACGGCGCTCGAGCCCAGAGTTCTGCAAGGCGTGGAAGCGCCACGAGGTCGCCCGCGATGGCGAGGGCCGCAAAGACCTGCGCCACCCCGTGGTCGGCCCGCTCTCCTTCGAGCACGCAGTCTTCAACCCCACGAACGAGCCCGACCAACGCCTCATCCTCTACTCCCCGCTACCGGACCACGACACCGCCGCGAAGCTCCGCGAACTGTTGAAGACGCCCGTGACGTGACGTGACGCAAAGCCGAAGGACCGCCTTCGCGGCTACTCGGCGGCGTAGTCCTCGCTGAGCATCTCGCGGGTCAGGACGTTCCCGCCCACTCCCCAGCCGCCGTCGACGACATCGTCGACGAGGACCATGGTGTTGGGACGGGCGCGCTCGCCAAAGACCTCGGCGTCCATGTCGGTGACGGTGTTGACCATGCCGATCTTCTGCTGAGCGGTGAGCAGTCCGGCGGAACCTTCAGGTTGGCGAAGGGCACTGGGCTTCTCCTTGTCGGGTTGAACGGTCAGACGGAGCTGAGGGGCGCCAGCAGGTCAACGGCGACGCGGCGGGGCATCAGACCCGTCCTCATCGCGGTGGACGTGCAGCCGAGGGCTGTGGCCAAACGGGATGGTCCCTTCGGCCAGGCCCAGCATCCCGCCGGTGCCGTCCGCGTCGCACTTGACGGACATCCAGGCCGGCCCGGCACCCTGGTTTGCAGCCACGAAGATCGGTCCAGGTTGCGGCACGCGTCGGATGGTAGAGACGCACGACCCGCTGCTGACGGAGGCCGAGTTCCTTCACGTCGAGGAGCACGAAGATCACGCGGTAGTCCTCCTCCGCCGCAGGATGCAAGCGGAGGAGCCCTCGAGCCTCTACGAGCTCAGGCTGCGCAACCACGGCGGCGTCTGGCTGGTCAGCGGGGAGACGATCACGCCTTGGGTCCCTGACGACCGCTCCTGAACTCCCTTCGCTCGCCGCAAGTCGGCCGAGGAGATCGCACGGTGCCGTAGCGGTGGCCGATCCGCTAACGGTGACTACGGATGCCAATCGGGCTTGTGCCACGCACCGTTCTGGCCTTCCGTCGTGGGCCATTGCATGGGTGAGCGCGTCGCCCGGCGCCGGGCGCGATGGCAGCGCTAGCGTGCGACGCGCGCGTCCGGTTCCAGCACCCACCGTGCGAAGTCGGGAGGGTCTACGTTGCTTCCGCACAGGATCGTGGTGACGCGCCGCCCGGCGAACCGATCGGGGTCTTCGAGTACGGCGGCGATGCCAAGCGCTGCGGACGGCTCGACGACGAGTCCCGCATGCTCATGGAGCGCGCGCATGCCGGCCTTGATCGAGCCCTCGCGCACGAGCACCACGTCCTGGAGCACGACGAGCAGGTCGTCCAGCACCTCGGGGATCGGACAGCGGCCGGCGACGCCGTCGGCGATCGTCTCGATGCGGTCCGTCTCGACCACCGTTCCCCGACGCCACGACAGCGCCATCGCGGGCGCACCGAGCGGCTGGATTCCGATCACCTCTACGTGCCCGGCGAGCGAGCCCACGGCGTAGCCCACCCCGCTGGCCATCGCTCCGCCGCCGAGCGCTACGAGCACGACGTCGAGCCTCGGATCGTCTCGGACGAGCTCGAGGCCGATCGTGGCGGCGCCCTCGCAGGTGGCCAGGTCCAAGCTGTCCTCGACCAGGTAGGCAGCATCCGCGTCAGCGATCTCCCGCGCGAGCAGCCGGGCGTCTTCGATGTCCTCGCCTTCGAGCCGCACGGTGGCGCCGAAGGCGGCGATCTGGCGCAGCTTGAGCGTGTTAGCAGTCCTCGCCGCCACCACCGTGACCTCCAGTCCTCGACGCGCGCCGCTGTAGGCCATCGCCTGCCCGAGATTCCCGGCGCTCGCGCACACCACTCGAGACGTTCCCTTCCGCCGGGCCGCGCCTGCCAGCGTCTCCGTTCCGCGTCCTTTGAAGCTCCGGACCGGGTTGAGCGTTTCGACCTTGAGGGTTACCGAGCACCCGAGCACTTGACCGAGCGGCGCGCACGGCAGCGCCGGCGTGTCGAGGAACACCGGATCGATCGCGTTGACGGCATCGCGAACCTGATCGAGTTGGAGCCGAACGCGGTCGAGGCCACTCACGGCTACCCAGCATGCCATTCCCCGCCGGGTCGGGGGCGCGCCGCACGCGCACGGCAAGCGTCCCGATCCTTACCCGACGCTCGCTCCGGACGAGAAGGAGTGGCCGCAGAGACCGCGTCCCGTAGACATCGGTGTGCGGATAACAGCTCGCGGTCCTCCTCGCTGGTCTCGTGCCGGACGAGCTTGGTCGAAAGCTAGTTGGCTACGAAAACGGCGCGGCGGTATAGGTTTTGGCGGTCGAGTGAGTCCAGCAATGCGGTGGCCAGGTCGGCGTAGGTGATGCTTCGGGCTTTGGGCAGCGGGGTGGCGTCCAGGCGGTAGGTGCCGGTGGCTGGTTTGTTGACGAGGCGGGGTGGTCGGAGCGAGACCCAGTCGATCTCGCTGGTGCGTAGGAGCGCCTCCATGCGGCGCATGTCGTCGTAGGTGGCGCCGAACACGCGCTCCAGTATCGGCATCGCCACGCGGCGCTCGAGGAAAGGCTGGTCGGCCTGAGGGCCCACCGGGGCGGCTGAGATGACCGCGAGCTTGTTGACGGCGTTGGCCTTCATGGCCGTCAGTGCATTGGCGATGCCCTGGGAGTAGATGACGGTTGGCGCCCTGGAGGTCCCGATCCCGAGTGCCGAGATGACGGCTTCGCAACCGGCATCGCTTCACTGAGTTGCTCGCCGTCAAGCGCATCGGCCCGGGCGACGGTGAGGTTCTCGTCGCGCCGGGCGACGGCCTCGGGCCGGCGCGCCAGGGCTGTCATGTGGTGGCCTCGCCCCAGGCCGTGCTCGATTACGTGCGTGCCGGTATGTCCTGTAGCTCCGATAACCGCGATTCTCATGATCCTCCCATGTCGACGCCCGTCAGTATAGCGACTGTCACTCTACGCGACAGTATTCGGAGTGGCGTAGACTTGAGCTTCGATGAGCCCACCCCAGCCGACGCCCTACGCCGAGTCGCTGCCGTTCTTGTTGTCTCAGGTCGGCGCCCGATCGGCTCAGATGTTCGCTGCGCGCCTGGCGCCCCTCGGAGTCTCGCCGCGCGCCTATGGGGTGTTGAGCAATTTGGATGGGGCAGCGAGTCAGACCCAGCAGCAGCTGGCCGACGCCCTGGGGATGCATCGCAACAACATGGTCGGGCTGATCGATGAAATGGAGGCCGCTGGCTGGGTGCGCCGGCACCGCAGCGCGCAGGACCGGCGAGCGTTTGAGATACGACTGACCAGAGCCGGCTCCGCCCTGGTCTCCCGGGTCAACAAGCTGATCCCCGCCCTCGCGGATGAGCTAGGGCAAGGGCTCAGCGACAGCCAGCGACAGACGATGGTCGCACTGCTAAAGCAGCTCTCGCAGACGCTCGAGCTGAGCCCCGGGGTACACCCGCACCTCGGCGCTCGCTCCCGCTGAGGCAGGTTTGTCACCACCGCGAGCTATTCGGTCACGACTACAGGCAGTTAGCCGCCAGGCGCGACGTCGAGTCCACACGAGGCGGCGCTTAGCTGCCACAGGCGTGCGGCGGCGTCCTCGTCTCGCGCCAGAGGGGATGGTTGCGCCGGCTTGGATTTGACGAAGTAGGCTCCGGTGACCGACGCGACGTCTGGTGATGTGGCGAGGAATAGCTGGGTACGAGCGCCGTGCTGCGCTGAGGCGGCAAAGAGCTTGGTCAGCCGGTCGAAGACGCCCGAAATCCCGGCCGCCTCTCGGCCGAGGCCCGTCTTCAGGGGCCAGCCGGGATGCAGGCAGTTCACCGTGACTTCGGTGGGTGCCCAGCGCCTTGCGAGCTCCGTGGTGAACAGGACGTTCATCAGCTTGCTGAGGTTGTAGGCGGCCGAACCCTGATATTTGCGCTCGCTTTGGAGGTCGTCCCACGGGATCGACTTGACCCACCTATGCGTGTGTGAGCTGACGTTGACGACCCTCGACGGTGCGCCACGCAGCAAGGGTTCGTGGAGCAGCTGGGTCAGCAGGAACGGAGCCATGTGGTTCACCGCGAAGGTCGCCTCCAGGCCGTCCTCGGTGACGCGCCGCACGGAGTTCGCGGCCGCCGCGTTGTTGATCAGGAGGTCGAGCTGCTGATGGCGCTCCAGTACCTGAGCGGCCACCGCCCGGACCTGGCGTTGGGAGGCCAGGTCGGCGACCAGCAGCTCAACCTCGCCGGCGGGCGCGCGTTGCCTGATCTGCGCTGCGGCCGCTTCGCCTCGCGTGCGATCGCGGCACACCAGCAGCACCAGCGCACCCTCCCGGGCGAGCCCGAGCGCGGTCTCCTTCCCCAGTCCCGAACTGGCCCCCGTCACGAGACACGTCTTCCCGCTGAGCGCGGTCTGGCCTACGCCGAGCCCTTCGCGTTGGACATGAGCAATGTGTGACATAGGTCATGTGTATCATTGTCGAGGCGATGCCGCAACCCAGACAGGCGACTCTTTCCCCGCCCAACCCCCGGCCGGCAGCCGCTCCGACCGGGCTCGAGGAGCTGCGACTCAGCAACGGCTATCTCCTGGCCCGCTTGGGCGCCGAATCCCGGAGCCTGTGGGCCAGGATGCTCGCTGAGCGGGGCCTTACGCCCCATCAGTTCGCGACGCTGATGGCCCTGGCGCAGGTCGGCGAAAGTCATCAACGCGGCCTGAGTGAGATCGTCGGCATCGACCCGCGCAACGCCGTCGCGGTCATCGACGCGCTACACCAGCGCCGGCTGCTCAAACGCAGCACCGATCCCGGCGACCGTCGCCGGCACGTGATCGCACTCACCGCCCAAGGACGATCGATCGTCGATCAGCTCCGCGGCGCAGGCGACGTGATCGAGCACGAGCTGCTCGCCGGACTCAGCGAGGGCGAGCAGGCAGAGCTGCACGCCCTCCTGCTCAAGCTCTTGGACTCGCGGGGCAGCCCATGACCCCAGCGCCGAGATCCGCTCTCGCCCCACCCGACAGCCAGATCGCTGCGCTCGCGCGACGCACCCAATCCTTCCTCGACGAGAACTGGGCGATCGCCTGGCAGCAACATCTCCCGGAGATCGCGCGAACCTATGAAACCAAAGGCGAACCCGCCTACGGCGTCTACACGCGACGACTGTTCGCTCCGCTACTCGCTGAGATGGCCAGCCACGAACTCCAGTCGACCCCCCGGCTGCCAGGCAGCTTCCGAAACTCCGAAGAACGCTGGGGAGCACCCACCAACCGCGAACGGCGCTTCTGGAGCGTCATCACCCATCACCGCGCAGCGATCGGCACGCTCGTGATCTGCTTCTTTCACGACCACACCCGACTACGCGTCCCAAGCGCCCCGACCGCACTGGCCCTGACCGACACCGACCCAGTCCTCATCAGCCAACACGCCTGCTCATTCCCAGCGTCTCGATAACGTGGCAGCACGTGCGGATCTTTCGAGTGATCATGCCGGTCCAGAACATCGACGCGGCGGCGACGTTCTACCGAGCACTGCTCGGAGCCAACGGCGAACGGGTCACCTCCGGACGCCACTACTTCCATTGCGGAGACGTTCTGCTGGCCTGCTGGGATCCGATCGCCGACGGGGACCCAGCCTTCCCTGGACCCAACCCCGGTCACGTCTACCTGAGCACGAGCGAGCCGCTCGAAACCGTTCGTCAGCGCGTCATCGACGCCGGCGCCGTCCTGGACCAAACCCGCGGTCATATCGCACGCCAGCCCTGGGCCGAACGCTCCTTCTACGCCCGCGACCCATGGGGCAATCCCTTCGGCGTCGTTGAATCCGGCACCGAATATCGCGGCGGCCGGTTCCAGCCGCCAGCACCGTCTGGGTGACTTCTCACCAGCCTCCGCCCCCAGGGTCAGTGGCGACGAACACTGAGCGTTGGATTGCGCGCGGGCGCTACCCCATCCCGCTCACGGATCCCTTCCCGGGCGCCTGGATCGGCGTGCCTGCTGCCCGTCACGAATGGAGGTGGCCGGAGAGAATCTCGACGGTCCAGCTCACGTCTTGCGCGGTGGTGGAGACGTGGAAGGACAGACGCAGGCGCTCGGCCCGAACCGACCCGATGATCCCGGCTCTATGCATCAGCTCAGCGACTTGGGGATCGGCTGCGGCGGAGACGATGGCGGAGTTCCCGAGGGACAGACCCGTCCCGGCGCTGAATTCGTTGGCTAGGCCTACGGCGTGGGCGTGCAGGGCCGATACGCCGATCCCGGCGAGCAGCTCCGAGGACGGTGCCGCACCGATCCAGGCGTGCCAGGCGGGTGAGACATCAAAGCGGCGAGCGTCGGGAGCCAGCCGCAACGGCGTTCCGTAGATGCTCTCCCAGGGTCTCGCCCCGGCGTACCAGCCTGCGGTATGCGGGGTCAGGCTGTCGAGCAGCTCTTTTCGGATGGTCAGGTAGGCGGTGCCCCGCGGTGCTAGCAGCCACTTGTAGCCCCCGCAGACGGTGTACGCAAAGCGGCTGGCGTCGATTGGCAGCCAGCCCACGGCCTGGGTGGTGTCGAGCAGCACCTTCGTCCCGGTCAGCGCACACGCCTCTTCCAACCGGTCGAGGTCGACCAGGCGCCCGTCGGCGGACTGCACCGCTGAGACTGCCACCAACGTGGTGGCCGAGCTCACCGCATCGGCGATCTCCTCCAGGGCAACCTCCCGGACGCTGACCCCCCGTGCAGCCTGCGCGTGAAACGGGAACAGGATGCTGGTGAAGTCGCCCACCGCGGTGAGCACCTCGCTGGCGGCCGGCAGCCCGGCCGCCACCAAGCCGGCGAAGACCGACACCTGACTTCCCACGGCAACCAATGTCGAGTCGACATTGACCAAGCCGGCATAGAGCTTTCGTGCGGCGGCGAGGGGCGCGTCGTAGGCCATCGGATCAGCCCGTCCGGCCTGCCACTCCCTCAGCGCATCTTGAACGTCGGCCAGACAGCGGCGGGGAGGCAAACCCAACGTTGCGGTGTTGAGGTAGACGACCTCCGCATCGAACTCGCCGCGAGCCGCCTCGAGACGGCTCCGGTCGATCTCGGTCAACTCCACCGGTGCGATGTCACCCATGACCTCAGTCTGGACCATCGCACCGATCACGCACACCGGCCGGCGCTTCCCGCCGACCGATCCTCCAGCGGGCACCTGGAGACCCAATCGGGTAGCCCAGACCTCTCCGCTGATCCTTCGTCTATCGAGGTCCGTATGCGCAGCGCTAGGTAGCCCCGCCCCCCGCTTTCGTCCCAGCGCAAAGCAAGTCGTTAGCACGCTCAGCGCCCTCCCGTCCCGGCGCAGGAGGGTAGGGCCGTTGCGCAGATCGCAGCGGCGCCTCGGTTGACCTACTCTCGCCTGGCAGGTGGCTGGACGATACGGCTGTATGCTTGGCGATACGGCCATGGGCACTTCTCACACACGGGTGCCGGTACGGCTCTCTGATCTGAGCACCTACGCGCGCATCCGAGTTGCGGCGTTGGAAGGCTTTGCCTCGGACGGGATCGCGTCGACGTCGATTCGTGACGTGGCGGCGGCTGCGGGTGTGTCGCCCGGGCTGGTGCAGCACCACTTCGGCACGAAGGCGGGGCTGCGCGATGCCGTCAACGAGTATGTGCTCGCCGTCGCTGTCGAGACCTTCCAGAACCTGGTTGGGGACGGCGAGGACGCGGAGGTCTGGGC
>JAABUQ010008534.1_pt1 | contig 14323 bp, 5 predicted proteins | sample 5560001 | NCBI WGS metagenome assembly JAABUQ01 (sample SAMN10711888, study PRJNA513371) | rock metagenome | isolation source: Antarctica rocks | place: Antarctica: Victoria Land, Finger Mt nord | collected 2015-12-18
TGAAGGACAGCGATGGCACCGTCTTCTGCGCCTCCTCCAACCGGAGCGTGGCGGACGTAGGCAGGCCGGGCCGGGAATGCGCCTCGTGTGAGGACAGGAGCGAAAGCTGCTTCCCGCGCTGGTGGATCGCCTGGCAGGAAGAGGAAAGCGGGCAGGTATTCGCCCACACGCTCTCGCAGACGGGGACCATGAACTTCACCCGCTACGTGAGCAAGTTGGAGCGCCAGGGGCTAAAGCCCAGCCAGACGCAGACGCGCCTATTCGTGGAAGAGGCGCGGAGGCAGAAGGCGGGCACGGTGTACCGCCGCCTTCAGTTCGATCAGCACGACCCGTTCGCAGACTAACACACGCCAAGATGCTTCGACACGGCAAACCTCAAATATTTCTCAGGATGAAGGCATCTTTTGCCCTTCTTACCCTACCCGCCGCTCACACACCGTGACGGCGGGATTTTTGTTGCCAGGCACAGTACCGCATCACATCAAGAAAGCATACTATGAAGAAACACCACTATTTTTTCCCTCTGTATATGGAAGCACTTTCTTGTCGCGGCGATAACCCATCCTTCTACGAAGGCTCTTCCATTGTCAAAAACGAGCAGCAGGAAATTGAACATAGCACGTCAGTCGAAGACGTGGATGCACAAAAGCTATCTCAACCACAAGAAAGCGACAAACCACAAGAAAGCGACAGACTGCCTGCACAGGATACTGTAGAGACAAGCATCCAAGCCATAAATCGCATTCTGATTCAAGGAACACCGGATGATCTGACCGAGTCTATTTTGGTGCATACCCTCCGTCAAAAAGCAGACTTCGGCACTCAGAAAGTCCAGAAAGGCATCCACCACTATTTTGAGGTACTGGAACAAAATGCAGAAGACCCAGAAAGTTTTGTATCCCTCATCACACGTCTTTCTGCACGCGCTGATGCTGCGGGTGGGTTGCCTGATGGACGGTGGCATGAGGTTGCCCAAGCCGCTCTCGGTGAACAGGCCGACCTTGCAGACGAATGGGGCGTGGATAACGCGGCAGGAACAATAGAACGCAATCTGGCGACGACACTGTACTTGGAAAAAGCTGCCCCCGGAGCGGTTCATTACCTGCGCGAAGAGTACGGCATCCAGCATTTTGGACGCTATCCTGCACAGATGCTCCTTGACATGTTTCACAGGCGGGAGGAGACCGGCCCCTGGGGCCTGACTATATTCGCCAAAGCTGACCACAACGATGCGTTCTACTATAGCGAACCACTCGCGCAAATGCATTCAGAGGTTGGAGACGCCTTCACCACGCGCATTATTGAGTGCGACTCCGTGACGGAGGTCCGGCGGCTGATGGCCCGCTTGGCCGCCAAGCATGGAAAGGCAGGGTTTGTCATCATCAACGCGCACGGCAACCCTGAGGGTATGCGCTTGGGCGATGATCAGGATCAGGTGCTCACGAAGGAGGTCATCAACGAGCGCTTTGGATTTTTGATCCACGAATGTACGGAAGAAGGAGCAGGCATCTGCTTGAATTCCTGCTCAACGGGTCAACAGGGAGCCGTGAGCGAGCATATCGCCGCCTCCAGCGGAAAGCAAACAAGTGCCCCAACCACAGACACCGCCGTGCAGGATTACGGAGCTGAAATACGGGGGAATACCATCCACTTCAACCCCAAATACCATGACGGATCAACAAGAACCGTTGCAGCGGATAACGGCTCGGCTATTTTATAGCCTGCCCTGCAAGACGAAGTGCATCCCGGCGACGTGCCAGAGTATGCTGGTTGGCCCGCTCAATCGGCGTGAACTGGGCTTCCGTTGAGGCATTCGTCACGCTTTCGTCGGCTTGATACCAGGGGAATTGTTCAAACTGGTGCCGGATCGGCGCGGATTTGAATGGAAAGTGGTGCCGGGCATACATTTCGTTCAGCGCATACCGGACACCCGAATAGCTCCATCCCCGTACCTCGACATCGCTCAGGATGGCTGTGTGCGTTTGAGGAAAATGCTCTCCTGGTAAGCGTGCCGTATTGAGAGAAGGTGTAATCCCTGCAGAGGGCTGTGCCGGGGCTGGTGCCTGCTGAGAAATTCCTGAGTTTGTAGAACCTGCGGTGTTGGTCGTACTTGCAGAACCGGAAGGGGAAGAAGTGGCAACGGCAGACATTTGAGGCTGGACAATGGATTGCATGGCTGGCTGATGTGCGGAATGCCATGCGGCGACGCCCCCGCTTATGCACAGAAGGAGGGCAAGACCTCCGCCTGCGTACCCCCCTCTACGGTTCCAGTCATTGGGCGCGAAAGTTAGGCGGGTGTCTGTTCGCATCAGCACATGGCCGAAGTTGCGATACAGGATTTTGCGGGCTGCCAGGTAGGAAACCACCGCGCCTGCCGCAACGGCTGCGCCCGCAAACGCTACGCTGCTTTGATCTCCAGGCCGGGACTGTGTCGCGGCGAGGCACGACACAACAATTCCGTAGCCAAGTGCTGGAACGAGGCAAAGAAAAAGGATGGGAAAAGGCTTGAGATGAATGCGTAAAAATGTGGGGTCAACTTCCGTTCGCTCACCTCGCTTTGTCTGCATCGTTACTGTCGTGACAGCGGCCCGTTCGTCTTCGGAGAGTGATCGGGCAACAGCACCAGCCATCCACAGTGCGGTGACAGAAGCCAGCAAGAGCATGACGCCCCACACAATCGCCGTGGCAATCACAACAGTTACCACAAAGAAGATAGCGGCAAGAGCTAACGTGCCTCCAACAAGCCACGCAATCCATCCATAGCCATCATCCGACGCTGGCTCCACTAGTCTTTTTGGAGGTTGAGGCAAGCCCCCGAAGATGAGGAGCAAAGCACCCCCTGCGCGCAAGGGGTCAGTTCCCTCAATGGAACCGAAAGGCCGTCCTCCACGCGACACCGCGCCACGCGGATTGACCGACCCAATGTTCCTGCCTTCGGCATTATAGACTACGCCCGCATCGTCCACGGAGCCGACTAGATAGCCGTCGACGAGAATGTCGCCTCCCGGCGTTACCGTTGCTATCTGTCGACGCTTGCGCCCCGCGCCCGCGTAAACACTGCCATCATCTCCGACCTCACCTACTATTTTCTTGCCCAAATAAAGTGTTTGCATGGACATCTTCCTGCCGGAGCAACACGGCTATGAACACTGGGCGGCTACGCTGTTTCCAACCTGCGCTGTGTTCGGCAGTGTTTCACCCCAACTCTGGCTCGCAACGCAGTGCTTTAGGAGGTTGTTTAGACATATTAGAGTAAATCCCTTCTTGCTCGCGCGCATCGCCTATTTAAAACGAAGCATTGTCGGGAGAATGTGTGTAGCACGACAGAAAGGCCCATATGACAAGTTTTTGCTATGCTGTTTCTGGCAATAAGGGAATGGTACCGGCAACGATTGCGTTACCTCTAAAAATCTACGACACAGTTCTATTAAAGTTTTGTCTGCCCCTGCAAAGTGGACAACGGACTGGACATTCCGGCGGACAATGACAAGAAAGGAAGGGTGTAACCGTTGGGGAAAATTCTTGCCTTCAGGCATGCCGAAGCCGCCGTCAACCGTCCCGATCTGTTTGAGGTAGGTCATGCCGACAAGACTTACCCGCTGACCGACATCGGCATCAGCCAGGCCCGGAAGGCTGGTCAGTGGGCAACAGAGACATTCGATTGGGTGGCGCAGGGGGATTTTGTTGCCGCGACATCGGAATTTGTGCGAACGCAACAGACTTACCGACAGATGAGGTTGCCTGAATCTTCTGCGGTCATCTATCCTGGCTTCAACGAGCAGGACTGGGGAGATTTCATGGGCGCGAACCCGCCGGAGCAACTGCGCCCTTCGTTTGATGCGGGCTATGAGCTAACTATAGATGTAAAAGCTCCCCACGGTGAGTCATCACACGATCTCTACGAAAGAGCGTCGGTCGCTCTGAGCGAACTGCTAGCTCAGCAAAACACAGACAACCTTGTGATCGTGGCGCATGGCCGCACCCTGATCGTGCTAAGGATGTTGATTGAAGGCGTACCCGCGACTGATGCAGGCTGGCACTTCATGCGCCAGTACATACCCGAATTACCGAACTGCGGCGCGCTGTATTACCCCGAGTTGAACTGGCCGTATCCCTCGACCTGCTTGGAAAAGCGAGTAGCTGTCCTAAACCCGCCTTACGATTCATTCGAACACTTTCCGTGGCATCGTTTTTCTGGGGAGTTGTTCAAAACAGCCACTTCAACATCCATTTTGGAGTGACTGCAGAACCGCTTTGCGCATCAGGTCTGAACATGCTGATTACGCTTATTTGCCAGTTAGTTATATCGAGAGTCTACGGCCCAGGCGGTTCCGTTTCTACATGACAAGCGTAGCCCTTCGGTGTAGGTGGGTTCCACTCATGAAACGGAATAAAGAATGCTATTGGATAGCTGCATATCAGGAACCTTAGTATTTTCAGAAACTCAACGGTGAACAGGAAGTGAGAGTTTGATTATTGAGAAGAGTTGTTGAGAGCAGAAAAAGCGGGATGTGGGAGAGTTTAGGAAGGCTGTCAATATTCTCAACAAACCCTCGTTTACTGAGAACCAAGTCTCACCATAATAACCGTCACAGGTGTGGTTCTTACGCCGCGCCCGCAAGGATCCATACGTCGCAACCGACCTCCCGCTCAGACGGATCTGCGGTCCCGCAATCCCTATTCCCGCTCTTCATAAATACAGTGCAAAAAAGTTTTTGTAATTTTTGTTACAAACCCTTGACAGATAGACATACTTGCCTTATAATGGCATATCATACCTGGTCTTTATGCCAGCCTCTTTGCGCAAGCCTCGCAAAGTACGTGCTGAACATGACCTTTTTATCCTCTTGCTTCTTTCCCAGATGTACCGGAAGAGACGCATTGACAACACTTTAGGCAGGCCCACAGACCTGTTTACAATAGTTCTACTGCTCAGTCGTTCTTATCGGTTGCGTTTCTTTTTCGGTTGCATTTGCCTTCAACATCAGTTGACTGCCCCACTCGCCCTTCGTTTTTCACACCTTGCTTTTCTTCCAGATGTTTTGGTGGAAAGCTGATCGAGAACTACCCCCAGGCACCCTGCCTGCGGCGACGATTGCCCGTTTTGCTGGTTATCCGTATCGTTCTCGCCCCGCTCATCCCAAACATCGCGCGCCTTGCGGTCTGCTTTGGCTGCCGCAAAGCCTGCTATGACCGTTCGCCTGGTTTGGGCTGAAACAATAGCTTGGAGGAACAAGTGCGCTTACTCTCCCCTTCATCATGCCCCGCCTTTTCATCATGCCCCGCCTTTTCATCATGCCCCGTCTTTTTCTGTGCCAGGCCGCTTGCACGGGGACTGCTTCTCAGCGTTCTGGCCATCCTGTTCTGGGCAGGCGCCGCATTCGCCGGCCCGACCCCCTATGCCAGCTCGCCTGTGGCTATCGCCGCCACGGGCATGACGCGAGTGGAAGCGGAGAACTACGACCTGGGCGGCGAAGGCGTCGCCTACCATGACATCAGCAGCGGCGGCTTGACCGCCTACCGCACCGACAACATCGGCGTCTATGCCGACGGTGGTGCCTCGAACGGCTGCGCCGTCGGCTACGCCCAAGCCGGCGAATGGGACGGCTACACCCTCAACGTCGCTGCCGCCGGCCCCTACACTTTGATGGCCCGGCTTGCGTGTCCTCCCGGCGGCAGTACGTTCCACCTGGAGTTCGGGCCAGTCGGCCAGGTCGGCGGCGCAGGCGTCCTCCAGAGCAGCGAGTTCATAGTTCCCAGCGGCAATTGGTCGGGGTACCAGGATGTTTCTGTGCCGGCCATCAACTTGCCTGCTGGGCCATTGTGGATGCGCCTGGTGCTGGATAGCGGCGGCCCGTATGTCGCAAACTTTGACTTTTTCAGCCTGGCGGCGGGCAGGGTCACGCCTCACGGCGGGTCGCCGGTTGTGGTGACTGGCAGTGGGGTGACGAAGGTGGAGGCGGAGAACTACGACCTGGGCGGCGAGAGCGTGGCTTACCATGACGTGGACAACGGCGGGCAGAGCGGCTACCGCAGCGACAACATCGGTGTCTATTCCTATGGCAGCGCTTCCAACAGCTATGCGGTCGGCTGGGCACAGGCGGGAGAGTGGTCCGGCTACACCCTCAACGTCGCGGCTACCGGTTTCTATACCCTGACCGCTCATGTTGGCGCGTATGCCGGAGGTGGAACGTTCCACCTGGAGTTCGGGCCAGTCGGTCAAATCGGGGGGGGAGGCGTCGTTCAAAGCAGTGAGTTTACTGCTCCCAACAGTGGCAATTGGAGCACCTACCAGGACGTTTCTGTACCCGCAGTGCGCCTGCCTGCCGGGCCGCTATGGATGCGCTTAGTACTGGACAGCGGCAGCAGTGGTTCCTATGTTGCCGACTTCGATTTCTTCAGCCTTGCCCGAACTCCTTTTCCCGCTCCGACCGGTCTTGTGGCCGAGGCCTACGGTACTTCTACTGTATACCTAAGCTGGAACGCAGTGTCTGGGGCAAGCGCCTACAACATCTACCGGAGCACCGTGCCCGGCGGTGAGGGAAACCTTCCGTACCAAACGAACGTCTCCAATCCATCCTATAGCGACAGCGCCGTCACTGCCGGAACGACCTACTACTACCGAGTGACAGCAGTCGGCAACAGTAGCGAAGGCGGCCTCTCCAACGAGGTCAGTGCTACATCGGGTGCTAATCAACTGCCTGCGCCTGTTCTGAAAGCAAGAGCGGGTGCCACTTCAGTAAACTTGACTTGGAGTGCGGTTGTTGGGGCGACGAGCTATAACCTGTATCGATCTATAGGTGCGAACGGCCAACCCGCTGGCATGCCTGGCTACCCCAGCCCTAGCCCGCCGCCTATGCTGACGGGTCTGAGTGGCACAACATTCAGCGACACCGGCCTGACGGCAGGCACGGCCTACAGCTACCAGGTAGCTGCCGTCAGCAAGGATGGGCAAGGTTATCCCAGCAACGTCGTCACGGCGACACCAGGTGCATCGCCTCCCCCCGCTCCCACAAATCTGATCGCCACCGCCGGCTCCAGTCAGGTTGCTTTATCCTGGACGGCTGCCAGCGGAGCTACCTATTATAATGTTTATCGCTCGACCACACCCGGCGGCGAGGGCGCAGCTCCCTACGCCTGCACCGGATCCGGCAACTATCCCGGTGCCCCAAGTACGACGACGACGTACACCGATACGGCTGTCGCAAACGGCACCACATATTACTACCGCATTGCGGCGGGCAGCAACGTCGGTGAGGGCGGCCTCTCAAACGAGGCCAGCGCCACGCCCGGCAGCACGCCGCTGCCCGCACCGACGGGACTGACAGCGACTGCAGCTCCTAATGGAGGCCAAAGCATTGCACTGTCGTGGAACGCTGTCAGTGGAGCAGCCAGTTATAATGTTTACCGAAACACAGCCTCATACGGTTACTATGCTACCATCTACAAAACAGGTGTGACAGGAACGTCGTACGTTGATACCGGAGTTAACTTTGGTACTGCTTACACTTATTATGTTTGCGCCGTCAATACATCCGGCCAAGGCAGTCAGTCCAGTTGGGCCAGCGCAACCTTGTTCGGGTTCGGCCTCAGCGCAAGTCCCACGCCGATCACGATAACCCGCGGCGCCGTCGGGGCAGTGGCGATCACTGTGACGCCGGGAGGCGGCTACACCGGCCCGGTCGTGCTGAGTGGGAAGGGCCTCCCGAGTGGAACGAATGCATGGTTTTATCCAGGTTCCGTGCTGCTGCCGACGCTCAACAATCCACCATATCAGGCCGGGCTACCCAGTCAAAGTACCTGGGGAGCGGTCAGCAGCAACCTTTTCCTGGCCGTCCCTGCATCAGCAGCACCCGGGACTTATATCCTGACAATCACAGCGACATCATCAAGCGGCGACGGTTTTACCAGCACCACTCCGGTAACGTTGACGATCAACTGAAACTAGCGATCAACTGAAACGGACGATTAATGGCAGCCAGAGGCCCAATCTGCCGAGTGTCCGCTTAGGCCAATTATTCAGAGACAACACAACATGAACATCCTGAAGCAAACGAACGCACTTGCCCGATTTGCCCGCAGTAAGTCGTCCATGAGGACGCCAAACATGCGCCAGGGCGCACGGATTGGGCGACTGCCTCAGATGGTGTCGCTTGCCCTTGCACTTTGTATGACCTTCTCATTCGTAGTTGCGCCTGCCGCTATTGCCGCTCATACCAAAGGGCCTCAGCCGCCGCGTCCCCATAGCCTGTGGATGCCGCCCACGCTGGTCAAGAAGATGAAGACCCAGGCGCAGCACAGCGCGGCAATGCAGCGGCGAGCGCAAAAGCCGGGCTTCCCCTACCGACAGGCAACCGCCGCGCGTGTCCTCAAGCCCCTGCCGCGCCTTACCATGCCAAAGCCGCTGACCCTGCTCAACGATGCGGCTGAACTCGCCTATCCGGTTCCGGATGCCCAGGCAGCTGCCTGGCACCATGAGCTGACGACGAGCCACCCAGGGGCGGCGCGCGCCGCCCGGCTGCACCTGTGGCTGGGGGAGTGGCAGCTGGCGCACAACCAGCAGCCGGAGACTGCTTTCCGTCATTTCCAGGCCGCACAGCGCCTCACCCAGCCTGCCGATCCCCTTTACGGACTGGCCGCTTACGACCGCGCGTGGACGTTTTATACCGAGGGCGCTTACGCGGATGCAACAACGGCTTTCGGCCATGTGCTGGCCTGCACGCCGTGCCTCACGGGCTTCAGCCGGCGCGACGCGATGCTCTGGATGCGCCATGCGGGTGCCTGTGCCGGCTATCATCTGGACCGAGAACGAGCCGGCATCCCGGAGCCGCCCCGGCTGGACCCACTCTGTGGGGTAGCTTCGCTGGCGTCTTCTTTGCGGGCACTAGGGCGTCCTTACGATGCGAAGACGCTACGGGCAGCCGTCCATATGACCGGCGAGGGCAGCAATATCGATGACCTCGTGACCGGGACGCGGGCGCTGGGGATGAACGCGCGCAAAGTGCGGGCGGACGATCAGGGACTAATACTGCTGCCTAAGCCTCTGGTCGCTTATGTGGAGCACGACCACTTTGTTTCCGTCGTTCGGGCGGACAAAAGCGGCGTTTCTTACCTTTGTTCGGACTGCGGCCCCTGGCCGGGTGGCCGAGTGAACCTGACCTGGCGGCAGTGGCATCTTCTCGAAGGCGGCTTGTATGTAGCCGTCACTCGCCCCGGCAGCCCCTCCGATCGCCTATTATCTGCCTTGGATCCGCGTAAAGACACTCCTGCTGAGAACAACCTCCTGCCCGCCATCCGCCCGTCTTTGAGCCAGGCGCCTGCGGCTGCCCTGTCCTTGCAGCCCTTCCGGGCTGCCTCGTCCCCGGCGGTGTCCCCCGTGCGTCTGGCTTTTGCAGGATCATTAGCGAACCTGCATCTGTCGCTGCACTCTTTTGCTCCACCGTTCTCTACGGCGCATCTTGACGTGCTGTCAGGTCGGTTATCAAGCCTGCGCGACCATGTCGTGATGGAGCAGCTTCCAGGAGGTGCCTATTGCGGCGGCAAGAACACCAGTCCCCATTGCCTGCCTTTCACCTGTTGCTTGACAGGGGGACCTGGGGGGCCTGGGGGGCCTGGAGTACCTGGGGGGCCTGGAGTACCTGGGGGGCCTCCTAAAGGACCTCCTAAAGAATCTCAATCATCAGCCACGAGCGGTCCAACCAGCGGTGATCCTGTCAACTTGGCTACAGGGGAGGAAGAGTACAGTCCTAAGCCGGACATAGAGGTTTATAACCCCCATGGTCCCAGCGTCACCTGGAAACGGATTTACAACAGTGCGCGACGTGCGGGACAGGGTTTCGTCGAGCCCGGCGACGCCGTTGGCGATTTCGACTATGAAATGAACGACTTCGGAGAAGGATGGTCGACCCCCTACAACGTCGGCGTTTCAGACACATCTCCGGGTTATACCGGTGCCGGTTATTCTAAAAGCCTGTTATTGGAAAACGGCGCCCGCATCCAGTTCGTTGTTCCCTCATCTCCCTCGGCAGCAACGCCCCAGGTCTTGTGCCAGCTTACTCAAGGCGGGCAGCCGCTGAGTGGCATACCGATCTTGATCTATGCCAACTACGCTGCCACCGGCAACTACTACAGTGTCGTTTGGTCGGATCGCACCCAGTGGGTGACGGCGGCGGCGGCCAATGTCACGAATGGGTACGGAGGTAACTCCGTTGTTTATCCTCTTGGGCAGATTGTGGATCGCAACGGACACGCCATCACCTTCCACTACGGCCCTGCCGCTGGCGGGACTATTGATGGTGCCGCTTTCGCATGGCCGTTGCTTTCCAGCATCACCAATGAGAATGGTACCGCTTTGCTGACGGTCGTGCGCGTACGCGACGGCAGCGGCAACATCGCTGCCGTTTCGGACTGCTACGGGCGCAGCGTGCTTTACCACGTTTCTACTTACGCCAACCATAGCGGCGCCAGCCCCGGCGGCTATGTCCTCTTTTCCGGCCTTGACCATGTCTCCCAGCTTGTGCCCACCGGCAGTGGAAGTGCGCCCGACCGCTACGTTTACGGCTACCAGAACTACAGCTATGGCTGGCCGTTCCTGCATACGATCAGCGTCCCGAACCCGAACGGCTCGGCCACGCCCAGCATGGCGACCATCAACTACGACGGCCCCGGTCAGTCCGTCAGCAGCGTCCTGGACGCCAATGGCAACACGACCAGTTTCGCCTCCGTTGAAGTTTCCGGCACGACTGGCGGCGGCGGAGCACCTGGGTCATCGTCGGCTCCCAGCGGCACGCTGACCGTGACGACGCCGAACACCCCGACTTCTACCAACTACACGCAGGTAACAGTCTCCGGCAATAACACAACCTATTCCTATGTTGGCGGTTCGGACATGAATATGAGCGGTGCCCTTGTGACGGATGGGGCGGGCCAGGTCACGATGTCCAAGACCTTCAGCGCCACTTCGCCTAACCCATTCCAACCCACTTCAATGTCCGATGGCAACGGAAATGTTACCAGCTACGTTTGGGATCAATACGGCAACTTGCAGCAGAAGACCAGCCCACGCGGAACGGTGACGACAAACACGTACAGCTACCAGAACTTCGCGCTGGGGGAACTAGTAAGTGCGCAGGAAGGCAGCAAAACAGCGACGACTTACAGCTACTACGAGCCGAGTGGGCTGGTTCAGACATTAAACGCCCCTCTGCCGGGTACGGTCGGCGCGGGTCAAACAGTACCGACTTCCTACACCTACGATGGCTACGGCAACCCACTCACCGTCACCATGCCGGGCAACAACGCGGCAGCAACAATTATTACTACGTATGCCTACGGTTCTGCTCAGGCCATCGATCAGCCGCTAACTGTCACCGACAACCTAGGCAAGTCTCGCCATATCTACTATGACCAGCAGGGCAACCATCTTGGTGAGACAGACGCCATAGGTAATGAGACCGATGTGTCATATAATATCGCCAACCAACCGGTGCAGACAACCTTTCCCGCTACCGGGCAGCAGGGGCCGGGACGTTCCAACAGCCTCAATGCTTACCTGTATCCCGGTGGTCCATTGCTGAATGTCACGACTAACGATGAAAGCGGCGCGGCCATCCGTCAGGTGAGTTACACCTACGGCCAGGAGGGAGAAAGCCTTGCCCTGACGGGCAGCACGGAACCAGTGACGTACGCCTACGACGCGCTGTACCGCCTTTCCACTTTGGCTGACGGCAACGGCAACACGACCCGTTATTTCTACAACGCAGCGAGCTACCTGTACCAAGTCGTCTATCCTGGCGCAGGTGCTACTAGTTCTCCACTCGCGGCAGGCACGCGCGACACGATCACTTACAACCGTTACGACCTAAATGGCAACGTCAAAAGCCGCGTAGATGGCAATGCTGTTACAACAAATTACACCTACAACGACCCCGAAAGCTTGTTAATCACAACACATTATCTCTACCCTAATAATTACACTGGTAGCGTGATTGGGGACACGACATTTGGATATGACCAATATGGACGGCGTGTGACTATGACTGATCCAACTGGCAGCAAAAATTATTCTTATGACGATCATGATTGTTCTACCTCTGTTGCAACTACATATGATGGACTACCAACCAAGACAATTTCTTACGTTTATTACCAGGATGGCAGTTTGCAAAGAATGGACACGCCCGCGGGTAGTTTCTCGTATTGGTATGATGCAGATGGGCGAATGACTAGTCAGAAGAATCCGTTCCAGGAAACATCATCGTGGCAATACCTAGACAATGACTGGTCGTGGAAACAGACTTTAGGCAATGGATTGGTGACATCTTACTCATATAACTCACGCGCTCAAATGGTTGATCTTACTAATATTCAAGCCGACGGCACATTATTGTCTGAATTTGCCGTGCAAAACATGGGTGGATATGATGGTGCCGGCAATCGCACCTCTCTGACAAGCACCATTCCCGGCGCACCAGCTACCTACAGTGGCACCACATTTTTCGCCTACGATCAGAAGAATCAACTTTTGCAGGAGCAATCCCAGCGAAACGGTGGATACACAAACACCAACAATTACGATACAGCAGGCAACCCCACGACTTTAAGAAATCAACTCAACATGTTCGATGCTGATAATCAAAACACGGCAAACCATTACGACGGCAACGGAAACCCTACTGATCGGCTTGGTAGTCTAATGACTTTCGACCCTGAGAATCGTTTGACTACTATAGGTAGTCAAACGATTCTCGGTTACAATGGTGATGGATTACGGGCTTGGAAGCAGAACACGGGTACGCGTACCTATTTTCTCTATGATGGCACAGACCCGGTCTGTGAGTTAGATACTTCTGGAAATGTTATTGCTACAAACACATTTGGTGCTGAAGGGATTGTTTCTAGAAACAGTAGTGGTAGTACCGTGTTTTATGCATTTGATCTTCAGGGAAACGTCGTGCAGCGCATGGACACAAACGCAAACGTACTCTCGACCAACACCTATGATGCCAACGGTTCTAGAATTAGTACTGACAACAACGTGGAGCCTTGGACGTATAATGCTCAATGGGGTTATTATACGGATGCTGAGATCGGCATCCAATTACTCATCCATCGCTATTATGATCAAAGATTGGGTCAGTTTTTAACAAGAGACCCTATTAGTTACGAAGGAGGAGTTAATATTTATTCCTACGTTCAAAATAATCCCACCGATAGAACTGATCCGAGTGGTTTAATTGGGATGCCTCCTGCTTATGGACGCTATTGTGGACCGCAAACTTTTGTTCCACCTCCAGGTAGTCGATCCGCTAACCCGGTACTTGATCAATGTTGCAAAGAACATGATGCTTGTTGGGGACGGCACAATTGTAAACTAAGTACGGGATTTGTATGCCCAAGCCCGCCATGTCAGGAATGCAACCAACATTTATGCTGGTGTACCAATAACGTTCATTGCTCTACTTGGGACTGGAAGTGTAAAGCAATAGTAAACTTCATTAGAAATCAATGGTGTCCAGATGGAGGGTCTTCCCCTCCTCTACCAGGCTATTAGATTTTAAGGGTAATGGTCCTGATAGGGTGTCTAGAGCGTATCTCATAAACAAACGACTGTTCCAAAAACAGGCTTTCAACCGTGTTATAGGTCGTGTTTGCAACGCTGATTAAGAGTAACTCCAGTGGTTATGGATGCGGCTCTGAACCAGTATTATTAGCTCCAAGCATTTATGAGATACACTCTAGTACACTAGCAGAATGGAAACCCCTGTTCCACCATGTGCCAAGGACAACGTCAAACGGGTGGGTCAGTCCCGCTATGGCGACCAGCGCTTTCAGTGGCGCGTTTGCCGCCACTCGTTTTGTCTTGACCCACAAACTAGGCTGACCGATCCACAGCGGCAGGCGCAGATAATAGCCGCCTGTCAGAAGCGCATATCCCAGCGCGGCATGGCCCATGTGTTGCGGCGTCAGCCGCAATACCGTAGCCAAGTGGCTCAAAACAGAGTTCTTAAAAAGCCAGTCTGTTGCCGCCCTTGAAGAAAATCCTGGTTAAAGCCAAGAGGGTACGGCTGGGCCGCTTTGTGCGGCGTATTTTATCGTTATGCACGAGAGTTGCCTGGCCCTGTTTCTTTACGACTACCTCTAAGATGAACGTGAACACACGCATACAGGACAGGCTCGGACGCACCTTATGAGCCACTACTCAATGATGAATATCAAGCCGAAACACAAGATAGCGTTTATCTATTTATTCTTGGCTGCATTGTTCTCAGCCTTCATCTACTTCTTGTTCTATGTCGCCGAAGTTATCATCCAAGTGGGCAAA
>JAABUQ010008535.1_pt1 | contig 14322 bp, 16 predicted proteins | sample 5560001 | NCBI WGS metagenome assembly JAABUQ01 (sample SAMN10711888, study PRJNA513371) | rock metagenome | isolation source: Antarctica rocks | place: Antarctica: Victoria Land, Finger Mt nord | collected 2015-12-18
GCTCCGCCGCGAGCTGATCCGCCACGAATATTGGGCACAAGCACCCGCCATCACCACCGCACCACAAATCACGCCAGCCCTGTCACCGTCAGCTCTGACCGCCGCCTAAAACCCCGAAAGTCGAGTTCTACTGGGTTCCGGCCGAGCCGCGTAGTCCTGCGCTGAGCTCGCGTTCCATCTCGTCGATGAGAGCGAACAGTCCGACGCTTTCCCACATTCGGTTGCGCTTGCCGACGGTGACCTGTTCGAGCACGCCGCTGTCGGTGAGGTTGTTGAGCGCTTGCCGGGCGGCGACCGCGCTGCGGCCCGTCAGGACCGCAGCGGAGCCGGCGTCGAGTATGGGATAGGCGGGGAGCGCGTCGATGATCGCCGCGGCGGCCGAGTCGCGCCGGGGGTGCCCTGCCGCATCGCGCCAGCGATCTTGGAGACCAGCGACCTGGCCGGCGAGGCTGGTTGAGGCAAGTGCCGCAGCTTCGCAGGCTGTGGCGAGCTCGACGATCCACTGGCGATGCCCGTCGGCCTCGAAGCGCCAGGTCGTCAGCGCGCTGATGTACGCGTCGCGGTCGCGCGCGAGCACGAGGCTGATCGGTGGGATGACGTCCCGGCAGATCTGACGGCGCGCGAGGATCGCGCCGATCAGGGAGCGGCCGACGCGCCCGTTGCCGTCAGCGAACGGGTGGATCGTCTCAAACTGAGCGTGCACTGCCGCCGCCTGGATCACCGGCGCGATGTCGTCACGGTTGGCGTATGCGCACAGATCCTCCAAGAGCTCTGGGACCTCGCGTGCGGGTGGGGGGATGAAGTCAGCTCCAACGGGCGTGTAGGCATCGCGGCCGATCCAGTTCTGGCGGGTCCTGATCTGCTCGGTGTGGGCGGAGAGATGGCGATCGGCGGTTGCGAGCCTGCGGTAGATCTCACAGATCACTTCAGGCGAGAAGGGATCGCTGCTCGACGCGGCCCACTCGTACACCCAGCGAACGGCTTCGATGTACGCCAGCACGAGTTGCGCACCGGGCTTGTGCTGGTTGCCGGCAGCTGCTTTGGCGAGGGCCCGGTGTCCCGGCACCTCGATGCCCTCGATCTGGCTCGATGCGATCGCCTCAGAGCGCAGCAGCTGCTGGGCGATCGTGTTGACGCCCACAGTGTCGGCGTGGTGCTGGGCGTCGCGGACGGCGTCCTGCGCATCGATCACCATCTGCACCGCCTCGGCGTCGAGCAAGAAAGACCGATCCGCCAGCTGGACCGGGACATACGCTCTGATCCGCGCAGCGCGACGTGCCCGCTTCGGGACACCCGTGAGCGCGAGCGTCGAGGGATCCCACGACTCCTCCGACCACCGGAAGGTCTCGAAACCTTTCGCATTTACCTCCATACGAAAGGATCGTAGCAATAGCTTTCGCACGCAAGCGCGTGCGCAACCTTCGCTGTAAGGAAAGCTTAGGCTCGATCCTTTCCGAAGTCCGGAGAGGGGGACAGGATGGCTTGGCAAAGCAACGAACGATCCGGGGGTTACGCCTTCCCAGCGGTGAGATCCAGCAGCCACCGCGCCCGCTCGTCGATCAGCTCGACGATCCTCCCGAGGATGGGCGCATCCCAGCCCGTATCGATCAGCTGCACGCGCGCGTTTCGCGCCGCGCCGGGCGCGTCCCGCGCCATCCCGCGGAGGCGGCGGCGGGCAGCGGCGGCACCGAGCCCGGCCTCGTCGAACAGGCGGTCAAGGTGCCGCGCGCGCACGTACTCCGGGCGGTATTCACCGCCGATGCTCATTGCCATCTTCCGCGTCAAGTTGTGGGTCTTGTGATACGCAAACGTGCTCAGCACGTCATAGGCGGGCGCGAGCACTGCCTGCCCCGACTCCAGGGGATAGAGCAGGGAGAGGTTCTTGCCGTGGGCGTCGTGGTTGCCGAGCAGGAAGTTCAACGCGACGTCGTCGAGGAGCTTGATCACCTCCCGGGCGGGAACGGCGGTGGCGCGCCGGACCAGTGCGAAGCAGTCGGCCAGCGACGGCCCGCCCTCGGCTTGGTACTTGCGCGCAGTCGGGACTCCGAGCGCCTGGCAGAAGTCCTCCTGGTGAAGACGCAGGATCCCGTCATCGAATACGCGCCGGTCATAGCGCTTGACGAGCAGGAACTCTTGCCCGGCCACTCGCTGCGCTGACGCGTCGACGACGTCGGCGCCCAGCTGCCGGCCGACCATTGGGCAGAACGCCTCGTTGATGACGGTGTGATCGAGCCGCTCGATCGGCGTCTTGATGATGTGCGTCGACGGCGTCTGGCCGCGCGTCAGACCAATTCGCCCGCTGTCGTCCACGACGACGGGCAGCTTGTCCTGAGCGCCCGCAAGTGAGAGCCGGTACTCGCCGTCCGCGTCGAAGTGCATCGGACGCGACGGCAGCTCGGTCAGGAGCTCGGCAAGGCCGGCTTCGTCGAGCCACTCGACATCTCCGCGGACCGGTTCGGGCCGCTCACCCTGCGGCAGTAGCGTGATCGCCCCGGCAGTGTCGCCCGCGATCATTGCGAGCATGCTGTAGTCGTTGCTCTCGCTGACGCCAAGGAGGCGGGCCAGGTGGCGCCGCGGCTCGCCCTCGGGAAGCAGCCCGCCGAAGAACGCGACAGCCGCCGCGGCGTCGAAGCGGCCATCGAGCGGCAGCGACTGCGACAGCGGCGGCATCTCGTCCGCCACCCATTCCGCCGCGTAGGCGAACTCCATCCCGTTCGCGCTTTGGGTCAGCGCGCCTGCCTGCCGGTCAAAGCACCACACCGCCAGCGGAGCGAGTCCCTCAGGCATTCGGATCGCTCATCGTGATCGAGACGCCGAGGGCCTCGGCGACTCGCAGCGTCTCGGCGAGGCGCACCGTCGGCTTGCCTCGCTCGAGCTCCCCCAGGAAGCGGCGACCGACCCCGGCCGCGAGCGCGAGATCGTCGAGCCGTAGGCCGCGCGCAATCCTCGCGGCCTTGAATGCGGCTCCGAGCTCTGCGGGCGTGGTCACCAAGATGGACGCGGTCATGATCCCGACCGGGAACATTACAGCCTCACGGTCGACGCGCGCTCCTTGATGTTCCCGTTCGGGAACTTAGGCCCCAACGCAGTCGGTTAGAGCCTGCGACGTTCCCGATCGGGAACGTGGCACGACGCATCGTAACCACGGCTACCGTCGTGTGCCTCCAGCACCGCCTGGCTGCCTTGCTCGTCATTCGCCGCCTGTCGCCGTCCTCCCAGGGCTCGGGTCAATTCGGGGCGCCGCCGCCTGGAAGGCGGCGGTGAAAGCGGCTGCGCGTTCGGCTGCCGGCCGGGCATGGAGGTACCGGCTGGTGGTCGTGAGCTGGAAGTGCCCCATCGCGTCCTTGATACTCACCAGGTCGACCCCGCCGGCGACGAGCAGCGATCCGAATGTGTGGCGGAGATCGTGCCAGCGGAGCGGGCGCAGCCCGGCGGCGTCGCGGGCCCGCTTGTAGCGGCGGCGCAGTGCCGAGCCGTCCAGCGGCCGGCCCAGGGCGTTGCAGAAGACGTAGTCGTCGGGGGAGGTGAAGTCTTCGCGTTGTGAGAGCCGGTCGAGTGCGGCCGCGGCCTGGTCGGCCATCGGCACGCGACGGACATGTCCGGTCTTTGTCGTGCCCTCCACGCCGGAGGACAAAGACCGGCTGATCGTCAGCGCGGACCCCGTCCAGTCGACATCTCGCCAGCGCAACGCCAAGAGCTCTCCCAGGCGCAGGCCGGAGTAGGCGGCGACGCGGACCGCCTCGCTGTCGCGGTGGTCCTCGAAGTGCTCGAGCTCGTCGCGAGCCGACACGGCGGGACGGTGGAAGCCGGCCTCGAGCGAGCGGGCAATGGCTTCGATCTCCTCGGGCGAGTAGAACAGGAGCACCCCGGGCTCGGGCACCCACCGGCGGTCGGTGCCAAGGGCGGGATTGGTCGGGAGTGAGTACGTCGTCGACTTCATTCCGTAGTTGAAGGCGGCACAGACGATCTCCCGCGTCCGGTTCACGCTGCGAGCCGACACGCCGGTGGCGGCGACCGTCCGCAGGAGCGCCTCGATCTCGGCCGGAGTGATCTGCGACGCCGGCTTGTCGCCGAGCGCGGCCATGATGAGTCCCGCCGTCGCGCCCGTGCCCCGCTTGTGCGGCGTTCCCGGCTCGGCGAGGTCGGATTGGTGTGAGCGGATCGTCGAGGGCTTGGCGCCGCGGACCGCCTCCAGCCACTCCAGGTACCCACGCGCGAGCTCACGGAACGTGACCCCGCGCGTGCGCCGCTCGCGCTCGACGCGATCTGTCTCGTTGAAGTCCGTGACGTAGGTGCGGACGAGCTCGGCGGCGGCCACGTGCGCACGCCGCCCGTCGAGGTACCCGTCGGCCACGCGGCCGCGGCGCGGCCGCCAGCCACCTGCGTCGTCCCGGGTCAGCCATGCCCGTCCGATGCGCCGCTTGACCTGGCGGCCGCCGTAGCGGAACTTCGCCTCGTAGTACGCCTCGTCGCGCCGCTCGCAGACGATCAGTGCCGCGGTTGGAAGGGGGTCTGTCGGAGGCATCGCACGAGGGGGGACATCGCCAGAGTACCACCAGAGTACCACCAGAGTACCACCAGAGTACCACCAGAGTACCACTTCGGTGGAGTACCACTTTGAATACCAAACTGACCGAACAAAACCCAAAAGCGGGTATTTTGTTGCCCTAAACGCGCCCAATTTGCGGCAACTAGAGGCCCGTTTTGCAACTCATAACCCGAAGGTCGCAGGTTCGAATCCTGCCCCCGCTATAGAGAAGTCGCTGGAATCGAGACCTCTGAGCGATCGGAGGTTTCATCGTTAAGGGCGTCGCTCGCCGTTGCCGAACGAGTTTTCGATTCCGGGGGGGGCGAAAAACGGCGCGCCCGAGGCTATGGATGTCATGGCCGACCAAGGTGATCCTCCAAAGCCCGATGCTGCACTTGACGAACTCGTTACCCGCCTTCTCGAATGTGGCGCTGTTCTCAGCCAGATCGTCGGTCACATGGTGCAGTTCGAAGCCTCGGGCCGGTCCGCGCCGGGTGCCGCACCGATCCCAACCGTTGCCCACTCCTTGATCCGCAGCGTCATCGCGGAGCCGACCGAGGCACATTCCGAGGCTGAGATCGGCTCCGCGGCCCTCATCATCAAGGCAGTGACCGAGACGATCTCCGAAGAGATCTTCATCGTTGACCCTTCGATGCTTTCGAGTCCCCGACGCTCTACTAGGCCCGCAACAGGCCGACGTGTGTTAACGGGTTGTCCATCTCGGTGCAGTAGATGGGATGCCACCCTTCCGAGCGGGTCCGAAGCCGCGAACAATGGGCGGGCGCCCAGATTGCGGGCCCGATCCCGCACGTCTTCTCCCACTTGGTACCCCTGACTGCACTGAGATGGAGGACCCGTGTGTGTTATCTCCAGCGCTCGGGATCGCTGTTCGGTTGAGGTTGGCCTGCGCCGAAGACCACATGTCGGCTGCGCTGTCGGGAGCGATCGTGAGGCGTGAGCGCTCATCGCACGACCTCGTCGTCGATGCGCCATGCCGAAGGCAGTAGCCGACGCCCCAGACGTTGATGACGAGCCGTTGGCCGTGGGCGGCAAGCTTCTGTCGCAGTCGGGACGCGTGGCTATCGACTGTTCTGCTTGGTGTGCGGTATCCCCACACCGCTTGGAGTAGCTCCGCCTTGGTGAACACGCGGTGCGGGTCGTGGGCGAGGGCGACGAGGAGCGCGTACTCCTTGGCCGACAGCGTGAGCTGGTTGCCGTGGACGCGCGCGGCCCGGGCGCTCAGGTCGATCGTGAGCGCGCCGACGCGAAGCGTGCGTGGGTGGTGCTGGCGCTCTGATCTGCGAAGTACGGCAGCGACGCGAGCTCTGAGCTCGGCGTATGAGAAGGGCTTGGCGATGACGTCGTCGCCTCCGCGCTCGAGGACGCGGATTCGGTGGATTTCGTCGGCACGCTCGCTGAGCACGATCATCGGCGTGTCGGGGTCGAGGTGGCTGGCTAGTCCGTCGCCGGACCGGACGGCGTCGACGAGATCGAGCGTGTGACCGTTGACGTCCGCGATGATCAGGTCGGGTTGGTCGAGGGACAGCAGGGCAATCGCCTTGGCGCGGTCCTCGGCCGCTCTGACGCGGTATCCGTCAGCGGTCAGGTTGGTCGTGAGGTACGTCCTCGTGGCGTCGTCCTCGTCTGCGAGCAGGATGGTGTGATTGCTCTTGGTCATGTGTATGGGCCTCTTTGGAGGCGTTGCTGTTGACTTGTTAACGGGGCGCTGCGGCGCCTGCCGGCGCGCGTGGCTGCGATGGACGGCGATCGCGTCGCGGTTATCGGCGCGGACTGAGCCCCTCCCGGGGTGCGTCGAGTAGGAGAAGCCCCTCGGCTCGGTTCAGAGCGCTATCGGCGTTGCCGTGGGGTCATCGCTCGATCGCGGGCATGGGGGGCGGAGGTCGCGTTGTCGAGCTGGGTGATGCGAACGCGAGCACGCAGGTCGACGATCCGCGAGCAGGCGCTCGATCTTCCGTCGAGGCCGACCTCGGGGTTCGCCGCGAGCTCGCGGCTGCTGAGCGGGAGTGGGTCCTCCCGCGATGAGAAGGTCAGCCTCGGCGATTGCGCTTGCGCGCTTGGCGTTGCGCTTTGCGGCGCTGGGCCTTCTGCTTGGGAGCGCGTGGCCCGCCGGTCGAGAACCCGGCGGCGCGGGCCATGCGATCCGCGGCCGGGCCGATGATCGCGTCGCGTTGCTCGCGCGGGCGGGCGTTGAAGTCCGCCATCCAGGCATCGAACGCGCCGGCCGCGCTCGGGTCGATCCCTTCGGCCTGCATCTGCATGACCATCGACTTCGCCAGCCCCCAATGCGAGCTGTCGCCGGCGGCCTGTTGGAACTCGTCGCGCAGTTCCTCGCAGGCCTGCTCGAGCTGCTCAAGCGGGTCGCCGGAGAGGCTTCCGCGCTCGCGCAGGAACGCCAGGAACGCGCGGACGCAGTCAGGAACCGCGCTGAGCGTCTCCTCATCGACGGAGACCTTGCGGGGAAAGTAGTCGAGCAGGTACTCGGCCAGATCGGCCTGTGTCCAGTGCCCAAGGCGGCCGTCGTCGTATCCGCCCTTCCATTGCAGCATCGTCGAGGCGACGAAGTCGCCGTGCTGCCACACGACGCCATCTGGCGGGTGTGTCGCCCGGGCGTGCTGCTCGAACTCGTCGAGCAGCATCTCCATCACGCGCTGATACGCCTCCTCGTCCTCCGCCGCGTCGACGACCAGCTCCGGGTCCTCGTCCTCCCACGGCGCCAGCACCAGCGGCCGGGGCAGACCGGCGGGATCGCCGGTCAACGCCCGCGAGATGATCGGCAGAGCCGGCCCCGCCGCGGCGCCGAGCGCGACCTCCAACTCGACGGCGCGGCGCGCCGCCGCCACAGTGAGCGCCGCAAGCTCGCCGGCATCGATCGGCTGCGGGGCTGCGCCGTCGATCCCTTCCAGGAGCTCGCGCGCCTCGCTGATCGGCGCGGGCGGCGTGAGCCCGCATTCCACCAGCGCACCCCCGGTCTCCGGATGCTCGATCCCGAGGATTGCCGCCTGCACGTCCTCGGTGCCCGGGCGCGTCAGCAACGCCACCACCAGCTCGGCGCCCTCGCCGGGGATCCGGACAGCCTGCTCGACCGCCAGCATTCCGACCGCGTCCGCGGCGGTCGCTGTGATCCCGTCGCTCGCGAGTCGCTGGGCGTGCGTCCGAGCCCGCTCGGCGAGCGGCTCGGCAGCGAGCACGGCGAGCGCCGCCAGCGCACCCGCGGCGTTCGCGTCGCGGCGTGCGGCGAGCGCATCCAGGACCGCGAACCCGACCTCTGCCGGCACCTCGGGCGTCTGCAGCGGGATCAGCAGGGTGGCGGCGAGCTGCTCAAGCTCGGCCGGGTCCTCGAGCGGCGGCGCGTCGTCGAGCATCGCGACGAACTGCGGGACGATCTGCTCATGCAGGATCTCTGAGCGGGCTTCGCTGGTCTGTGAGGGCATCGCGGTAGCGTAGGCCGTGTCCCGGCCGGACTGGCATCCCCATAGCGCTCGCTGCGGACAAACAAGGGGGGTCTCTGTGCCTCAAGCGAACCAGCGAGAGACTCCTCAGAACGGTGCGCGACTCGTACCGGTCGTCGATCTCGTGATTCCCGGGTCTTCACGTGATGTGGCCCGCGTCGCGCAGCGCGTCGAGCAACTCGCCCGTTATGAAGACGTCAAGGCCTGCGCTGGCGAGATCTTTGTCCTGGGACCAGACAGGCAGGTCGAGCGTGAGCGCGAGCGCGACGGTCGGCCAGTCGTCGGGATCACGCGCGGCGATCCGCCGCTCAGCGTCCTCCCGATGATTCTCGTACTCGGCGACTGGCTTCCACTCGACGGGAATCACCTGCAGCGCGGCGAACAGCACCGCAGCGTCCAACCGGCGTTGGTCCGCGAGCCGCGGGATGTGGCGAGCGATCTCCAGCGCGACGGCGTCGGCGGCGACGCACCGAGGGCCGTGCGGGGAGGCGATCACCAGCCGGGCGCGGCCGCCGATCAGCGCCGAGAGGACGACGTTGGCGGTCAGCGACGACGGCGACTGGCAGCGAAATCGTCGAGCACCTCTTGCTCGGTCGTGCCCTGCTCGCCGAGATGGGCGCCGATCTGTTCCGAGAGGCGCAGGAACACTTCGCGGCGCACCTCCACTGGGAGCCCAGGCGTGTCCCACGGCAAATAGAACCCGGCCGGCGCGCCATCGCGGGTGACGAGGATCACGTCATCGGAATGGAACATCTCGCTTGCGCGGTCGCGGAAATCGCGAACGGTCACTACCTTCATGTGGTCACCTCCGTGGTCACATGATCGATCCTAGCGCCAACATGGGCTGGTGCCATCACTGAGGCGGAGCCCCACCAGCCGGCCGGCGCGCTCACCGTCGAGTTTGGCCGCTTGCCGGTGATGCGGCGGCGGCGCGCGTGCCGGACAGCTCAGCGTCCCACGCTTCGCCGAGCGTGATCGCGAGACGGTCGCGGAGCTTGCTGTTCTCGGCCTTGAGCCGTGCGATCTCCTCGTGCGAACCGGCCAGGCGCGCTTGCAAGGAGGCGATCGTCGCGCGGTCGGCGGCCGGGCGCGGCACGAGCTCCGCCGCGGTTGTCGTCCGTAGCCGGCGGATCTCTTCGAGCAGGTCGGGGTGGTCGTAGATGTAGCTGCGGTCAACGCCCGCCAGCGCGGCGACGGCGGACACCGTGACCGGCTGGGCGGCACGGTCGAGCTTGCGGATCGCGGCGATCGCCGCGCTCCGCCGCTGGGCGCTGCGCTGGCGCTGGAACGTGGCCAGCGCCTCGGGCTGCGGGCGGCTCATCCGCCGAGCCGGTCCAGGCCGGCGATGATCCGACGCAGATCGACCACATCGGGGCGGTTGATCTCCGCCAGGCGCTCGTGACCGGCGCGCTCGGCGTCAGCAATGCGCTGCTCGGCACGTTCGAGCTGCTCCTCGAGCACTGGCCGGTAGCGCACGTCGGTCAGGAAGTGCGGGCAGGAATGACAGGCGTTCGGATGCGGGCAGGTCTGCTGGATCGGCAGGCCGCACTCGCCGTCGGGGAGCGTCTGCTTGGCCCGCGCGAGCTGGTGCTTGAGCCACGCGGCGTCGTCGTCGATCAGCGGCGTGGTCAGCGGCACCCGCTCGCCAGCGGCGTTCACACGCTCCTTCGTTGCCAGCCATTCCTGCTTGAGCGTCTGGTCGAGCATGTGCGCGTAGACGTCGGTCATCGCGCCGGACTCGTGCGACAGGAACCGCTGGATGCCGGTCTTCGACATCCCCCGGTTGATCAGCTCGGTCGCGATCGTGTGCCGGAAGCGGTGGGGCTTGAACTCGATCGGGCCGCCGGACTGCTCGCGAATGTCGCACTCGCGCACCCACCGGCCAAGCCGCCGGCGGATCTCAGAGTCACACAGGTGCTTCTGCCCGTCGCGGTTGGCTCGCTCGGCGGGCAGCAGCCACTGGGTGCTCTCAAACCGTTCGCGGACGCGCTGCTGCTGGGCGCGGATCTCGTCGGCGATCTCCGCCGCGATCGGGACCAGATCCTCGTCATCACCTTTGTGATCGAGGTACATCAGCCACGGCTGTCCGCTCGGGTCGACCACCAAGCAATCGAGATTCAGCGAACACGCCGAGCTGATCCGAAGCCCACCGTGGCGCATCACCAAGAACCCGATCCGGGCCGCTGGATCGGTCAACCGCGCGCGGTTGGCGGGATCATCGAAGGGGGCGGATACGTGCTCGTCGTAGAAGCGCGGCAGCCGCCGCCCCGTGCGCTGAGCGAGCTCGCCGCGCAAGTAGCACGCCGAGGGGGAGAAGCTCTCGATCTCAAGCGCCCGCGCCAGCGACAGCATCGCGTCTAGCGACACCAGTCGATGCTCCCGCTCGGAGTCTGAGTACGGAAGAGCGCGCACGTGCGCGAGGTAGTCCTCCAACAGTCGCCGGTCGATCGCCTCGGGCCCGCGGTCAAGCCGCTCCCCCGCCCAGCGCTCGAAGTGCGCGGTGTGCACCAGCGTGCGGTGCGCCGAGGTCGGCCCGACGCCCTGGCGCGCCATCCGCACCCAGCTCACCTCCTTGACGATCTCTCGAAGCCACCGGTGCTCGATCGCCGTGAAGTCCATCCGCACCGGGATCCTGCGGTGGCCGGCACCGAACCCTGATACACCTCACGCTCCCACACGTCCGCGCGCCGATCATCCAGCCCGAGCGCAGCGCGGCGGAATTGATCGACGACTCGCCGTACGAACACCACCTCGCCCCGGTTGCCGAACTCCGCGCGGATCCGCGCGGGATCGAGCTCGAGGACCGAGCTCACCCCGGCGCGCTCGAGATGTCGCAGCAGACCGCTCCATCGGCCGCCGCCGAGCACCGTCACGTGCTGGCCGTCGTGCCAGCACTGCAGGCCGTAGCGCAGCTCGACTTCGAGCAGCCCGCCGACATCGAGTCGATACGACGGGCCACGGCGGCTCTGGGCGCGCAGCGGCCCTGCCCCGGCCAGCCACAGCTCCACGTCCCGGGGTCCGTGGTCTCGGTAGTTGTGCAGATGGGCGTTGCACACGTAGACGCCACCGGGCCCGTTCAACGGTCGACGGATCGGCAGCTCGCAGCCCACGACCGCGCAGTGCGGCCCGTAAAGCCACGGGTCATCCGAGGCGGGGGCGTAGCCAACGCCGCGGAACTCGGGGCGGATCGCCGCCGCCAGCGCCTCTCGCCACTCCGGCTCCGCGGCGACCAGCCGCAGCGGCGCGCTGCTCACATCAGATCTCCCAGCCGGTCAAGCATGCCCGCGGCGGCCAGCTCACGACGCAGGTCCTCGGCGTCCAGGTGGCTGTAGATGTCCGCGGTTGTCTGCACGCACGCGTGGCCGACCGCCTTGCTGATCACGTCCAACGGCATCCCATGGCGCCGCGCGACCGTCACGAACGTGTGGCGGAACATGTGCGGGTGGGAAGTCAAACCCGACCCGGGCGCGGGTGCGGCGCACGAGCACGTCGACCGCGCCGTAGCGCAACGGCGCGCCGATCTCCCCGGCCCACAGGCTCACGAACACGTAGTCCGAATCGATCAGTCCGTACTCATCGGCCATATACAACGCGTGCAGCCGCACCAGCTGATCGGAGACGATCGCGAACCCCCGCGCGCCCTTCCCCCGCGCCGCGTTGGCGTTGTCCTCCCGCGGTACCAGCTCCACCCGCCGCTCCCACGTGCGCATGTCCTCATGCCGCAGCCCCAACGCCTGCGAGACACGCATCCCAGTCTCGGCCAGCAGCGCGAACAGGAACCGATCGCGCAGCCGCCGCTGCGCCGCGATCACCGCCGCGATCTGCGCCAACGTCAGCACCTTCGACAACTCGCGCGTCGTGCGCAGACGACCGACCCGTGCGCGCGAGGACTGCTTCGCGATCCCATACAAGAACGGCCGGTAGGACCCGCGGCCGCGACGGCTGTGATCTACAGCCGGGCTGCGACCGGCACTCCGTGGCGGGCGTGGAACTCATAGAACCCCATCACCGCCGTCAGCGCCCGATTCGTCGTGGCTGAGGATCGCGCCGGCTTGACGCCCGGCAGCGGCACCACGTTCGGCGCAGGGCGCCGCAGCCACGCCACGAAGTCGCCCAGATCCGCGACCTCCACCGCGTCCCAGGACAGCTCCCGGCCCGCGAGGAAGTCCCAGAACAGCTTCAGGTCATGCGCGTACGCGCGCACCGTGTTCGGCGAGCGCTCGATCCGATGCAGATACCGCAAGTACCCCGCCGCCGACCCTACCTCGCTGCCATCCATGGCCAGCACCGTCCACGCCTCACGCCCATCCGGCAACGCGACCCGATGGGCGATATGTGAGGAAGTCAACGCTGAGCGATCGGTGACGAGGGGGTGTCGAGAGGCGCGCAGCGCCCACGCCACGGCGCTTCGCCCTCGGGCTCAGCACCGCGGCGAGGGCGCTATCCACACCGCTTGAGATAAAGCGTTGCCTACGGCTCGGACAGAACCCGCAATCCACACAGCCAACGCCCCAAACCGGGCTGGAGATAACGCAAGCGTCGACGTTGACGCTGCCGAACGCTTCCACTTTCGTGTGGGACAAGCGTACGGAAGGCTCATGTCCCCGGGGTGTGCCGTCGGGGTTGCACGACTACTCCACTGGTGAGGCGGACCCGGCCACGGAACCCGCGGTCGGAAGCTGAGCGCCCAACGTACCGGGGGTAACGCGGGTCGTGAAAGAGCTTGGCGGTCAGCGTGCTCGTATTGCGAAACGCGGCAAACACAGCGGCAGCCAGGATTCGCGCCGCCGAGGGGTCCGGCGATGTAGGCCCATAGGTGCTTCAGCTCTGGGGCCAGTAGCGCAGGTGCGAGGCTGCGTGCCGGGTTGAGGCTGGTGCCCGAGTAGGGGGCGCCCTGCCAGACCAGCGAGGCGACCAGTAGCCAGTTGCCCAGGGGAGTCCACCGCGCGGTGCGCGCGCTCGAGGTCATGAAGAAGATCATCAGGACGAGGGCAGCAGTCATGAGCGTTTCCAGGCCGGCGGCCTCCAGGGGACTGAACCCGTGGCCAGGTTCGGTCACGCCCAGATGTAGTGCCACGGCGGTGTGCCCCCAAGCCAGCCTGAGGTCGGCGGCGGCGGTGGCCGGACCGAGCCTCTGCGCGGTCACGTAACCGACGAGATCGTGCGGATGCACTTTGCCCTGGGTCCAGAAGGCCAGCGTCACCGCCGGATTTAGGTGGGCCCCGCTGCGGCGACCGATTGGACTGAGCGCCACCAGGCTTCCGGTACCGGCGAACAGCAACCCGGTGAACAGCAACCGCGCGGACACGCTGGGCACGTGTGGGGTGATCGGACTGGAGGGGCCGAAGTCCAGGAACACCGCGGACAGTCCACCGACACGCAGGATCGCGGTGCCCAGGAACTCACACCACCACGGCACCCAGTGCCAACCACCTTGCGCAGGCTTGCCCCCTTCGGGGCCGTGAACTTTCTGTCCCGGCGAGCTAGCAGAAGCTCACAGTCCGACGCTGCCTTGCATGATGCCGCCGTCGATCACGACGGTGGTGGCGGTCATGTAGCCGGCCTTACCCGAGGCCAGGAACACGACCACTTCGGCGATCTCCGCAGCCTGTGCGATTCGCCCGAGCGGGATCGTCGCGTCGAGCGATTTCATCTTGGCCGGATCGCTCTCGGTGGAAGCGTTGATCGGGGTGCTGACCGCGCCCGGCGCGATGTTGATCATGCGGATGTCGTGCGCGCCCAGTTCCACGCCGGCGGTCCGGGTCAACATCCGCATCCCGCCCTTGGACACGCAGTAGGCGACATTGCCGGGCATCGGCCAGTCCTCGTGTACCGAGGAGATGTTCAGGATCAGCCCGCCGGTGCCCTGGGCGATGAACTGCCTGGCAGCAGCCTGGGCGCCGAAGAACGCACTCTTCAGGTTGATCGCCATGACCTTGTCGAAGTCTGCCTCGGTGGTATCCAGCAGCGCTGTGCGCGTCTCGATCCCGGCGTTGTTGATCAGCACATCGAGCCGGCCGTAGGTGTCCACCGCGGTCTGCGTCATGCGCTTCAGATCATCGGCCTGGGAAACATCGGCTTGCACTCCGACCGCGTGCCCGCCGACCCCCTCCACCTTGGCGATTAGCGCGGTCGTCTCCTCGGGGTGGGCGACGTAATCGATGGTGACGTTCGCTCCCTCCGCGGCAGCTGCGAGCACGATCGCTTCTCCGATACCGCTGTTGCCGCCTGTGACCACGATCGATTTTTCCGCCAGCAACATGTGCAGCTCCCTACGTCGAGGTTTGCGCGCCGCGTCGTCAACGACGGTACAGCGGCACGGCC
>JAABUQ010008536.1_pt1 | contig 14319 bp, 10 predicted proteins | sample 5560001 | NCBI WGS metagenome assembly JAABUQ01 (sample SAMN10711888, study PRJNA513371) | rock metagenome | isolation source: Antarctica rocks | place: Antarctica: Victoria Land, Finger Mt nord | collected 2015-12-18
GCTGATGGCGTGGCCTTTCATGGCTACGAGATGCACATCGGCCGCACCACCGGGCCGGACGCCGCCATGCCCCTGCTGCACTTGGCGGACGGCAGCCCGGAAGGGGCGTGCAGCGGCGATGGGCTGGTCTGCGGCACCACCGTGCACGGGCTGTTCGCGTGCGACGACCAGCGCAATGCCTGGCTGCGGCGTCTAGGCGCCACCGCCTCCGGCAGCGGGTATGAGGCCGGCGTGGAGGCGGTGCTGGACGCCCTGGCCGCGCACCTGGAGGTGCATATCGACGTGGACCGCCTGCTCAGCCTCGCGCGGTGATGGCCCAAAGCAGCACGGCCGCAACGATCTGCAAGCTGCAAGCGATGCGGTACAACGCCAAGGCGCGGTCCAGGTCGGCCGGCGTTGCCTCAATCCGCCCACTGCCCATCCAGGCGTCATCCACCCGCACGTCGCCATAGGTGCGCGGACCCGCCAGGCGCAGGCCGAGCGCCCCGGCCATCGCCGCCTCCGGCCAGCCAGCGTTGGGCGAGCGGTGCCGGCCCGCGTCCCGCGCCACCGCCCGTGCGGCCCCGGCCGGCGAAGCGCCCCGGTGCAGGCAGGCGGCCAGCACGATCCACGCGGCCGACAGGCGGGAGGCCGGCAGGTTGATCCAGTCGTCCAGCCGCGCCGCCGCCCAGCCGAAGGCGCGGTGGCGCGGCGTCAGGTGGCCGATCATGCTGTCGGCGGTGTTGACCGCCTTGTAGGCGGCGATGCCGGGCAGGCCGAGCAGCACGCACCACACCGCCGGGGCGACGACGCCGTCGGAGAAGTTCTCGGCCAGGCTCTCGATGGCGGCGCGGACCACTGCGGGCTCGTCCAGCGTGGCGGGGTTGCGGCCGACGATGTGGGCGACCGCGGCGCGTCCCGCCGGCAGGCCGCCGTCGCGCAGCGCCGTGCCAACCGCGGCGACGAAGCCGTGCAGGCTGCGTTGGGCGAGAAGGGTGCTGGCCAGCAGGATCAGCAGCGGCCCGGGCAGGATGGCCTGCGCCAGCGCCGCCGGGCCGGCGCTGCAGGCGAGCAGGGCGATGACGGCCAGCACGCCGCGCCGCCTGCGGACGGGGTCCGGCAGGGATGCCAGGTTCAGGTGCCGGTCCAGCCAGCCGATCAGCGCGCCGGCCCACACGACGGGGTGGCGGATGGCGCGGAACAGCGAACCGGGGTATCCCGCCGCGGCCTCGACCAGCAACGCGCCGGCAGCCAGGCCGGGATGGAGGAGGGGTGTCATCGCCAGCGGGTTAGACCACGCCGCGCCAGCGGAGGCCATTGAGCATGGCGGCCGGCTCGCCGCGGCCCGGCGGCGGTTTCCCGATGCGCCGGAGCCGTTCATCGACCTGTCCACGGGGATCAACCCGGTGGCCTACCCGGTCCCGCCCCTGCCCGCCACGGCCTTCACGCGCCTGCCGGAGCCGGAGGAGCTTGACATGCTGCAATACGCCGCTGCCCGGGCCTACGGCGCTGCCGACCCGGCGATGGTCGTCGCGGCGCCGGGGACGCAGGTGCTGATCAGCCTGCTGCCGCGGCTGTTCCCCTGCCGCACGGCGACCATCCTTGGCCCGACCTACGCCGAGCATGCCGCCGCTTGGCGCAATGCAGGATCGGAGGTGCTGCTTCTTCCTTTCCTTCCGGGAGAGGCAGAAGCGGCGCTTGTCATGTGCAATCCGAACAACCCTGATGGCCACCGCACCTCGATCCAACGCCTGCTCGCCCTGGCGAGGCGGCAGGCCGCCTGCAATGGCCTGCTCGTCGTCGACGAAGCCTTTGCCGACTTCGAGGCCGGCGACAGCCTCGCGCCAAGCCTGCCCCTGCCCGGCGTCATCGTGCTGCGCTCCTTCGGCAAGGCATACGGACTGGCCGGCTTGCGTCTCGGCTTCGCCCTGGCCTCGCCCGAGCGTGCGGCGCTGATACGCACGGCGCTCGGTCCCTGGGCGGTCAGCGGCCCGGCGCTGCACATCGGCGCCACGGCGTTGCGTGACACCGCCTGGCGGGACGCGGCGGCGGCACGGCTGCGGCGTGATGCTGCGGCGCTCGACCGCCTGTTGGCCGGGGCAGGGATGCGGGTCGTGGGCGGGACCGTGCTGTTCCGGCTGGCGGAGGCCACCGGCGCCGCCGGATGGGCCGAGCGCCTGGGCCGGGCCGGCATCCTGGTCCGCAGCTTCGCCGACGCCCCGAACCGCCTCCGCTTCGGCATCCCCGGCGACCCCGCCGCCTGGGACCGGCTGGCGGCGGCGCTCGGCGTAGGGCTAGTTTGCGGAGCCGTGGCGCCCTGAAAGGCCCGCGCGCGCAGGAGGACAGTCCCATGCGAACCCAAGTCGCCATCATCGGCGCCGGCCCGGCAGGGCTGATGCTCGCGCACCTGCTGCACCTGGCCGGCGTCACCTCCGTGGTGGTCGAGACCCGATCCCGCGACTACGTCGAGAACCGCATCCGTGCCGGCGTGCTGGAGCACCACGTCGTGGACATGATGGACCAAGCCGGGGTGGGCGCGCGGATGCACCGGGAGGGCCTGCCGCACGAGGGCACGCAGTTGCTGTTCGGCGGGGTGCTGCACCGGATCGACTTCCAGGATCTCGTGGGCCACTCCGTCATGGTCTATGGCCAGCATGAGGTGGTGCGCGACTTGATCGCGGCCCGTATCGGCGCTGGCATACCGCCGCTGTTCGATTGCTCGGACGTGGCGGTGGACGGGTTCGAGTCCGGGGCGCCGCAGGTCCGCTTCAACCACGGCGGGCAGGCGCAGGTGCTGGATTGCGACCTGATCGCCGGGTGCGACGGGTTCCACGGCGTTTGCCGCCCTACCCTGCCGCAGGGGTCCTGGCGGGGGTACGACCGGGTGTACCCGTTCGGCTGGCTGGGCATCCTGGCGGAGGCGCCGGCCAGCTCGCATGAACTGATCTACGCCAACCATGAGCGCGGCTTCGCCCTGTGCTCACAGCGTTCGCCCACCGTGCAGCGGATGTACCTGCAATGCGCGCCCGACGAGGACGCCGAGGCGTGGAGCGATGACCGGGTCTGGTCCGAGCTGTCGGTGCGGCTGGCCAGCGAGGGCTTCCAGTTGCAGACCGGGCGCGTGTTCCAGAAGTCCGTGACGCCGATGCGGTCCTACGTGGCGGAGCCGATGCAGTGCGGGCGGCTGTTCCTGGCCGGGGATGCGGCGCACATCGTGCCGCCGACGGGGGCGAAGGGCATGAACTCCGCCATCGGTGACGTGATCCTACTGGCCCGGGCGGTGGAGCGCTGGTACGGGTCGGGCGACGATGCAGGGCTGCAGGGCTACTCGGCGGCGGCGCTGCGGCGGATCTGGAAGGTGCAGCGGTTCTCCTGGTGGATGACGACCCTGTTCCACCGCTTTGAGGGCGCGTCCGACTTCGACCGGCGGGTGCAGCTGGCCGAACTGGACTATGTCACGTCGTCGCGGGAGGCTGCGGCGGCGTTGGCGGAGAACTACGTCGGGCTGTCGCTGGTGCTTTAGCCCCGTGTCACATGGCAATGGTGCCAGTGCGCGCTTTCCCGCCGGCTCCCTCTCCCATTGGGAGAGGGAGCCGGCGTGGTCCTCGTGTCGAGCGGCGATGTTTCAGGTCTGCACTGCCGGGGCGTCCAGCAGCTTCTCCAGCCGGATCGGCAGCGTCCGCACCCGCACGCCCGTCGCATGGTACACGGCGTTCGCCACCGCCGCGTTCAACCCGACGTTGCCCAATTCGCCCAACCCCTTGATGCCGAGGTCGTTCACCGCGTGGTCCTCCTCCGACACCAGGATCGTCGTCACCTGGCCGATGTCGGCGTTGACCGGGATATAGTACTCGGCCAGATCGTCGTTGTAGTAGCGTGCCGCACGCGGGTCGATCTCCGTCGCCTCGTGCAGTGCCGCGCCGATGCCCCAGATCTGCCCGCCCATGAGCTGGCTCTTGGCCGCCTTCGGGTTGACGATCTTGCCCGACGCGAACGCCCCCACTAGGCGGGTGGCGCGGATTTCCCGCGTCCGAACGTGCACCCGCACCTCGACGAACTGCGCGCCAAAGGCAAACTGCATCCGGTCCTTCAGCTTGGCGCCGCCCATCAGCTTGCCCTGGCCTTTATACAGCATCTGCAGCCCGTCCGGCTTGACCCCGTGCGGGATGTTCTCGGCATACGCCTCGATGGCGCCGGGCGTGGCGCGGCCGAGCGCCTTGTCCAGCGGCTCGTTCACGCCGTCCACGCCGCGCAGGGCGCCGTCAACCAGTCGAAGCGTGCCGGGGTCGGCCCCGTGGAACGGGCCGTCCGGCGCACGGGTGGCCGCCAAGGCGATGCGGTCGCGGATGTCGGCGCAGGCCTTGGCAACGACGTTGCAGATGCTGGCGGTGCTGTTGGAGCCGCCCGAAACCGGCGCGGGCGGCAGGGCGCTATCCCCCAACTCGACCGCGACTTGGTCCAGCGGCACGCCAAGGCCCTGGACCGCCGTGAGGGCGAGGGCGGTGGTGACGCCGGTGCCGATCTCCTGCGCCGAGGTCTGCACCAGCACCGCTCCGCCGGGGGCCAGGCGGACGCGCACGGTTGCGGCGCCCATGTTGGTCGGGTAGGCCGAAGTGGCGCAGCCCCAGCCGATCAGCCAGTCGCCGTCCCGGGTGCTGCCGGGCTGCGGGTTGCGCTTGGACCAGCCGAACTCCTTGGCAGCTGCATCGAAGCACGCCGCCATATTCCGCGACGTATAGGGCAGGCCCTTGATCGGCTCCTGCATGGTGTCATTGACCCGGCGCAGCTCCACCGGGTCCATCTTCAGCGCCACCGCCAGCTCGTCCATAGCGGACTCCAAGGCGAACATGTAGGGGATTTCCGGTGGCGAGCGCATGAAGCCCGGCGTGTTGCGGTCCGCGTGGACGATCGACACCTCGGAGTCCACGTTCGGGCAGGCATACAGCCGCGTCGTCGCGTCGGTGCCGGCGACCTTGTAGTTGTCCGGGCGCGACGTGACCTCCCAGCCCTCATGGATCAGCGCCTGCAGCTTGCCATCCGGCGAGGCGCCGAGGCGGATGCGGTGCCGGGTCTCGGCGCGGTAGGTGGCGATGGTGTAGCCCTGGTCGCGCGTGGCCTCCAGCCGCACGGGCTGGCCGACCCGCTGCGCCGCCAGCGCCACCAGCGCCGTGCGCTGCGTCAGGGAGCCGCGGGAGCCGAAGCCGCCGCCAACCAGGGGAGAGATGATCCGAACGTCGGCCGGGTCTAGGCTCAACTGCTCGGCGAGGCCGAACTGGAAGCCCTGCATGTTCTGGGACGATTCCCAGACGGTCAGCTTGCCGCCGGTCCAGGCTGCGGTGGTGACGAACAGCTCCAGGGTGTTGTGGTGCTGGATCGGGGTCTTGTAGTGGGCGTCGATCTTGACCGGGGCGGCCGCCAGGGCAGCAACGGCGTCGCCGACCTTGGGCTTCTCCTCGCCGCCAGCGTCGCCCTCGCGGGAGGACGACTGCGCTTCCTCAGCGGTCTGCACGGTCACGCCGGGACTGTCGAAGCTGGCGGACGGCGTTTCCTCGGCATAGGCGACCTTCAGGCGATAGGCGCCCTCCCGTGCGGCCTCGAAGGTGTCGGCGACCACCATGGCGACGATCTGCCCGTCATGCTGCACCCGGTCGGAAGCGAGCGGGGCGATGGTGGTGCCCATGTAGCCCTGCTGCTCGAAGACCTTGCCGGGCTTCACCCGGTCGCCGACGTTGCGGTAGGTCAGGATGTCGAGCACGCCGGGCACGCGCCGCGTCTCGGCCTCGTCGATCCCGGTGATCCGGCCGCGGGCGATGGGGCTGGTCACCAGGTAGGCATGGGCCTGGGCCGGGAAGTCGGAGCCGTAGCGGGCCGTCCCCGTCACCTTCTGCCGGCCCTCGACGCGGGTGGTCGGCAGGCCGAAGTTGGGCTTGGCGGCGCTGGGCGGGGCGCCTTGCGGCATGATCTCGATGGTGGGCGCGGTGGCGGGAGTGTCGGCCATGGTCATACCTCCATCAGGCTGGCCTGCATCAGCGCGCGCACCAGGGTGCGCTGGCCAAGCTCGACCTTGTAGGCGTTGTCGCGGCGGGGCTGGGCGCCCTGGAAAGCGGTGCGGGCGGCGGCGGCTGCGGTCAATTCGTCCAGCCGCTTGCCGCGCAGGAAGTTCTCGGCGGAGTGGGCGCGCAACGGCTTGTAGGACACCGCGCCCAGGCCGATCCGCGCCTCGTTCACCACGCCGTTGCGCAGGTCCAGTGCGACGGCGGCCGTGGCCAGGCCATAGGCGTAGGACTCGCGGTCGCGCGCCTTCACGTACACCGACCGGCGGGTCCAAGGCCCGGCTGGGACGGTGATGGCGGTGATCAGCTCGCCCGGCAACAGCACGGTCTCGCGGCTCGGCTCCTCGGGGCCGGTGTGCAGTTGCTCGAACGGGATAGTGCGGCCGCCGCCGTCGCGCGTGGTCTGCACCTCTGCGCCCAGCGCCACCAGCGCCTGGCCGAAGTCCCCGCCATAGTCGGCGATGCAGTACTCGCTGACGCCCAGCACGGCGTGCTTGCGGTTCACGCCGTCCAGCGCGGCGCAGCCGGTGCCAGGAGCGCGCTTGTTGCAGGCGGCCCAGCTCGGGTCACGGAAATACTGGCAGCGGGTGCGCTGCAGCATGTTGCCGGCCAGCGTCGCCATCTGCCGCAGCTGCGAACTGGCGGCCATGGACATGGTCTGGGCGATCACCGGGTAGTCGCGCTGCACGGCGGGGTGGGCGGCCAGGTCGCTCATCCGCACCAAGGCGCCCAGGCGCAGGCCGTTCGGGGTGACCTCGATCTGCGCGTGCTCGGCGGACAGGCCGTTGACATCGACCAGGGTGGCCGGCTGCATGCTGTCCAGCTTCATCAGGTCGAGCATCTGCGTGCCGCCGGCGATGAACTGGGCGGGGGCAGAGGTGGGCGGCAGCTTGCTGGCCGGGCCGGGGGCGGCAAGCCGCAGGGCGGAGCGGGCATCGTCGGCGCGCTCATAGACGAAGGGGAGCATGGATCAGGCCTCCATCTGCGGCTTGGCCTGCTCGATGGCGGCCACGATGTGCGGGTAGGCGGCGCAGCGGCACAGGTTGCCGCTCATGTACTCGCGGACGGCCGCCGGATCGCCCGCATGACCGGACTGCACGCAGGCGATGGCCGACACGATCTGGCCCGGCGTGCAGTAGCCGCACTGGTACGCATCCTGGTCGAGGAACGCCTGCTGCATCGGGTGCAGGGTGCCGTCCGGCTTGGCGATGCCCTCGATGGTGGTGACGGGGCCACGCACCATGACGGCCAGGGTCAGGCAGGCCAGGGCAGGCTTGCCGTCCACCAGCACGGTGCAGGCGCCGCACTGGCCGTGGTCGCAACCCTTCTTGGAGCCAGTCAGGCCGAGGTGGGTGCGGAGCGTGTCGAGCAAGGTGGTGCGGTTGTCGAGCGCCAGGCTGTGATGGGCGCCGTTGACCTGTAGGCTGACCTGCACCGGGCGGCGCGGGTCGGCTGGCGGCGATACGACTGCGGGCTGCGCCGCGGCGGCAAGCGGGACCAGGGCGGCGGCCGACGCGGTGCCGGTCAGCAGGCCACGGCGGTTTACAGTGGGTCCAGTGGGTGAGGACATGGATGGGACCTCTCGAAAAGGGGCGGACAGGCCGGCCAGGCGGGTCATCAACGCCAGCCGGACCGTCTGCCGAAAACGACGGCGGGCGATATGGCATACCCGGGACCGTACGGGCCAATGCCTATTGTGTTACCGCTGCCTGCCCTTTTTCGATCACCAGGCTGGCGCTGACAGGCGGATCGCCCATGGCGCCTGTCAAAGCCCGGCGAAGCCCGCCCGCGCCAAACGGTAATCCCAGGTGCGGTCCTGCGGCATCCGACAGCACCACCGCCCGTGCCTGGTCGATCTCGCCGAGGGTGAGATACTTCGCCTTGCCCAGCGGCAGCCTCCGCAGCAGCAGGTCGGCGTGCTCCTTCATACCATACGACACGAACACCGTCTCCCGCAGCGACATGCCGCAGCAGGCCGCGCCGTTGCCGCGGATCGGCACGCACCGCTCCTGCCCCATGGCGCGCGCCATCGCTGGCCCTACAGCAGGGATGCGGTCCACACTGCCCGGCTTCCTGTGGCGGCACATCCTCGAACACCCGCCGCATACTTTGTCGTCGTGGCATGGTCCATGCTCAAGGCGAAGCCGTTCACGGGCTGCTTGCCATGCATCCTAAGCAGCTTGGGCCGCTTGTTGATTTGTGCGACGTCGCGCAGATCAGCAGGGCGGCGAGACGGCGGCTAGGCTGGACGGCAACACGGAGGATGCCTGCAATGACTGACACCTACATGAGAGACCAGGGCGAGGCGCTGGCGCAGCACCTTAAGCTGACGGACGGCAAGTCGGGGTATGTCGAGGTCACTGCCACGGGATTCCTCGTCCACACCCGCAGGAAGTGGGCTGGCAAGCAACTGGCGACCTGGGATGGCCTGCCAGTCGAGTGGAACGAGAACGTCGGATCAAACAAGGCGAGACGCTAAGGCGGAGGCCGGCCACGGTTCTGGGCTGCTTTGCCTCACGAACTCATGCTTTCTAGATGAGGTTCGGTTTCGTCGGTAATGGGCACTGCCCGCCGGAGCGCCTCCGCTGGCAAACCGCGCCTCCAAGGTCCATGTTGAACGTATGGGGAACAGCTCGAAACCTCCGATGACTGGCCAGCCGGCGACCGGCCAGCTCGTCATCACCGAGAAGACCAGCCAGGCGCGCGACGTCCAGGCCGCCGTGGGCAGCCGCTACGGCCAGGTCCTGCCGGCCGAGGGCCACCTGTTCGACCTCGCCGAACCCGAGGACGCCGTGCCAGCCTGGAAGCGCTGGTCGGCCGTGCTGCTGCGCCCCGAGGGGCTGTATGCCACCAAGCCCGCCCTGGGCGGCAACAAGCCGGCGAAGCTGCGGGCGATCCAGGACGCGCTGCGCGGGGCTGGGCGGGTCTGGCTCGCCACCGACTGCGACCGCGAGGGGCAACTGATCGGCCAGGAGATCCTGGAGCACCTGGGCTATCGCGGCGAGGTGCGGCGGGTGGTGTTCACCGCGCAGGACCCGCAGACCATCCGCGACGCCTTCACCCGCGCCAAGCCCAACGCCGAGTATGCGCAGCTCTATGCCGCCGCGGTGGCGCGCCGGCAGGCCGACCAGATCTACAACCTGTCGCTCACCCGCACCGCGACCGTCACCCTGGCCCGGGGCGAGCGGGCGGTGATCGGGGTCGGCCGGGTGAAGACGCCCACCCTGGCCATCGTCTGCCGGCGCGAGCTTGAAATCCGCAACTTCGTCCCGCAAGCCTACTTCGAGGTGGTCGCCACCGCCGAGGTGGCGGCGGGCCGGTTCCGGATGCGCTATGCGCCCAAGCAGCGGATGCTGAAGCGGGAGGACGCCAAGGCGGTCGCAGCCCTGGCGCAGGGCTTCGCCGGGCCGCTCGCGGTGGAGGTGGAGGACAAGCGCCAGTCGCCGCCGCGCCTGCACGACCTGCCCTCGTTGCAGAAGCTATGCGGCTCGCGGTTCGGCTGGTCGGCCGCCAAGACGCTGGAAGTGGCGCAAGAGCTGTATGACGGCGCCGGCAAGAAGGTGATCACCTACCCCCGCGCCGAAACCCGCTACTTGCCCGAGAGCCTGATCCCCGACGTGCCCGGCATCGTGGCGGGCCTGCGGGCGGGGCGGACGTTCGCCGCGGTCCCGGTGCCCGAGCCGCCGCTGATCCGCCGGGGCGCGGGCGGCGTGTTCCACGACAAGGGCCTGCAAGGGGCCAGCCACCACGCCATCATCCCGAACGTCAACACGGTGGCGGCGCTGCCCGGGACCTGGCCGCGCCTGTCGGCGGACGAGCGCCGGCTGTTCGACGTGATCGCGCGCGCCTACCTGGGGGCGGTCATGCCGGACTTCCGCTACCGCCAGACCACGGCGGTGCTGGACGTGGCCGGCCACCCATTCCGCGCCGTGGGCCGGCAGCCGGTGGACCTCGGCTGGCGGGCGGCGTTCCCGGACTGGCAGCCGTCCGAGGAACGGGGCGAGGACGCGCAGCTCCTGCCCGGCCTGCGCGACGGCGAGGCTGCGGCGCTGCACGACCCGGCGGTGGAGGACAAGGAGACCCGGCCGCCGCCCCGCTACAACGAGGGCACGCTGATCGATGCGATGCAGAACGCCTGGCGCTTCGTCGAGGACCCGGCGCTGCGCGACCGGCTGCGTGAGGCCAAGGGCATCGGCACGCCGGCGACCCGCGCCGAGGTGCTGCGCGGCCTGAAGGCGCAGGCGTTCCTGGCCGCCGACGGCAAGCACATCGTGCCGACCGAGCGCGGCCTGGCGCTGTTCGGCACCCTGGAGCGCGCCGACCCGGCCTTGGTCGATCCCGGCGTGACAGCGCAGCTTGAGTGCCTGCTGGACGAGGTCCTGGTCGGCCGGCAAGGCATGCTGGAGGCGGTCGATGCCGTATGCGCGCAGGCGCAGCGCATTATCGGCCGGCTGACCGAGGGAGCGGACGGCGCCGGACCGGGGCCGCGCCTGGGGGCCGGTGCGGCGGGCCCGGATCGTCCGCCAACGCCGGCTATGCTGCGGTACGTTGAGGACCTCGCGCAAAAGAAGGGCGCCGTTCCGCCGCCTGGCTACGCCAAATCGGGCAGCCTGTGCCGGGCCTTCCTTGACGAGCACGCACCCAAAACAGACAGGGTTGTCGCGCCTGGCGGTGCGGACCCCCGCCCGGCGGCGCAGTTGGCCCCGGCCCAAAAGCTCGCGCAGGAATGGGGGGCGGCTATGTCGGACGAGGCCGCCTCGACCGCCCGGTCCGCTCGGATCGACGCCAATCCGGGTAAGCCACGCAGCCCTGGGCGGAGCAAGATGGCGCAACCGAAGACCAAGCGGGGCAGTCCGCCCAAACCGGCGGGGGAACCGACCAAGCACGCCGCCACGCTAAGCAAGGCATCGCCGGGCAAGGTGGATGCTTCGTCCGGCGCTACGCCTCTGCGCATCCCGTACGGCAACAAGGAGGCTGCACAGCGGCTCGGGGCACGCTACGGCACCGAGGGCTGGTGCGCGCCGCCGGGCACCGACCTTGGCCCGTTCCGCGAGCGCGGCTGGCTGTGACGCAAGGCTGTGGCCGAACCTCCGGTGACCAGGGGCCGAAGTGCGCGCCAGAAATCGGCCTGGATTGCGCGCCGGAGTGCTCAACGTTGCGCGCCGCTGCACCCGCGTGCCATGCGCCTCGAACGCCCCGCGATGGGATCAAGTCGCCCGCCCGCCGATCGTGATGAGTCCGAAGGCGACTAGGTTGTTGACGATATGCATCAGAATCGAGGCCCTGACGCTGTTGCAGTAGTGCCGTGCGAGGCTCAGCAGGACCGCCGTCGGGATCAGGTAGAGCGGCTTGGCCCACCCGTCCGGGAGATGCAGCAGGAGCCACAGGAAGCTCGTCACCACGGCCGTCCAGCGTGCGCTGCGATGCGCCCGGAAGCCGGTCCAGAGCCAGCCGCGGAAGAACAGCTCCTCCGCCAATGGGGCGACGGCAACCAGGAGCAGCCCCTGCAGCACTGTCGCCGCCATCCCGGCCTGTGCCATGAGCACCCCCGGCGCGACCCGCGGGACAACTGCGCCGCCTTTAGCCAAGTAGAAGGCCACGATGGCGGCGGTGAGCAGGCCAAGGTAGGCGAGCAGAACAGCGGTCAACACAACCAGCAAACCCCTGCGTTCGATAGGCCGGTCCGCTAGCCCAAGCCGCCGGTCCCCGTGGCCGGTCCGCCGCGCCTCCCACCGGGCGCCGATCAGCAGCGTCGCGTGGAACCCCATCATGGCGATCATGCCCACCACCTCGCTGCTCGGTGCCGCAGGAAGCGCAAGGGTCTGCCCCTTGGTCAGAGCCTTGGCGAGATACCAGGCGATGACGGAAACGAGGGCAACCATGAAGGCCATGATTATAGCGAACCCGACCCAGGTGACGGCACTGCGGATCAGACGGCCCGGCCGTGGACTAAGAAGCCGGCCCGGGACTGCGAAGATCGCCTGCAGCACAGGCCCGACCCACCAACCCGATGCATGCGGCTTCACCTCCCGCAGCAGCCGAGCCCCCCGGGGCGTCCGGCGCACGGCCGCCATCTCCGACAGGACCTGGGCGTGGCGATGGGACGGCGCGGGCAGGAGCGTCGCAGCAGGCTCATACGGAACGTTGTGATCGGGCATGCCGCCGGTCTCCATTTACCGGTCCGTCATGGCATAGCCCTGTGACAACTTGTGCCAGCGTTGGTCGGGATTTGCTGGAACAGGCCTTGCCGTCTCGGCAGGTGAACCATCCGCTCGCCGTCGCTGCCCACCAAGCACGGCCTGCCCGCCAAATGCGGCCAAGCTGCACCCCAAACTGCACCCCAAACTGCACCCCAAACCGCACCATGGAGCAGCCTCGAAGCCGGACTGCTCACCCCTCGAAGCGGTTGAGGGACGCAAGCAGCAGCCCTACTTCTGCTTCAGCATCAGCAAGGGGCGGGGCACCTGGGCCAGGCGGCGGGAGGAGGGACGACGGCGCCGGCGGAGACGCTGTCCGGCCTGGTCGAGCGCGTCACCTACCACAACCCCGAGAACGGCTTCTGCGTCCTGCGCGTGAAGGCCCGCGGGCAGCGCGACCTGGTGGCCGTGGTCGGGCATGCGGCGACGATCAGCGCCGGCGAGTTCGTCAGCGCCACGGGCTGGTGGATCACCGACCGCGAGCACGGCGTGCAGTCCAAGGCGGCGACCATCACCACCACGCAGCCGACCACCCTGGAGGGGATCGAGAAGTACCTGGGCTCCGGCATGATCCGCGGCATCGGCCCGGTGTATGCCCGCGCGCTGGTGCGAGCGTTCGGCGAGGCGGTGTTCGACCTGATCGAGCAGCAGCCCGGCCGCCTGCGCGAGGTGACCGGCATCGGCCAGAAGCGGGCGGCGCGCATCGTCGCCAGCTGGGCCGACCAGAAGGCGATCCGCGAGATCATGCTGTTCCTGCACGCGCACGGCGTCGGCACGTCGCGCGCGGTGCGCATCTTCAAGACCTACGGCCAGGACGCCATCGCGCTCATCACCGAGAACCCCTATCGCCTGGCGCGCGACATCCGCGGCATCGGCTTCCGCACCGCCGATCAGGTGGCGGCCAAGCTGGGCATCGAGAAGGAGGCGATGATCCGCGTGCGCGCCGGCCTGTCGTTCGGGCTGGCCGAGGCCACGGGCCAGGGCCATTGCGGGCTGCCGGTGGCCGAGCTGACCCGGGCGACGGCCGAGCTGATCGAGGTCGGGGCCGGGCTGATCGAGGCCGCACTCGGGCTTGAGTTGCAGGACGGCGAGCTGATGGCCGACACGGTGGGCGACGAGCCCTGCGTGTTCCTGGCCGGCCTCTACCGCTCCGAGCAGTCCATCGCCGAGCGGCTGCGCCTGCTGTCCCAGGGCCGCCCGCCCTGGCCGGTGATCAACGCCGGGCGTGCCGTGCCCTGGGTGGAGGCCCGGACCGGGCTGGCCCTGGCGCCGAGCCAGCGGGAGGCGCTGCACCTTGCCGTGCAGGCCAAGGTGCTGGTCATCACCGGCGGCCCGGGTGTTGGCAAGACGACGCTGGTGAACTCGGTGCTGCAGGTGCTCCGCGCCAAGGGGGTGCAGGTCGAGCTGTGCGCGCCCACGGGACGCGCCGCCAAGCGGCTCGGCGAGAGCACCGGCCTGGAGGCCCGCACCATCCACCGCCTGCTGGAAGCCGACCCGGCGACCGGCGGGTTCAAGCGTGGCGAGGAGCACCCGCTCGACTGCGACATGCTGGTGGTGGACGAGGCCAGCATGGTGGACGTGCCCTTGATGCGGGCGCTGCTGCGGGCGCTGCCGGACGGGGCGGCGCTGCTGCTGGTGGGCGACGTGGACCAGTTGCCGAGCGTCGGCCCGGGCCAGGTGCTGGCCGACGTGATCGCCTCGGACGCCGTGCCGGTGGTGCGGCTGACAGAGGTGTTCCGCCAGGCGGCGCAGAGCCGGATCATCACCAGCGCGCACCGGATCAACCAGGGGCAGTTGCCGGAGCTGACCGCGCCGGAGGGATCGGACTTCTACTTCGTCGAGGCCGCCGAGCCGGAGGACGCCGCGCGCAAGCTGCTGGCCGTGGTGCGCGACCGGGTGCCGGCGCGGTTCGGGCTGGACCCGGTGCGCGACGTGCAGGTGCTGTGCCCGATGAACCGGGGCGGCCTCGGCGCGCGGGCGCTCAACATCGAATTGCAGCAGGCGCTGAACCCGCCGGGGGCGCTGCGGGTGGAGCGGTTCGGCTGGACCTACGGCCCCGGCGACAAGGTGATGCAGGTCGCCAACGACTA
>JAABUQ010008537.1_pt1 | contig 14318 bp, 20 predicted proteins | sample 5560001 | NCBI WGS metagenome assembly JAABUQ01 (sample SAMN10711888, study PRJNA513371) | rock metagenome | isolation source: Antarctica rocks | place: Antarctica: Victoria Land, Finger Mt nord | collected 2015-12-18
TTGGTCAATCATTACGAAACCTCCATGTTCAAAGCACGGGCAATTTTGGCGTGACGGGCAGCAGCTTTGGCTGTTAGAGAACTTGTAGAGCCTGAAGAGTAGTTATTGGCAGTACAACCATCTTTCATCGCCTCCCACTCGATCAGCAGCTCGTCGCGACGTTTTAAGTCATACCTTCCGGCAGAAATGTGTTTGCGAGTTTTGGTCAACAGTTCTCCAAACATCAAGTTTTGATACACTGGGTACTGCATCAGACTTCGCGCCATATGTTTTTCAAACTCTGGATCGAACGTGCCTCGTTTGTGGGTATCCCAGGGTAGGCGATCGCTTCCATCCAGATTTTTTGGATATTCCGACTGGTTGCGTCGATAGCGATTTTGGTCTTCTTGACGAGCAGGGGTAGAATTATCCCCAACCAGATTTGTTTTTTCCCAACAGGCAGTTTTCGCTTGAGTTTGCCCCTCACCAGACGACTTTTCTGGTAGTTCCACTTCCAACGACTTTTCGACAAGCTGGTGTTTCACATACTCACCTGGCTGTTGTTTTTCCGGCTGTGGGGGGTAAGGGGGGAGTGTGTTGTAATCTCTGCTTGTATTCTCTGTAGTAATCTTTGTATATAGATTGCTTGCAGGGTTGCCGCCGACTTGCATGTAGGGTTTCTGCACTCTTGCTTGCAGGATTGCCACAGACTTGCTTGCAGAATTACTGCACTCAATAATGCTGGTTTCCGGCAGACTTGCTTGCAGCATTTCTACTTTATTGTCTGCGGGATTTCGACATACTTTAATGCAGGATTCCTGCATTATGGAAGAATCATTGCCTGGTAATGGTTCTGGCTCTTTTGGCGATACTTGCCTTTGGTTGTAGCGAGGAGAAGAGGTTGGGTTAGAGCTTGGTTGTTGAGTCAGCTTAGCATCCTTAACCAAAGGCTTTTCCTCCCGATATTCCAGAAAGAAAGCCCAGCGATTCTCCAACTCATCTTCGTCGAGCCAAAATTCCAATTTTCGGGGCAGTCCACTGTAGCGTTCCTTAATTAGACCCCGTTGGCGCAACAAGCGTCGAGCTGTCTCTTGCTCAGTGCGGCTCAGTCCAGTTTCGGCTTCGATCTGAGCTTGAGTTTTGTAAATCCAGCCAGTCGGATCTTCCTGCTTCCCCTGCCAGTAGTACATCTGGCAAAGAAATAGATTAGCGAGAATGCTGCCCGTAATTTTGGCTAGTTTGGGATAATAGGCGACTGGTTGACCTAGCTCCCGTAGAAATGTACCTAGCTTCATGGTTACTCCTTTCTTAACAAATGCATATTCAGGAAATAGGGGGGTAATCAGTTATCAACTCACTCAATTTGAAGTGCTTGTGATTGCGATTGCCCAGTTAAAACTGATTTCTCGAAGTGGTGGACAAACAGGTTAGCTTCCGCTCCCTCGGCGGCAATTTCAGCCAATACCGCTCTCAAGACACGTTCGTAGGTTTTATCTTCCAGCACTGGATATTTGTTCAGATACGAAGCCGTTACCCAGCACTGTTGTTTGTCGTAGTCAAATCCGCAGTTTTTGAGAATCTGCTTCACCTGCTGGCGGTCCTTCGTGGATTTGGGGTTTAAACCAGCATCAGTTATCAGTTGAGTGAGCGATCGCCCTTCGGCAGTGCCTAATTCTTTGCCCGTGCGAGGATCGACAAAGCGCTCTCGATACTCGATTTTAGGAGGAGGCGGTGTCTCCCCGCGTAACCAGGCTAAGGTAGCGGGACTGGTTGAGAGTTGAATTGCGTGACTAGTTTCGAGATAGCGGTGTTTCGCTTGAATTAACTGTAATTCTAATCGGATGCGCTCATTTTCATGATTCAGGGCAGGGATGACGTGTTGAACAGTGTCAAGCAGGACAGTTCTGACAGCTTTAGCTACTGCTGAGTCTCTTAGTACCATCCCTAAACGTAGGGCAGCTCTAGGAGTCCAGACAGCAACTCTAGTTGTAGCAACGGGTAGTGAAAAGACTTCACAACCTATACCCCGGAAGCTTTTCAGGCTTTCTGTCCCTTTAACCTCTCGCCAGCCATCACTTAACAATTCAACTCGGTACTGTTTACTAGCATGACGAACAACAGAGGACTCGACTTCGTAGTAACGTGCTATTTCTTCTGTAGTTGTGACTTCTGTACCTTGCCAGAGTCCAAACAGCAGTGCTTTAGCCCGATTGAGAGCAACAGTAGCTCGCTCGTTTGACACGCGCTCAAGCTGATTGTCACGCGCAGTCCGTGATTCTACAAGTACTGATTCAGCTAAAATCATATTGTTGCAACCTCCAGTTAATTAATAGGTGGGGTTGTAGTCTTCGGCGATCGCTCCAGGTTGCAACTGGGCGGTCGCATCATCAGAGACTTAAACTCATGCTGACTGCGGTACTTGAGAAACAATTGAGAGAAAGCCGGTGCGTTGTTGGCTGCGAGGAAGCCTGTTCTCCATTAGCTCTGTTTGTTTGTTTTCCTCCTTAAACTCATCTCCTAGACTAATTGCGCTTTGCCTGTCGTTGTCACGGGGTTCATCCTCGTAGATCAAAAGCTCACCTGGCTGGCAGCCAAGAATCTTGCACAACCGCCTCAAAGTCTCAAAGGTCAAGGATTTTGCTTCTCCTTGTTCAATCTTTTGGATATTTTGAGGAGACATGTGAATTAATCTAGCTAGCTCGTTTTGGGATAACCCCTTAGATTTTCTAACCTCCTGAAGCAGAACTTTCACTGGCATATCCTCAACTATTACACTCCTATTGTAAGGGGTACTACTTATAGTTGTCCGCCTTTTATTAGTATTACTAAAAGCAATAGATAGCTATGAGTAGTATTACCAAGACTAATACAAAAACCAGCTTAAAGCCATTGACTACTACCAATAAGAGTATTACTATTAATAGTATCAACAACAGAAGTAGCGGAGAGCGCAACCGCATAAAGAGCGCCCGGAACCTGATAACAGCGAAGCCAAAAGCAGTAGCAACGGTCAGAGGAGGAAACGCCACCAGACAAGGCTTTCGGTACTAAAGCCCTGCGGACTCCCAGATTAAAAATATCTGTTGTTTAAGAGCGCTGACGCGGAAGAAGTGTGAAGGATTTGCCTCAGTTTCTACTACCTAAAGCAAGACTGAGACGACCAAGAGAAAAAGCCCCAGGAGCGCTAACTACTAGGGCGATCTATTTATTACTTAAGGCAATTGTAACAATGACTCAGACAATCGAGCGAGTCGCACAGATCTCTACCTGTGAAGATTGCAAATTTTTCAACTACGAGCAAGGGGTTCATGGTTGGTGCAATGCATTTGACCGGATGGCACGACCTCACCATCAGCAGACAGCAATTTGTGCAACCATTTCCAAGCCAGCGTTATCCCACCAATCCATGTTGCCAGAAGGATATTACGAGGATAACGGTGTAATGCGTTGGGAACCGACTCACCCAGTCGATCTTGAGGACGGGAGCGCTCCTAACTGGGAGAGCTGGACAGACGATGAAGTTTCGGAATTTTAGCTTCCTATTAAGACTGGCGCTGCTGAAATATCAAAAAGCACCAGTCTCCCAAATCAACACTTACAACTTAATCGAGAAATAATGGCTCCTTTGATCTCCGTTTTGATTCTGCTTGGTCTTTTACTAGGTGGTCTGACCAGTGGCAGAGCGAACAAAGGCAATACGTCCATGCCACTAGATAAAGTAACTCAACCAGTAGCAGCACCTGAGCCTAATTATGCTTATGGTGCTGCGTTGACAGGATTGCTGCTGTTGGTTCAATGGACGCAACGTACTCGAAATAAAGGCTAGAGAGAAGACGATGACACATCTTTATGAGCCTGGTGAGACTTTTCACAGTCCTGGTGGACAATTCACTTATCAAGTCATTGGACCTGTTTGCCGCTTGTACGACCGAGAAGAGTTGCCCTATCCATCTTGCAGTCTGCAATGGACTGGCAAACAACCTTCCTGGCGGCGAATTGGTCGAAGATTTGTACCAGATATCTCCGCTAAGCAACGTCCTTCGTACTGCGTACAGATGGTAGAGCATCCCGATTCAAAGCCATTTGTCATGACTCTGTTCTGGCAAAAGTTAACACCGGAGCAGCAGAATTGGTGGTATGTCAAGCGACTTGCAGTGGTTAAGGAGATTGACAAAGCAGCTCAAGTTGCTGCCTGACGGCGAGGAAGTGTGCAGGAAAAAACCAGTTAAGATTGGGTCAACTGCGCTCAATCAACCGACATGAACTCAATCACTAATGAAGCGATCGCCGAAGTGACACGCCGGATTGTTGCTGAACTTGACCCCGAAGAAATCATCCTGTTTGGCTCCTATGCCTGGGGAACACCACACAAGTACAGTGACATAGATCTCTGCGTCATTGTGGCTGATGGAGTACCAGATTTCAACCGCATTGAGTGGGGTGTACGGGCACTGAACGCCATAGATGATTTGATGGTTGATGTCGATGTCATGGTTGTAACTCGCTCTAGTGTAGACATGTTCAAAACTGTCCCGGCTTCGCTTCAAAGAAAAATTGTTGAGCAAGGAAAACTATTGTATGGACAAGGCAAAATTAACGCTAGTAAAGTTTTGGTTGAGAAAAGCTGAGCGCGATTTAGCTGTAGCACAAAAGTTAGCGCCAGATTTTCCTGATATCGCTATTTATCACTGTCAGCAAGGGGCAGAAAAGGCACTCAAAGGCTTTCTAATCCTGCACGATCGAGAGGCAGGAAGCAGCCACAACATCAATACTTTAGTCCAAGAAGCTTCTGCCTTTAAACCAGAGTTTAAGATGAAGTTAAAAGAGGCAAGCTCTCTAAGTCAATACAACCAAACTTACCGCTATCCTGGCGATCCAACGGAAGACTTTAATCCCAGTCCTGGAGAACTCAGCAAAGCACTTCGGCTTGCTAAAGATGTCTACAACTCAGTTTTGGCTGCAATGCCAAGAGAAATAGTTGGGTAGTCTCAACCTTCACCTCAGCCAGATTTTCACAGAGATTTTCAACCACCACAATTTACTACGAAATAGAGTAGGACTTCAACTCAAATAGCGAAGAGCTACAAACCTTCGCTCAACCAACTGAATTTTCAACCAACAGCCACCTGAAAAGTTTTCTCCTCTCAGGTGGCTTTGCTTTGCCCAAGAATCAACTCAAACATCAGGAGAGAATTGTGCAATCAACAGTAGCAAAAAAGCGTCAACAAAGTAAGACTTTTGGCAAGAAAGAGACACAGCTAAAGACTCAAGACTTACCACTATTTCAGTACGGCAAAGAGAAATTTTCAAATGTAGCTGAATTCCTTACCCACCCAAAAGCAAAAACGCTAGAGCAGCTTCTACATGAGAAAGCTCACTACCGGAGAAATTACTATGTAGCTAACGCTAGAGTCAAGCGAGTTTTAAGATTTCAGCTTCGGAAATTAGAGTCGCAAATCTCAAAGCTTTCTACTTAAGTACAAATTGATTTACTCGCCCTACCAAAATTAAGCAAGGAGAAAACAATGGTTGCTGAAATAATGATTGAACGCGATGAGTTTACTAGTGAGGAATACATTGACAAAAATGCTTCTTTACCCGCAGTAATTGTCCTCAACGACCAGCTCAACTGTGGATATTTCATTCCACTTGGTACAATGGCTAAGTGTGGTTGGATAAACTTTGATGAAGAACAGCTAATTAGTCATACTTTTCGCTCAGGAAACACTGAACTTGGAATCCTCATTCAAAACCCTAGAATGCTTGTTTGTCCCAAGACAGACTTGTATCAGTTTGACGCTAAGGCTTCTGAGGAACAGCAAACCAAAGTCATTGTCGGGCTTTATAATGCTGAGCTGAAAGATGACCCAAACATCAAGAATGAACGCTTATATCTAGTATTCTTCTTTGATGAAAGTAACAATCCGCTTCATTCAACGCCTTTAAAGTATGCCGCGAGGGGCGTGAACGGCACAACATTTGAATTAGAGCGCCGAGCTTTCAAAATGGAGATGGAAGCTTGCCATGCTATTACTAACCAAGTGCCAGCGAAGCCTAAAAATGATTTGTTTCACAGCTTATCGGTGTTTTGTTTTACAACTAAAGCTGAGTTAGCTGGTGACAAACAGAAAGCATGGGTTTGCCGGATAGTCGGTCATGAAAAGCCTTCTACTGAAAACTGGAAGAATTACTTTGTCGGGTATTCCAGCCTGAAAGAGTATGCATGGTCGGCGCTCGAACCAGGGCAGAAAATTGATGTCCTGTCAATGCCAGTTCTTGAAGGTGGTGAGACTAGAACAGCGCTACCTCCAGGAGATGATTTAACCCACCAATTTACACGAGAGGAGGAAGCGATCGCTCAAGATAGTTTGTTCCAGAGGAACGTGACAGAAAGCAAGGATAAGAGTGAAGAAATTCCTGCTGATATTCCGTTCTAGAGTAGGTTCGTCCTAGTTAAAGTGCTGCTTGGAGAAGTAAGTTAAACCTTTTTCAAGCAGGACTCAAAATTAGGAGGTCGATGGAATGCTCTACATTTTTGTTCTATTTCATGGTCAGAACAATGCAGACCAAAGCAGTCATTAACTTGAAAGACTACTTCACCCTTGTAGCAGTTTGGGAATTCAATGCTGATTACGGTAATTGGTATCTGATTCAGTTTGCCAGGTTGCAGCAAGCGATCGCCTTGTGCAATCAGCCTAATCGCTGGGTCTTTCCAACTTGCTTGAAGCCGGATTCAGGACAAAAAAGACAGCGGAAAAAAGTAACTTCTTCAACGTCAGAAAAGGTGCTGATACTAATCGAGATCTGTCCGGATCAAAGTCGAGCATTCCTAGCAGAACGGCTAGATCTAAATCTAGCTAAGGTCGGGCAGCAATTGCGTCGGTTGGAGAAAAATGGTCAGGTCTATCCAAAACCAGATCCCATAGATCAAAGAATTAAACTGTATTTTGCCAGTTCTGTATTGAATTAACTCAATCTCAGAAAAATCAGCAGCAAAGTCAACTTCAACAGTAGGCTAAATTAGCTCAGGTTCGCTCAAGCTGGGAAAAAGAGCCTCAAACAACTCAGGTTCGTGGCATTGCAGAGGTTTTGAATCTGCCTCAAATGTATCAGCGACTTGACCGCATTCAGCAGGAGCGCTCTTCCCAGCAAGCTGAGTTGAGGCAGCAACCGCAACAGGAGCAAACTAGACGGGGGCGAGGTATATAACTGTTTAATCCGAATTATAAGTGCTATGAATAAGAATAACTAGATAAACTGCAAAAAGTTATTGAAATGAATAATACAAGGACTGAATATAGAGAAATACAAACAGAGATATGGGAACTAATACGCATTAAAAATATAAAAAATAAATATAATAAATCCGAATCATATGCATATGTACTCCTACGAAAAAGGCGAGAAGGTAACAATAGAGCCGACGATTTTTCTGTTACTATAATTCCTTTGGTCGAAGTATCCGAAAAAAGATGGAACACATTTAGAAACAGCGAATCTACGTGGGATGTCCAAGCAGAAATATCTTGTCAGCACATTAAGTTTGCTAGGTCTGACAATTTTCAGATCCGAGACGAAAAATTAAAAGGAAGAGGTTTAGGTTCATATGTTCTTAGCGATTTAGTTCAATGGGTAAAACAATATTATCCTACTTATACTATTAAAAGTTTTCGCGTGAAGAATCTAGACAACAAATTTAAATCAGACACGGAACGCCTTTTTAAACTATATGAGAAAGTAGGTTTCATAATCGAAGATAAAGATCTAGAAGAAGGAACAGGTAGGGCAGTAGCAGAAGATACATCTGCTTTACATGAACATCGGAATGCAAGGAAAGTTGAAAGTATTACAATTGAAAAATTTCAAGAAATCTTTAGGGAAGATCGTGAGCTACAGCAAGCAGTAAGAGAGTACTGGCGAGATGAAAACGACAAGCTTAGAAAACATCTCTTCTACTGGCGAGTAGTTGCAACTGTACTATTTGCTATTACAGTAATATTAATTCTGTATCTATATTTAGTAATTCATAAACACTAGGACTAGCAGGACTCGAAATTAATAATCCACGCCAATTAAAATTATTACTCTAGCTGAACTGACTGTTACCCAGTCTTCTATGGAGTTACAAGTACTGATTACTTTTCCAACTCAGATCAAAGGTTTACATAACAAGTTTAGTGGCATCCTAGATCTTATTTGTCAGATATGTTGCTCTTTCAAGCTAATCCTGCTAAAGCAACCAAAATCCCGATTGATATTCCAGAAAGCGATAGATAAACAATCGACTGATAAATACTATTGAGCGAAGCTAATGGTATTGAATAGCCAATAAACTGCACGTTAATCATGTTCAGTTTAATTATAGTTAAAAATACTTTTACTAATCTCGTTGTTCCGCCAAAACATTCCACAATGGTGAAGGCTATTACTCCTAAAATCACAAAAACATAATGGGGAGAAATTTTGTTCATAAAAATCATGGAGGTAATAGCAGATAACTTTTCTCTTTGGTGCGTCCAGAAATAAAAGATTAGACTACTAATTGAGACAGATAGTAAAATCAAAAAGCCTAGTGCGGTAATGAACAATTCTCTACTTGATGCTCGGACTAAGCCAACACCAATCTGCCAGTTCATATTAAATTGACAAATCTTCAACAGGAGTAAGATTAGTTCTGTTAAGGAACTAGGCGGCTTGAATCGTCCATATTTACTAAGTTTAGCTAATTCATGCAACAGCTTTTTCTGACGAAGAGGGAGGGTATTAATAGTCATAATTAGCAATATATTCTTGTGAATGCTCCCAGCACTAAAAGCAGGCTGATTATTACATATCGGCAGAGTAAGTATGTTACTCCAAGGATGATAATTTCCAAGCATAGATTAGGTAAACAATTAAAAAATAGGTATTAACGACAATAAGGAATATCAAGGTTTGATCCAATGCTCCCATAACAAATCCGAACAAGCAACTTGTGAAAATTCCCAACAAGAATATTATCAGGGATGGAAGGTAAGCATTAAATGCTTTTTCCCCTGTTACAATGGCGTTGCGTGCGTTAAAAGTTAAACCTAGTCCAATAATTATTAGTACTCCTGGTCCTAGTTCAGCCAGATACACAATTGCTCCCGCATTCCGAGCTTCGTTTGTAGCTGAAACTTCAGCAATGGCTGGTTTAATAGTAGTAATTATCGTTGTCGATGCACCGAGGATAACAGAATACCATCTTTTACTCATGATTTTTTCTCTACTATTAAAAACTCTAAGGATTGTTCTTAAGTTACTTGACAATCGAGCTAGAACTCTATTAAGTTCAAACTCATTGAAGAAGCAAATTCAGTTCTTTTCTCCTCAAGTATTTTAAGCTCTTGCATTTGGCTTAAAGTACTCTCAATCATATCTTGAGGAAGTTTCTCTGTCAATTTCAGTGTTTCGTATTCTATTGTTAGGGATTCACTGAGATGAGCATAATTATCGACCAAAATATAGCCGAGTTCTAGCTGGGAGTTTAACACATTGATACTTCGTTCAAGTGTTTGAATTGGTTTAGCATATAATTCTCCTTGGTTAACCATTTTTTGCCTTAACTCTTGCGAACGAGTAAGCGTTTGGCGACAAGCTTTAATTTCTACACTTAACTCGATTGCGCGTTGTTGTATGTTGAACTGTTGTTGGAGAAGTTTTTGCTCATTGCTTAGCCGAATCAAGTCTTGTTGCTCCCGACTCTTTGGCTCTTTCAACTTGCAAACATAAGCTCCAACCCCCACTGAGGAAATTACAGTAGGAAAGAAAACTTTCTCGATTGGGAGGTGAGTTATAGTTGCGAGTAATAAGCCTCCAGCGAATGCAGTAACAGCCGTTCTTAGTCCCATTGCTCTTGCTCTTGCATTGGGGGAAGAAATCAGACTACTTTCACCCGTAATTATGCTTCTTATTAACATTAGCTCTTTGGCTGTATTGCTTCTCATCAGGTACAGGAGTAGCAGTTTATCACCAGTCAAGGCTAATGTATTCTCAGATGTGTTTGATGTAGAAAACCGTAGTGTCTCTTGAGACTTATCACCCTTCAAGACTCTTAGCTGGTATGTGCGCTTGTATTTGAACTTTTTTCCTTGTTCATGAGTAAAAAACACATCTAAACTAGACCTTGAATTCAGAACCTCAACACAGGTCAAGCCATATCTATATTTACATTTGGTGCAAATGCTCTCTAAAAGCTCATCATTGTTATCAAAGAATTCTGGAAAATAGATTGACTGCCAACAGGCAGGGCATTGAAACTGCTGAGCCATGCTTAAAGACCTCCAATGATTGCATTCTTTGTCTGCGAAATCTTACGATCGCCCCAAGAAGCGATCGCGTGTTTGAACCACTTTTGTCAATTCAATGCTTTTGCTGCAACAGTGACTTGAGATATTCCTTGGCAAAATGCTCCACCTGTTCAGGCAGGACAACCTGACTTTTATCCAGCCGCAGAAGGTAGCAATCGCTCTTGACACTCTCACAAGCAATTCTCGACGGTCGGTTGATGCCAGCACTATAGACAACTGCTGAGAACACCACCATCGATACTAAGTAGAAAGCCAAACCAGGAAAACCCGTAGTTAGCCATCCTCCTGTCCACAGTAAGAAACCCTTAATCTGCTCGAACCGTTTGTGTTGAATTAGTATCCAGGCTTCACTAGCTTTCAGTTTCTGTTGACATTTGACATCGGAAATCTTTTCCGCCTGGATAGTCAGCGTTTTCTTCTCCTGTGCCACCAAAACAGCTAACTGTTGTGCTAGTCTTCGGTCGTTCCACTCTCCGAGTTCTCGCAGGAATTTGTCGAGTTCGGTGACGGCGATAAGATCAAAGTCGTTTCTGGTTCCGCCCGTATCAAACGGGCTTGAGACTTTCCCCCCAGTCTTGCCCGTGCGTGATCTCTCAGTTTTACCCAGAATTCTTGCACCTGCTGCCCTTCAGTTGCAGCCTTAGCGTAATGCAGCATATATTTCTGTGCATCAGTTAGAGCTTGAGATTCTGCCCGTTCTTGCAGTAGTTCGTCAGTCACGGCTGAGGCTTGATTCTCAATGGCACCAATTACATGCTCTACCTGCTGTATTGGGTCACTGTCTACTTCCGCCGTACTATCTCTAAAACTAGCTGCCACTGACTCGTAGGACTTACCTTGTTTCTTCACCAGGTCGCAGGCGGCGAGAAAGCGATCGCACTGGGCATCAGTATATTGCTCCTGGTCGGGTAGACCACAAGCATCCAGAATTTTGCCAGCTTCAATCAGCGAGATTCGAGTCCCGGCTTGCTCGGAGGCGAGGGCAAGTAGCTCAGAGATGTCTAATGATTTGGTTGTTGGTGGCTTCTTCCCATTCTTTGATTTCCTGCCTTTAGATTGAGAATCTAGCTCAGGCGGTTGAGAGGCACTTGTATTTTGCTTAAACAGCTCCGCTGCTTGTTCAAAGTTAGAAGCCTTCCCGTTCGTCAAGTAGTCGCGCACTACGTTAAAACTTGACTGAATTTCTTCATCAGTGTACTCTTCCCGGTCAATGGGTAATTGACTAGCTTTAAGAGTTTCATCTACCTCATTCATTGAGATGCTGTGCAGAGTTTCTAGAGCCTGTTTGGTGTACGGCATGAACGTCTCCTAAATGTGACTAAATTTCTAGCCAGGATGAGTACAGTTACTGTTTCTGGGACTTGAACTGCTTAACCATCTTGGTCAAAGTATCAAGAGTTGAGTGAGGCATTATCCAGAGATCGCCTGTCACCTTGACTTTGAACCATTTTTTGCTGCGATATCCAAAGCCCAATTGAGTTAGTAGTTTTGAGGTGGCATCAGCATCGGACCAGCCCAAAACTTTTTGTAGCTGTGGAATCACTACCCAAGGAGCTGCCCCAACTTTGTCGATGTCGGCTGCTGGATAGCTATTGTCTTCTCGTCTCAACCGCAAACGTTCTTGCTCCAGCTCCAATTGAGCTAGTTGAACTTTCAGCTTTAATTCTTGCAACGCTTGAGGTTCCTGCGGCAAATGACCTAGCTGTTCGTCTAAGTCTTGCTGCATTGCTTCTAGCCGAGCTACCCCTTCATCAGACAAATCCTCTACCAGCGTGCGCTGTTGCTCCTGTTGTGAACGATTGACTCCGATCGCTCGATCTGCCGCTTCGTATAAGGAACATTTAGCCAAAGCCAAAACTAAGGCTAGTGCTTTCTGATTTCCTTGCTGTGCCCACTTGTACCAATACAGCAGTGCCATTTCTACCGAGATCGGCACGATTGGCTTTTGACTGCCCTCTACCGCTACCTTTTCCCAAGAGAGCGAAAATTCAAAACCTTTGTCCAATATGCTTTTCAACTGTGTTGAGCGCAAAAAATCGAAAATAGAACGGGCAGGTTTTTCAACAACTCCTGAGACTTCACTCTGGCTAAGACGATATTCTCCATCAGGTAGCCGGAATACTGTTAGCGGAATGCTGCCAATCTCAACCGTACAACGTTGAGCCTTATAAGTTTGAGCTGAGTGATACTTCATTGTTAGACTCGCACGGATTTATTCTTGTCTAAACAGGGTTCCGAACACTGCATCATCATCTTGGTGGTGTAGTAATGGCTCTAATGGCTCATTTGTAGACTGCTCTCTACCTGCCTCATCAGGCATTGTTGCTACCTGCCTAGTTAATTCATTAGTTCCATTGCTGACATGACTTGGATTGACGTAACGCTGCTGATTTGAGCTGCCTAGAACCGGAATCAGCTTCAATTCCTCTTCTAACCCACAGACCTGAGCAAAGAAGTAAGCTCGTTGGATCAGCTTGAAGATCGCTACCCGTCCACAATGCTTTAATTCCCCCTCCGAGCATTTCCCGACTTCTCTTAATCGCTTAAACACTAATGGCAGGTTGTAGGCTGACCCTGCTTCTAACACCATTTCAGTCTCGGTAAATTCTGGCTCCTCAAAGTCTGGTTCGTCTGCCTTCAGAAATCGGCATAACTTTCCATACAGGGAGTTGGGACGGACTTTACACCGAAACGTGTAATAAAACCATTGCTCAGACATGTGCCGTTCTCCTCACCTGATTTGCTGTGCCGCATAAGTAGAAAAACATTCCATACACATCCGTTAAACGGTAGTGCAATGATTTGGCATTGATTTTAGCGGCAAAAGTATGATTGAGCTGTTTTTCCAACTCCTCACACCAATTGATCTGAGAGTGGGAAAATAAAGCATTCAACTCGGCACGGAAGTAGTTTGCTGTTCCCCCAGCCAGAATAATTTCGTCTGCTTCCCTTGGTACTCTCTGCCGCAACCATTGCGATAACATCATCCAGTACTCCTCCCTCGCCTCCTGAATCACCTGACGGATGCTTGAGATTTCAGCATCTTGATAAGCTGGGGAAACATTCTCGACTAACTCGGTTAAAGCTTTAGGATTAACTGCTTTTCCGGCTTTGCAAATGGCAGCTAACAGCTTATGCATGTCTAGTCCCGCTGTTCTCCCCTTAATGGCGTAGAGCATGTTAGACATCCCGCGTGGTTCGGTATAGCCGTTGTTCATGTCTCCTCGTTCGACTGGCAAAATCGATACATCCCGAAAGCCAATCATCACTACATAGACAATTTGCTCTCTCAGGCTGGCACCAGGAGGACGACCTCGTGTTAGTACTCCTCCTCCTTCCGGCAAGCAGATGAAAGTCTCCAGGGCAAAAGAATATTCCTTGCCCCTGAATCTAAAGCTCGCTAAAGCTTCAGTTATTAGTTGCTTGAAGGCAGTTCGCTTTTGATACTCCCCGCAAGGAAATAAAATCCCTAAGCGAATTGCGGAAGAGTTTGGCAGACTATGTTTCTCTGCTAATGCTCCGACCATTGCCAACACTTTCGGTAGAGCTAGCTCGAACTTGAGTTTTTTTAGCTGTAAATCCGCCTGAAATCTTTTGCGTGCTAACTGTCCGACAGCCCAGTACTCTCCTTTGTACTCAACCCAGGCGGAGTTCTCTGGTGCCGCCGTCCCAATTCGGTCGCGTTCATACAGTTCGATGCTTTGCTTTGTGACTACCGTGACTTCTGGATCTACTAAGAGGATTTCTGGTTTGAACGAATCCAAAGTAAAGAAACCCCTTAGATACGATGCCGATGGATCGACAGCAAGTGTTAGAGTGTCCATTCAGTTGTTCTCAAAATTCTGTCTGACAAAGTTTTAATCACTTAGCTCTAAGTTCTTAATCCCAATCTACTCGCCGTAGATTACAGACTAAATTGGCTAACTATTGATAAATATAAGGCAGATTTTGAATTGTGGCAACTCAGCATTAAACCTGGAGAAACTTAATATTAACTCTGGGGTAATT
>JAABUQ010008538.1_pt1 | contig 14316 bp, 18 predicted proteins | sample 5560001 | NCBI WGS metagenome assembly JAABUQ01 (sample SAMN10711888, study PRJNA513371) | rock metagenome | isolation source: Antarctica rocks | place: Antarctica: Victoria Land, Finger Mt nord | collected 2015-12-18
CGAACGTTCAATCAATCGAGCCGACGCTGCTCGACTTTTCACAATTCTCGTAAGCTTCTTTTGCTCAGGACCGGTGAGTGTAATTGCTGGAGCGACTCGCATGATCGCATTTTACCAAAGTTCTCTATACATTACAATCTGATGGACGCGCTACACTAGCCATATGCTGGGAAGTCGGTTCCAAAAACGGCGCGGTAGTAGCTTATCGCACTCTTATGGTTGCCCGCGATCTCTTGCGTAATCGCCGCCGAGAGGTTGTCGTACGCTGCACTTGCGGCATCGTAGACTTTGCACTGTGTTTCCCACGACGTGCCCGTGTCGAGGTTCGGCTCGTGGCCTTTCGGATCGGCACAAGTACCGCGAACGGTGCTCTTCACTCCTAACATGAGATCCGCAACGGCATTCTGCAATGATGCATAGGGCGACGCTGCAAGCGCGCGCGTCGTCAAAAGCGTTTCGAAATAGTAAGAGGGCAACCGAGGCTTGCCCCCTTTGCGGTTCCAATATTTCAAAATCCGGGCCGCCGGCAGGAAGTACGTCTTGTGTCGCTTGCTCGCAGTCTCACTGCGCGTTGCATCGATTCGAGGATCAGTGCGTTTCCAGCGCCCGCTGCCGTCTGGTATCAAATACCAGCTCGACTCGCCTGAGCTGACGAGGCAAGCCGGCACAACGTCAAACGACCACGTATAACTCTTCAATCCAAGTACTACGGCTGAGCCGTCTCGGCCGACGTCAGCGCTGCCATACTGGGAAACCGTTCCAAGCGCATTCTTAACTGCGTTTAATATCTCTGTTGAATTGACGTAATCGTTGCTATCGGAGTAGATCCAGAGCGGCGACTCTTTGGCCGCGTGTAAGTTATACGTATACGCGCTGCTGTTATGTTCTTTCGTATTCGACGAAGTGAGTCGGGCGAAGCAGTCGATGTCGTCTAAGGGGCGCATTTTGGTTCGGCGCGCGAACGAGCCGAAGGATACGCACTCGCCCTGCAGGATCGTATGCGTTGCGCTGAGCGTCTTGATCTGACCATAGAGGAAATCACGGCTTGACCTCGCGGTCTGCGATGTTGTGGTCGGCAGGTCAACGTAATCTTCGCGAAACTTCGATAAACAGGCTGATACGGTGATGGGCATGATAGTGACTCCGGTAGGCTCTGTATGCTGGCGGGAAGCCGCGCGGTCTGCTTGTGTAAAGTCAAAGATTGCAGGGCGTCTTTGAAGACGCGGTTGCAATGTAAGCGTGCATGCATCGACCTGTACTCGTTGAGTCGCACCGGACTCTTTCGTTGGCATAGTCATCCGCAGGGTGGCTCTCTCTCGGACGACGTAACGTAAGTGCGGTTTATCAAGAGTACGTTTTTAAATCGTCGTTGGTGAGTTGCGGCACCCAGACGACGTCGTCGAACGCGGTGCCGTCGACGGTGAGGAGTGCGACGGCTTGGTCTGGGGCGAGGGCGCGAAACGTTTGCGCGGTGAGGAGCCTCTGTCGCTGCTGGGAGGTGGAGTGTCCTTGCGAGACCGAGGCGGCCTTCGGGAAGAAGATGGTCCGCTGGTCAGAGCGGCCGGTGTTGTAGGTCTCTTTCCAGACATCGACGTCACCGAGCTTGCCGGCGACGTATTCCATGGTGCGTTCGGTCGATCGGAAGGCGACGACGTTCGTGAAGTTGCCGAGGAGGGCGGTGGCGGCGTGTTCGTTGCCGATCGCGGAGATGTACGCTTCGATCGACTGTGCGGCCACGATGCCGACGACGCCGAGCGCCCGCGAGGTGTCGAAGAACTGCGCGTCGCCGGCGCTACAGATCTGCTGGTACTCATCGCACAAGAAGAGGATGGGCCGGCTCTTGCGCGGTCCCGTCGGCAGCTGCGCGCGAGCGTTGACGGCCTGGAAGAAGCGTTCCTTGAGGAAGAGGTAGACGACGCTTGCGGCGGCTTTGAAGCGCTCGCGCGGCACGTTGACGACGAACACGCTGCCGTTAAGGACGTCGGCGAGGTTGGCCTGATCACCGGCGTCGGTACAAAACGCGTCCTCGAGCTCGGGATCGGCGAAGCGGGCAAGGGCGGTCTCGATTGTGCGGTTGACGCCGCTGCGTTCTTTTTCGGTGTACTGCGCCGCGATGGTCGCCTCGTAATCAATCGCGCTCTTGAGCCGCCGGGCATCGAGACTGGCGTCGCGATCGCCGTCGGCGGCGCGCACCTGGAGCTCGAGGAGCGCCTCGCCGGCGGTCGTGATCGTGGCCTTGCGGACGCGCTCGTCGAAGACATAGCCGTAGAGCCCCTTGAGCGAGTACGCGCCCGGGACGTGGAAGAGGACGGCCAGTGCCGCTTGCGAGCGTGCGACGGCGAGCGAGAGCCAGAAGGCCGAGTCACCTTCGCCCTGGCCGAGCAGTTTGAAGGCCGCTTCAAGGAAACCGGCGGCCGTGTTAGGCGTGAGGCCGTCGAGTAAGTTGAGCCCGAGCTGCCCGACGCCGATGCGTTGGATGGTTTTGCCGGTCAGCTGTGCTACGTGCGCGGCGGTGGTGTGGAAGTCGCCGCGGACGTCGAAGATGAGTCCTCCGCAATCGAAGTCGAGCGCCTGGACGAGGAGATGGTTGATGACGCGGGTGGTTTTGCCGGTGCCCGTCTCGCCGAAAATCGCGATGTTCTTGGCCGCGTCGCGTAGGTTGAGGGTAACGTTCGAACCGCGTTGCAGTCCGGCGGTGTGGCCAAGTGCGGAGAGCGTGCCGGTCGCCTCCCCGATCCAGAGGCCGAAGTCACCCGGCTCGCTGAGGTCCGGACCGACGGATGGCGTGGTATCGACACCCTTGCGCAGCGGCAAGGTTGGGAGCGGCTTGCCGTCGAGCACCCGCACCAGAGGTCGAAAGCCGAATCCACCGACGACGGCTGCGCCTGCGAGGTCACGAGCCCATGCGAGAGCGGATAGACGAGCGCCGTCGTCGGCACGGCGCCGAGGGTGAACATGCCAGCAGCCGGTGTCTCCGCGAAAGCGTTGCCGTTGAAGACACCGCCGCGTAGAGCGGGCATCGCGAAACGGGAGAAGGGCGGCACAACGAGCAGCGCTGCGAGGGCGGCCATGACGTAGAGCGCCATCTGGATCGCGAGCGCGACGAGCACGACGACGTAGATGGCGACGATCACGAGCATGATGCCGAGGCACCCTGGCGCGAGTCCGTACTTGATGCGTGGGCGTGACGGCGCGACGCCACGGACGAGTTGCCGCCGCCCGAGCCAACGCCGGTAGCGCAACCCGTGAACGAGATCGTTCGGTGCGGTAGTCGTCGTCATCGAGTGATCGTCAGCTCTTGGCTGACGTCTTCCGAGCGGTGACTTTGCGCGATGAGCGGTTCGGCTTTGCCGTACCGTTGGTGTCGGCGTCGCTCTTGGTAATGCGCTGGACGTAACGACGGATCGTCTCGGGCGAGGCTTTGAGGCCGGCCCCGCGGAGCGCTTCCGTGATCGAACGGTAGTTGTGTCCCTTGGCGTGAGCCTGGGTGATGAGCTCGCGATGCGGTTCGAGCGTGGCTTCGAGGACGGAGCGCCGCGGGACGGGCGCGGCGTCGATGAGCGCGGTGAGCTGAGAGCGGATTTCGGCGTGCAGTGCGTCGTCGGCGTGCATAGGCGGTGCTCCGCTGGCGGGTGGTTGCGGGTATCGTAGCAGATGCGCTATGCTGGTTGCAACGCGAGTTTTGTAGGGGGGAACCTAGAGGGTGGATAGCCAACTAGGGCGGCTCCCACCCTGGTAACGGTGGAGGCGGTGCTCGCATCGCTTGCGCGAAGCTCGCACCGCCCGAAGGAGAAGACGATGCCGGCGAAGTCTCCAGAGCAGCAAGCCGTGTACGACTCCAAGCGCAAGCGCTCGGAGCAGTTGCTTGTGCGCCTGACGCCGGAAGAGGCGGAGCGCGTGCGCTCGGCCGCCGCATCGTCCGGCTTGTCCGTTGCAGACTTCTTGCTCACGGTCGTCGACGATCGTCCGCCGCCGATCATCGACCTTGCGCAGGTCGCGGAGATCTCGTCAGCCGTTGCGACGCTCGCCGGCATCCCCGGAGCGATCCGCGACTTGGAAGCCGACCTTGGCCGACTGTCGGGCCGGCTCTCGCATTTCTTCACCGTGAATTATGCGCGAGCGGACCTGCACCGAGACGAGATCCACGAGACGCTCTGGGCGCTCCAGGACCTCATGCGCCGGGTCGAGCCGGAGATCGCGAAGATGAGCGCAGCGGTCGCCGAGCCGCGGACGGAGATTGCGACGGTGATGCGCGCGATCGCGCGCGAGCTTGCAGCGACATGATCGCCAATCGTGGTCGCGGCCGGATGACCGGGACGTCGAGTTTCGGTGCGGCGATCGACTACATCGTGCGCGAGGGGCCGGAGCACGAACGCGACCACGAGCCGCCGCTCGCGGTCTGGAGCGAGAACGTAGCGACGATCGAAACTGCGGCGCTCGAGATGGAAGCCGTCGCCTCGCAGAGCCGTGCGAAGGAGCCGCTCTACCACCTCATCGTGTCGTTCGCCGAAGGGGAGCGGCCGACGTACGAGCAGGCCCGCGCGGCGCTCGATACGCAGATCGACCACCTTGGCTTCGGTGGCTTGCAGTACGTTGCGGCGCTGCAAAATGACGGCGTCGGCGGGATGTATCACGTGCATGCGGTGTTCAACCGGGTCGATCCGATCACGCATGTCGCGCGCGACATTTGGCAGGACCGCGAGAAGATGCGGGCGGCTAGCCGGGAGGCCGAGCTCGAGCAGGGTTGGCGGGTTGTTAATGTCGAGCAGCGCCAGGAACTGTCGCACGGTGCTCGGGACGTCGAATACTACTCGCACAAGCGTTCCTTCGAGCGCACCGTCCGCGAAGACGTAGCCCCGGCGGTACGCGAGGCCTTGGCGAAAGACGGTGCCTCCTGGGCCGATGTCCATCGCGTTTTTGGCGAGCACGGGGTCCGCTACGAGGAAGTTCGGACCGGTCGGCACGACGACGTCGTAGGCGGCCGGCTCGTTGGCGCCGAGCGCGGCGAATACACGCGCGCTCGCGATCTTGGTCCCGACCTCACGCATCGCAAACTGATGAGCAGCTTGGCCCGTTCGAGCGCGATCGTGTTCACGATCGTTCGCGCGACGTAGCCAGGCCGTTCGCGGAGCGGTGCCGGTCGGCCGCAGCCGAGGTCACGATCCTGCGCGGCACCGAGGGCCGGACCGATGCGGGTTGGGGCGAGGTGCATGCGACGTTCGAGCGGCACGGCGTGGAGTACAAGCCCTACCGCACCGGCGCCCGGATCGGTGACCTTGACAGCCCCGAGACGGCCAAGCCCTCGGAGATCGATCGCGACCTCTCGCTGCGGGCGATGACCGCGACGTTCGGGCCGTACGAGAGCTCGCAGCAAGCGCGCGATCGAGTGGCTGCGCGCGAGGCCGTGCAACGGGCCGAGAACCTTGTCGTCGGCGCGCGGCTGCTCGAGGACCCGAGCCCGATTGTCGACCGCCTCACGGCCAACAATGCAACGTACACGCTCGGCACCGTGGAGCGGCTCGTCGGCGAGCGGATCCAAGACGCGGAGCAGCGTCAGGCGATCGTCGAGAAGATCGTCGACGGTTCGATTCAGCTCACTGACGAGCGGGGCAAGACGCGGCTGACGACCCGCGAGGTCCTCGATGCCGAACGGGCGCTCGCGGCCGCGGCAGACGGCCTTGCATCGAACCGTCGCGACGTCGCGATCACGCGCTCACCCGATGGACGGCTCGACGAGCAGCAGCAGCGTGCGTACGCCTACGCGACCAACGATGACGCGCGACTCAAGGTCATTACCGGCGTTCCCGGTGCCGGCAAGACCCGGCTCATCAGCGAGATCGGCGCGGCATATCGGGACGCGGGCTACAACGTGCGCGCGGTCTCGGTCGCGAATTCTGCGGTCGACGTGTTGCGGCGCGAGACGGACGTGCCGGCGCGCTCGGTCGCCAAAGAGCTCTACGAATGGGGCCAGGATCGCGAACGGCTGACGAACCGCGACCTGCTCATCATCGACGAGGTTTCGACCCTCGGCACGGCTCAAGGCGCTGCGCTGCTGCACGAGGCGCTCGAGCGCGGTGCGACCGTGATCGCGCTCGGTGACGACAAGCAGTTCCAGGCCGTTGCCCACGGCAACGCACTCGAGCTCATGCAGCGCGCCGTTGGCGATCGAGGCATCGACCTTGAGAAGACGCGCCGGCAGAGCGAGGCGTGGCAGCGTGAGGCAACGCAGGCCGTGCGGCGGGGCGACATCCGCGAGGCGATCAATGCGTACGGCGAGCGCGGGTTCGTGCATGAGAGCGGATCGCAAGATGAGGCGCGCGCCGCGCTGCTCGACCGTTGGCGCGCGATCGAGAGTTCGGGCGTCGAGTGTGGGATCGAGGCGTACACCAACCGTGAGCGGATTGCGGTCAACGCGCTCGCCCGCGACGAGTGGCGCGGGATGGGCCGGCTCGCCGGCGACGACGTCGGGCTCGAGACGGTCGACGGCAGGGTGCCGTACGCCGTCGGTGACCGCGTCATCATCCGTGAGACAATTCGCGAAGCCGGGCTCTTCAACGGCTCAGTGGGAACCGTGCGCGCAATCGACGATGCGACCTTGCAGATCGAGCGCCGTGACGGCGCGATCGTGCCGGTCGATACGCGCGAGCACCCGGGCATACAGCACGGCTACTGCTCGACAGAATACCGCGAGCAAGGCTCGACGCGCTATGCCGAGCTTCAGCTGGTGACCGAGCACGTCAACCAGCGATCGCTCACGGTGGGGATGACGCGGCATACCGACGAGTACGGCATGTTCTATTCACGCGAGGCGGTGGGATCGTACGACGATCTCGTCGGCCTCGGCCTGCGCACGAGGTCCAAAGAATTGGCCAGCGATTATCAGGAGCTCAAGCGCGCGCAAACGCGCGAGGCGGAACCGTCACGCGAGGTCACGATCGGGGAGCTCCGCAGCGAGCTTGAGCCCATCGCCCACGGTCGCGAGGGCGGGTATACACGAGACGAGCGCAAAGCGGCCTTCGACTTGCTCAATCGCACCGAGCGGCTCGATCGCGACGAACGTGTCGCGGTGCGGCCAGATTGGCATGCGACGCTTGCGGAGCCGCGCGATGTGAAAGAACAAGTTCGCGAGGCTACCGAGCGCGTCGCCGCCCGTACCGTCGAGCGCGAGCAAAGCAAAGAGCAGGACCGCGGGTGGAGTTGGTGAGCGCCGTTCGGGTCTCCAACAGGGCATGACGGATAGGTCAGCTGACTGCGATGAAGTGCTGGAGCGCGAAATCGGAGTTCTATACGCCGAGGTGCACGCGAACGTAAGCCGGCAGCTCGAGCGAATCAAAGAACTGCCGGACCCCGGCGACGAGCGCGAGCAGTTTTCGCTCACATGGGAGATGACGATACTGACGCTCGCGCTCGACGTGTCCGGCTCAGCCGTCCTGCTCGCCCGCGAAGATCAGCAGCGTGCCGCCCGCATTCTCAATCGCAGCCTCATGGAATATGCGTACCGGCTTCATCATTTCGCGCTCCGCCCAGAGGAAGCGCGAAGGTTCGGGCTTCAATACGCCAATTTTGTGCGGCACATGCTGCGTCCGTGGGGACAGGAACGCGGGAATCTCGTGTCCGAGGAGTGGCGCAGTTTCCGCGCTTTTGTCAGTACCGGCTCAGAAGAACTGGGTTATCCGAACGTCCAACGCATGATGGCATCGCTTCTCGCAAACCATGGTTTGCGTGGCGGTGAACTCAGGCGCTGGTGCCGGCGCCTGGAAGCTGAGTATGCGCTGGGCAGTGCGCTTGCTCACGGCAGCCAAGGCGCGATTGCCGACGTCTTCACACGCTCCCAGGACGGCTCCGAACCGCCGCAGCACCACCTCACGTCGCCGCATTTTACCGTCGCCAACTCGCTCATGCGGACGACGATTGCCATGTGGCTGATCCTAAGAGCGCTTGAATGCCGTCATAAACGCGAGATGGGCAGCGGCCTACACTATCGCGATATCGCACTGCGCTGCGGGGCGTATCCACGCGAGTATTCGGTGTTTACGTTCGTGCCCTTTGTCCCGCCGCGCTAGCACGTTCCGGGATCGTAATCGGTCGACGACTAGGCGCCTGCAGTCTTGGCAAGCCCGAGCGTCTTGAGCCGAATTCCGAACGCCTCGCGCGACACGGCAAGCTTCTCTGCACTACGGAGAATATCGGGATCGGCGCGCCAGAGGTCACGGACTAAGCGCTCTGGCATCAGGAAGTGAGAAGCGAACTGGTTCGCGAGAATCTCACTAAGCGGTCTCCGTCGAACGCGTCGAAGTTCAAGTTCCGTCGCTTCCGGCGACTGCGTTACTGCTTCTGATTCCGATACGTCCGAATCGTCACAGCGAAAGAACGCGCAGCGGCTGGATTCGAAGAGTGCGAGGTCGCCGGCGCGGTAGTCAATGAGCGCATGCCCTAATTCGTGGGCTAACGAAAAGCGCTGCCGGCCACGGTTATCCTTTGCCTCAACAGCGATCATGCGTAAATCTGGGAAATACGCTCCAAGCAGTTTGCGCTTCCCAAGGCAGAAATTGGGGATATACGCGACGTCGAAACAGCAGTACAGGCGGATCGCTTTCTCGACATCGATTGCAAACTCGTTACTAAGTCGATACGGCGCTTTCGCCAAGACTTCATTTGCAATGGCATCGGTGCGGATATAAGGCCTCACCGAGTTCGTTTCTTGAGCTGCTCGAGCAACTCAGAATTCAAAGCTGATTGCGCATCGGTCGTCGTGTCGTCTTCACGTGCGGCGAAAGGCAGTGATGCGGCATCGCTCTGCGAGCGGTCCTTGAGGAGCCGATACGAGCCCAGAGCCGCCGCACAACGACGCAGTTGCACTTCGGATACGGATGTAGCAGAGACAATATACGACTGAAAATCCTTCGCATCCAGGTCCGCAAGTTTGCCCTGATTGAGGTCAGCGATCGTTTTCAGTGCTACCGCAAGGTCAATGCTTGCGTGCATGGCGACATACTCATCGATAAACCGACTTAATGGTGCGCGTGGAATGTTCGCAAACGCCTGTTTTGCATCATCGTGGAGCTCTGCCCGCACGGTGAATACCGCTGCGGCGCGCAGCATATCATCATTACGCTTGTTCATGGTTGGCCTCATCACACATTGCACGCAGCTTTTTGTGGCCACGGCTAAGAAGTGTACTAACGGTGTCTCGTGTCATCGTGCCGTGCTTGGCTGTCATCGTCGAGATGACGTCGTCAAAACTCGTACTGTTGAGATCGGCTAGCACGGCGTCGAAGTAGAGCTCGTTGCTCGTCTTGAGCCGCTCGAGCAAGGCGAACGCCTCGCGGAGTCGCTCGCGAAGCTCAACGGTCTTCTCCACGTCGTCGCGTGCCGGCAACCCGACGAGGGTCGATTCAACGAGTCCTGGATCGCGACGGTCGCGGTGGCGTTGCTCGGCCTTGTCGGCATCGATCAACTTGTTCCGGATGATGGTAGGAACTTGCGGCGCGACCCGGTTCGCGGGGATGCTCTCGTTCATTTTTAGCGCGATCGCTAGCATGGAATCGTTGCGAGCGGTATCAATAACGTCCGCTGACCGCCCCCACGCATACGACGCGACGAGCGTCTTCACCAGCTCATCAAGTGGAGCACTATCGCGTGTACGGTACGCGTGCTCGATCGCTGCAACGAAGAGGTCGTTATCAAAGAGCTCACTCAAGAGGCGACTCGCTTCGGTGGGAGGAGCACCGCCCATCCGGCATCATCGAGTGGGTAGTGAGGGCAGGGGACATCGGGTAGATAGGTGTTCGAGCGAAGGCTGTGTTCGAGACCGTCATAAAGCAGGTGCGGCGGGAGTGGGTGGCTCGTGCTAAAGCCGGTGAGGAGCGCTAGGGCAATTGTAACCGCTTGTGAGGCTAAAATCCCGTTCATTGAGATAACTTGCTGTTCAGGTGGTCCGGCAACGTATTCCTCGCGGTCACGGGCGAGGCTCTCGTCGGTAATCACGCCGACACAGCGAAGACAGGGCCCGTTGGGAACGGATGTTACGATCTGGCCTCCAACCGCTGAAACTGTGCCGGCCTGGCCGATAGTAATCGTTAAGCCGATGTCGATATAGGGGACGAGCGCCGATCGGCAGATTCGCGTTATCACGCGGACGGAAGCCGTCGAGGCCGCCAAGGACAACGTCGCTCCGTGCGATCCAACGTCGTCCCTGCAGCGTCTCTGCTCGAGCATGTACGGCTACAAGCTGCGCACCGAGACTTGAGAACCGCTTCACCAGTAGGTTCGCCTTGCCGCGCCCGATATCACGGTAGGTGACGCCGACGACGCGGTTGACGTTCGAGGCCTCGAGTCGGTCGGGATCAATGACGACGATTCTGCCGATTCCTATGTGCGCGAGCTGCTGCACGATGTGAGAACCGCCGCCGCCGGCGCCCACTACAGTAGCGGTCGCCGCACGCAGGCGCGCGAGGCCCGGAGCGCCGAGAAAGCTCATGCGGCTCGTGTCTATCAAGCGAAAATCTCCCCGGCGACGACAGCGTCCGGGATGATAATCACCTCGGCGTCGATCAGCCGGCCCCTTACGGTGAGAAGAGCTCGCGCGTCGTCCGTGCTTAACAGCAACGCACCGTACGGCGCGGTACTCACCCCGATCGCAAGCTTGGCGAAGACCTCTCCATTGGTTCGGCGGTCGACTCGGCTGAACGTCGGTTTCCCATTACCGCCGTGGCTATGTGAGAGTAACAGGCCGGCATTTGATTCGAGCTTGCGATTTGCGACGCGCATCAACCAGCGGGTATCGAAATTCGCGCCATCGGGGCCATTGACATACGCCTCGTTTGGTAACGGTCCTGTGCCGACGGCGACGACGACGGTCAGCGTGTCTTCTGAGGCGTAGCGTGCGTAAACGAGTGCGAGCGGCTCGGCTCGGTCGGTGTAGGGCGTTGTAAGAGCGAGCAGCTCGCGATGGACACTTCGCGGTAGATGGAGGCGCGCTGGCAGTCGCTCGGTGGCTGCGACCGACGCTGGAGGTCTCAGTCGGCTGCAGATGCGTTCGGTGAGGGCGATCATTGAACCGCCTCGTACCGACGCAAATGTGCGAGGATTGCCTGATGCGGCGGTAACGCGGCCGAGACGCCTTGGATGCTCGCGGCATACATCGGCCGGCCGAGCAACACGGACATTGTCGTCGCGGGCGACACTCCCGACCGAAGGGTCACGGGAGCCTCGAGGAAGAGTCGGCTCCGATAACCCTGATACTCTCCGGCGATGTAGATGCCCATCACGTGGCTCGGCGAGCATCCGGGTGAAAGCTCGACGATAGGCAGTACCACGAGGCGCAGCCCGGTCTCGAAACGCTCTTGAACGCCCTCGCCGAAGAGGTCCGCAAGCGCCTTGTGTTCGTCGGGTGCGAGCATCAGCTCGCGCCACCAACCGGCGGTTGCGTTACGAATTTTTCCCGCTCGTGGAGATGGATGAGTTCGGTGTCACCGATCTCGACCCGATGCCGCCCGTCCACTCGGTAGAGAACGTTTCCGGCCGGCTTCTTCGCGAGCGTCTTAATTTGAGCACCGAATAGTGCTCGTTCTTGCGTTTCGAAGTCGCGCCCGTCAACCTCGATTAGGATGGTCGTCTGCATTGTTCTTCTCCTCGGAGCACTGCTCCAATAGAAAAGTCGAAATGACTTAACGCGGATGACAGTCAGTACTCCCGGAGTGTCAGCGCAGTGGCTTCACATCGATTCTCTTCTCGGACGCCGTGATAGCGAGAAACTAACCCAACCGAGCGTCCATGGAGGATCAAATGACGCATCGGAGATCAAGCCGAGGGCCGGGGGACGTGCGCGATAAACGTACGACCGCAGGCAGCACCGCCGAACGTCAACACCGTAACGAGCGGGTGTGGAGCTGATGAGCGTACGGGAAATTCGCCCGCCGCGGGGCGCGTCGCCAGGATTCGCTGCAGGGCTCGCGTTTGGGCTGCTGCTGTTTATCGGGTTGCTGTGGTACGAGACGCAGCATCTCGCAATGCTCGCGCGCTACGCGGCGTGGCTGGGGAAGCCGCTCTATGGGCGGATCTACAACCCGTTTGCGGTTCTCGGTTGGATGTGGAAGGGCGATCCGGCGCAGTTTGCGTTGTTGCCCACGCAGCATTATGCGCGTGCCAACCCCGCTAACCATCGCATCGTCCTGCAGATCCTCGACCACCTCAAATGGGGCGGTGGCACCGCGGTCGTCGTCGGGGTCGTCGCGGGGCTGATGCTCGACCGTCCTCAGCGCGGCTCAGGGCTCTACGGGCGCGCGCACTTTGCGACGGCACGCGAGCTTGCGCAATCCAGCCTGCGTAAAGCGCAGACCGGCATCGTGCTTGGCCAGACGAAGCGCGGTAAGTTGCTCATTCACGGCGGCACCGAGAACGTGCTCGTCCTCGGGCCGCCAGGCGTTGGCAAGACGGACGGCACGGCCGTCACGACCTTGCGCGGCGGTTGGCAGAGTAGCGCGATCGTCTTCGATCCGGCCGACGAACTGCGTGCGCGCACGATCGCGGCCCGACGCGAGCTCGGTCCGGTCTTCGTGTTTCATCCGCGCGACGCGAAAACGGCGCGCATCAACGTGCTCGCCGGCATTCGCTCCGGCGACATTGATGCCGTGCGGTCGATTATGACGGCGTTCGTCGCTGACGTCGCCGATTTGACTGAGACCCCGGAGCAGGCGAAGTTCTTTCTCAACGGCGCGACCGAGCTTGCGACGGCCGTTGTATTGCGCATGCTCGAACTCGGCACGCCGACACTTGAAGCGGCAGCTCAGTACTTTTACGATACCGATTACAAGAACGAAGCGCAGTTCGCCGAGCTGTTACGTGATGCGTCACGGTCGGCGTACGTGCGCGGAACCGGTACCAAGTTCGCCAACATGGACCCGAAAATGCGCTCGAGCATCATCGCGACGGTCACGCAGCGCTTCGACATCTTTCGGACACCGAGTATTTGGTGCTGGCTTGGCTGCTTGGCGACCTTACCGCCGCGATTCCGAAGGCAGATGCTCGGCCGGTGTTATTTCTGCTTGACGAGTTTCCGCTCTTAAAGGCGCCGGTCATTGAGCAGAAGCTCGCGACGATGCGGAAATACAAGATCGTCGCCATGTTGCTCGCCCAGACACTCTCCCAGATCCGTAAAATCTACGGCGAGTACGAATCGGTCACCGGAACCTGCGACGTCACGGTATTCTTCGCCACACGCGACCGCTTGACCCAAGAATACGGCGCCGGTTTGCTCGGGCAGACCACACGATTCGCCGAAAGCATCAATCGCGATGCGACGTCGAAGACGACGCGTTCGGTGAGCGAAGTTGGCCGACCGCTGCTCTATCCCGCCGAATTTGCGGACCTCGCTCCGGAGATCATTATCGCGAAGAAAGGCGAGCCACCGATCCGCACGCGCCCGGTCCTTGCGCGCACCGATGCCCGGTTCCGCAAGTATGAGGAAAACGCGTGATCGGCCGGCCTGTCACATCGCCCGTTCAGGCGTACGGTGCGGGCCTACGCGGGTGGGCGTGCGCGATTCCCGAGGATACCGTCAACATTATCGGCGATTCAAGCGGGCCGAACGAACGAGCAATGGAGTCGCTGCCCGCGCTTGCCGTTGACGATCTCTCGATTAGGGAGGCATACCGTATCGGGCGCGCTGTACATTTTATCGGTTACGTGTTGGACCAAGAAAATCAGATCGTGTCCCAGGGCGTGGTGTACGAGCGGGTCGCCCTCGTAGCATAGGGAGCGGCCATCGGGGCCCTTGGCGAAGGTTGTTTTTGCACAAGCAACTTCCGCACGAGGGACACCACGATGGCCAAAGCCAGTATCGCACTTTCCGAGCTCGTCGAGAAGGGGGCCAAGGACGATATCGTCCGCGAGCTCCTGGGACACGTCGCCGAGCGGCTGATGGAGTTCGAGATCGAACAACGCTGCGGCGCCGAGTACGGCGAGCGCAGCGCCGATCGCAGCAACAGCCGCAACGGCTATCGCGACCGTTTATGGGAAACGCGCGCCGGTGCGATCGAGCTTCGCATTCCGAAGCTGCGCAAAGGCAGCTATCTTCCAGCGTTGCTCGAGCCTCGGCGAACGGCCGAGAAAGCGCTGGTCGCCGTCGTGCAAGAAGCGTACATCCAAGGCGTCTCGACGCACTCCGTCGACGCGCTCGTCCAAGCGATTGGGCATGACCGGCATCTCGAAGAGCCAGGTGTCGCGGTTATGCGGTGACATCGACGAGCGCGTTGGCGCGTTCCTCAATCGGCCACTCGAAGGCGACTGGCCGTACCTGTGGATCGATGCGACGTA
>JAABUQ010008540.1_pt1 | contig 14316 bp, 14 predicted proteins | sample 5560001 | NCBI WGS metagenome assembly JAABUQ01 (sample SAMN10711888, study PRJNA513371) | rock metagenome | isolation source: Antarctica rocks | place: Antarctica: Victoria Land, Finger Mt nord | collected 2015-12-18
CCTGAGAGGCGTGGGTCCGTCATCGGCTGCGGCAGCGCCGGCGGTAGAGGGTAGTGCCGTGGCGAGCCCCTACTGGCGCGAGGTCCAGGGCGAGTAGCCCTGGGGAGGGGGCCGCAGCCCACGACTACATCAACAAACTCGTTACGAATTCCTACGCTGCCGCAGCCCACGACTTAATGACAAAACTCGTTGCGAATTCCTCCCGTCCGTCAGCCCACGACTTAAGACCAATCTCGTTCAGGGTGTGCCGAAGGCTGCCTGCCATTGGCTCAGGAACTCGGCTTCGGCCTGGTCTGGGGGTAGGGAGGGTAGGTTGTGTGGCGCGGGCCAGTCGGCGCGGCCGGTGGCGCCTGCGGGTTTGTAGTTCGGGAGACCACGGACCAGGAAGAGCGCCGTGATCTGGCTGCCCGGGCCGCTGGCTTCGACCAGGCCGGCCAGGGCCTGGCGGTCAGTGAGACCGCGCAATCGGGCCTGAACTTGCTGGAAACCAAGATTGAGCAGCAGGCTGCGTTGAGCAACACCTCCGGCCTGAAGACCCTCCGCAATGGCCAAACGCACCAGTGTCCGAAGGTCTACGTGAACCGAGATGTCCTGCTGGCCGAGCCGAACGAGCGGGTCGCTGCCCATGGTGTGGCGGTAGTATGTGAGCAGGCTGTCGCGGGGCGGGGAGGCGCCGTAGTCCAGCACCAGAGCCACACCCCGATCGAGTCGACGCGCCAGACCGTTGACCCATTCGGCAAGCGCAGTGCACACGTCAGCCACCTGGCCTTCGGGCGGCAGGTAGTCCAGCGCAGCAAAGTACGCCTCGATCTCAGCACGCACGGAGTCGTGCTCGACCCAGGCCAGCGCCGCCCGCTGGTCGAGTCCGACGCGAAGCTCGCGCAGGCGGCCACCGCGCACCACCACCCGGTCAACCGGCAGCGCGTCCGCGACCTCATTGGCGAGAATGAAGTGCGCAGCCTCGTCCGCGCCGTGCCACCGAAATGCGGGATCGGTCAACCGCGCCTGCTGGGCCGACCGCAGCGAAGGGCTGATCTCGTCGATCGTATACACAACCTCGGGCACGACGTCCCGCACCAGCGACACGAGCGGCTCGGCCAGCGCGCCGCTGCCGGCACCCAGCTCCAGAATGTTGAACGGGCGCGGGCGATCCAGCGCTTCCCACACGTCGACAGCCTGGCGGCCGAGGAGAAAACCGAAGGCTGGGTGTCGCTCCGGGCTGGTGATGAAGTCGCCATCTTTGCCGAATCCGCGCAGGTTGGTGTAGTAGCCAAAGTCAGCGTGATACAGAGCCGCCTGCATCACCTCGTGAAACGGCAGCGGGCCGTGGCTACGAATTCGCTCCCGCAGGAGCTGCTCGAGTTCCGTCAAGCTATCGGCGGAGTCCGGCGACCACCTCGGCCATCATCTCGCCCGCTTGCGTGGGATTGACTGCCACCTGAGCGCCGGCCCTACGCAGCGCATCCATTTTGGCCTGGGCGGTCCCCTGCGAGCCGGAAACGATGGCCCCGGCGTGACCCATCTTCTTACCGGGCGGTGCCGTCACACCGGCGATGTAGGCCACCACGGGCATAGTCAGCTTCGAGCCGATGAACGCGGCCGCCTTTTCTTCCTCGGAGCCGCCGATCTCGCCGATCAACATCACCGCTTTCGTCTCGGGGTCAGCTTCGAAGGCCTCGAGGCAGTCGATGAACGTCGTACCCGGGATGGGATCGCCGCCGATGCCGACGCACGTCGTCACTCCGATCCCTTTCTGGGTCAGCTCATACAGCGCCTGGTACGTCAGGGTCCCGGACCGACTCACGATGCCGACCGGCCCGCCGGGAGTGGCAATCTCGCCAGCAGTGATGCCGATGTTGCATTTGCCGGGCGTAATGATGCCCGGGCAGTTCGGCCCCAGCAAACGTGCCCGCGGATACTCACGCTGTAGCAGATTGAAGAAGCGCGCTTCGTCCTGGGCCGGCACGCCTTCGGTGATGACCGCGATGAACGTGATGCCCGCCTCCGCTGCCTCGATCACCGCACTCTCGACCGCCGGCGGTGGGACGAAGACGCAGGAAGCGGTAGCCCCGGTCTGCTGGACGGCGTCTTTGACCGTGGCGAACACCGGGATACCTTCGACGTCGGTGCCTGCGCGTTTGGGATTGGTGCCGGCCACGACCTGGGTACCGTACTCACGATTCCGAAGGCCGTAGAAGCGGCCGGCCGAGCCCGTCAGGCCCTGGTACACGACTCTGGTGTTCTCGTCGACGAAGATGCTCATGCGCGGACTCCAGTGGCATTCGCCAACTGGACCGCCATCCGCGCAGCGTCGAGCATCGTCGGTTGCGAAGTCAATTGCTCCGAAGCGTGCGCTTTGAGAATCGCGCGGCCCTCTTCGGCGTTGGTGCCGTCGATGCGGATCACGATAGGTGATGTTATGTGGACGCGCTCGAGCGCCCGCACGATCCCGTTGGCAACTTCGTCGCCCCGCGTGATGCCGCCGAAAATGTTGATGAGAATCGAGCGCACGTTGGGGTCCGTATTGATGACCTCCAGCGCATTGGCCATGACATTCGCATCCGCACCACCGCCAATATCCAGGAAATTTGCTGCTGAGCCACCGACCTGATTGACCACGTCGAGCGTGCTCATGGCCAGCCCGGCGCCGTTGGCGATGATGCCAACGCTGCCGGTCAGTCCGATGTACTGGAGGCCCTTGCTGCGCGCCAGGCGCTCACGCTCATCGAGAACTTCGGTGGCTCTATAGTCTTGCCACTCCGGGTGGCGGAACTCGGCGTTGTTGTCAAGGCTGACCTTGGCATCCAGAGCGTGAACGCGCCCGTCGGGGGTCAGCACCAGCGGATTGATCTCGACCAGATCGGCGTCGCCTTCGACGAAGCACTGATACAGCTTGGTCAGGATGTCGACCGCGCCGTCGCGCGCCTCCAGGTCCAGCCCAGCCTGTTCGACGAGTTCGCGGGCGTTTACCGGGGAGAGTCCGTCGACCGGATCCACGTGGAGTCGGGCGATCGCGCCCGGGTCTTCGTCGGCTACCTGCTCGATGTCGACGCCACCCCTGGCTGAGACCATACCCAGGTGTTTGCGAGCGCCGCGATCAAGCGTGAACGAGGCGTAGTACTCGTGGGCGATGTCCGAGGCCCGCTCGATCCACAGACGTTGCACGGTGTGGCCGCGAATGTCCATGCCAAGTATGGCGCTGGCGTGGGTGCGCACGGCGGCGGCGCTGTCGGCGAGCTTGATGCCCCCGGCCTTGCCGCGGCCGCCAATGAGCACCTGGGCCTTGACCACGACCGGGTAGCCGACGCGCTCGGCTTGAGCGACCGCTTCGTCAACCGTTTCGGCCACACCGCCCGGCGAAACCGGTATGCCGAACCGCGCAAAGTACTGCTTGCCCTGGTACTCGAACAGATCCATACGTAAAGGGTACACAGAGTCAGAAGGAAATACGGGTCAGGATTAACGAGGTACAGGTCGGAATTAACGTAGTACGGGTCGGGGGAGCCTGCGGCCCCCCGCCGCCAGTCGCTGCTCCGCTTCGCTGCGCGCTCCTTCCCGCGGCGACCCCCGCTGAAGCTCCTTGTCGAAGCGCACGTGAGCCAAGCAGGACGGTCGGTGTGGGTGAACCCGACTTCGGTCCCTGATTACGCGCGACACAGCGCAGTGCACTGTTCGGTGCGCCAGATCCGAATCGCCAGGTTACGGATGGACCGCGCCCTTTGGTGCCCCGAACCGCCAGCACGAGCCCGCACCTGTTGGTGTCCCGACCGCCAGAGCACGAGCCGCCACGTTTCGGTGCCCCGAACCGCTAGACCATGTGCGTTAAGCGGGGGGTCGCCGCGGGAAGGAGCGCGCAGCGTAGCGGAGCAGCGACTGGCGGCGGGGGGCCGCAGGCTCCCCCGACCCGTATCACTTAAATAGCCGGGCCGCTTACAAGTTCCCCGACCCGTACTTCGTACTTAGCCTGGTGGCCAGCTCATGGAGCGGCCGCCGAGGACGTGCAGGTGCAGGTGCGGCACCGTGTTGTTGGCGTCTGGGCCGGTGTTGAATACCAGGCGGTACCCGCGTACGGCGACGCCTTCCTGGCGCGCAACTTCGCGTGCGCAGCGTACCATCGCACCCACCACGCCGTCGTGCTCGGGCTCGAGCGCCTCAGTGTTGGCGATGTGCTGATTGGGCACGACCAGCACGTGCAGCGGCATCTGCGGGTTGACGTCCCGAAACGCGGTCACCAGCTCATTTTGAACGACGATGGCGGCCGGAACCTGGCCGCCGACGATCTTGCAAAAGATGCACTCAGGATCTCGATTAAGCGTCATCGCCCGGGGACGATAGGTCGCCGAGCTCGTACAGCACCAGAGCCGCCAGCAGCGGCGACGCGGTTTCGCTCCTCAAAATACGTGGCCCCAGCGTCACGACACGCGCGTGAGCTCGGCCGGCGCAAGCAATCTCTTCCGGCGCGAACCCGCCTTCGGGTCCGACGAACAGCGAAACGACGGGCTCGGCGCCAAGCAGCCCCTCGTGAACCGAGCACCTCTTTTCGCCTTCGAACGCCACGAGCACCGTGCCAGCAGCCGCGGCCCGCTCGACAGCCGCCGGAAAGGCAAGCGCCTCCACCAGCTCCGGCACAACGCCCCGACCGCATTGCTCGGCTGCCTCACGCAGGATGGCGCGCCAGCGCTCCCGCCGCCGAGCATCTGGAGCCTCGCGCACCACGCCACGCGCCGAGAGCAGCGGCGCGATAGCAGCCGCGCCAATCTCCGTCAGCTTCTGGAGAATGGGCTCGAACTTGTCCCGCTGCAATAGAGCCGGGTAGACCACCAGCCGGGTGCGCGGCTCAGCCGGCTGGGATTGACGGTCCACAACACGACCAACGGCCGCGCCGGTCAGCTCCACGACCCGGTCGACCGGCTCGATGCCCTCGAACACACGCACACGATCGCCTGGCCGGAGTCGCAGCACGTCTTGCAGCTGATGCGACTGTTCCGGTGAAAAGCTGACCTGCTCGCCGTCAAGCTGCTCGGCGGCAATGAAAAATCGATGTTGCTTCACGAACACCTGACGAGGAGGGCCACCCAGTCTTGCTCGAGATCAGTACGCTCGGGTCGCCAGCCTGAGGCTCGCAGTGTTGCCCTCAATTCGTCGGCCCGCTCGGCCAGCACGCCTGAGAGCACGGCCAGTCCGCCAGAGCGCAGCTGCATTGCCAGCAGCGGGTGCAAGTCCAGCAACGTGGCAATGGTAATGTTGCCCAGCACGACGTCGAATGGGAAGTCGGGCGGGCCTTGCAGCGTCCCCGGCCGAACGCTGACGACATCGGCAAGGCCGTTGCGTTCGACGTTCTGCTGGCAAACACCAGCCGCAACGGGGTCGATCTCGACCGCCTCGACATAGCTGGCGCCCAGGCGCGCCGCGGCAATGGACAGGATGCCCGATCCGGCCCCGACGTCCAGGACGCGCATACCCGGTTGTATCGGGATGTCCTCGAGCGCCCGCAAGCACAGGCGCGTTGTCGGATGGAGTCCGGTGCCGAACGCCATGCCTGGATCCAACAGTAAGACCGCGTCGTCGGGTTGCGGCTCGTACTCCGTCTCGCGCCAGCTTGGGACGATGACCGTGCGACGGCCAACCCGGTGCACGAAGAAGTACTGCTTCCAGGCGTTGGCCCAGTCGGCTTCTCGAAGGGTGCGCACCCGCAGCGGGCCCACGTTTCGCAGCGTGCCGAACGCCCAGATGGCTTTTTCGAGGTGGGCACGGCGCTCGGCGGTGGCCGGATCTGAGACCGGCAGATACGTCTTGACGAGCATCGGCGTATTCGCCGGCAGGTGCACGACGTCGCCGTCGCGCGAGGACTCGACTACCTGCTCGATGGCCACCCCCTGGCCATATTCGGCAAACACGGCCGAAACCGACTCGACTGCTTCCGGCTCCGTCTCAGCCGAAAGCTCGAGCCACTCGCCGTCAGTCTCGTCCATCGTTTGGCTCAGAGGCTCCTCTGAAAAGGCCGACGCGGCATGCCCACCGGGCATGGCACCTTGTGAGGAAATCGCCCGCTCGCTGGGCTCACTCCCGGCCGACAGGGACAGTGATTCCTGATTTCTTGAAAGACCCCGCGGAGCCGCGCCGCGGTGGGCGATGTGTTCACAGGCTCTCAGGATGACACAACGTCGCCCGCCCGTGATGGCCAGCGCACGGTCAGGACGATGGTGTCGTCCTGCTCGATCTCCCAGCGGTGCGCCAGACCGGGTGGCCAGAGGACGTAGTCACCTGGTTCGGCAAGTAACGTCTCCTGGCCGGTGGCAAAAAAGATCCGGATCTGGCCGCGGACGAGCACGCTCAGTGACGTTGCCTCCGTGCTGGCACCCCACGCCGAGCGCATCTCGCCCCGGGCGTGCGTCGCCCACTTCACTTCCAGAGCGTCGGTCGATCGAGCTCCAAGCTCAGGCGCGACGAAGTGACCCACCAACCAGCCACGGTACGCCTCGGCGTCCCGCGCGGCGTTGCCGATCACAACGGAGGTCGTCAAATGACCCGGTCGTTGCCGCCGTCGATCGGCACCTGGGCGCCGGTGGTGCGCGAAAACAGTGGCCCGCACATTTCGACCACCAGCTCGGCCACGTCGCGACTGGTGATCTCCACCCCCAGCACGTTGTTCCTCTTATACGCGTCCACGCTCAGCCCGTACTGCTCCGCGCGCACACGCAGAATCTCTTCGGTCCAGATGCCGATATCGAACACCGCGTTTGGATGCACGACGTTGACGCGTATACCCTCGGCACCCCACTCCATGCGCGCTCACAATCTAGCGCATCGGGGCGAGGCGGGGAGTGTGCTCAGCGCTTGTCGGCCAGTCCGTCGCCGATCAGACTGAGCGCAACGCCCACCACCAGCAACGCGAAGCCTGGCAGCGCGGTCATCCACCAGCCAATCAGCAGGAACTGGCGGCCGCTCGCGATCATGGCACCCCACTCAGGTGTGGGCGGTGGCGGACCCAGACCGAGAAAGCTGAGCGTGGCGCCGGTCAAAATCGCCAGCACCATGCCCGTGAATACATACACCAGACCGGGCGCGATCACGTTCGGAAGAATGTGTCGGAGCATGATGTGCGGCGTCGTGCAGCCGATCGTGCGAGCGGCTTGCACGTATTCCAGATTGCGAGTGGCGAGCGTTTCGCCGCGGCTGATGCGCGCGTAGGGGATCCAACCCACCAGCCCAACAGCGATATACAGATTGCTCAGACCTGGACCGAGGATGCTGATGGCCGCCACCACCAGGACCAGGAACGGGAAAGCCATGAGGACGTCCACGACTCGCATGCACAGGGTGTCGAACCAGCCACCCAGGTAACCCGTGGCGATTCCCAGCAGACTGCCGAACACAAACGGAAACAGGACCGAGAACAGGCCGATCTGGAGGTCGAGACGCGTGCTGTACGCCATGCGGCTCCAGATGTCGCGCCCGAAGTTGTCCGTACCCAGAATGTGATTGGGGCTCAACGGCGGCTGGAATGCCTCGCCGAGGCTCTGCACGATCGGATCGTGTGGCGTAAGCAGGGGCGCAGCGATGGCGACGAACACGACGAGCCCGAGCAGTACCAGACCCGCCAGCAGGGTCGGGTTGAGGCCGATTTTGCGCAGCCGCATGGTGTAGCCGAGCTGCAGCACGGGCGCGACGTTGCGCATCAGGCTGCGATCGAGCACCTGTTCACTCATACGTCACCCTCGGATCGAGAAATGAGTACGACAGATCGACCAGCAGATTGACGACGATCACCAGGACGGCCGTGACGACGGTGATCGCCTGCACCACCGGGTAATCTCGGCTGCTGATCGAGGTGAACAGTAACTGACCCAGCCCGGGCACCGCGAAGACCGTCTCGATCACCAGCGCGCCACCCACCAGGAAGCCGAACTGCAAGCCGAAAATCGTGACCGTCGAGAGCAGCGCGTTGCGCAACACATGCCGCACGAGCACCAGATGCTCGGGCAGCCCCTTGGCGTTTGCAGTGCGCACGAAGTCGGAGCGCAAAGTGACGATGACCTGGCTGCGCAGGTTGCGGATCAGCACCGCCGAAAGCTGCAGCCCGAGCGTGAGCGCCGGCAGGAACAGATACCAGATGTGTTCGGGCAGGGTCGCGCCGAAGCCAGCCACGGGGAACCACTTGAGGGCTAGCGAGAGCACGAGAATCAACAAGATGCCGAACCAGAAATTGGGCGTCGTCAGAATGAACAGGAAGACCACCCGGATGACCTGGTCGATCCAGCGGCCCTTGTTGACCGCTGCCAGGAGGCCGAAGATCAGCGTGATGAGCGCCGCGAGCACCATCGCGTACACGGCCAGTCCGATGGTTATGGGCAGTCGGCTCAAGACCATCTGATTCACTGGTTGGCTGAACATCAACGATGTGCCCATCTGGCCTCGAGCCAACCCCGAGATAAAGAGCCAGTACTGTTCCGGAAGGGGTCGGTTGAGGCCGAGCTGCTCGCGCAGACTAGCGATGTTCTGCACGGTCGCCCGATCGCCCAGGAGCAGGGCGGCCGGATCGCCCGGTAGAAAGTGCACCATGCCGAAGATGACTATGGTCACGCCGAAGACCACGAAGATCATCAGGAACAGGCGTCTGCGGATGTATGCTGCGCGGCCCATATGCAAACCCGTCTGGGGGTCGGAGGGGGCTTTCGCCCCCTTCGACCTCCCGTAGACGCCTACCTGGAGAGCGTTACATCCTCAAAACGGTAGTACGACAGTCCGTCGATGAGGAAACCATTGACGTTGCTTCGCCACGCCGCCGTCGCGCCGAGATTGGCGATGAACACCAGCGGCGCATCGTTCAAGAACGTCCTCTGAATAGCCACGTAGTCCGCCTGGCGTTTGGCCGGATCCTGCTCGAGGTCAGCCGCCGTGATCTGGGCGCTCAGATCGGGATTGTTGTAGCGCGTCCAGTACGCAAACGAACCAGACCCGTCGCCGCCGCGCATCTCGTAATTGACGATCTCGGTCGGGTCGTTCATGTCGTTCGTCCAGGCGGTCGGCCCCGCCATGAAGTTGCCTTCGCCGTGGTAAGCCGCACGGAACGCGGCGTTCTCAAGTTGCTGGACATCCACGTTGACGCCAATCTTCGCCCATTCATCCTTCAAGATGATGGCCGTATTGATCCGGTCCTGGTTGTTGCTCGAGACAATCATTGGCAGCGTGAATCCGCTCGGCACCGAGGAAGCGGCCATCAACGCCTTGGCTTTGTCGAGGTTATACGGGTAGCCGGGTGATTCCGTGTCGACGTACGTACCCATTGGAATTGGCGCGTTCATCGGCTGGGCCTGGCCGAAGAACACCGTCTTGATGATCGCGTCCTTGTCGGTCGCGTAGTTCAGCGCCTGGCGGACGTTCACGTCGTTTAGCGGTGGCTTGGTGACGTTCAGCATGACCATGGTCGTCTGCTGGATGGGAAAATTCTGGGCCTTGATACCCGGCTGCACATTGAGCTGGTCCATCTGGCTGAACGGCACGAAATCGACGACGTCGGTCTCGCCGCCCTGGAGCTTCAGCACGCGTGTGTTGTCGTCTGGGACGTACTCGATGTCAACCTCGTCCACGGCGGGCGTGTTCTTCCAGTAGTACGGGTTGCGCTTGAGGATGACCAGGTCGCCCTTCTTCCAGCTTTCAGTGTAGTAGGCGCCGGTGCCTTTCGAGGCCCAGTTCTTCGAGTCGTCGTAGCCCTGGACTTCCGTGGCCGTGGCCATATCCGCCTGCATCACCCACGCGGGAAACATCGCCAGCTCTGACAGCAGCGGCGCGTGGGGTTGGCTGAGGATAATGTTGACGGTCATCGAGTCCGGCGTCTGGATCTCCTTGATGGCCTTGTAGTTGTCCTTCCAGGCAGTTCTCTGGCCGCCGCGGGCGAGATCGATCGAGACTTTGACGTCGTTCGAGGTCAGCGGGGTGCCGTCGGAGAACTTGACGTCCGGGCGGAGGTGGAATGTCCAGGTCAGTCCGTCCGCGGACGTCTCCCACGCGGTAGCCAGGGCCGGCTCCACGCTGGCGCCGTCCTTGGTCACACGGAGTAACCCGTCGTACACGTTGCCAAGCGTGAACAGGGCCGTGTTGTCGTCGATAAGCCACGGGACGAAAAGGCCCGGCTCGGCATTGCGCGCCATCCTCAGCACGGTCGGTGACTGCGCGGCACCAGCCGTCAGCGCGGGGCCGACACATGCGGCCAGCAGCAGCGCCACGCCGAGCGCCCGCGTGAACAGATCCAACCATCCTCTCTTGTGCACAACCATGGTCTCTCCTCTTGGTAACCCCCACCGCCTCAGGTTTGTTAGCTCTTCCCGTCTGGGCTGAGTGGCAGGGCATTTGACTGACAAGCAGCGTATCCAGGCAACCGCGTCCCTGCATTTGGTAGGTCTGACGGCATTTTGCTCACCGGGTTGTGAACACTACACAAAAGAGACTCGGCGTCTGGCTCCACGCGAGCCTGCGGACACGATGATAGAACGCCGCCCATAATACGTCGGCTGAAAACTCGTCGGTGCGGAAGGAGAGTCGCCGAAGCGGCTGACGTGCGCGGGCATGTTCCGTGCTGCTCGCTGGGTTTGAGGCTGAGCCGATTTTCGCGCGGCGCGTCAACGCCGATCGTGGCACTCGTCCTAATGGCCGTGTATGCCGTCCTCGTGGGCCGCATCCTGGTGCCCGCCGGGATGAACCCGCTGGTGGTAGCGCGCCTGAGCCGCGACTTCGCGACGAACCGTTTCTGGGACCAGCACCCCGTGTTCGAGCAGTTCGACGGCTACGACGGCCAGTTCTATTACTACCTGGCTCGGGACCCGATGCTGATCAGTGGCGACATCGCCTTCATGGACGCCCCCGCCTACCGGTATCAGCGCATTCTGCTGCCCAGCCTGGCCTGGCTGCTCGCATTCGGGCAAGCTGGCGCGATCGGTTGGAGCCTCGTCGCGGTCAACGCGCTGTCGCTGACGTTGGGGTGCGTGGTGGCCGCGCGGTTGTTCGACCACTGGCGCCTTCCGCGCTGGTGGTTGCTCGCGTACGCGCTCAACCCGGGCTTCGTCCTCGGCGTGGCTCAAGACCTCGCCGAGCCGCTGGCTCTGGCCCTGGTGACTGCCGGCGTGTGGGCCTGGCTGACGGAGCGCCACCCGGCCGCCATCGCCGCGTTGACACTCGCCGTGCTGGCACGCGAGACCACGCTGCTCGTGCCGCTCGGCTTCGCCGGCTACTACGTCGTGCGGGCGTACGCATCCGAGCGGACCCGTGCAGCGCCAGGCCGACGATCAAGCGGCGCCCGCCAGGCGCTCGGCTACTGCCTGCCGCTCGGGGTGTTCGGGCTGTGGCAGATGGTGGTGCTCTGGCACGTCGGTGCGCTGCCTGTCGGCATCGTCGCTAAACTCCTCACCGGCCCAGGCGCCGGCCTGTACCAGACGCTGCGCCCGCTGCTCGGCCTAGAGCCGGGCATTTCCTTGTCTGACCTGGATGGAGCCAGCCGCCTGACGGGCGCGGTCGGGATGCTGGCGCAAGCCTGTGCGGCCGCGGTGGCCATCGCCTGTCTTCGTCTCCGCTCCGCGTTGCGCTGGCAGCTGGCCCTCCAGGGCCTGTTTGTCCTGTGCGCGGGCGCCCCTGTCTGGCGCGACGTGGCCAGCTTCCCCCGCGACGCCATGCTGCTGTACTTCTTTTTCCTGATGGTGGTAGCCGCCGAACACTCCCCAGCCGTAGACCCCGGCGTCTTGCCCAGCCAAATCCGCCTCAGCCCGCGCCATACCGTGCCATGAATGTCACGCTATCGCTGCCGGTTGCTACATCGGTTGCTACACAGCGCGCGGTGACTCACATGCGGATTCTTGCCAGCCAGAGACACAAAGACGGTGACCAGGGATGTGTTGTACGTAGGCGCTGGGCCGCTTCATCAGCCCGCGGGCCGCGGTCGGCTGGTCCGTCCTAGACGAGTCCCTACAGCTAGCGCCACGTGTCTGCCCACTGCTTGCCGCAAGGACTGGCTAGCAGGCTGCGAGAGAGCGCGCGGCGGATGTTGTTGGCGACCGGGCTGGCCGGGCGCCTAGAGATCGTCTTGGTCGAGACCGTCGACCGCGCGATCCTGGCCAGCATCCGTGGGCCAATCTCCTCGGAGTCGTGGAACGCGAACACGGCGTCAGCCCAGCCCGGCCGCTCGAGCACTCGGTGGGAGCCCGCAGTTCGCTTGATGGTCCAGCCGATTCGCAATAGGGCCGCTAGGACATGGCGCGCGCGTGTTGACGGCCACTGGCTCAAGCGGCTGTGAACAAGTTGTTTAGCGCAGGCGCTCGCTCGCCGTGCTCGAGCCGATCTGCAATGACTCGAAGCGCGAGGACTTCGACACGAGCCAGCGCTTCTGGGCGAGTTTGGCCGTACGCCAGAACCCCGGGCAACTCGACGACCTCAGCCACCCAGCGACCATCCTCTTCTTGCTCGAGTTCCACCCGCATCGGCTCGGCGTGCACGCTGTGAGACTAGCATCAATTCGGAGCACGTCATCGGTAACGAATGTCCTCGCTGGCGCTGGCTGCCCGCCCGGGCCGTCCGCGGCCCCATCGCGGAGGCTAGGCCCGAACCACAATCTCAATCGACGCAGGGTTAATCTGAAGGGCGCGGGCGAGTTGCTCCTTTGCTTCGGCCAACAGCGAGCCAACATCAACCCCAGTCGGAGTGTGTCCACGAGAAGATACCCGCTGGAACGTGGGCTCACGCGCGTCGATCCCGAGTTCATTCAAGGACGTGTAGTGAACGGGGTTTCCAAGCCCGTCCCATGCTTCGCGTTGACCCGGAAGTTCTGCGTATTCGCTAACGTCAATGCGATACCGCTTCTTTCCGTTCTCGGAGCTCACATACGTAGACCCAGAACGAGCCCGAGAGAACTAGGTAGAGATCGTTGTCCTCGGCACCCTGGGTGCTGCATCGTCTTCGCCGCGCCAACTGCGGCCTGGTGATCGCTAGAAAAGTGCGATGCCGGAGCGCAACTCGGGTTGCTACATCCTCCGGAAAACCGTCACAGCAGACACGCGCTGAGACGATTTTGAGTTCAGATTTACCAGCCGCCGAAGACGTCTTTTGACTTTGTCGAAGAAGCTTTTGTTCGTACGACGACGTCTCAGCCGGTCTCCGTGCCATCCGTTTTGCACTCGTTTTGCAGACTGGTGTTCTACACTGCGACGCATGAAATTGCTGTACAGCTCTGCCCATTGCTGTACGCTGGCCCGCGTGGAATCGTTCGGCGGCCCTGGTTGGACGGGATGGTTCGCGTGCCGAACCATTCACATCACAACATTCGGGGGCAGGTCGTCACCCGAAGGGCCATAGCGAAGCGAAGGAGACGCGTCTCAGCGCGGCTTGACGTCCTTGTGGGGGCAGCGCCCCAAGCGCGCGAGCGCGCGGCGACGGCTGTAGTCGGCTAGCGAGATCCAGCCTGAGTGGTGCTGTGGTAGATCGTATCCACCTCGGCGAGGATCCGTCGGAGCTCACTTCGGACGTCCTCTTCGGTGCGGTGCCCATAACTCATTTCGCTGTCGAGAGCCCGCGCCGAGCCGTAGAGCTTCCGAGCCTCGGCGCCGTCCTTCGCAGCACCGACCTTCCGCACATAGGCGGCAAGCCGGCGATCCATGGCGTGGACGCCGAGCTCACCGCGAACGCATTGTTCGACCAAGTCACGGATTTCAGAAGCGAGTGTCATGTCAGGCTCTGGTGAGCCGAGCATAACACGATGGCTTTGCCCATGGAGAATGCGCTACCAGTTCAACGCAATGGGTTTCGACGATCGCGTAGCGAGCGGTGAACTGACGATTGTTGTGATCTCTAGCAGGCCGCTTCGCGCGAGCTCGCGGAACTCCGCGGCTTCGAAAGCCAGACCATCAGGTACATCGACCGCCTGACCCTCGAGGATCTGGCGGAATGCCACAGGTACGTCATCACGCGAGGTCCTCGAGCATGCGAACTGGGCGGCAGCGGACGACCGGACCCGAAATGGCTAATGGTGGGAGGCGAGGAGTGGAACATTGCGCCCGGCGACGACGAGGAACCGTGCCCCGAGTGCGCTACCTGGCGGCCGCGCATGATCGGCGTCCGGTGATGAGCCCTCTGAGGCACCTTCAGTTCGGAGCCGATAGCTAAGTACTGGATTCCGGAAATCCCGGGCCCGGTTAGGCAGCACTAGCAACAGGCGTGACGAGTTCTGGTTGGAGGAGTGGGTCGCGCATGCGCCGCGCCAGGTCCTGTCTGGTGAAGCGCCAGGCGAATGGTTTGTTGAGTGCGGAGTAGCGCCTGCCGAAGGCGGTGATGCGC
>JAABUQ010008541.1_pt1 | contig 14315 bp, 22 predicted proteins | sample 5560001 | NCBI WGS metagenome assembly JAABUQ01 (sample SAMN10711888, study PRJNA513371) | rock metagenome | isolation source: Antarctica rocks | place: Antarctica: Victoria Land, Finger Mt nord | collected 2015-12-18
TGGCGAGCGTGAACCTGGTGTCAGTGGCGGAGCCGACGATGCACATCGCGCGCTTCCTGCCCTCCATCCGCGACTCGCCCGCGCCGCTGACGTTCGTGTGGCACGTGCGCGCCCGCGGCCCCGCCCGCCCCTGGTCCGCCCCTTGGCGGCGGACCCTGGGCCGGTTAGGGTTTCAGGGGTGTTACGGACCCCCCCCGCCCAGGCTGCCGCGGCCGCGCAGGTGCTCGTGCCCGGCCGCCAGAACCTGTCGCTGGTCTTCGCATGGGCGCTGCCGCACGACCCGCTCGCGGCCATCGAGCGCGCGCTGCCGGCGCCCGGCCCGGCGTCCGATGCGGCGGCCGCGGAGGCAGCCGGCGGCGGCGGCCCGGCCGAGGCGGCGCCTGACGTACTGCCAGAGGTGCACGCACTGCTACTAGGCGTGGGCCGGCACTGTGCCGCCGCATGTTGCAGGGTTGTGTCCATTTCGGAGCCTGGGCGCCGCCCTTGCTGCGGGCCGTGGGGTGCGCCCATGCTGCGCGTGCACATAGCAGTCCGGACCAGGCCTGCTCGCTCCCTGGAGGTATTTTTTTCTAGCTGGAGCAGAGCTGCATGCTGCCCCCCAACCTTCGCTTTGGTTCGTGCCAGAACAGGAGAGCCGGCGTCCGACGGCACTTGTGCAATGTCAGCCAATCTGGGCGCCTGCATTCACGGGTGAATTAGCGAGCGGGTCGTGCACATGGCACATGGGCCGTTTACTGTGGCGCAGGCGCGGGTGGCTGGCAGGGCTGGAAAGACGTCGCGCGGGCGCGCGTGCGCGCAGGCGTCGGCCGACTCGGGGTCGAGCTACCGCACGAATCGCGGCGCGCCCACGGCCGAGCAGCTGGGCGACGCGGACGTGGAGCGCTCTGCGCGCAGCCTCAACTCCCTGCAGCCGGCGCGGGCCCGCACCTGTCATCAGGGACAGCGCCTGGGCCTTGTAGGGAGAGCAGCGCAGTTGTGCGTGCCTGTCACTGGACAAGCCGGTATGTTGTCAAGAGCGCTCGGGGCGGGGAGCGGACCCAGCTGCAGCCAGGACAGGCTACCGTGGTGAGGCAGACAGGTCGCTCCTCGAACTGTCTGTCGCCGGTCCAGCCACGCCCTGCGCATATGGCCTGGTGCGGACAGAGCCAGGTGCACGCGGCCCGCCATCTGGACGGGCTCAGGTGCGGCAGCGTGCGGCCCCCAAGCGCACCGCCGCCGTTGCGAAGTCGGCGCAAAGGCGCGTCAGCGTGTGTAGCAGCGCGGCCACATTGCCGGCCCGCTGCCTCGCCATGTGCGGCCGGGGCACAGGATGCCCGGCCAGCGATGCACGATGAGCGCCACACGATCCCCAGTTCCAGCATGTGCTGCGCGGTTGCAGGCGGAGCGGCCGCCCGCGGGCGCCGGCCGCCACCGCCGCGCGCACACCGCGCTCGACGGCGGCCCGCCGCGCGAACCCGCGGCCGCGCCCGGCGCCGCGCCGGCGCCCGCCGCCCGCCGGCCCGGCTGGCGCGGCAGGCGCGGCCCCTCGTCACCGCCCTGCCGGCGCTCCCTCAGGCCGCCTGCCTGCGCAGGTGTCCCGGCGCAGGCGCGGTCATGCGCGCAGCATGCGCCGCGTCCGGCATGCTCGGGGCGTGCCGGCAGACTGCACCCTCCGTGACGGCCTGGCGGCAGAGCGGCCCGCGCGCAGAGCGCCCGGCTGCCGCTGGCCAGGCGCGCGACGGTCACCCGGCGCTGCGCGCGCAGGTCGACGAGCGCGGGTGCGGAGGTGGGACGCGGCGACAGCGCCGCCAGCGAGGCCGGCCCCAGCCCCTACGCCGCCTGCGACCCCTTCGACGTGTGCCTCATGAGGCGCGCGTCACCCTAAACCGACCCGGGGCGGCACCACCACTCGCATCCGGCGGCGACTGCCACACACCCCTCCATCGTGGGGGACTTCCGTTGGTCCAGGGCAACGGGAAGCGGTGCAATGCGACTGGTGCTGTGTGAGCGCTCCTGTGGCCCAGCGCCCAAGCCCGGCCCTAATCTGGCCGGCGCCCAGCAGGCCCCCGACACCCCCATTCCGGCCGCCTGCCAGGTTCCTGGACGACGCGGGCGGCGAGGCGGCGGCAACCGCGCGGCGGCACGGCGCGTTCAAGATCATCCCGCGTGTCACCACCGGCTCCTGGATGGTCAAGCAGGCAGTCGGGCAGAACACGCCGGTGCTGCTGGGGCGCAAGATCACGACCAAGTACTTCCGGTGCGCGCGCGGGGACGCAGGGTAACTGTAACCCTAGAACAGGCTTGCAATGTTCAGTTCCGCCCAGGTAGTCTGCGGGGCCTCCATGCCCTGAACGAGAGCGGGCCTGCACCGGGTCCGGGGGCGTCGCCTGTTTGAGGGCCTTGCTGGTGCCCTGCAATTGGTCAAGCGGCGGCGTTGCATGCTCTTGCGCATGCGCTCGCTCCAGCGCCCCGCCGCGTGAGCACATGTGAGGTGTCAGCCATGCTGACTGGTCGCCATGCGGGCGAGCAGCGGGCGCTGCAGCGGCAGCCGCCCGAGGCACAGGCCCTACCCTGAACCTATACTACACCCGCAGGGGCCCGCGCTACATCGAGGTGGACGTGGACGTGGGCAGCAGCCGCAGCGCGGCGCACGTGGTCGGCCTGGTGCAGGGCGCGCTGCGCTCGCTGGTCATCGACATCGCCGTCCTGCTGGAGGGCCACGCGTCGGTGCGGCCACGCGCCGGCCCGGGCCGCCCCAGCCCGGGCTGACGCGGCCGGTCCGCCGTGCGCTTGAAGCGGGCGCGCGCATGCGCGCCTGCTGGCGGCGCCGCGCGGGGCATTGGTTTTGGCTAGTACCCGCCATGCCGACGCTGTGGTCTGAGCAGCACTTCATTAGCACTAGTCCCTAGAACCCTGGTCGGAGACCGCATTTATCTGACGCGGCCGCCCCGCCGCCTTCCAGCCCTCCGGCACATGTCCACGATGGGCGCCCGCGCCACGAGCGCTGCCATGCCTTCCCCGCCCCCGCTGCCCTACCCTGATCCCACCCTGTGGGCCGCGGCGCGCAGGAGGAGCTGCCGGAGCGGCTGCTGGGCACCGTGCGGCTGGAGCACCTGGACCTGAGCCAGGCGGCCGAGCTCAACCTGCAGACGGGCGTCATCACGCGCAAGGCCGCCGCCAGCTAGAGCGCATGCTCACAAGAACGCATGCGCTCGGAGCGCACCAGCGCCCCGTCAGAATGATTGAATGCTTGAATAACAGCCGTCTATCAGATTGTGCGCATGCGCTGCTCTATGCTGTGTAACATCTGCCGGAGGCTTGCCGCCCTGTTTGCCATGCTCATGGCATGCCGGTCGGGCCTGCCAGGCCATGGCAGACATCGCATCGCCCGTTGGTGTGCGGCACCACCTGAGCGGTCAGAGACTGCCATATATAATCTGCATGGGCTTGTGGACCGGTGTTTCCATTTTCCACTAAACTTCACTCTGCCAGAGCCGGCACACCTTTTGTCAGAGACAAAACGATAGGCAATCAATGAGGTGCTCAAGCATCCACAGAGAGTGCATGCAGCACCTCTGTCCCAGGCATGTGTGCTTGTTCACAAGAGCATAATGCGCCTGCACATGATGGTCCAGGATCATATCGTAACCGACTACTTGGGATACATACTTGGTGTACACAAGCAGACTGACACAAACTACGTAGGCATGTGACTCCTCGCAGACGCTTCACACCAAAGGGGCACTTCAGTCAGACACCTTGGAACATACGTGTATGTACGACATCATACACAAGAAAATGAGCCCTGCTGTACACAGGCATCCCTATCCTAACACCCTATCCCTCAGCCCTTATGGCAATCAGCGCTCCAGGACAGGCAGCTGGTCGCAGGATGCGCCCCCTGGGCTATGCGGTGAGCCATCTGCCAGGTCACAGGGCGCATGCGGCCTCCCGCATCCACCCCCAGCCACACACGAGCAGCGCACGCACATCGTGACAGGTGGCAGCCCACCCGTGTGCCGCTTGCGGCGCGTCCTCGACCCAAAGCTAGCGGCCGCAGTTCCTGCCTCAAGCTACACTTCTGCCCTGACGCCCAGCTGCGTTACTCTGTGCCTTACACGGAGTCCCTCACCACCCTGCGGCAGCCCTGCGCCTCTCCTCTCAGCACACCACCTGCTCCGTTGCGGTGCAGGCCTGCAGCCTGTCGCACGGCGTCGCGGCGTCCCCAGCGTCTGCACGCGCGGTGTTTACGAGCGCTTGCAACCCTGACCGTGCCGGCCCCGCGCCTGCAGGCCCTACGCGAGCGCCCGCTGCACAGCCTTGGAGCCCTCCGCGACCGCGTGCCGCCCCAGCGCGCCCGGCACCTGCAGCTTCACCGCGGTCTGAACCTGCGCGCCGCCAGCATGCTCCTCAGGTCTCCAATCTGGAGTGGGTCTGGGTTTCAAGGGTTCCCATGGGCATCACATCTGCAGCGTCAGCGCCAGGGGCTGCCGCTCTACAAAGCATCAGCACGCCATCCACAAGTCTGCGCAGACCGCGCTCGTACCTCAGTGGCGCTTCCCAAAGCTTGCATCCTTGTCTCGGACAGGGTCTGCCGGACCCCAGCTTTAGCGCCGGGGCTGCGCACCTCGCGCGAGGTCAGCGTCGCCTGGCCCGTCTTGGTCGTGATGCGGGCGGCCTCGGCCACCAGGCGCTCGAACATGTCGGCCGTGAAGGACTGCAGCACGTCCATGGAGCGCTTGCTGATGGACAGGTCCGGGTGCACCGCCTTGCACACGCGGTGCAGGTACACCTGCCCAATGCGTGGACATGCCTGACCACTCTGCGAGTGCACGCAGAGCATGCGCACGTCCGCCTGCGAGAGCTCTTCACCACGCAGGCAGCCTGTCACGAAGCACACAGGTGCCAGATGTCGGGCCACCCCAGCACCACACGCCACTTCCAGCACAGCGGCATCATCCGGTTTCCGGCGTGTGAGCTTCCGGCGCGCCTTGTACGTCTCTCCTTCGCGCTTGTTCGACCGCCGCGCGGCGGCGCCGCCCGCCTTCTTGCCCGCGCGGCCGCGCTGCGCCTTGCGCGCGACCTTCGCCGGCGCGGCCCGGCGCGGCGCCAACGCCGCGGGCTTCGCCCCAGCCGGCGCCGGGCCGGTCCTGGCCGCGGCGGGCTTTGCGGCCTTGGACGCCGCCTTTGCCGGCGGCGCGCGCGGCGCCCGGCTCGTCCGAGCCTTCTTGGCAGGGGTGTGCACGGGCTCCGGCTCCTCCTGCTCCTCAGGCGCGGCGGCTGCCTCTGCTGGCGGTGCGGGGGCGACCTCCGCGACCTCCTCGTCATCGTCCTCCTCGTCCGCGGCCGGCGGCTGCGCGGCCGCACGCTTGCCGCGGCGCTCCTTGCCCTGAAACGCCGCGGCATGGCATGCCCGCCGTTACACATCGCGATGTGGGGTTGAGGGTTGCATGCAGTGCTGCTGCGCAACAATGCGCACGTCTGTCGAACACACTCTTGCTGTTTCTGTGCTCAACTTGGCTCTGTATTGGTTTAAACGCCAACCTCATTCAAAAATTGAGTGCAGGATGTGTTAGCACCTTGCCGAAGAGCGACTGCTGCGCGGGGCGCGGCGGCGCGCCGCTGCCGCCGCCGCCGGCGCGCGCCGCCGCCTGGTTCTGCTTGCGCGCGGGCGTGGCCAGCTCGCCGGCGCCGTCCGCCACTGCCTTGGTTGCGGATGAGCTGCGGCCGGCCCTGTTCACGCCGCATGCAGCTCGGGGTCACCCACCCTGCTTATTGCAAACCCTGTGCGTTACTGCATCTACTCGATGGATGACGCAGGCTAAAGCCAAGCCGCCGATCACATCTGCTCTAAGGCAACCGCAGCAGTGACAACCTCAACAGTGCTCAGCCAGCAGCCCAGAGCGCCGCGCCATGCAGGCACGGCTGCGGCCCCGGCTCGCGCTGCTCCCGGGGCAGGTCGCCCGCCGCAGAGCAGGCCAGGCGGGATCAGTGCAGGGGCGCGCACCGGCCGCGCGGCGCGGCGGCAGGCGTGCGCGGCAGCGGCGGCGGCGCCCGCGCCTCGCCGGCGCGCGCGCGCGCGCGCCCCGTGCGCCGCGCCGCGGGCGCGGGCGCCTCCTCCTCCTCCTCACCCGCCGGCGCCTCCTGCTCCGCCTCTGCCGGCGCGCACTCCAGGGGCGCGGCAGCCACCTCCTCCTCCTCCTCCTCCGCCTCCGCCTCCGCCTCCGCCCCAGCGGGTGCCGGCAGCTCTGCGGGCGGCGCCGAGTCCTCCTCTGGCGGCGCGGGCGCAGCCCCAACATCCTCCTCCTCTTCTTCCTCCTCTTCCTCCTCCTCGTCCTCCTCCGCCTCCTCCGCGGTGGCAGCTTGCTGTGCCTCGGCTGCACGCAGCCAGCGTTTCAGGTCAGCACAGAGCCCTGTCTCAGGATGACGAGCAGTCAACGCGCTGCCAGACAGGGCATGAGTTATTGCGTCTAGGTGCAGAGCGGCATATATATAAACTACAAACGCACAACCGCAGGTGCGCACTCATCAGTGTAGAGCATGCCGCAATCACGCACCGTGCTGGCCTGGGTGCAGGATGGTCTGGAAGACACGCCGGCCGACCTGCGCGAGCTGGCCCACCAGCGACGCGCGCGCATGCGCGCCGGCGCGCTCCGCCGCACTGCCGCCGCTGCACAGAGCAGGACGCAGGTTGCAACTGTCATTCCACATAAAGGCCCTGTGATACAAGCATGAGAAGCGGCCGTCTGCTGAGCATGCAGTGCTGCGGATTGGACCAGCATGCAGTGAAGCGATGCTGAGCAGCACTTGCCATGTGGAAATCGTTGCACGCTTGTGACACAATGCATAGCATGGCTTGACTTGCGAGAGACAAAAGAGCGCCCCCTGCACCTCAACTGCGCAGGCGTGGCAGCCGCGGACGCGGCGCCGGCGCCGGCCGTGCGCGCAGACGTGGAGCGCAGCTGCCGGCGCGCGCGCTCCGACGCGGCAGGCGTGGCCGCCGCAGGCGTAGCCCGGCCCAGCTCCGCCGGGGCAGGCTGCGCAGCGGTGGCCGCCCCTCCTCACCGCATTATCAACTTCACAAGACGTAAGGGATTTGGCGACTTACTCTCCAGTCATGCTGATGGACAGGTCAATTGAAGTCTGCAGCGGCGCAAGCTTGTTCAAGCTTGTCTGTCACAGCGACCACCAAATGCTGCAAAGTGAAGCAAATACTTAATGTGCTCTGGGCGCATACACAGTACAGCATGTGGGGTAGATATTGCAGGCTGTGTGTAACCTACGGCCTGTCATGTCATTAAGTAATACAGCACCCTCAGCAGCAACTGATGTATTTCTTCTCTGCCGCCAACGAGCGCTTTTCCACCAGCACTGGGGGTATCGCTGCGAGGAAAGGCAGCTGCAGATCCCATCACAAGGCTTCAAAAGGATCAAGTCCTGCAGACCTGGCAACCACGCACATCAGGATAAGACAGTCAAACTCCCGAGCGTTGGTCCTCATCAGCGAAGTGAGACGCCTGCATCACGACTGCACGCCTGTGACACGCATGCCCCCAGCAGAGGGCGAGCGTGAGGCGCACAACATTGTGCGCGAGTCTCAACCCCTTTCACCGCCTCTAAAACCCCGGCGCTCCCTTCTTCCGTACCTCAGCTGCTGACGGACAACCCCACTGGTGCCGAGCCCTCTGTCAGGAGTGCACCTGCGCAGACTGCTGGGCGTTGGCTGCGGTCGCCGCGGCCACGGCCGCAGTCACGGCCGCCTCGATCATGGGCGCCACCTGCTCCTCGACCGCCTCTGCGATGGCCTCGGCGGCGACCTGAGCAGCCAACATGCGAGTGTCAGAAAGAGGCTCACGCGGCGGGACAAAGCCGCACATGGAGGGCAGAGTGCAGCTCCATTGTGTTCCACTGCATGGTGCAGCAGACCTGTGAATCTACATGTAAGGAGCCTGCTCTGGAAGCTGACCACCTGAGTGTTCACCACCACGAAGCTGCTAAGCAGCGAGACACCTTAGGTGTCTCGCTAGGATGTATGTTGCACCTGCATTGCTACAGCCACAACGCACAGTTTTTTGTTCCCTGTGACTATGAGACACTGCCGCGCCCGTCACTTGAGCACGCAAGGAGAACACACTCCCCAGCTTGACCATACAAAGAGAGCGCACTCCCCAGACAAGTGCTTCCCCTTTTGTGTTCCCTCTGTGCTCTGGCTGGTCCTTGCTTCCGTGCGCAGCCAGCACACCTCCTCCGCGACGCGCTCGGCCGTCTCGGCGGCGTCGCCGGCCGCTGCGCCGGCCGCCGCCTCAGCCTCCTCCGCGGCGTCCTCGGCCGTGTGTGCGGCCGCGACGGCCTCGCGCGCCGCCTCGTCCGCCATGTTCAGGGTCTCATCCGCGTGGACAATGGCGGTGCGCGCGTCGCGCGCGGCATCCGCGCACGAGTCGTCGTCACGCTGCGCGGGGCCGGCGGCCGGCGCGGCGGCCGGCGCGTGTTCGCGCGGCGCGCTCTCGGCAGGCTCGGCCCGCTCCGCCGCCTGTCAGCGCGGCGCAGGGTGCCGTCACTCCGGTGTCACGCATGCGCAAATGAAGTGGCTGCTGCCTCATTGAACTGGCTGCTGCCGCATTGCACCTGTGAGCTTGCACTCAGTGCGCTCGCATGTGCCGGACACACATGTGCCGAGAGCTTAGGAGTCAAGGGCGTGCATGCGACGGCTTGCGGCGGGCATGGCGATGCTGCAGGCGGGTCTCCCAGGCGCGGCATGCGTGTTCGCAGGGTCAGGTGCGTCAATGTGCGCAGGCAGCCTGGTGCGCTGCCGGTAGTGCGGGTCAGGCGCACGGTGGGCCCCGCAGCGGGAGCATCCTGGCCCATGCGCTCGTCCACGCGCGCCAGCTCAGCCTCCGCCTCCGCCATCAGCTCCTGCGCGGGGCCGCAGCCTGTCAGCCCGCGCCTGATGTGCCCTGTCTCACGAGCCTGTGCTAGCACATCACACAAAGCTCTAATTCGACAAGGAAGCACAGCCACAAGCTTTTCCCGCACACCTGCACCACACACCGGCGCCGGCAGCCAGCCGCTTGCAGTGACGCAGTCGGAGCATGCAGTGAAAGAAGCGCACCTGCGTGTCCAGGAGCTCAGCGCCGCTGATGGGCGCCTCGTGCTCTTCCACCAGCACCTCGGCGCCCTGGGGCGCGGGCGCGGCGCTGCCGCCGGCGCTGCGGCGGCGCTTGGACTGCGGCGCCTCCTCCTGTCGCGCCCAACATTGCCAGACCTGATTTGTCTTTCCCGCCGCACATACGCCATGTACTTCATCATCTACGCTAGCGAATGACGACCTCGCGCCCGGCACGGCGCCCACAGACATGCATACCTTGCAGGCACTGCATTAATGCAAGCATGACCTTTCTCGGCCAACCACATAAGAAATGCCATGCAAAAACCACGCCACAAGCACATACTCCAGCCCGCACTCGCATTCCATGCTGTAAACACATTTTCAACTGTCCAGTGAAGGCACATGAGAGCGACCCGTCCTCCGTGCCCCGCACCGTGTGCGCAAATACCCATCAAGCACGCTTGCGGCCACTCTGCGGGTCAAAGCGCAGCTGATTGCTCTGCCGCGTGAGGGACAGCCTGCCCACGCAGGTGCGTCCACCTTGCGCCCAGAGGCCGCCACGCGCGCGCCCCACAATTCGCACGCGCAGCAGCCCGCGGGCAGCGACTGATTGAGCACCTCCCCCGGGCGCGCACCTCAACAGGCTGCGACGGTGGCAGCGCTGGCGCCCGTTTGGCGCCGCGCTCCATGGTCGTGCGGCGCGTGGTGCGCTGCTCCGCAACGGTGGTCACCGGCGCCTCGCCCGCCGGCGCCGCGTGCTGGATCTCAACACGGTCAATTACCTCTCGGGTTCGCGTCACCTGCGCTGGCGGCTGGCGTGTCGGGCATCTGGCCCATGCTTGGCCCCGTGCATAGCGCGCAAAAGTGCCACTGACAAAAGCTCGCATGCACACCTGCTCCTATGCACTGCAACCCTCCTCCATGCACGCTACAAGCAGCGTGAAGCACGCTTCGCTCTGGGAGGTATGCCGCTGAAGCTAGCAGTCCTGGCGGAGTGCTTTCACAGTGCCTGGCGCCTGAGCAAGCCCGCCCTTGTCGCAAGCAGGCGCATGAAAAAGGCAGCGTATGTCAACAGAGCTCAGCTCCTACCGAGCGGACTACACAGTGGCCGGGCAGAAAGCCAACTTGCCATTGGCATGCACTGCTTGCTACTCGGTGCTGCAGGCAGCCGAAATACTTGTCAACAGCACAAGCCAACTGTTGCCGCTACGGGCAGCCTGGCAGAGCGGCGGAACAGGCAGATTGGCCTGCGTAGTACAAGCCAAAAAGCAAGTCGAGAGGCACAAACCTTGGCGCTGCGAGGGGTGCGCCGGCTGCCGGCAGACCCGTCCGCCGTGCCAGCACTGCGAGTCGACATCCTCGACGCTTCAAGTGTTTGCAAGCCGTGCTCGCTGGTTTCACGTAATGCCACAGAGCGTCCGTCAGCGGCACGCGACTCCAAGTTGACTCCACGGGCGTGTGCAGCTTTCCACCCGAACGACAATGGAAGTCTGAGTTTGCAAGAGGCTCGACGCCGAGGATGGCCAGCACCGCTAGGGCCTGAGGGCCTGAGCCTAGGAAAGGAGGTGCCTCCGATCCGCCTCCCAGGAGTGCACTCATCCTAAATACACTGTTGGTGTATGCGTGCGAGGCTTGCCCAGCTTAGGGGCTGCCTTCACACTCAGAACACGCGCGCATCGCGCCCAGCCTTCCTGTGCACGCCCGGCATGGCGGGCTTTGCAGGCGGCCGGCCTGATGCGGGCGCCGATGCGCAGGACGAGGTGGACCGGTGCGGCTGGGGCTGCGTTGTGTTTACTTGTAGGATGCGCGGGCCCCCAGGACGCCTGTCCGTGTGCTGTGCGAGCTCCTGCACTTCCCCTGCGTCACTGTTATACCAGTTCACGCGCAAGCAGTGCGTGGTTGAAGCCTGACAAGGCCATGCATAGGAGTCGCGGCCTGCAGCGCTCCAACAAGCAGGTGCACATGGACGGTGCTTTCACTCTTGCAGAGTGGACTTTTTCATATGACAGGAACAGTCAGTGGCAAGACTGCACACAGAAGCGTGTGCCTGGTGTGGGAACTGCGCAACGCTCAGCGAGTGCGACCACCCACAGGCGGAGGGCGTGCCCTGCGCAGGTTCCAGCGCCGCGTGGAGGACGCGCTGGAGGCCGTGGGCGGCGACCGCGACGCGGCGCGCAAGGTCAGGGACGCGGTGGCGGACGCCACGCGGGGGCAGGGCCAGTCGGGCGTGACGAGCGCCATTCAGGTAGAGCAGCGCCCTTGCCAGTGCACGCTTGATGTGCTCAGGTTTGCAGGAGGGCAGGGACGGACGTCCCCAGAAGTAATCTGACACGCAACACCCAAGCGGTGCCTTGTGCTGGCACCACCCGATATGGATGGCAGGTGCTGCATGCATGCATGTACTGTGGCCTCGCATCGGCGGCGTGCTAGACTTCATTGTAGATGCAGCTTGTGATTGCTAGGACAGTGAAATGCATGCAACCTGCACATATGGGTTGTCACGCAGTGCTGCCTCTGGCATAGCGGCTTACACATCTGCTTGCGGGCCCCACTCCTCATACCACATACCTGCATGTGAGCCATTATTGCTAAGTAACCTGACATGTTATTGGCCTGGTGCGTGCAGGCTGCACAGCCGAAAGTGGACGCGATCATAGCAGAACACAAGGCGCAGGCGGGCGCAACAAAGTCGTCTGCAGGCTCCATGCTCAGCAACATCGCGTCCACCGTCGCACAGGCGGCCGTGGGCGGCGGCGAGGTGCGTGGCGTGGCAGGCCGGGCTTAACTTTGTGCTGCATTGCACATAGAGATGCCCGGGGAGCGCGTGCTCTGCAGACAGAGTTGTGCACTGTGTTTGCCTGCTTGAGGGTGCGCCTATAGCGGGTGAAGCATGTAGGATAGGCAGATTGGGATGAGCACTTGCTGGTAATGTGTGTTCACATGGTTATGTTAGCAAGTACGGTGAGCTGCTGCGTTGTGGCTGCGCCACATGATGCAACTCCTCCAAATGCCTGTCAGGTGCTCGACGTGCATTGTGCGTGCCACCCTGCACGAATCAAGGCGTCCACCTTTGTGTGACACCTGCGCCGTGCGCGCTGCACAGATCCAGCACCTGGTGGAGGAGGAGGAGGCGGCGTACAGCGCGCAGTCGGCGGTCATGCCGCTGCGGGAGCTGGCATCGGCGCGCGGCGCTTATGCCGGCTCCGAGGCAAAGCACGGCGCTCAGCTGCCCGGCGGCGCGACCGAGCTCATGGGCGGCCACACGGCGCCTCCGCCCGCGGCGGCCGAGTTTGCTCCCGCGGCCGAGGCGCGCGCGCGCAGCGGGCGCGAGGCGCAGCAGGCGGAGCTCGTGGCGAAGACCGGCGATACGCTCTACAAGTCTGCTGGTGAGCTCCCCAGACCTCCCACATGTGATACAGCTGGTTTTCTAGTGGTAACGTGAGTACGGGGTGCAGCAGTCGCCAGACAGGCTGTGCTCTCTAGATGTGATGGTGTAGCTTCTGCGTGTTTTGCGGGGTTGTGATTTGTGGCTACAGGCCTGAGGTGGGCTGCGCGGTAGGCCACTGCAAGGCGTGTCATGCAACCACATGTTTTGTGCTGTGAGACAGTGCAGATGCAACTGTCTTTTGTGTGCGCAGGGCGCGAAGAGGGCGAGCAGGCGCCCCCCGGCGACACCAGCTTCGCCTCTGACATGGACAGGAGGGCAGAAGGAGGCAAGTCGTGATACGCTCTGATAGTGTTGGTGTTTTGAGTGCCAAATCGCACCAACGGTGTTTCTGCCAGCGTGGGAGGCTTTTGGGTGAGTGTGTACACCAGCGTTCCACTAGGCCACGCTTGGCACTACACGGCTCAGGTCAACGACACTGCAGTGTAAAGCAACCTCCTAGCTACCCATGGATGCTGCCACATATGCTGCGTAAGGAGGGTCGAGGCCTGCCAAGCATCATTGCCCTACACAAGTGCAAACAATTTTGCCAGATGCAAGGACCATGCGTACAAGTGAGACACAGGACCAAAAGGCCCATAAAACAGACACCATTGTACTTCATCACACAATGCATAAGCATGCATGAGACAAAAGTCAACCACTCTACACAACATTTCAGCCGGGCAGTGTGGTTTTCAATTCGTCGAGCGCTATTAAACCCCTAACGCAGGATGGGACGGTTGAAGCATGACACATAAACGAACCACGCTTCATGCGTGCAAGCCCACCCAGCTCACAGCCTTCATCGAGCAAACCAAACCCTGCAAGTGTCAGCGGCATGCCCAAGCTGCTGGCCACACGTCTGCCACCTGCACGAACGGCGAAGCCTAACACGGCAAAGGCCAATTGGCAGAGGGAAGTGTCCTGCACATACTAGCTCCAGCAACCCTGCCTGGCTCATCCAGGGGTCGCTATCTGGACCTGCCACCCCGCTGCATAAAAGGAAGGAACACCCGACTTTCCCCACCACCACGGCATGACCAAGAACCCTGCATTTATCAAACCTTGGCAGCTCCGCGCGGCTCGGCTGCGCGGCCGCCACCCTGACCTGCTGCCGCGGCGGGGCGCGGTCCGGACGTCAGCCTGTGGCCCAGCCACTCGCGCGGCCGCGCAACCAAGAACCTGCCGCGCGCAGCACGACCTCTCAGCGGCGCTGTGGCTCACACTCTGTTCGCCGCGTCCCAGGCCTGGCGAGTGCTGGCAAGGCGCCGGCTTGACCAAGCGCACTCTCGAGAGTCTGTGACGTCATGAGTATAGGCTGCCGGCCGTACCGCGGAGCACGCAGGGATGTGCGCGGCTCGGGGTGGAAGCATGTGCGCACGAGCAAGGGGCTGCGAGCCCAGGGCAGCACGCGCATGCTGCCAGGCGCGCGGGGGTGGGCGCGCAGGGGCGCCGCGCACCAGAGCTGCCAGGCGCGCGGGGGTGGGCGCGCAGGGGCGCCGCGCACCAGAGCTGCCAGGCGCGCGGGGGTGGGCGCGCAGGGGCGCCGCGCACCAGAGCTGCCAGGCGCGCGGGGGTGGGCGCGCAGGGCGCTGCGCACCAGAGCTGCCAGGCGCGCGGGGGTGGGGCCGCAGGGGCGCCGCGCACCAGAGCAGGAAGGCGATGAAGGGCAGGAGCGGGAGCAGCACGTAGGCGACCAGGCTGTAGGGGTCGCTCCAGTCCATGTTCGGGTACACCCACTCGCCCGTGGCCGCCGCGATGCTCCACAGCACGATCGCATACGCTGTGCCGTACCACCACAGC